>Ga0116229_10000096_pt1 | contig 81503 bp, 51 predicted proteins | sample S1TSphgellanicum_3_FD_87313 | JGI IMG/M metagenome (GOLD analysis project Ga0116229, IMG submission 87313) | Host-associated microbial communities from peat moss isolated from Minnesota, USA - S1T2_Fc - Sphagnum magellanicum MG | ecosystem: Host-associated > Plants > Peat moss > Unclassified...
AAGGCTTAGTTAATTTTAGGACCTAGTAAACCTTTTTAAGTGCATTATCCTTTTATGTTGTAAAGAAGGGAAAAGGGATGTAGAATTAGATGTGATTTATTGATATATTGGGAATACAAGCCCATAATTAACAATAACATTTCGCCATGACAATATTAAGTTAATTTGTAGAATAATCTTTAGGCACGAATGATGTACTTGAAAGATTTTTAAAGATGTAGTCCTAATACATTTTTATTTAATCTTCACTTTTATCAAATTCTTAAATAAAATCAAAATCAAACTTAAATATTAACATTTCCACCTAAGTGGCCTCTAGTGAATTACAACTTAGTAAACAACTTTAAGGGGATAAATCATAATTGCAAAAACTCTAGAATGTGACGAATGGTGCGAATTCGGTATTCGGCTCGATGCTCCATGGAAAGGGGGTTGATTGGGCCTCGCAGCCAATGATAATGGCCATCACCGGGAACCCAAGTTTGACAATGAAGACGAACATTGTCGTCTTCACATTGACACTCTTCAAACGTTTTTGCTGCAACTCCACAAGTAGGAACAAATTTTAAATAGATTGTTAAAGCATGTGGGTTAGGAGACAATTGACGATCCCATGTTGAACGATCGACTTGAGTGTGCACCACTCTTTTGGACGGTTCTTCTTCGCATGATCGTTGAGAGATATTCATGTCAAACGGTGCTTCTTCAAGCTCTTCCTTTTCTACTAATGAAACTAGAGGATTTGAGGGCGTAGTGACATCATCCGCCATGACTAAAATCTCACTTGCATTAACAAAAACCAAGAGGGTAGTAGAAACAATGTGGTATTCGCGTTCAGAAGGGGCCGATGTTTTTTTATTTAACAAATTAGGGTAAGCGTAAGGTGTGGGAATGACGGCGAAACCTCATGAAAACTCGAACATCCTAGATCTAATGGATTCATCGAACCTTAATTTCAACGGTGGATCTAGAAATATGTGGGGGTTTTTGTGATGCAAATTTTAATTCCAATTTGCTATGTACTACATAGTTAATTAGTGCATGGAAGAAAAAAATAAGTAGGGGATATCAAAAGAGTAAATAGTACACGAGGATGTTAATTCAACCATTGAATTGATTTAGTCAAGTAAGGATTCAAAGATGTTTACTTGTTACTACCGATAAATTGTCCTAGTAGTTAGTTACTTGAAATAATTAGGATGAAGAAATAGGATGTGAGGGACGGAAGGGATAAGGATCAAGCTCAAGAACTTCATCAAGATATCCAAGATAAGAGGAAGGATGAGTCTTCTAATCCCATTAGTCATGAGGATTATCATCCTATTTGATTGGAGGATGAAATTTTTTTGTCTCATTGGGCCCAAAAATTCTCATCCTAAAATCAGTTGGAGGGCAAATCATTATCAATTCTCGTTGGCTCTTGAAAGATGAGGAGGCCATTGATTGGAGAGGAGGATTTCGAAACTTCCATTGGACAACGGGAACAAGTTCAAGGAAAAGAGATGGAGGCTTACCAAAGGAGAGGGAAATCTCTTGTGTTTGGGGAAGGGGAAAGGAGGAGAATGAATGTGTGAGAAAAAGATTAATTTTTATGTGTGGAAGAGTGTTGTTCATGAAAAATATGTGTGCAGGAAATAAACATGGAAGGATTTCCATGACAAAGCCTTTCGAGTTTTATTTCAAATAGTTGTTCCTCCCAAATCCATCGTTGGATTTGTGTCAAACTTAACACAGTTCTCGTTAGGAGGTGTAGAAGGTTCTTTCCAAATTTTAACATCATCGGGTTTGCTGTAAAGGAGCTACACTTGCCGGAAGTAAAGGGGGTTGAAATTGTCTGTTTTTTTTCTCAATCTAAGCAAAGTGATTTTTAGTCCCAAGGCTTAACTCTTGATCAAAAGAATAAAAACTTATAAGATTTTGTAACATGGCTCCTTTTAGATTAGCTTTTCAAAAATCCAATGCATGTTAGATGAAGAGGTTGTATGTAGATGTTAGGACAAATGGAACAAAAGGGGTTCAACCATCAAACGTGACATTGAATGAACATCAACATAATGCCCCTTCACATTCCATCATGGTGAGTTACGATTCTCCCACAATGTCTTTGTATCTTCCAAATGGACACAATGCATTAAATTCTTAGTGAACTTCATTGCATTACATTGAACCACCTTACTTGTTAGACTACAACTACATAGTAGTTCCACTTCCAAGCGGGTTTTGTGAGTGCATATCTTCATGTTGAAGGTGTGTAAGAATGCTTCACACAATCCAATTACAATTTCAGATTTTCTCACAAGTTTAGATGTAACTTCATGAATGCATGAAGTGAATTTTAATGTGAATTGCAAAAAAGGTGAATTTTAACTAGCCTTGTTTTTACCCTAAACCTTGGACATGTAGAAAGTGATTTAAATGGAAAAAAAAATCATTGCTATCCAATTTTGAGAATGTCTTTTCTAAGCTATTATAATGGGGAGGTTATGTTGATTTCATTTCTTGCATTTTACTATGGAAGAAGGAACATTACTTTCCTACCCTATGCAATGTTCAATTCTAATTTGTAGAGGCACGATGGCAAGTTGTTTTAGAATCCATTGAATTCAACAAAGACCCGAAACTTAGGCATTACAAGTAGAAAAAAACGGTAATTTCATTTGAAGTTCATGGATATAATCATCATCATTATATGAAAAACAGTGGCAGTTGTGGTGTTGTAGATATAAATGTTATTGTAACATTGAATCAAGATGGTAAAAATGTGGTTAACATGTGGTAACCACCTTTGTGTTGATTGCACATAAAGAAAGGCAAACTAACCATGTTGCTTCGATCACCTGGTTCTAGTCCATGAACTTGGGTTTCAAACATGAGTGAAATTATGACAACAAAAATTCACACACCTTTTTTCTTTGTGTTTGAAGCTACAAAAAGATTAGTAAATCATTTTTGTTTAAAGCACAACTATGATTTTTTTTACAACATGCAAGATTTTCACTAATTTCTTACAAAGTTGTAGAATTCTCCACAACATCTAACACACCCCCAAATTCTTTAAGGGACCCAAATGTGGGTCCTAGAGGGAAACAATAGAAAAAAAAATAAAAATTGGGGCACATTCTTTAATTCCCAGCACTTTGGGGGGTAGGAGGTATGTTGGAGTTCCGAAATAGGATTAAAACCAATTCACAAACGAAAGTTCAAGATGAAATTGACCTGCATAACCAAGGAAATAGGGTGGTTAGTGCAAGTTGAACGAAAGTGGTGCAGCGGACTCAATAGGGACAACCTCAAGCATAAGCTTTACATGGCCTGCAACCTTTGGGAGGAGGCACCATTCCCTTCCCTATAGTATATTTTGTGCCTCTCCATGAGGATTACATCCAAATGTCACTTTTTCGTGGGAGTCCCAAAATTGGGACTCTTGTTGTCCCAAAACTTTGGACGTTCATATCTTTCTCAAATTAATTTTTTTTAAAGAATGTTATGGCAATATTTTATAGCCCTTAAAAAGATTTTTCCAATGGTGCATAACATACCCCAGTCGGAGCTCATTTGACCCTTTTTTTCAAGGGGTTTATGGTCGGGAGTCAAATTCCCAATTTGACTCCCGCCCTTTTTTTGGATCATAACTCATGTAAATCAGATTAAATGAACAATGTGAGTGCACTTTAACCATCTAAGCTTCAAGACCTTTCTAATGGTGTCTTGGGGGCTCAATTTAATGTTTTTTCCTTTCCAACCAAGGTTCTAAACATTCGAAACTCCCGCACAAATGCAACTCCCAAAGTGAGAATGCACTTGGGAGTCATTGGGCTCCATCCCTTGCACTCTCCCTTATTTATGAAAGTGTGTTTCACATTAAACACACTCTCTTGGCCTCATAGGCCCTTACATTCCACATTTAATCATGAACCCAATATTAAGGTTGTGACAACATACATCCCATTGTTGAAGTTCAACGCAACAGTAATTTTAATTTCAAGTATGTATCTATGTCCAAAAATTTGGCTACCATCCTTGCACTCGCCATCTATGTTCCTTGTCTATTGACCAAAAGTTAGGCTTCATTTTGGCCGCTTTCCTAGGCCATTTGAGTGAAGACTCGTGGTTGGAAAAAGAACCACCACCATCGCTATCGATTGTTAAATCTTTTTTTCTTCTTCATCCTCTTCCTCATTGCAGTAATTTGCCAAAATTTAAGTTACTCTAATAAATCCATTACATCCACATGGACAAAACTTCTTAAATTACCATACTTAGATGTTTGCCACCAAAAAGAAATTGTAGATATGATGAAAGCTCCTTAATAAATTGCCTCCATTGTTAGGCATAGTGGTTCCTAATGGTGGTCAACAACTTTGGCATAACCCCATTCTAAAGATCACATTAATCCTGATGCCAAATATTAGAAAACACATCATGGGCAACAACAAAAGAACATGGTTAATGCAATTTTATTCATACCATTTCAAGACCAAGTGGTAGCCAAGAAATATACCATGTTCATGTACATGATCCATATGTCATGACTTCACTTGAGTGTATGTGCTTTACACTTCCGAGCTTGAAGTTGCTTTATTACTTGTTGAGTGGTTTTTGTATTGGATATTATGCATCTAATGCAAAAACCTGCATTGGAGTGGGCCTTTCTTATTCTTGGTCTTCTTTGCAAGTGAGTTGTCCTTGCTCACAAATTTTTTAGCAATATGTTTTTCACTTCCACCTTGTTTTTCTACCCTTGAAGGTGGATCCTCAAAGTGATCATTAGCATCTTCATCCATTTCAGTGCCATGAAAAGGTTTCCTCTTCTTCCCATTTCCTTGTGGCTAGCCACCATGATCATCATCATCTTTTGTATCTACTTTTGTAGCATCATCTACTTACTCAGATTCACTATCAAATTTCACATCCTCTTGTCTTGATGCCTTTTCCATGTCATTGTCCACCATTTGCAACTCTTTCTTTGTAGTTGTGGCCTTCAATGTTGCAAGTGGTTTGTCACTTGTAGGAACCTTTTCAACTACATTATGCACAAGCAACTTTCGGGGCTTGGGTTGTTGTGGACTATTAATCTTAGTAATGTCCATTGTGTGTTGTTGAGTTTGGGGCAGCAAGTGTATGCTACCCACATTGGGACTCATGTTTAATGTTTTGTTGAGCTAACCAACAAGCCCATGCATAGTGGTCCTTTTGAAAATTGAAGGTTGTGTTCTTGACAAGTAGATGGATGTGCACTCAGGTCTCTTACCTTTATTGAATAACACAACATGTGGAAAAGAAGATCCATGTGTTAGTACAATGTTGAAACACAATTACAATCTATGGACAATGACATTAAATAAACTACACAGTATTTTACAACTAGATAGGAATCATATATGGCATGGATGGAATTATTTGGATTTAAGGTCACACAAAAGTCTTTATACAAAAACAAATGAATCCCACAATACCTTTTACAAGACTTTGGATGGACATTATTGTACAATAATTTCACAATGAAGTTAAAAAAATCCATAGTTAGGATAGATTTCAAATGGATTACAATTGGACATTATGTACATTGAAGTCTAAACAATCCAAAGTCAATAATGTTCAAACTTTCACATGGACTATGGTGTAGGGTTAATGTACATTGAAATTTATATATATATTCAATTTGTTTAAGTACAATGTATTAAAGTGGTAGTTCATGGACTCCAACCAAAATATCATGGGGTGAAAACATGGTTAGGTGTCTCAAAAGTGGCATTTGAGAGTCCATAATCTAACATTAATAATTCTTTTTGTAGTTTTAACAATTATCAAACCATAAATCCTATAATTATCCCTTATGCTTTTAATCATAAATATTAATAAACCAACCTATGAATATCCCTAAACATGTGATTGATCAAAAAATCCATGAAAAGGACTTTCAAGGATAAAATTTATAACAATCATGTCAATTAAAATTTTAAAAAATTAATATATATATATATATTAGTAAAATTTCAATGCACTTCACTAATCAATTCTTTATTTGATGATGCTTTCTTTTTAAATTTTTATTTTGACACTACTCTGATGTATTTTTTGAGTCCACATTTTTCATTTTCTTTGTGTGGCAAACATAATGTTGTCATTTCAAAAGTCCATTATGAGTCCATAATCTTCTTAAAATTCATCCAATTTTTTTGTGATGATTCCCATTAAAGTTTATGACAACATGAATAAATAAAATTTTGATAATGTTAATTTTGAACATGGCTTTAAATTTTACATTTGTATGTAATTTAGAATAATTACAAGTGTGATAGTCCAAACAATCCCCCTAGTCGTGCTTTCACCCCATGGAAATATTAACTACTAAAGTCCATAGACAACATTGACTCTACATTAATACTATTTTAAGTTCCTTCAGGTATGGACTTTTACTGGACACAAATGGACAAAAAATTCCATTTACACCTAATTGGCTCTCAACAAATTACTAATGTATGGATTCTTACAAGAATTGACTTGATTGTTTGTGAACAATAGTCCCCAATTGCACCCAAATACTTGAAAACCACATTAATAATGGACAATGTATAGATGGATTCTATATTCATATGGAAATTCAATGTGCATTCTAACCTTAAATTTCATTGCATTCTACATGTACATGTGTTGCCAATTATTTGTGGACAATAGTCCCCAATTGCATCCAAATCCTTGACAACCATAGAAATAATGGACAACATGTGGATAGACTCTATACTCATATGGAAATTCAATGTGCACTTCAACCTTAGATTTCATGGCATTCTACATACGTGTGCTACCTTCAACTAGTTGTTTAATGCAAGATTGGTAGTTTAGGTTAAAGTCCATACCTTGGGAATTTGCAAGAGATGTTTTGAATTGTCGGCCTTGATTGTAATGAGGTGGAAGTATGGTTCAGTTCTAGGCTTCAAAATTCCAACAACCTTCCATCATCCCTCATGCATCTCCTCTCCACACAATGAGGCTACACATTCAATGGACACATTGAAATGCACATGTGCACACCAGTCATGGTACACATGTTTACAAGAAGTAATTTTTCCTGCCCACAAGGGCTCAAGTGCCAAACCACAAAATGAACAGTTTTCTACCCACAAACAAGTGGGCAAACCCATATCATAATCATCCACAAAATTTAAAGGCATGGAAACACAAGGACCTTTGAATGAACCTTTTTCAATCCTGCACACATGTGCTTTTGTTGCTAAGTGGTGGCATTTGTATGCAACAACTTTTTCTTCCAAAGCATATAGAAAACTCCTTGCGACTTTTGAATCCTTAGCCACCTTTTTAGTCATTGAAATAGTAGTCTCTAACAAGGAAGAAACCAATCCAAAAACATTTCTCTATGCATCAATTGTTTTTTGCACAACCTCCTTCTCCGCATCTTGAGCACATGTTTTAATTCCTTTTCTAAAGCAACCATGGTTGCTTGTGCAATAGAAACAAGGTGGTTGTAATTTTGAAGTTGATCTTGTGTTTTTACAATAAAAACTTTTGCCTATCTTTTCTTGTGATTTGATGTAACTAATTTACCTTCTGCATCTCGAAGTCTTGCTTTTGTATGTGTAAGATATAGCTACAACTCTTCATCAACTATTGTCGATGGAATTGTTGTCTAAGGAGTTGCTACCCAAGGAGCTGTTGCCAAAAATAAAAACATAGATTTTTCAAGCAAGTTTAAACCACCCTAAGAACCTAGACATTACAAAGATTTTGTAAATGCACAACAAGTTCATCTCCCAAGGAAAATTGTAAATTCAATGCAAATTTTAGTCAAAAGTCAAGAAGAACAAAAACCTTTGACATTTGACATTCCACCGCGTTCTTCACCTCCATAATCTAAATATTATTTGTTGTTTCCTTCCTCATCTAAACTTACAAGCTTCACAACTTGCTCATTTTTTTGCTTTTGTTTATGTTGTTATCTATTTGTTCATTCACCATACATTGCCCAATTCATAGCCTTCCCCATTTTCTCACAAGCCAGCCCTCTGGCCATTCCTAAAGAAATCAATTGTGATGATGGAAGGTAGGGTTTTTGGTGTATTGTCATCCATAAAGATTCTACCTTCTCAATGAACTTTAGATCATTTGAATGAACATAATTATAGCCATTTTTGTTGATGATTGGCCCAAAAAACTTGGAAATATCTTTTAAGCTTACATCTTTAGGCACCCTCGTTTGGTTTGGACTAAGACCCTCACATTTCAAATTGTAGTCTTTTGCAAAATGCTTGCGGGTCATCATGCCTCCATCTCCTAGCCAAGGAATTGTTGCATACAAGGAAGCAACAAAGCTTGGTTTGTTTGCTAGAGAAATGCCATAGTCTCCCTCTGTTTTAGGTTTCTTGAATGATTCTACCTTGCCGCCTAACTTGCCACTATAAGTGGGTAAAACCTTTGTCATGATGATTCTTTCTATACATGCTATTTTTGCAAGGTAAACAACAAACTTATATGCCCTATTTTTGCAAGGTCAACAACGAACTTACGCATATTCCCTGGAATGAGTACAAAGATAAGAAAATGCAATATTGAATATGAAAACAAAAAATTCATGAAAGTGCTTGGGAATGATTAAACAAACCCATGTGGTAAATGACTCTCGCAACATGGAAATGGCGACCATGGTCTTGACACATATGGCCAAATTTTGAATTTTTTTTTTATTGTGTCCTATCTTGCCTATGCACAGTTTGCCTTATTGGATGGCTAGATATAAAACTAATGTTTAGATCATATGGCTAATATTTTATTGTTTGACACATTTAATAATCATCCAATTGTTGAAAAATAAAAATAAAATACTTTTGAGGGGTTTACATTTGCCCTTTTTTGTCCACCTGAGAGTGCATATACCCTTGTAAAAGGTCCATGGACAAGATTTTCAACCCCAAGGAATCCAAAATATTGCTTGTTCACAAAAGGCAGCTAGTTGCTCCTAGAATTTGATTTCATGATTTGTTATTGTGATCATGGTCATAAACTTGCCAAACAAAGAGTTTGTAACAACAACATCAAGTGGTGATGGCATGTCGCCTTGGGTTTGAATAGCAAGAATTTGAGCATCAAGCTTTTCAAGGATGATTTAACTAACATTGTGATTGTAATGCAACAAAAGAGCAAGAAAATAACAACTTGACAACAATATGATTCTATAAAATAGAAGATCAAATAAAAAATTGCAAAAAAAATGTGTGTAACAACATCTAACAAAAACAAGTGCTCGAACCTTGTTCCTTAATGATCACCTATTTTAAAATGGAGGCACTTGAAGCTCAATGATTTCAAAAAGACAATCAAAGGTTTGAAAAAACAACATCAACATTCATTATAAACACCAAAAAGCTCAAAGTGATCATTTGACAAAGATATCAATTGTAAACCTTAAACTTTTTATGAAATTTAACATTTAGGATTCAACCCTAAATGGAATAGGTAGATTTTAGGTTTGGGGTTATAGGGGTTTAATTAAGGGTATAGCCGGGTAAGGGATAGGTTATATAGGTGTAAACCCCTATTTACCCTAAACCTTATATACCCAATCTTTGAAATATATTTGTTCCCAGATATGCATGAATCAAACACTTGAAAAAGGATGTGAATAGGTTTAGGTTATGTCATTTTTGATAGAATAGGGTATGAATAAGTTTAAGGTATATCAAATTTCAAAAAATAGGTTAGGTTATATACTATGCCCTAAATGTAATATGGTGGGCATATCTAGGTCAAAAATATACCCACACAACATTGGTAAAAATTAGTGTGGGGCGAGTATGTTTTTCTTTAGATATTAACCAAGTATTTAGCAATATATGCACATATGTTTGCTGGTCAAAAACTCGGATCCTCAACCCTACTCGACATTTTTTGAAAGTTAACACTTACCTGCACCTCATAATCAATGATTTAATTTTTTAAAATATTCATAACCGGACCCAACCTAGGGAGAATAGGTGTTTTTAAAAAACTCGGATCAATTTAACCTTTTCATATTCAGATTGTGCTGCCTTCCTATTGCAATGAAAGAAGAACTCTTACCTTGTAAGCTTAAAAGATTTAAGACTGTTTGCCAAAGCCTTAAAGACTTGACAAAGACCTGACCTTGCAGGAAATTGTTAAAGACTTGACATGTGTTTCTAAGGGGTCTGCCAAAGACCCTGATGAAAAAACATTTTTGTACCCATCCAGTTTTTTTGTTAAAGAACCAAGCATTATACCTGGTTCATCACATACCTCAACCCCTGCCCCACCTCATGACTGCACCTCGTTGGGTTTTTAAGACCCAGACCCAGGTGGTTCTTTAAATCTCCTAAAACTATAGAACCAGACGGGCTGTTTTTTGTATTTTTTAATTTTCAAATACCCAGACCTGGCTATTAAAAAAAACAAATACCCACCCCACAGCGGTAAAGGCCTCAGAAGTATTTGGTAGTCTAAATGAAGGTTGCCTTATTTGATGTAATCAAAGAGTGCGATTGGCATTTCTAAAGGCGAAATGACTGCAGAGGCGTGTGTTTCACTTTTCAAAATGCCCAAGTTACCTTTTTTTTTACTAAAAATCGTGATACCCAATGGTACTTGGTATCACGGTAGACAATTTTTAAAAGTAAAACTTTAGTGGACTTTTACACTTGTGCACCACCCTGAGGGTGGGGTGTTCCCCAAATATCGGCCCTTGGCCTGAAGGCCATTACCCTACACAAAACCCTTTGCCAGCAAAGTCAACTTCGGGCACTATTTATCGAGTTGAGAAGTTTACCAATGTGCTTTGCAAGAAACAGAAACTCTTGACTATGAAATATGGGTCAGCCACTCTTTCAAACCCCATCTAGCAAGTAAATTTCATATTGAGTATCATTAGAGTCGAAGTCATTCTTTTCAATAGGTCTATCATCTGACATTGAGCCCTTTGCTCTTCCAGAATGTGCTATGCAAATTGACTACTAATATTTCAGCATTACTTTTGGGAATATGTCCACATCCTAAATGGCTACTTTGGTCTTTTTCCCAAATTCGTGTCCCCAATACTAGGTAAAGTCCTGGATTTCTTTTGCCAAATTACTTCTTGATGTACAACTTTGTCAACTTAGAACTTACTTGAGCATTATGGAATGGGGCTTGTAGGACTTGTTCTACCCAGGAATGCAGCGGCCAGATAAGACAAGTGTGTTCCCTTAGGTGACAAGTGGGTTGTTTCAGGGCTTGATTTCCCACCCTTGATTCACATCTCAAGTGTGTCCACCACCATTGATTCACCTTACAAGTGAAACTGACTGCACCAAAAGTGGAAGCAGCAGATGGTTGCCTGTACCGCACGCAGGCCTGAAAAAGTGCCTGAATGTGACACTCCAACCCGTTGGGGACAAGGATCTCACCAACAAAGGCAAGTCAAGCTCCTCCTGTTTTGTTGCCAGTTCTTCTGGTGGTGTACACTTTGCAATTTTGCTAATGAATCCCAATTGACTTCTATTTCATGTGCCAATACATTGACAACAAAAAACCATAATTTTGGTGAATTTCATTAAAAAAGAATATTTTCTTTTAAGCTTTCAAAACACATGTTTGATCAACAATTTTTGATAGCAAACTTGTGAGATATGTAAATCAACACTTGTGAAAGTTCTTTTGCAAATTTTTCTAACCCTCAAAAATTCAACTTTTTGATTGAGCTCATTGTCTTCACTAGTAGCTAGTTCAGCTTCCAAAATATCAGGAAAAAATTGTGACAAATATGATCTGGGTGAGGGAATACAATTAATTTTTGATGGGCTGATGAACTGTGTGATGCGTAAGTTTAGGGACATATATAGGATCATGCCTCGGCACCAGAGCATTACCCAGTGCAATGGCTGAGGCAGGCCAATATGTTGCGGCCTCACATCAATATGGGAGAAAGTTATCAAACACAATTACTTGCCATATGGATCTCCACCCTGCATGAGAGAACAGAGTGCCCGCCTGTGAGATCTTTATGATGATGTCTTCAATCAAATGGAAGGTTCAGGATTCAATGCATTACAAAGCACTCTGCATTTTGTGGCAATAGAAATGGAGGGCGCCTTACATCTGGTAATGAGTCAGTAGGAGCAAGTGGGCATTTCGAAAAGTGAAATGCCCGTAGAGTTAGGGTAGCCAGGCCAGTCACTGAACACGTAGTGTCTCAGAGGTCTGCGAATTTCTGGAGTGCTTCTTTGAATTTCATGCCAAAAGAGGAATTTTAGCCCTACTATTTGCTCACCCACAAAAAGTTGAATCGCTGAAAAAGATGAAGAAATGAGTCAGATGTGACCCTCCAAAGTAGGGGGGGTCAAATGGTGGAAACGAAAAACCACCGAACACTTGGAAGACTATTATTGAACACGCAAAAAAGTCTTTGAAAGTCGCTCTATTGCCTTTATGGTTCCAAGATGATTTGTAGATCATAAGGTTACGCTCTTAAAGCACTTTAAATCACTTAAATTGAACAAGAAATGAGAAAGTTATGGGCATTGAAAGTAAGAGGGGGTAGAAGAGAAGAAATGAGAAGAAAAACGCGTTTTTTAACTTGGAAAAGCTTATTTTTCTTCTTGCTCTTCTATAATTACTCCTTTGCCTCTGCTGTTCAAAGACGAATGGGAGAGCTCAAGTTAGCCCTCCCACAACGGTTTCAATCACTCAAAATGAAGAAGAAGAGATGAGAAGATATTAATAAAGTGTTTAGTCTTACGCGATGTTCGGTCATAGGGCAGGCTACCCTAGGCGTTTGGTTTTTGGAATGGTTGTGTTACTTTGTTTTACTTTTTTACTGTGATATTTGGTGGGTACCCATCTGGTACCCGCTGGGTATGATGGTAAAAAAAGTATCAAGTTTCATGCCATGCATTACCCTACAAATGAAAACTCCATGTTCTTGGACACATCTTGCAGCTTGTGCCACTGTGACCCAACTGTCTTGATTTAAAATTAAGATTGACCTGTTAGGTAACTGTTTGGGATGATTGAGTATCAGTTGCCAAAACCCTTTTGGGGGGAGGGGGGAAGGAAAGAGGAAACGAGGCTGTCATAGAACAAATTTAGTCAGCTGAATGAGAGGAAGAAAATTGTTTGACCTGGACCTGCAACTTCTCACCAAAGTCAAGTTGTTTATGACTTGCACCCAACCTTTACGGAAAGTTTTATCAAGACTTTGGCCTAAATTTAAAAGCTAAGGACAGCATCATCTACAGGCCAACAATCCTGGCTCTGGTTACCTCAAGAAACCCTAATGGAATAGGTAACAAAATGGCTATTATCATTGGCCATAAGTTCCATTGTTCTTTTTAGGGTATTTTGTTTGTAGCCAAAGTGTCAATCATCCCTACAACGATTTAGCCAAATTTGGCTATAAACCAAAAATAATTGCATCATCCTTCTACATTTTTGGCTACACACTGAAAACCAAATATACAAGTATCCTGATTTTTTCTTTATTTCCCCCCACATTTATGGTGACAGAATACCTCAAAATTCACTTTCTTTTTGAATTTTAAAACTTCGCTCTTTGGCAAAAAAAAAACTGGCCATAACCATGACTCATTGACTAGCTATCATTAGCTATGGCATAGAATATTCTTTCAAACAGTGTCCCTTGGGAATATTCCTGTGTCCAGGGATAAGAAGCCCAAGCTTTTTGGGAATATTTTTCATAATGAACGGTCTTGGGTTATCTGACATTTGGTACTAGAATATTCTCATACCATGGTCCAATGACCACAGGTCATTGGGAATATTCCATAACACATTTTTTGGCCAGTGGTAATAGCCTTTTTTTTGGGGGGCTATTCCATAATCTTGAGCTCTAGTGATCTATGCTTTAATAAGTACATAGTAGCTTGCTTGACTTTAGCAACTGCATCTTCTAGAGCCTGGAGCTTGTAGTGTCTCTCCTCATGTTTTCAGAGCTGAGATAATATTACCGCTCCTTCAGGTGGTTAAAAATTCCTATTTCATATCCAGCCTGGTGAGCCAACACTCTAACCATGGGTACTTGTGAAATAGATTAGTTAATTTGTTAACAAAGTCACATATGTATATGCTTGGGAAAGACATGCATGAAATAACACACAATTTTCTTGTGGAGATCTTGCAGAATTGAACTTTAACTTTTATAGATACTGTGCATATTAATGTGTGTTCAAATTTTTGTAATGAATCATGTTTGAATCATGCATATTAATTGAAATCATAACTAATTATAATAAATCACTAAATCATTATTAAATTAGGAAACCCCATCACTTAATAAGTTATCTATGTTAAACCCTTAGATAATTACATAGTTATCAAATTATAGATGCACTTCATCCAACCTTTTTTCAAGTTAAATTTATCAAATTGGCTAAAAAAATTTCAAAATGGCTTAAAATGTGTAATTATTTGGTTTTCTAATTACTAAATTTTTACAGTTTCTATTGAAAATATTTTCAGATTTCTCTATTGGGTTTTAGTATGTAGCCAAAAATGTGAAGAAATATTAAACTTTTTTACTTTCACGTCCTGTTTATAGCCAAATTTGGCTAAGCTGTATGATGGATGATCGCCAGTTCAGCTACATCACAAATACGCAAGAAAAAACCTGACTTCATTGGGTGCAAATGAGGCGTTGAGAGCGTTTCCATCAACAGTTGCATAGTACACAATAGCTAGATGAAGTACAACCTGCAGTGCACCTCCAGTGGTTCTCCTCTATCAGTATTCACGTCACCCAAGATCCAGTCTTAAACTTTTCCCCTTTTCTCACCCGTTGTATTGAAAGACTGAACACTATAAACTGAGAGGCCTTGATCTCTCATCACCAGGGCCAATCATCCATTGCATTGAATGAAAGACTGAACAATATAAACTGAGAGGCTATTTAACTCTCATCACCTGGGTCTATCATTAAGATCAACCAATAAAAAACTGTCATTTCCTTTAAGTGCAGATCCTCTTGCAGTTGTCACTACCCTGAGCAAACATAGTGTCAAAAAGACAATTTCATATGTATCCAAAGCTATGGGTACATGCATGTGTTTCCTGCTACTCTAGAAGAGCACTTAGAGCATCTACAGCGTTGCTCAGTATGTGACCCTGAGAAAAAACAAAGTCACATCCAAGTTCAGTTATGTACTTAGTTTTGCAATGCCACCAATAAGCCTGAAACTGGGAGAGCAAATAGGTGGGGACTACTAATAACAAACCACCTGGATCAATCATTATGATGGGCCAATCAGAAACACTCACAAGCTGTCAGATCGTATTTAATACACTCTTTTCTTTGGGTGCACACTGGTGCTGCGCCTTTTACCAAAGACAGCAAACTAAGCAATTATGCTGAGCCAAATCGACAGTTTTCCACTTTTCTTCATCCAATTTTACTGTGCAGGATGACATACTGAGCCGTGCTGGAGATGCTCTTAGTCACCATCAGCCGTTTTTATAGGCGAAATTTTGCCAAAAAGCGAATTTCAAATTTTAAAATTCGAAAATCAAGAGCTTTTGGAGTTTTCCAATCGCCAGAAGTTAGAAAAGAAATAGTGAAAATTGCCAGATTTCTATACTTCGTTTTTAATGTGTAGCCAAAATATAGAAAGATGATAAAGGATTGCGTTTCATATTTGGTTTACAGTCAAATTTGGCTAAATCGTAGAAGAGATAATTGCCACTTTTTTTTTCATCTTCCTATGTATGTATGATAACCACTTTGGCTATAAACAAAAATTCTTAAAAGAAAAAAGGTCAGCATGAAATTGAATATTGAGTGATAAATATGTACAGGATGCAATGATCTCCAAAAGGGCCAACAAATGAAAAGAAATCATCGCAGTTGGCCAGTCACAATGATTGGCCCATATGGTGGCATTTAAATGGTCTCTCACTTTATATGACATGCTTATTGGCGGGGTTGAGAAAATAATTAGCACTCTAAGTTTGATGTAATAAACAGTGGTGGAGGCCCAACTAAAGGATGTGGGTAGTGATGCTCTAAGTGAAAGGAGCCTTTGCTAAAGAGTTGGGATGTGAAAGGGGATGCTAGTTTGCTGATGTGACAAGAAAAAGAAAAAGAGGACACAACCCCTCAGTAGTCATTTAGCCAAAATAAAACCAAGGAAAACAAGTGTTAAAAGCCTTACCCTCAGACATGGGAAACACAAAACAACTTCTAGAGCCAGTCCAACTCCAGCTAATGCAAGCACCAGGCTAATAGAACCCTTTTATGCAGGGCCCTTACTAGGCATTCAGAATGAGAAAAGTTCACATGGAAAGAGTGAACCTGTATAGAGACGAACTGCAGTTTTGGTTGTTTCTTACTTTTCAAGAGAACCTCCAATCCTGGTTTCAACTTTTTAAAATTTTGATTTAAGAGGGTTTTATTTTAAAAATAAAACCTCTGGTCCAGTTCTGTACCCAATTCTTCACATTTCAAGAACCCTGATTACAGGTTCTTAAAAAATTCTTAAGTGTGTCGAATTCCAAACTGGATCCAGTTCTACCTATCTACACATAACCCAAACCTAAATACATACTTGAGAGATGTCCTCCATAACCAGAACCAAAATCAACCAAAAACCAAAACCGGCCAGCACTAATGCACATCCCCAACATGCTTAACACACTAGAAAGAACATTACTTTTTCTGTACAATGTGCATAGCCTACATGATGTAGGTCCAGTTCAGTGTTTTTTTCTGGGGCAGAATTCTTGGTGACAAAAAAAAGGGGGTTGCAACTTCACAAAGGATTTTTTAAAGAAAAATCCATAAAATTTGCCACATTTCAAGGGGAAAAAAAAAGGTGAAATCACTACATTTAGACTATAGATTTTTGCAAATTGGCACAGCTTTTAAAAAAAACTCTACTATTCTCTCTACCCTGTAGCCAGATTTGGCTAAGTCACTCATGGAGGATTTGCCAGCCAGTTCCCCTACCTCATGAAATTGAAAAAAGAAATCCCCTGGTCCAGTTAAACTACTAGAGAAAAACTGCTTACTTCCCTGATTTTGTCGTCCTTTGATGTTGTGGGGGTACCAAACAAAAGGTCAACACTCACAATTTGTCAATGTCAAATTTAATCTGATCATATTAACCAAAGAAAACAAATTCTGTTCCCAACTCCTTATTCTTTTGGTTGCGTACGTAACAGAACCATCAGCACTTGACTTCAAGAGCATTGGTTAGATGGAACAAATGTAATGGAAAGTTGCTCTTAATGAATTAAGCATAGAATTTTAGGTCACCACGTTCTGCAACAATTAAAGAGAAGACTTTTTCCCAGGCATAATAAAAAAGCCCACCTAAGTCGTCTTCTGAGCAGCAGGTTCTGAGCTCTCCCCCGCGCACCAGGACTAGGTAGATGGCCTGCTGCAACAGCTGCCATAGTAGAGAGGTTCAAGTGGTCAAGACTTCTGGCCCCATCCCTGTTTCTGACATGATCTTCCAATTTCCATCTCAAACCCATTCTATCTCGTGATCCTCTTGTTGTTGTTGTTGCTGTTTTGGTGCTCAATTTGTAGTTGTTGTTGGTGGTGCTGGATTTTGGTCATCGTCTTTTGTGTTTTCATGGATCAGCTGGGCTCATCATCATAGTCCTGAGTACTGATCTTTGTAGTTGTTCTAGGGCTCAACTTCTGAATCAATTTTCTGTCTTTTGAGATTCAACCTGCTAAAGCTCCTTACAAGTTAGACTTTTTTTTCTACTCAGCAGAGCCCTCAAATTTAACAGATCTCCTTTCTTTCTTCTTCTTCTCTGCCCTGGTGCATCTGGTGCCTATGGAATTTCCACTCAGAATAATTTAATCTTGAACAGTTTTGTTGCCTGTGAGATCTGAAGTTGTTGCTGCGATAATATAAATCTTATGTGATTGATTTTCAGCTGCTTCTACTTTGTTCTGGCTGACTTCGAGTGTGATAGTTGTATGTTCAAAATTTGCTACAACAATCACTCTCAGTCAAGCATACCAGCTCACCTTGGTTGCAGTACTACGAGTTTTCATACAACTCCCTGTGTGCAATGTGGGAAAGCTTGCAGTTATCCCTGTTAGAAATCCCTCTTGGAACCAATGTCAAAGGGAAAATTCATTCGTTTCCTCCTATAGCTAGGTGCTTTGTAGCCAGGGAAAAATTACCAACTTCCGAGCCTTTGACATGGTTCACAGTACCCTTCTAGGTGGCATAATTGAACTTTCCCTGTGAGGCTGGCTCCCTGTGAAGGGATGTCACAAAACTCCCTGTGAATTGCACTGTTACTTGCGTTTTTAGTCCATTCTTGGAGGTAAAGTTCGACAATTTTCCCACAAAGGGAAGGAATCGTCCAAAAGCTCCTTGTGTAGTTCGAGGTGGAGAGATGGAGGAGCCATTCTTTTCTGTGGTACGGTTGCCGCGGTCCCCTGCAAGACGACGTCATTTCTTATACGCAGCTGCAGATCCAATGAGTACACAGGATAGCAGCCGGGGTGGTGGAATTTCCTCCTCCGGCGCAGCAGCTTGTTTCCTCAGTGCACCTTCGAGTCCGGCGCGTACTCGAGGAGGAGCTTACTACTTAAGTCCAGAACTGGAAGAAAAAGTTTCCTTTGGTGAGGTCTGTGCTGCCATCCCCTTCAGCTGGGAAGAAATTCCCGGCACACCCTTAAGGAATTTGGGTGGATCCAAATGTAATTCTGAAGGAGGCGAAATCGATGATCAAGCTTTCGGCGGGAGTTTTTTCAGCAGCTCCTCGGAGACAGCAGGTGCTAGGGTCGATAATATTGAGTCTTCCTTAGGCTCAACAGCTGCTTCGGATCGATTTTCACACTCTACCGATTCTGAATTCGAGAGTCCTGCTGGAGTCGATGCCCATCCAGCTTCTGCTGGTGGTATGAGCGTGACGACATCGTCTGGAGAATGCAGCAGCAGCAGCTCGACGTCGGTTGAAGAAGCTGGAGCTGGTTTCGAGTTCCAAAGTGATCAGCCACGGGGGCCAGTGGAGGCAGCTTCTTCATCCCCTGCAATTTCAGCTGCTTCTCCGGCCAGCAGCTGCATGTCGACTCCCGATGAGCTCTTCTTCAAATGGCGACCCGTCCCTATATTGAGTCTACCTCCCAGACTACAACGCGGGGTGGATCAGGTCTCGCAGACTCCGTCCTGCAATGATTCTCCAGCTGCCAGGGGGAGCTCTGTTGCTGCTGCTGGCGATTCGATCTCAAACAGTTCTCGCAGCTCAGCTTGCAGGACGTGGACCAGCTTCAATAAACAATATAGACTTACAGGCCGGACGTCCCCGTTTGCTAGCTCCCCCACTCCTGGTTCACCAGCAGCAGCTCCTCGATCACCATGTCGTCGATCAGGAACAAACACGAAGAAGACCAGCAGTAAACCAGCTGCTGCTGCAACAGCAGGTTCTTCCATACTCATAAATCTTTTTGGAACTATCAGTAGCACTCCCAGGTCTACAGCTACTAGTAGTAATTCCGAGAAACAGAACATTCTCGATTCTTCCTCTAATATCATTTCCATCTCGGGGGCAACAGAGCTGCAGGAGAGTATAACAACAGGCGGCAGGAGGCTGGACAGACGAGGTCACGTCCGAAGGCTGTCGAGATCTGTTTCCCCCAAATCGTTAGGGAGCACGTTCAAACGCGGTGAAATGTTCAAGACTAACAGCGAGTCTTACGCGGTTGAAGAAATGCAGGTAAGCCCTCATCCAGGAATTTTCTTTACAACAACTCATGCACATAATTCGTCTAGCTCTAACAAGAACAACAACAACATTGAATCCCAGACCTCCTCCTTAATCTTCTGGAGGAGCTGTTCAACAAGAGCTAGCTGTCCCCCCCGCTCTCCTCCCCCGTAACAGTTAGTACCCAGGCGCACTGGGGGACCACTCTTTGTATACTGTACGAAACACTTGAGATAAAAAAACGTATTTTTTATATGCTTTGAAATAATAGAATATTTTAGAAATATTTTTTATTAAAACTAATTTAAAAGTATAGAAATTAGATATATTCTCATAATGAATTATAAACACCCTTACTTAGATTTAAGTAAATTATATATTATATATTTTTAATGAATTAGTTGTATTTTATATTTTTCAACCATAGAATGATTGAGATGCTTTGAGGATCACTCTCTATATGTTTTACTAAACACTTGATATAAAAATATATATATATATATATATGCTATGAAATAATAGAATACTGAAAGAATGTTTTTATTAACATTAAAAATATTATTTATATTAAATAAATTATTTAAAAAATTGAATGAATTCATTGCATTTTTTTATTTTTCTATTTTTTGCACGCCTTTTGAAAACCATGGAAATGAACTGCCCCAGGCTGAGGCGTCGACGAAGAAGTCTGGAACCAAGTCTAGCAGCTGTGATTCGAGCTTCTGGTCGTCGACGACGTTGTTCGGTAGAAATCAAAAGAGGAGGAGCAGCAGCACCATGTCGTCGATCACCCAGCTACTCCGGCCAAGCATATTTACTGCGTCGCCGGCGCGGCGAGAAGCTGCTGCTGCTTCTCTTTCTCCTCGCGTACACGGACAGTACGAGACGGTTACCTCTTCGGCGACGGCCAGCACTACAAAATCAAATTTACCAAAGCAAAATTTTAGCAAAGATACCATGGAAATGACCAAATCATCTACTGCAGCAAAGAAGCAGCAGCAGAATATTAGTTCGGGTATCACCAATTCTTCGCACAGCAACAACAGTCCAAAAGAGATTAACTTGAAAAGTAAGCCTGCAGCTGCAGGAGAATATTGTCAAGCCGATCATCGAGGGGGAGTGAGGTTCATGCTCTTCTTTAGGAAAGTTCCCAACAAATCTTCTTCTTCTTCTTCATGAATTTAACAACAAGGTTAGTCCAACACATGACCAGGGTTTTTTTTTTGGTTAATTTGTTTTTTTCCTTTTTAATTTTGTGTTGTTGCCAAAGCTGTGGCAATCATGCATAAGATTTGGTGATAAGAAAATATGAAAGTTGAAAAAAATCTAGCATTTTTCTATATTTTTTGCTCCCCGCTGCAACTTAGGATAGACTCTGGTGATTTTTGGTGACTTAAAAAACTCAAAAAATACTAAAATTTCTCCACTTTGAATCTTTTTTCGCCATTTGGCAAAATTCCGCCAAAACTGTTGCACATGACCTATTCATCACCTTCTCTTCACCCACCCGCCATGCATCTCCATCATGTCTTGAACTCAGTTGCAAATCGAATTCTTCATCTCCCAGTTTATTTCACTTTCCAAAATTTCCTTGGGCTGTTGTTTCTGCGATGATTGAGAGAGAGCCTTAGATAGTTACTTGCCTGGAAGTATGCACCAGTGTTGTTGAGTTCTTGATTTCAAAAGGAACCTTTGGTCATGGTTTTATTTTTATTTTTTGTTTTTGACAGAACCTTTGGTCACTCTCTAAAGTTATCATGGTTTTCTTCATGGCATCTCCATTCAACATCTTATAGCCCAAACCCTTCATTCACATTTTCCATACTTGGCACCTAGAAAATATCATGCATCTCATAAGGTATCCATGTTGATTGCCAAATGCCAAAAATTTTGACAAGCAAAAACAATTCCATTGAATACCTAGTGAGTTATTTCTTCATGGTTTTGCAAGATTTGCCCCCACACCCATAACTAATGTCCGCAAGAGAACAAAATTCCGCTCAGAGGGCCTATTCAGTTAAGTAGGCACTTCCCTCAACACATCTCTCTGCAACCCAAAATATCACTAAATTTTCTCAATTATACTAAACTTGGGAAAGAAAATGCCATCACAAACTAGCTCTCACAAACCCTCTTATGATCCTCGTCATCTCTAGCTGAACCTCTAATTCTATGGATTTGATCAATCTACTTCTGCACTTTGCCCTAATTCCCCATGCACAGTAGAGTTCAAAGGAAAATTCAAACACAAAGATAGACTATGTTGATGAACATTCATCTCACTAACATAACTGTACACTACACACCCATGGTCAACAAAAAGAGGAAAGAAAACATGTAGCTTGCCAATATTGATTCAAAATCCAAAGGAGAAAAAAAAAACCCCATTTGTCTCCAACCACGGTCCTTCAATATACTCCAATATATCTAGAAGCTCCACATATACACTAATCTCATCAAAGCTAGGTGACCCACAATGGTCACCAATCCAACTAGGCAGAACATATTCCACAAACTCCATTGGTTCCATTTCATAGAATTTCCTCATTACTCACGCTCTTCCCCCATAAACAACATCAAGTCACACCATCTGCAAAAAGGATAACTAAACACATCAAAAGCACACCACTGTGACTCTATTGGTTCTTTATGCCACATTCCTTCACGTACAAAAGGCCAAAAGACCAAAAGTTCAGATTGTAAACATCACTTAGAACAAAAACCCTAACCCTAAACTGTCTATTAGCAGGACATGTTTTGTGGTCACACAAGTAATACTAAAGATTACAAGGGAAGGGATGTGCAATACCAGAAAAGGTTTCTCTACAGCATCCTGCAGGCTACTCTTGTGCAAAATGCATGTACCCAAAATCAGAATCCAAAGCCAGAAGCTCTTTCTTGCTGTTAGTTTTCACTGTCTTGATCTTGAAACATTCACTCTGAAATTTGTTCGAGACAAGATTTTATTTGCTTGACCTTGCTTACAAAACTGTGCAGCAGAACTTTAACAATAGCAAAATCTATCCAATAGTTTCACAATAGTCTTTTGCAATCAAGTGCATTTGCAGAGGATAACCTGCCATACCAATACCAATCTTCACAACAGAATGTCATCTGCTTTGACAGATTCAACTATGGACCTACACAAAACCAACAGCTTCAATGCACAGCAATGAACACAACACAGCATCAGTTTATGGATAAGTCGAGATCTTTGAAGCACAGCAATGAAGATAACACAATTCCTGCTAGGTCCGATCCACTAGGGTTGTAATGCAAGCATATGGCAGAGATTGTAACCCAATTCTTGCAATGTGGCAATTTGGCAATTCAGCTCATTACATTGGGGAGAACCTGCTTCACCATCACAACTCAAGTCTGTTGCTCCTCTTTCATCCTCAAATAAAGTTCAGAACTCACCTGCCACAAGATCAATCTCATCATCTGGGTCTTGTAAAATACTTCTTGTATCTTCTTGATTTGTATTCTTGGATTCTGCTTCTTCCAAAGATGTATGGGATGCTTCTTCCAAAGATGTATGCATCCCATTCTTTGTTGCAGTCTCTTCCACCTTGCTGTGTATTGGCTTCTCCCTCACATCCTTATCAATATTAGCTGTGTCTCTTTTATGAATTGTGACTTCCTGCAGGAAGGAAAAAGGCAATTTGATATAAACCACTGAGGAGATAATATCATCAGCTGGATCATTCTCAGTTTCATCTATGAAAATCCTGGCACGCTTGCCCTCATCACCTTCAATCCACTGTTCATTATGTGCATCCATATCATCTACAAAGTCCTTCATTTCATCATGACATCCAGGAATCTCTCCATTCTTTTTTCCTTCATGACCAGTGTCACATATGCCCTTGCTTCTGATTCTGGTCCTTGTTGAAACTGTTGCTTCAGTGTAGGGTAGTCACTGATACTCCCCTGATTTTTAACTTCTGGGACATGTGAGGACTGATCTTCATATCCCTTGCTTGAGAACCCTCTTCTCCAGCAAAGTAATCTGCCTTGACAGATGTCTTGTGACTGATCTAGGACCAATCTCTGCTGGATCTGAAGGCAAACACATCCCCACATTTACCAAATGAGTAAAGCACAGGCTACAATTTTCAATCACAACTTAAGGTTTTGGCTACTGGGATTGAGAAACAGATTTATTTTGCTTCACAACAGGTTACGGAATCCAGTTCTCACCTGCTGCTACCTGCTCCTCCTCCTGCACAGTGGCATTAGAAATTCCTCCTTCAGTCTGTTCTTCATCCATATGTCATCAAATTCTGGAGAGGATACATGCTTTGACTGTGTAACAATGTCAGGCTGCAACTCAATAACCATAAACTTAGCCTCATATTCCAACGACTAGTCAGCATTTAGTGGTTAGATCTCATTTAATGGCCCTCATAACTGTGGCAGCAGTGTGAATTAGGGTTTCCACTGTCTCTCTGGTGGTTTTGACACATTCCAGCATGCTATTCAAAGAACAGAGGATGCATTTCTGAAGTATACGAGTGCACTGCCGACTGATCTCTGCCTTCCATCAATACGTATTACACAAAGTAAATCAGGGTTTTCTGGCATTGTTTGTAGGAATCTATAGGGGATCACTGGTACAGAATCAATTTGTGTCAGCCTACCTAACACAGGTCAATTGTTCCATTAATGCGGACTACATACAAATCTTGATCATGCAAACTCCAGGGAAAATGTGTCAGCTCCTTTCAACTCAGACAAAAAACCATTGTTCATGAGTTAAAGTATGGCAGATACTGCCAACACCAAGAGATCCACCCTGAAATGCTTCATATAAATCAGAACCTTGATATCAACTTCTGAAATCACTATGCAATTTAACTAGGAAACAAAAAATGAATGCAACTACATATGATTCCATATTATGGATCAACACATTCTGGACCCCTAGGGGTAGATCTTTGGTTTCTGTTCTGTACACCACTCCTGCACAATCCCCACTGCATAAACCTCACAGACCTTGGCTGACATTTCTCTCAATTACCAATGCTGATTATATGAAAGCAGAAAAGAGCATCAGACATTCACATTTACCCCACAAAGTTGGAAAATCTTGCTTTAGAACAAATTGGGCTTTCTGATTTCATGCATAAAGGTCAAACCCTGTTATCCAGGATCATCGGAATTGCCTCCCATACTACCATATCAGGCACTCTTCCAACACTACTGAATTTTTCAATATGTGAATGTGAGTTTGTTTACCATATATATAATGTACAATGCAGATGTGAAGAGTTTTACTAGGAAAATCCTGATTTGCTTTGGTCTACATGCTTTAGATAGCTGAACTTCAGAGAGGAAGATATAGAAATGCTTTCTTTGAAGTTCCACTGCTAGGATTTGGCCCCCTTCTCTTGCCCTCTACAAGAACCTTTTTCACAACATCTTGTTGACATTGATTTTCTTCTGGAACACAAACTCATCTGACCACAATTGAATGACTTCAGAACATCTGCCTTTCTTATTTCCAGCTCATGCCATAGCTTTTCTTCTAAGCCCTTTGGGCCCAGCTGCTTCACAGTGCTGGCAGTGAAATCATCCATGACTGAGGAAGACTCATCTGAGCTGCTACCACTGGACAAACTGAACCTTAAAGACACACCTGCAGCATCATCAAAATTGAGAAAAGTGTCAGACAAATCGCACAGCAATAAGTTCTCAATTGAGGGTGTTCATGCTGCCACATTCAATGCTAGTTGCTTGGCACCTTTATTTATCCTGAAGATGTATATTCACATCACTCAGAAACTTGCACAAAATAGCAGAGGCTGTAAAACATCATGGAATGTCCAGGACTCTCATTTAAACCTTGGAAGGAGTGAGGACTCTGTTGTTCTCTGAAGTTCATTCTGTACTCTGCTACAAGATCTTGACTCAAATGGGACTCAAAAAGGAGCAGATACAACAAGTTTCTAATTTTTTTCCAATCTTCTTTAGACTGCTGTAAATTCAACATGTTAAAGAACAAAGAGTCTGGAATATCTTACCAGCTGTTCGGAATGGGCTTGGCACTGATGGAGTGACCAGGTATTCATCACTCTCAGAAGAGAAGCTCTGCTTTGCCTGTTGCAAAGTTCTTGGAAGGGATGTCTCAAAACCTGGTGTTTTAAAAGAGGGGCTGCTGAAAAGCTCACCTGTAACAAACTCCCCTGGAGTTTGTAGAAGGAAGTGAGGTGTGGGTGGGAAGATAGGGGTCAAGAGATCTGTTGATGGTGTTTGCAAGCTTCTGCTGCCAACTTTGGTCAGCAGTGGATTAAGTAGATTGGATGGAGTCGATAACAATGAGCTGCTGCTGCTGCTGCTTGCATTGGCCAGAAACAATTGAACAGATTTTGGAGGTGACAACATGTATGGAGTATCAGGCAATGGACTAACAGATGCAGGAACGCTGCTTACTACTTCAGGCCACATGCATGTGCTTTCCTTTGTGGCCACAGGGGTGGTATTACATGAAAGGGTCAATGGTGACTTGCTGAGTTCAGTGCAAGGTGGTTGGGAAGAAGAATTGACATGAAGGAAAACCACAGGCAAGTCACAAAGACAATCAATATCATGGTATCGAATGGAGTATGAAGAAGCATTCACAGGTTCAGGCAAATTCTCCTTCTCCCCAAACATGGATGTTGCATTACTGGGCTGCTGATGATTCATGGACATCTCAAACAAGTTCTCCCATTCCTAAAGACACAATTGCAAAACTTAGATACAGTGATACCATGAAAGTTGAGACTGTACCAATTGTTTTGGATCATTTGCACAGACCTAAACAAATGCAAAGGTGCAAATGGGCTTAAACCCTAAACCACTCTGCATTTTACCTTCAGAATGGAGTTGATTTCTGCCAGTGAGTCAACAAACGATTGAACCTCCCAGCTCCCCCCCATGTTTGCCGACACTCCCACCTTCTGCACTTTGCTTGCCAATCCATCAATCTGCAACAAAACCCATCCAAATGAGCCGCATTTCAAGCCATAGTCCTCAAACACAAGTTGATTCACCCCTCCCACCCATTACCGCAGAATAAGAGAAAAACCCAAAGAAATGCAAGACAGTCAAGAAAGTCTAGAAACCTGTTGTAAGGTATGTGCAAACCTGGGTTTGGATCAGCTGTAAAAGATGGAGAGGACTGTCTTTGCGGTCTTGGTGATCATCAGAGCTCTTGGGTACCAAACATTTTCTGTGCCTATCAGAAGGGTGTGGGGTTCCCTTCCTATACGGCCTCATCTCTCTGTCTCTCTCTGTCTCTGTGTTCTCTCATCGACAGATTTGCCTCTCCTTCTTCAGCTTATCACCAACTAGAAACAAAAGCTTTGTTCTGTTCTATCTGCTAAGTTTATCTACGGATTTTTGCGATTCTACTCTTGCACGCCTTCCAGTTTTGATTCCTGGCTACTTGGTCATAGCGCGTGAGAGTTCTGCACACGTAACGAGCGAGAGAAATAACAAAATGGTAGAAGATTCTCGACCTAATTCACAGAAGAAGAGAGAGAGAGAGAGAGAGATGAGCTTCCTGTGAAGTTAGGGTTGTTTGAATTTGCTGCTTCACGAGGGAAAAGAACGGGAGCCAACAGTCGCTTTTTCAGATGAATGTTATCGAACCTTCCTTCTCATCCAGAACTTGAACAGGTTTCGGTTTTTTTCATGCGATACCGGCTGGAGTGAACCAGCAGCCACCAGTGCACCAGTTCAGGATGAGGCCGTTCAAGCCATTTTGGGGATGAACCCAAACACATCCAAGTAGGGCATTTTTATTTTCCTCTTCCCCTGCCCAGGGTTTTTTCATCCCTCTTCTCTGCCCCAAAGTTTTCCCCTCCTACCTACCTACCTCCTCCCCTCCTAAACCTAAATTGATTTTCTCTCCCCTAGGTTTAGCTTCTTTTTTCTCACCTCCATCGCCAAAGCTTCAAGGTGAGCTTAGGAATGTGAAGACGCAAGGGAGCTTAGGAAAGTGACGACACAAGAGAGCTCAAAGCTTCAACCCAATGGCAGACACTCAAGCTGGAAGGTAAACTGCCTCCCTTCTCCTTTTTTATTTTTTCAATCTTCTTTTTCTTACAAAAAGGACAATGGTAGCTACCATTGTTTTCTTCTCATTGTTGTTTTCTTCTTCTCATTGTTTGAAAAAAAGAAGACGAGGACAACATTGCTATCATCATCTTTTTTTTTTCCTTGCTTTGTTGCGAAGAGGATGACGACAATTGCAGTCATCATTTTTTTTTCATTTAATTCCTTGCAAAGAGGACAATGGCAGGAATTACTATAGTTGTCTTTTTTTTATTTACTTGGTTTGCTACGAAAAGGACGATAACATTGTTGTCGTCTTCTTTTTTTAAATTTATTTGATTTGCTGCGAAGAAAACAATGGTAGTTGCCATTGTTTTTTTTAAAAACATTCTTTTGTTGTTAAGAGGACGATGACGTTATTATCATCGTCTTTTTTTTTTAATTTGTTTTGCTATAAAGAGGACGACAACATTATTGTTGTCATCTTTTTGTTTCTCCTTGCTTTGTTGCGAAAAAGACAATGACAAGTATCATCGTTTTCTTTGACATTGTTGCCGTTGTCTTTTTTTTAATTTGGTTTGCTACAAAGAGGATAATAACAACTATTATTATCTTCTTCTTCTCACTGTTTGAAAAGAAAAAAATAACAGCATTACTACCGCCGTCTTTTTTTTTCCTTGCTTTGCTGCATCAAAAAGGCAACAATAATTGTCATCTTCTTCTTCTCATTGTTTGAGAATAATAAAACAACTACATTGCTACCTCATCTTTTTTTTAATTTCCTTTGTTGTAAAAAGGACGACAGCAACAATGTTTTTGTCTTTTTTTTTCCTTGGTTTGTTGCGAAAAGGACAATGGCAACTATTGTCTTCTTGTTCCCACTGTTTAAGAAGAAAAAGACGATGGTAGTAATGTCATCGTTTTTTTTTCTTTGGTTTGTTACGAAAAGGACAATGACAACTACTGTTGTCTTGTTTTCCTCATTGTTTGAGAAAAAGAAAATGATGACAATAATGTCATCATTGTTTTTTTTTCCTTACTTTACTATGAAGAGGATGACGACAATTATTATTGTCTTCTTTTTTTCCTTGCTTTGTTATGAACAAGACGATGATAGTTGTTATTTTCTTCTTCTCATCGTTTAAAAAGAAAAAGACGACGACAACAATGTCATATTCTTCTTTGCTTCCTTTGTTGCGAAAAAGGTGATAGTAGGGGTGCTGTTGTCACTATTTTTTTATGCATGTTATCATTGGTTCTTGTTAATGCTCCTCTCAAAGGGAGAACAACTCATGTTTATGGTTTTGGTCCTTTGGAAAAGGAAAAAAAATTAATATGGTTGTTTATCAAGATTTTTGTATAGATATGTAAGATTTCAATGGGTAGAAAAAAGAAATTAAAGAAGGTTTGTTGTGATCCAGAAGTTTAAGAGCAAAATGTTGTTGCATCATAATTTGTCGCAACCCTAGCCTTAGGCTCGCAACCAAAGCAAAGGCTTGTAAGGTTGCGAGCCAAAAGGGAAGCCCAAGGGTCACATCTCATGCTCCCGGGAGTGCAAAAGAGTGTGAGGGAATGAACCCTCACACTCCCAAGTGAACTCCCATTTTGGGAGTTGGAGTCCCAATGGACTCCCGAATTTTCAGAGAACGAATGCAAGGGTCAAAACCCATTGGATGGAAGAGTTATTTATATCATTGGAAAGCTATTGAAATTTAAATGTCTAAAATGGGCTCGCATGACCCATTTGGACATCTGAAACACAAGTTATGGCCAAAAGAAAGGCCGGGAGTCAATTTGACAATTTGACTTCCGACCACTAAAAGTCGGGAATCGACCCGATTTCCTTGTGTGCAAGTGGTGTATAACATACCATTGGAAAGCTCTCAACAAGGGCTACAACTATGTTTTAAACCTCATCTCAATCGGAGGTCTGTAGACAAAGTTATGGGGCCCCAAAGTCACAAAAGTCCCAACTTTGGGAATTTTGGGACTCTCATTTGGGAATCCCGGGACAAAATGACATTTGGATGTGGGCCTTGTGGAGAGGCACATAGTATATTATAAGGGGGAAGGTTGTGACTTCCCCCAAGTCCGAGTCGTGGTGAGTCTTATGAATCTGAGTTTGCCCGTGGCTCATCCTAACACCAAAAATGCTCCAACTATGCACTAACCAACTTGTTGTTTGGTTTTGTGCAAGTCCATGTGAGTGATTAGTTGCTTGTCATTCTTCCTAATCCCATCTCGGAGCTCCAACACGCCCCTCTACCCTTAAAGTGTTGTGAGCCAAAGAGCATGCCTCAACTCCTTGCTCTTCCGTTGTTTTCACTTTACACTCACATTTGAGTCTATCAAGGAGCTTTGGGGCGCGTCAAATTGGCAATTGAAGAACAAAATGTTGTTGCATCAAAATTGGCAATTGAGGAACAAAATGTTATTCCATTAAAATTGGCAATTGGAGAGCAAAATGTTACTAGAATTGAAGAACCTAAAGTTGATGAAACAAGCAATCAATGTAATTTAGAATTAGACATGGTGATTATGTCCAATCCAAGTGATGAGATCCTTCCCAAAACAAATTGGGAATTTTGACCGAAAAATGGTAGGTTAAATTATTTTAAAATTTACATAAATTAAACTTTATTAAATGTGCACAAGAAAATTTGTACAAAATTTTTATGTTTAACTATATCTACACTTTCCATCATTTGATGGAAGGTGTGGGAATTTTTTTGAACATTTTTTCATTGTAATACTTGAAAAAAGTTAGTTTTGTTCACAATACTTGCATTTTGTTATGTGATCTTGTTTCTAAGGTTTAGGGTTAGGTTTTTTTTCTTAAAAAGTAAAAACTTGTTTTTGGGTGTTTTATGGTTCAGGTCTAGAGATTGAAATTAACCCCACTCAACCACTAACACCCCTTTCTCCACTTGATATTATTTGTAAGGACAAGGAATGGAATAAGGATGGGTCAAAATGGCGATGTAAAATGGACAATTGCATTGTTACATATGTTGCTAAGTGTTGTTGACCAAACATTTGAAAAAGTTGCATGGCTTAGTGGTAGAAAAAGCCAAACCTAGGAGGCCCTCAACTTGTGAAGGAGGTCTTCAACATCAAAACCATGCTAAAATGAACACTTGCATCTTGGGAGATGCCATGGCCATGTAAAGGCGGAATGATCAAAAGGTCGTTAGTCGTGCTCGTGCTAAAGCCTAATGTGAATGAGATGAATTGGTTATTATTGCACAACAATGTCCACCATTACCAAAACCAACTTTGGTCAAGTAGCTTTAGAATAACTATTACAGGTGTTGGGTCTTAATGCCTAGGGCGTAGGAAACGTGCCTCAAGATGCAACATCACAAATGAAAAAGGATGAAGACTTACAAGAGATGATTTGATCAACCTATTCTGCATATGCACAAAGATTGAAAATGGCATGGGATGTCAAAAACTAGGATTGAAAGACCACTAAAGTGAATCAAACATAAAAGTTAATAGTTGTATCGAATTTCCATGAATCTAGAATGATTCATGGAAGGTAAGAAAAAATAATAATCAATGTTTGTTGTTTTTTTTATAAATTTGTTTCATCCAAGGTGTGTTAGGGTTCAATTTAGTGGTTTTGGGGTGTTTATAGGGTTTAGGGTACAACAAATGAAGAGTTTGTTGTAACTGTAGTTCATGTTGAAATGCAACATCGTCATCTATACATTGTTCATCATGCAGCAAAGGTTGCAATGGTGGCAGCTACTTACCAAACTAAACACAACATTGTAGATAAAGATATGGTTTAAAGTTCCCACTTTATATAGTATGTTAGGTTTTTTTAACCCTTTCATTTTTTGGACTACCCATTTTTTAAACTTTGGTCCTTTGATATAATATAAAGAACTTTTTTTTCAATGGGTTTTTTAGTATTTTTTGATCCACCCATTTTTGTACATCTTTTATTAATTTTTTTTTTTTTTCTAGTCACATTTGTTTGATGGTATATATGGGTGAAATCATGGTCAAATGAGCCAAGGGCGCCAAGGTAAAAGTCTTTATCCAAATATTGCACATGACATGTGTCATTACTGCATTAGTTTATAACTTAAAATTATGTATTTTGGATACCCCATTTAACACTGCATTTTAGATATAAACACATTTTGATTACAAATTGATTTTACATCATGTGTATTATGCATTCATGCCTCTATCACATATATATGAACAACTTTTGTTAAAGCCACATTTTTTTTAATCCATAATTTTCAAGGTTAAAAGCACTTTTGAACCAAATGTGTTCAAATGGGTTATAAAAACAATTTTCATGAGTTCAAGTCCTTTTGCCCTTCTAATCATTAATGTTAAAATCCTTTCAAATTTTCAAAAATAATGGTGCACACTTGGTAGAAAAAAAGGACATTTGAAAAAAACAGGGATTGTCCACTTTTGAGGTTTGAATGCTTTGAACATGTAAAAAATAAATTGATTTGTGTCAAGCTTTGAGCATGTAAACTTTGCAATTAATAGAAAATATTCCAAAAAAATTTATGACAATCCAAACTATTACCTTGTGATTTTTCAAACATACAAAAATGTAGTTTTGCGAAGTGTTCATTCACTTGGGTAGCTCCTTTGATTGTGATTTTACCCATATGTTTTTTTTATCATATTTTCAGTGCTTTAGATATAAGAATCAAAACTTAAATAATCCCATATGCACATTTTATAATTAACTTGTCTAGGGTTTACAAATATCAATAATGTTACATTATGCAATACCTACATCTAATGTATTAGAAATCACATCACCTAAAGATTTTTAAAATTATACCCACATTTTAATTAACTTGTTAGCATTGTCATGAAACCAAACATGTAATACCTACATCCTTCCTATTCTAACTTCCATAAGGCCATTTTAAATTTGTAATATTTGCATAAAGGTTTCTTAAATAGTTGCTGTTTTTTTTTTATAATCCATTGCAATACCCACATAAAGGTCTCCTAAATAATTGCTCATTTTTTTACATCCATTGCAATACCCACATAAAGGTCTCCTAAATAGTTGCTGATTTTTTTTTACATCCATTGCAATACCCCCATAAAGGTTTCCTAAATAGTTGTTGATTTTTTTTACATCCATTGCAATACCACATAAAGGTTTCTTAAATAGTTGTTGATTTTTTTTACATCCATTGCAATACCACATAAAGGTTTCTTAAATAGTTGTTGATTTTTTTTACATCCATTGCAATACCACATAAAGGTTTCTTAAATAATTGTTGATTTTTTTTACATCCATTGCAATACTCGCATCATAACGCATTTATTTGCATTATGCTTAAGTTCAAATTCTAATACATGCATACAAGTTTCCTAATAGTTGTTGGGATTTTTTATGTCCTTTACAATACTTGCATATGGGTTTAGAAATAGTGTTAATTTCCTTCAACATTACAATACCCACAATGTTTTTGTAGTGTGCTTTGTTTTTTATTATCTTGTATATTTCCTTTATCATCTAATTATAGGCATGATAGGTTGGCAAACAAGGAACATAAGCGTAGAATAGAAGGAATTAAACTGTGTAACCAGGCACAAAGAAGAAAGTTTTGTGGGCAGGAAAATCTTTAATGCCTAATGCCCTTAGATAATTGTTTTAAATAATTAATGAGTGATTAAATAATTAATGAATGATTAAAAAAAATTTAGATAATTAATGAATGATTAGATAATTATTTTCATAATTAATAATTGATTAGATAATTGGTTTTCAAAATTAATAATTGATTAAATAATTATTTTAGATAATTACTAAATTGTCAGATAATATTTCACATAATTAAAAAAATATCAAAGAATATTTTATATGATTAAAGAATGATCAAATAATTATTAAGGATAAATTATGGTAATTAATCATTTACATTATCTACCATAATTCTCTAATAAATATTTATTCATATGACATAATACTCTAAAAGTATCAACAAATAATGTCATAGAATTAAAGAATTACTAGAAATTTATTTCAAATAATGTAAATGATTGATCATCATATTTAAAAAATAATTTATTTCTTAATATTAATTAATTAATTGGTTGAACCTTAATTATTTGGATAATTAAATTTTAGATCTAAAAATCAAATTGATAATTTGATATTTAATTTATTATCTTAATTAGATTTTTTATGTTGATAATTTATTCAAATAATTATTTTAAATAATTATTGATCATAATTTATTGTCATAAAATTAATTCAAAATAATAATTAATTTAGGTATATAAATAAACATATTTTGAGTACCCAAACCACTTATTGGTTATTTGAAGTGACCTTACATGAGGGTATTACATTTAAGGTTCATTTGTCACTTAATGTTACTTAAATCACCTATGGATTATTTCAAAATGAAGTTGCATGGGGGTATTACATATAGGCCTTGGTCTTCATTCAAAAGCACCCAAACTATATATTGGTTATTTCGAAGTGACCCTACATCTAGGTATTGTATTTAAGGTTGGGTTTTCACTTAAGGTTACCTAAATCACCTATGGGTTATTTCAAAATGAACTTGAATATTGGTATTGCATTTAGGGCTAGGTATTCATATGATTTTGCAATACTCACACATACTTATTTTCTCCAACTAGAAATTTGGCCTTAATTTTTTTTATAATTAAATAAAATTTGTAACAAAACACAAAAGAAGGTATGTTTCTTACCATTTGGTAATATTTCCAAGCTGAGTTTTTCATTGTCTTTATAAAAAAATTAACATTGCATTGTTTTATAGATGCTTAAGCCTTAAAAATTTCACCCAAAATGGACCTTAGATTTATTTTAATTATTATAGACTTGTAAATTTTTTTTTAATTAATATATATGTCCCAAACTCTAAACTTAAACCATAATCCAATAGTATATATTTGTAATAATTATATGAAAAAATGTATTTTTTAAAATATATGTTTTAAAAATTCAAATTTAATATGTTATAATACCCAAAAAAATAGACATTAAATTGTCATAAGTGCTTAGTAAGCCTAGGTGGCCTAAGCTACTAACCTAGGTGAGCTAGGCTAATAAACTACCTACATAGTTAATAGGTTTACCTAGTAAGCTAGACCACTTTGAATACCTACCTAGACCATCTAAAATACCAACCTAGAAGGCCTACACTAGTGAACAAACCCTCCTCTGTGAACAGATAGCAACTCAAGCACTAACTCTTTGTAATCAATTATCACCTTTGGAACACTATGGAAGTTAGTTGGTTTTATTTTATCAAGCTTCTTCTTGTATTATTTTTCTTCTTTTTCATTTGTTAATGATGTTGTTACATTCTTCGAAGAAATTGTAGCAAGAAAAAAAACAATATTCTTTGTTGTTTGAATTTCAGCCATCGCATTACTAATTTTTATAGCCATTACTGTTGTTGCAAAGCATTTGAACTGTTGTTGCTACTGTTATGATTATTCTAGAAACAAATTGAAGAATAAGTATTTTAAAAAATTGTTAGCCATGAAGATGTCATCTTCGAGCATGTACGTAGCTAATGTACCACATCCTTGAATGCACCATCCTATAAGGTCAATATCACGTACATCTTTGTGGGTGGTGGATGATCCATGGCCCACAATAACATGTCGACATGACTCATCACCTTCAAGTAAAAGAGATGGGTATCCATTTACAAAAAAATTGAAAAGAAGTTTCACGACAAGTCATATTAGTGGCTACATTTTGGAGTTTTTAAATTTTCATTAAAAATAAAGTTCAAAAAACAAATTGCACTATACATAACCATGGGTTTATTTTTGTAATTTAATATATATATATTTAGTAAAAATTTTAATCTTATTTAAAATAAATAGGAAAATATTATATGTATTAAAATGCATCAACAATATATTTAGGCCAATATTTAAGCCAAAATTATACATTAAATTTTTTAAATTTAAATAAAGACTTGTGTTATATATTTATAAAATGTAAAATATTACCAACCTACTACATAATTATTTTAGCCTAAATTTTTTTTATTATATATCAAAAAAATATTAAATAAATTTTCAATCATACATAGGATTAATATATGGGAGAGCTCATTTTTTATTATTTTAGAACATCCAAGAAAATGGAAAATTGTGTGCTTTAATTATTATTCTTAAACATGCATTAAAATCTTATTAACTTAAAAACTTTATGTTTTTTTAAAAAAATGAGTTTACAACTTTAAAAGGGAAAAACATAAATATGTACATCATTGAAAAAATGTTAAGCATGAACTTTTAATTTTTTGATTTTGAGAAACTCTGAATTCTAACATTAAGTAGTAAATTTTACATTAAACCCTAACCCCTTATACCATCAATGTGACCAATTTTGCATTATGTTCATTTTTATATATGTTAAATCATACTATAAAGTGAACAAATAATTTTGAAAACATGAATTTCATGATGTATTGGCGGGGAATCAAATATTTTAAAAATATTTTTATGTTTCATGGTTAATGAAATATCACAATATGATACAGGTATTGCATTTAAACAAAAGCGGGTTAAAAAATATTGAACTTTAACAATTATGGAACATATGGAAATAAAGGATATTCATAATAATATTATAAATTTAAATAATTGATTAAATAAAAAACCAATACAATGAGCAAAGTCTAAAGTATAAACCTCAAGCCCTAAAATATGTAAACCAAATTCCTAAACCCTAAAGCATAAGGCCTAACCCTAGAAATCCAAATGATATTTGCCATAAACCCTATTAAAACCTTGACTATACAAACCCTATCAAAAAAAAATCCTAGTGATATATGCCCTAAACCCAAAACATTATACAAAATATACAAATTATATAATGCAAAACAATTTATTTTTTTAAACATAAAAAAAAATTTAGAAACCAAATTTTAAAGCTTTTAAACTACAAATATTTATTGATTGAAATAAAACTTTAATCTTCAAAAACAATCAAATAAATTTTGTAAAAACCAAAAGAAAATGCATGTCTTTTATCTTTGAATGATATTTCCAAGCTAATTTTTCCCACTCTCTTTGAAAAAGATATAAAATGAAAATGTATTACTTCACATATGTCTAAACCCTAAAAATTTCCCCCCAAATTTAGTTTAGTTTAGGTTAATTATTATAAATTTATAAGAAACTTGTTAACTAATTTATGTGTCTTAACCCTAAACCTATACCATAATCTAATAATACATACTTATAATAATTACATGAAAAGATGTATTGTAATGTCCACTCCATAAATAAATTAGGTAAACAAAATTTAGTAAAATATGCATTAACTAAACCAAAATGGCTGCAATTATGACATTGTTTCCACTATAAATTGTTTGTAATACCTACATATTAGGACCTATGTTCATCATCCATGAATTAAGGCAAACCTTAATAAATTGATAAGTAGGATGGGGGGGGGAAGGGGGTTGGAAAAAGTGAATAGGTAGTTAGTTAGGTATTTGGCTATGTAAAAAGCGTAGGTAGGTAGGTAAGCATAATGGTAGGTAGGAAGGTGGGTGCATAGGTAAATAAGTAGGTATATAGGTGGGTCCATTCATAGTAAAAGGAACCAAATCACTTGTTGATTATGGTGAAAACTACACTTCTACTATTTTGAAAAATCACCAATCACTACAAGAAATCATGGTTTTTCAAAAGGTTCAACTTGATTAAAGTGTCCACATTGACCAAAAGGATGTTCACTTTTACTAAAGGCATGGATCATGAAAAACACATGGTTCTTTTGGTTGGTGTTTTTGACTGAAATGACCATTTTGACCAAATGTTAAATCGTACATTTAGTCAAGAAGGACAAATTTTTTAAATGGTCCATCAAGATGCCCATGGCCTAATCAAATCTGCCATACTGAATAGCCATGCTTAGTCAAATTAACCATATTAATTTAGTTAATTAACTTACTTACTATGCTTATTAAGGTACCTACCTATGTCCTACCTACCTACTACTAAACCCTAAACCCTAAACTTACTATTTACCTACATACCTACCTATAGTTTACATAAGTAAATAAGCATGTGTACCTACATATCTACCTAGTTAGGTACCTATTAACCTACTTATGAAAAAAATTGAAATTGAAATGTTGTTTATACACATTGACACAAAATTTCATGGATACATGTTAAATCCATTTGGTATCATATTGTTTTACAAAGTGGTGGAGTGGTTTGATGGCCAAGACATTGGTGTGGAACTAAAGAGACCAAGTTCAAATTAACCAAATGTTAAAATGATTGGTTTTTAGTTTAGTTTTCTAGTCAAATAAATCATGATTTTTTGTAGTGAATAATTATATATAATGAATTATTTGTTCATGGGGTTTTGCTTGCTTATTCATGAAATTGATATCCTACAAATTTGGAGTCATTTCATTATGGTATTAAAGTCCTTTATTAAACACAAAACACTTGTTGACAGGGTTATTTTAAGGACTACAAAATTTGAATGTGTTTTTTGTTATTCAAACGTTCACCAAATGTTTTCAATTTTAATATGGGTTCTCATATACTTCATAAGAAAGGCCACATGTGTTTATATTTTTAAATGCATATGTATTGAATCCTTTGGATGAATGTTGGTAATTTCAATTCGGAACATCCTTAATGGTTAAAAAGGTTCAAAATTTGTAATCATGGTTAAAAACAAAAACGTACATTTTATTATAATCTAGGTCTTCATGTAAAATAAAATAAAATAAAATAAAATAAAATAATAATATGGGTCATGTTTGGTCTCAATATTGATATTTAGTCCCAAAAATTACATTTAAAATACAGCTTTGGTATTTAATAAACTAATCCGTGCAGGACACATGTAAAATGCAATCCTTGGTAAGGACTTCGACCTTAGCACCCATGGCTCGTTTTATTGTGAATGGACCCATGTAGGTAGTTGGGTTGGAAAGCAAGTTAGTAAGTAGAAAGAAAGTTCAAGGAGTAGGGTAGATAGGTTATTAGGGTAGGTAGGCATGTAGGTAGGCAAGTTAGTAGGTAGGAAAAAAGTTACACTAGCAAGGTAACTAGGTAGATAGGCAAGTTAATACATAGGAAACATGCTACCTTATCAAGGTGGCTAGGTTTGTAAAGTACTTATGTCAATAGTGTGGTTGTGTAATAGGGTTGTTAGTTAGTAAGGTAGTTAATATAGTGGTTAGGTCAATAGGGAAGTTAAGTCGGTAGGGTATGTAATTAATAAAGTAGTTAGGTTAGTAGAGTAGGTAGTTAATATAGTAGTTAGGTCAATAGGATAAATAATTATTAGGGTAGTTATGTTAGTAGGGGATAATTAGTAAGGTACCAAGGTTGGTACAATACTTATGAGGGTAGGAAGGTGAGTAGGGTAGCTATGTGTGAGGTTAGGTATAGGGAAAAAATAACCAAAAACAAAAACAAAAAAAACTAAGTACGACGGTCAGTAGTAAAATAACATGGATTATGATGAACCCCATCTGTCGTTGAATGAAGAAATGCAGCCCATCTAGTGGATAGAATGATGAATTGGTGCATTGGTGGCTACTAGTTCACTTTGGCCTATGATATCAAATAGATAGGTTATCACAAGTTTAAAAATAACTTTCATTTTTTCATGCGATACCCAACAAATATCATAAGGCCAAAAATAAAAAGCTACCCGATGCCTTAAGCTTGGTAGAGCCCTTGGACTTGGGCTTTGCCAGAATTTAGGCCTTGCTCAACTCCATCTCAAGTGGGCCCATTTTTTTGGTAAAGCCCATAGCCTCTAGCTTTACCCTACCTTGAAAACCCATTCTTCTTTAGCTAGTCAGTTTAGGAAAAATTTCCTTACTTCTATAATTTGTGCTTGTTGCCACAGTGACCAAGGTAGGGAAAATTGGCTAGAGATAGCGATGCCTGACCATCTAATTGATGCTCACTATGACTAAGTTGTGGATCAACCTTAACTGAGTTACTATCTGGTTTCACCTTAGTAACTCATGTATAAAAAATAGGTGACTACTAGGCAAGTAGAAGGTTTATATTTTATACATATGATAAGGTAATTGTCACTATTTATACCAATGTTATGCATGTAAGTGTCAATAAATGTGCATATGGCATATAAATCTTGTGTAAGTGTAAATCATTTACATGTACATGTTCAAACTTTTTACACTTACATTGTTTCCAAATAAATAATTTTTTTAATATACATTTATACAAGCTTGGTATAATTGGTTTTGGTTGTGTAAAATCTATGTATATGGCCTGAGAAGGTTTAGGTTAGAAAAACTATGGTTACAATTTGGAGTTCCTTGTGTTTGTGTTTGTAAAGTTGTATTTCATTTCTTCTTGCACATGTCTTTTCCTTGTGCAACTTGTTGAAAAGGTTTTTGGATAGACAATGGTGTGTGTGGTTGTATATCTACACTACTTATTTCATCAAAGTTTTGTTCCCTAGTGTGATCTTTTCCTTGCATTAGTCATCACAAAATAATGGTCGTCAATTTTTTCATAGGGAGGAGTTTCAAAGCACGTATTGCCGAAAATTGTGTGTGTGTGGAATTGATAAGAGTTTGAAACTCATGTAATGCAAATTGCCATGTGGTTTTCTTTTCAAGTGAGGTCGCTTGACTATCATCACCTTCTTCTAGTCATTTCCTTGTGTTTTGTGTGTGGTCATCTTTCAATCATTTACTTGCATTGTTGTGTGTTGCGGTCTTGTTCCCCCTTTTCGTGGGGTTTAGGTGTGCAAAGATGGAACCATAAGGTGTGCGAAACTCCTACACATGGACTGTTTTTTAGGTGAACAAACCCACCTCACTATTGTCACCTTTTGGCCGTGTCCTTACATTGTTGTGTGTGGTCATCTTTCAATTGTTTATTTGCAATGTTGTTTATACTAAGAAGAAAATGGTTCATTTTAATCTTCATCTTAGTTTAAGTTTTTATATCCATGATTTTGGTATTGTTTTATTCATGATGCACATGATATTTCACATTGGGCATTATAAATGAATCTTTAAGCTTTTGACATGAATGAAATCTAAATTTTCATGTTATGGCATTTTTTTTCATTTTTTTAGTCTTTTCATTTTACATGGTTTTTACACAACATGTAAAAATAATGGAAGTGTAAATATAAAAACTCTTACACTTGCATTGTTTTTACACAACCTAAGATTATTTACATGGTTTTACACTTACATTTACACATCCCACCTTGTAGATTTACACTTACACTTATTTAACATATAAATAAATGTACCTAAGCCATTTAGATTTACATTGTCCTATTTGGAAAAAATATGTAACAACAAAAAGCCTCAAAAGACCTTTGAAAAAGTTGGTGAATGCACACCTTTCCAAGAATGGGCCATTAATCAATCAGTAACAAGGGCATTTGGGTTCAATCCATTGACCCATGGGTAGACCTTAATTATATGAGTAGGGTTAGGATTGTGCACTATCATAAATAAGGTTAATCTTGGACTAAACTGTTAATTTTGGACTTTTCAAATTTGGTGGTTAACATAAAATTTAGTTAACAAAACATTGGAAATATCTCTTTGTTGGATCATTTACTGAGGCAAAACATTATTAATATATATTATTGCATCATATGTTGGTCCCCAAATCAAGTTTCTTTCCAAATTTCCATTCCCCAAATGGTCATTTGTTGACTTTAAACTTTTCAAAAGTTTGGAATTAATTAAATACATGATACATTACTAGAATAAAGTTGTACCCAAAACAAAAGTCAAAGTCAATTATCAAACAAATGTCAAATTGTAGTAACAACATTATCCATGAATTTTACCACACGTAATGACATTATCAAGATTCTCTATTCAAATCCAATTGTCATGATTCTCAAAAATTAAGCAAAGAAAAAAGGCAAGCCTCTTACAAAACATAAAAACCTACCTTGAAACACATGATATGCCCCTTTTTTTGGCTAACACATTAAGGTATTGTCACATTGCCTTATGAAAATCTTGACAAGTCATCAAAGGATCTAAAAATATTCTTATTAATCTCATAAATACTAAGTACATTGGCAACTTTGACATTAATTAGATCATTTGTAAAAATGTTGAAAATTTCAAAATTCAATAATTGAAAATATAGAATCTTTCAATCTTGAAAATAAATAAATAATCTTGGAATTTTGAATATTCAAGATTACCCAATTTTGCCTCAGGAAATCTTCAAAAATATATATATATTTGATTGACATGCATTGAAATGGTCCTCCAATTGGGCTTAAGAATTTAGGAAAAGCCATAAGGCTATTATGTACCCTCTACATAAGGCTAATGTTTGAAAACATCAAGAAATTCATCAAACAACCTTGACTTTAAAAAACCATAAATTAACCACCAATAGTTAAATATTTGACTAATAAGGCCAAAAAATATATTGTGCAACCTAACCATTAAAAGTTCTAAAATAGTTGCCAAAAACTTAACCATAAAAAACCTTAAACTAGGTGTACTAGGTTGGGAAGGTCCTTGGGGAAGCATAATGGCAAAAAATATGGTAAGATGCCCATCATCAAACAATGATTAATAATTGAATGAGGTAACATAATAACCTAGAACCCCATTATGGATTGATGATTCATTTCATAACATTCAATGTGTACCCCATAATTGAACACACATTGTAAGAAAAATGTGTTTGGATTTCTTTATTGCCAACACACACATGGTGCAATTTTGTGTTTTGTTACAAACAATTTATGCAACCATTGGGCCCCACTTTAGACCTCACTTTAAGTAACAATTTGTTTGGTGACGGGGAGAAAAGTACGCGTGAAAACACCAATTAGGCCACATTCAGAAAAAATTATTTGGTGATTAGGAAAAAACTATGCCACTTGGTCATCACTCACTATGCCTCAAAAAACTAACAAAGAGTTTGGTTTAAAGTACAAATTAACCCAAACAATCAAAAAATTCACTTTCATTAACATAAAGGATTGCTTGATAATGGGGTGGATTAATATAGTGATAATTAAGGGATTTAAAAACAAGAGATACAAATTTGGAGTTCTCAAATTTTGGATCCCAAAATAATCACATTCATGTCTGCCTTAAAGAACATGCAAATTTTAGAATTTTGTCAAAAAAATGTGGATTGATGACCAAAACTTTTTAAGGCAATGACTAGAAATTTTTAGTCATCTAATTGACGGTAGTTCAATTTCCACCATTGGTTTAACAATTGAATTTGGGCAAGGAAAGTTTTTCAAATTTAATCAATTTTGGTGTTTGAAATTTTTCAATCACCAAATTGGGTGACCAAAAAAATTTGATTATTGCCCAATTTTTTTTTACTGCCCAAGAAAATTTCGATTGTCACCCAAAATGTTGTTTTGATTACTACCCAAAAAAAATAAAATGATCAACAATGGTTTGATTTCCACCATTCACTATTATAAAACATGGTTTTTCAAACGGTTCAATTTGACTAATTGGTCTTTTTTTATTAATGGACATGTCCATTTTGACTAAAGGCCCAAAACATGTATTTTTTAACTAATCAAGTTGATTAGAGTGACTTATTTGACCAATAAATTTAGTCAAGTTATACAACCCTAGTCAAAATGGCCAATGGGTTTTAATCAAATGAGACATCTAATCAAATTGAGCATAAAAAATAGACATCATTAGTCAAAATGACCAACCTTCTTTAATCAAATGGGACATCTTATGCCTAGTACATACTTACTTACCTACCAACCAACCCACCCACCCACCTAAGGGTCCATTCACGATTAGGGTACCAAAAAGGAGTGACTAACTGAAAAAGGACTTCAAAAGACAACTTTGGATTTTTGTTCATCTTACATTATTATAATTATAGTGGATTATTATATGCTAATAGATAAAATGATGTCTTCTTAAATTAATAAAAATATTTAAAAATAATTTGGATATTATGTAAATGTCATTTTGAGTCTTATAAGCTAAAGTAATCAAGTGTCTAAAGTACATTTAAAAAAATAATCAAAAGAAATGCATAAAGTCATACGATTAATTTCAAATTTTTTGTACAACAAAAACATGCCCTTTCTATGAAAGTACATGTTCATTGGATAAACTCGATGAAAAACCAAATCATACGAAAATTTGAAAGTCTTGAAATTTTGAAGGAAAGGGCTATAATGCAAAGGACTCATTTTTAAAACCATTTGATAAAATAAATATGTTCAATGGGTTCAAAATGTTTAGCTTTAAATGCAAGTCATATGTGTAGGAAATAATCGTGCCAAAAAACATGTTTAGTTGTCCATTGAAACTCATTTTGGGATTTTCTACATTTCTGGCATTAAACCAAAATATTCATACACAATTATGTATGAATGTGAAAAATCACCATTAACACATGAATTATCTTGTATTGGACTATTCAATTTTTCTCATTTAAGTTCGTTTCATGTAAATGTTATTTGTAAAAAGTAGTTATAAAAAGTCCATAAGTTTTTTTTTCCTTTTTTGATACCCCAATTATGAATGGACCCCTAGATGTACCCACCCACCTACCCACCCACCTACCTACATACTACCTACCTACCTACCTACCTACCTACTTACATGCTTATCCACCCACCCACCTACCTACCTATCCACCCACCTATAACATACTTACATATTAACTACCTATTTACCCACCCACCCACATATCTAAATGTATTACTTGCCTACCTATCCACCCACTTATGACCTACCTACATATTTACCTACCTACATACATACCTACATACCTACATATCTACCCACCCACTCACCTACATATCTACATGCCCACCTACTTAGATGTAGTACCTACCTACCCATCCACCCACCTACATACTACCTACACACCTTCATACTTCATAATCTTGTAATGAAATGCCAAAATAAATGTGTGAAATAAAAAAATTGATAAAAGTTGAACACCTTTTGATGGTGTGGTCCATTGGTTAAGAACTTAGTTTATCATTGGGGAGGTCAAGGGTTCAATTCATAACATTATAACCTATGTATATGCTTAAGGGGCTAAGGAAGGTAGGGTAGGTTAAATAGGATATACTAGGTTAGGTTAAAGTAGCTCAAGTAGGATAGGGTAAGCTAAGGCATGCTACCACCTACTTGCCTACTTGCCTGCCTTTTTACGACCTACCTACCTACCATAATTTTTTTTCATATGGGTAGAAATTTGACTAATTAAATTGACCAATCAAAATGACCAGTCAAATGGTCCATATTCTGCTAGTAAAAAAAACACCCCAGTCATAGTGGACATGTCGAAATTAACTTGTCCAAAATGATGGAATGGTCTTTTTTATGCCTGTTCAAATTGGGAATTTTTTTGACTAAATTTGCTAGTGAAAAAGTACCATGTTTTCTAATAGTGATTGATCCAACCACTGTATTGGGTTATTATTTGGTCACCATAGGACTCTAATGATCGAACATCATTTTAGTTGTCACAACCAAACGACATGAATATTGATCCCCCCAAATTTGCCTTGGGTAGCCCAACTTTGACCTAGGTTGACCCTATTTCAACATGACATTGGGCAACACCAACGTCCAAATGGATGCCTAGATGTTATGACAACCTTGGAAAACATCATACAATTGAATGAACATTCAAACTTTTTAAATGTGGACTTAACATTATTTCAAGTATGTCATTACTACCAAAGTTTATACAATAAGACCTTCGATGTTTCCAAGAGCTTCTAATTCCTAGTTTAAAAAGGTTGAAACCTAAAGTAGATGAGGCCCAACTAGATTTGAAATCATAAGAAGGGAAGGAATATGTGAACGTAGAATCTAGTTCAAAAGATGAATAAGCACAAGCAAGACTTGAAGAAAGAGGAACATCTTATGTAATCTAAGACATCTATAATGACAATTTTAACAAGTTTTTAAATTATTGTTGGATCCAATAATCTATAATCCTTAAAGTAATAAGGAAGTTTGGTAGTTTTGGATCTTGTAGATATCTACAATTTGCAACCTATCATAACATGACCTTCACACCTATGGCCTACACATCAATTATTGATATTGATTAAGTTTGGGATGATTTTACAAGTTTCTATGAACTTCTTTTTTTCCCTATTTAAACCTAACACATTTTTTACAATCTTGGAATGTATATAGGCAATTGAAAAACACACCTCTTATAGGTCTAGAATGTATTCCATTGACTTATTGGAAATTGGGGATAGGAGGCAAGCAAAGTGCAACCATGACACTTCATGTACCTTGTAGGTGTTCAAGTTGAATACTAGATAAGCCAATAGTAGATCATGAGAATATCCTACATACACCTACAATATAAGCAAAGAAAACAAGAAGACTAAAACAAAAATATGCCCCACAACAACAAGGATAACGGACAATTGAATCATTGGAACAAACAATGGATGTAGTGGAAAGAAGGCAAATTTCTTTGAAAAAAACAAGCAAACATTGACATATTCCTTTAACCTCTTTGGGTGAAAACACACTAGGGGAGGTTACTTTAGACAAGAAAATGTTTTTTTTGGGGTACATTTTGTATTATTTTGGGGGTATTTTTTAAAAAATTTCATCCAACATTTCGATAAACATATAAAATGAATTTTGATACAAAGGCCTCCAACACAATTATTGTCATCTTTAAATGAAATTAATTTTTCAACCAAATGTTTTTTTTCAACACACTTATGTTTGTTTGAATGAAAATTTGTCCAGATGTTTTTTGTGAAATCACATGAATCAAACTTTTCAATTGTAATTAAAATGGTATAATCAATTCATATTCAATATATGACTAAGTATTTCATCAAAATTTGCAATTATTTGAATAGTTCTTGGAATATATTTGCATTTTGTAATATATCATGACAACACTTATTTCCTCACAAGTATATTTTTAAATCATAAATAGTATAATAAAAAAATGTAGTTTCTTTTGACAATTGCATTATTGGGCAATTGAACTACTTTATTTTGAGTATAATTTATGAATTAAAAAAAAAATTGCTTGGTGGAAGTTGAAAATTGCACAATTTCAAAAAATAATATTTGTTACTAACATTTTTTGGCCACCATAGGGTGGAAGCACACTACAATGGTACATTTCAAACAAGAAAATGTACTTGTTTTTTTAATACATTATGTATTATTTTGGGGGTAGATTTTCTTTCATTTCATCTAACATTAAATGAAAACACTGAAAATGGATTTTTTACTCAAAGCCTCCAACACAATTCTTGTTATCTTTCAAATGATAGTGTTTTTTCAAAACACTTTTTTGTATTCACACACTTACGCTTCTTTGAGTGAAAAATGTCATCCAAATGTTTTTTGTGAAATCACATGAATGGAACTCTTCATATAAAATTGAAATGGGACAGTGAACTCATATTTAATATATGATTGAGTACTTTATTAAGTTTAGTAATCATTTGAATGGTTTTTGAAGTATATTTGCACTTTGTAGTTTACTAATACGATTACAAATTTTTCACTAATATATTTTTCAATCATTTAATATCAATTTCAAATTGGGATTTTTTTTACAATCTTATTCATTGGGTTTTGAATTACTTTATTCCAAGTATTATTTGCAAAAAATCATTTCAATATTAACTTGGTAGAAGTTCAAAAACACCCAATTTCAAAAAATAATTTTCAACCACCATAATGTGTTTTCACCTCTTTTTGAAAATATTTTAAATGGAAATACTAGATCAAGGACATAAAACATATATTTAATTAATTTAGGACTTTACAAAAGTCTGAAAATGCAAAAAAAATAAATTACAATGTTATTTTTTTGAGTATTTCAATTTATAAATGACCTGGTGGCCACCAAGACCTGGTTGTTAACAACAAAAAAACTTTAAAGCTCTTGAAGAAAAATTTACAATTTACATCCCAAGTTATACAAATTAAATCTTATGGACATCGTGGGAGGTTCTTTAACAAAAAACAAAAAAAATAAAATTTGGAGCATGTCAATTTAATGAAATAAAATTTATAAATATCAAACATACATGATTGGATTGAATCCAAACTTAACCTTGAGGCGTGATGGCCACCAGGCCTATAACAAGAGGAAAAAAAATTATAGCACAGAGAAAATCTAAATTACATGACAAGTTTAATTAAAAAGGAAAGAAGTTGTAAAATTTGGAAATTTTATATAGATTAATACATAAAAATTAAACAAAATTTATTAAATGATTTAGATACAAATTGAACATGGTAGTCACCACATTGTGAAAACACTTCACGTAATTTTTTCAATGGGCTTGAAACAAAAAATCCATTATGAAAAAAATATTCTTTCTAAATTTTTTTATGAAGGATAGCCTAAATTTAAAGGATAAATTGAAATAAATTGAACCTAGTGGTCACTAGGTTGTCAAAACACTTGAACTAATTTCTAAGAATCATGGATGAAAACTCCATTATTAAAAATTCATTTAAAAAAAAACCTTTAAAAGAATTTTTTTATAAAATATGAAAGATAATGTCAAATCCTCCTAATCTTGTGATTGTCCATGCTCAAATATGCAACAACATCAACATCTTCTCAAAATAAAAAATTAAGTGGCCAACATCTTTTTCTCCCCTTCAAAGTTGCAAACGACATTGCACAGTTTGCAAACAACAATCCAAATAAATTGCAAACAAAAGTTAATACTAGAAAACATGGGCATATGAAAAGATATAATCATGTGTAAAAGTTATGCCATAGAAAATGATTTACAAAATGAGATCAAAATGATAAAATGAAATAAAATGATTTAGAATACATAATACCTAAAAAGGGCAGGATATTGTGAACATCACCATTATCACTACCCATATATTGGAGGAACCAATAATAATTCTTTGAGGATGAACTTAATCGAGGCTTAGAATACTTGACCATAAAATCATAATAAACTTGAACCTTTTGGCCAATGGTAATCCAACCAAAGGTGGCCATAAACAAGATGCAAGGTCCACCATTGCACCTTATTCCTTAATAACATTTGTCCCCTGAATGATTCAAGAAAAAGACCACTCCATTTGGAATTTTGAATTAGCTTGTTAAGTTCATCGTTAATGTGTAATGTTTGATCTTCCTTCCCATAAGGCAATCCACGACAACCATCATAAACGCATTTCAAATCCTTTAAATAATAATGGGACTTAGGTGAAATTTGACCAACCATCTTGGAGCATTGTTCACGTCCCCAAATGAAAACGAATTGATCCATGAAATTTTTAGGCATGAACATTGGAAGAACCCCTAGCACATCCCCAAGTTTCATACAAGACCAAATTGCGACGTAAAACTTTTCAAATGCCTTCACAAGAAAATCCTCCACTCCAACTCTAACTTCCACTTTGGCCTTGTCAACATTTCTTCCAAACACTCTAGCATTCCCTTGCAGAATAGCTAAAAATGGGAAATAACACAACACACCATTGATGTTGAGAATCACCATTTTTTCAGTCCAAGAGGTGATGAATGTACACGTGAATGTGTTGATCATTGATATGCGCCTCAAGGACACATTTAATTGAAACAACAACAAAATCTGTTAGCAAAAAAAATTACACATTCATGAAATGATAGTGTGCTATCTAGAGTTAAAAGAATCAATTCATGTGTAAAGAATATTAATTAATTTTTTGGTTAAATATGAAATACCAAAAAACATAATTGTATCCATCAACCACCAGGTGGCCACTAAGCAGCCGCTTAATGGCCACTAGGTGACACAATAACACTAAAACAAAAAGGAAACAATATAAAGGAGATATTCAACTATGTGCCCAAGGTGCCTAGTGGCCACTAAGCCACATGCGAACAAAATTGTGGAATAGATTATGGTAGTTTAAAAACATGTTTTTGAAATCAACAACTTTGAAATGAGAAAGTCCAATCCGCATTTGAAAAGTGCCAAGTTATATGGACAAATACATTAAATTGGACTCGAACCAATTAGCCTTGAAGACAAAACATACACCCATGTTAAGTGAAAATATTAAACTATTCATGCATAGTCATTTAGTAATAAAATAATAAATGTTTCACTTCTTTTTATTTACAAATCTTGATTCAACTTTGTTACAAAAAGTTTCATCGCATTTTGCAGAACAACAAGCATTCAATTTTTCATATTAGGGGTCATTAGGAGGCATGTTCATAATGGTATTGAAAGGATTCAGTTTTACAAATTTATAAACCTGCATTTTAGATGAATGCAATGATTCCAAGTACGGGAGAATAATGTTGAACAAGTAATTACTGTCTATATGAGACCTTTAAAAAGTCTTGAAAAAAATGGCATTACAAGGAGGATTAAACATACTCTTGTGAGGCATGTCATCTACTAGCAAGGTATTTTCAAAAGTCGTACCAAGAAAAAGACAAAAGAAATCTTTTAGGTTTTTATGAAAAACAAGCTTGTTAGGCTTTTTTGGCGAGAAGTGATCATTTCTAAAGCAGAAAGTCTAGTCTAGTATTCTAAAAGACGGAAAGAAAACATTTGTTTTCTCGACAATTATGTCCAAGTGCTTCAAAAAGTTCCTCTTCATTGCTAATGACCATTTGTACATTGTGAATTTATTTACACAAGCGGAAAGGAACTTTTTAAAGCCAAGCCTCAAAACAACTAGGTGGGATTTAGTTTGACCCTCACCAATCGCCACAAGAACACCATTCAAGTCGAAAATCAAATGATAGTCACTCACCTCCATTACAAGCCAAGTTTGTTCACAAGAATTAAAACTCATTCTAGTTTTTTCATGTTGAGTATCTTTAACAAAACCAAAAGATGGTGTAAATTCTTGTTGATCGTCCTTTGCAAAACCTAAAGTCATTGTAATTTCTTGGTGCGTATCACTTGCAACATCAGAAGTCATTACAATCTTTTGCGAAACAAAATTCATAAATGGATTAAATTGAAGCAAGTCAACTTCATCCAAGGCAACCGTGTAAACAATTTTGGCTAATTGCACTTGATTTTCAGTGCATGGTGATGCACATACAAAAGCCATAACCTATAATTTCAAAAAATTCAAACATATTTTAAAACAAATGTTCCCATGATTTTAAAAACACAATTGCAAAAGCAAGATTGAGCATGAGCAAATTCAAGAATTCAAAACCAGAAAAAGATTTTCAACTCATGGGCTAGACAATAAAGGAGTGGTATCAAAGTCAAATTTAAATGATATCCTCCCTTGAATACATTACAAAATTCAATATTTAACACAATTCTAAGTAAGGAATTCTAAGGTCGCACACCCTCCACATAATATTTTCACCACATCATTAAATTAAATATTTTGAAGCATATTATCAAATTTAGCTTCAACTCAATTATAAATAGTCGTTTGACACCATGTTAAAGGAAGAAGAGTTACAATGATCGCCACAAGAATCTAAAAGCCATCAAAATTCAATATCTACCCTAATGATTTGCCATGTTGTACCAAAAGGTTTGCACTACACAAATGCAAACACAAACTCGCCTGTGGAATGAAGAGCCTTTAAATAAGGAAGGATTTCACCCATTAGGTATTTCAAAGAGACTTCTATTCTACGATTCCATTTTTCAACTAACATGACATTTTCTATTGGGCTTCTCATCATCCTTATAAGATTATGGTCTACAAGGATGATGTTTCCGATGTCCTACCCAGAACTTTATTAAAGAAATCTGTGAGGCACTTTTGGAAAACCACCATCCTGGGCTTGTAAAAAAGAAAGTGGTTATTCTTCTAACAAAGCTCACAACCAAAATCCGCAAAGCATTGACATTAAAATCTACATATTCCCTCATTTCGCTAAAGAAGAACAAAATCTTGTACGATTTAGACCTAGTCCAAATATACATTACAAACTATTGAAAACACCTTTGCATGAATTCTTGCAACTATGGTCTGGGAATAACATAAGGATTTGCGGACATATTTCTCTACCACTCAACAAGTGTTAAAGTGCAAGGTTTAAAGGATTTTCCTTGTCTTGCAAGAACTCCCTTCAAGCCAAAGACAACATGAAGGAGATTCACCTTCAATGGCCTGAAAAGATCATGATAATAACATTCCGATTCAACGTCCAGAGGCACCGCGTCTTCATCACGAGGTTAATTGGAGTGGACATCAATTGATACCATTGAAATATCACCTATAAATAACAAGGGTAGATTAGGTTGTAATTCCATGTACACTTCCATGCAAAAAATCATAAATGAAAATAGTCTAAAGAATAAGAGAACTCATTGTTGAATATAATATTGCTTCCTTCACATTCTTGAGAGAAACATTTGAGGGTTTGTCCATAAGTAAAGCAAAAATTTATAATAAATAGAGCACCACAATTAGTAAACTTTAATCTCACCAACTCTCACTTGGCGATTACCAAACGATAGTAAAGAGGCTTTCACATATTATTGCCTAGTGACCGTTAGGCCATAATGAAGTGTTGCTAGGTGATAATAAAAAGCCTTTCAGCTACTATCGGCTGGCGGCTACTAGGTGATAGTAACGTGCCTTTCACCTATTATCACATGGTGACTACTAGGCAATAATAAAACACCTTTCACCTATTATTGCCTAATGGCTACCAAGCAATAGTCCAAGGCCTTTCATTAATTTTCACTTGGTGGTTGCCATGCGATAGTCCGCAACCGAACATTATGTTTTTCACATACTAATTAACGTATTAATGAATCAAGCAAACAATGTTTTGTTAATTTCTTGGGGCTGTTAAACGTTATTCAACACATAATCTAACTATATCCCAAAGTAATGCTTGTTAAATTTATCATGGAATATGACTCATTATATTAACAACAATTAGGTCAAACAAGGAAGCTTAGAATATAACATCAAGTCCAAAGGTATATATAATCATTTGATTAGAAGAAAATCTAGTCCACTACAAGGATTTCATTAAAGAATTGCACACCTCTAAATACAATTCACCCCTACATACAACCCATACACCATAATGGTAATGTACATTCATTAAAATACATTAAAAGTCAAAGAACTTATTCAGTCAACCTCTTTTTTATTCACCCTACAAAATTATACAAACTTAGAGGATCTTGTGGAGGTTTGACCCCTCACAATTCCTCACCAGCTTTCTAGGTTTCATTTGCATCAATAGTAGCCAGGGTCACCCCCAATGACGAAGCTATAGATGTATTGACCATTAACGTGTTTACAGATGCAATTACATCCTCCTCCTTTGGCCAATCCTCTTGATCATGGCTGCTAAGTTCTTCACACACCTCTTAGCAAGCTACTGGATTAACTTCCAAGTCTAATGGATTCAAATCCAGTGTTGGCGAAATGTGACTATCATCATTCTCTAGATTTTGCCCCCGAGATCAACCTTTCTTCCTCATTGGCTAGCTCTTACTCATCGACTAGCTAATATTGTTGGAGGCCTTTCTTATTTTTACCTCTTGTAACATAACCAAGTTTTTTTTTGTCCACCTTAGGTGGACTCGGGTGGTCAAGTGTTTGAGATTAACTCATGGTTTTTGCTTTGATAGGTACGATTATAACATCTTTTTCAAAATCAACATTAGTTTGAGTAACATTTATGATCATTAGAATCGGTTTCAACAGTTGAGTTCTAGCATTTCAAGTCACGACATTAGTCAACATGCAAAGACACACTAAGGCCATCATTTCACAACAGTTTCCTTCAAGATCTTCCAAAATGATTTTGAGAACCTTACATTTATTTTCTTAAGAACCAAAAAGCAAAATTAAAAAAATCTATATTCAAGGATATCCGTTCAAAAAACATAAAACCATATAGTTTATAGCCATGAATTGCACTTACCAGGTAAACTTAGGTGACAACACCTCCACTAAAAATATTCAAACAAACCATGCCGCTCAAAATGATTGGCTTTAGAACTTGTAATACTCCTTCTGAGGAAACTTCATGCTTGTAAAGTTGTCGATCTTCTGGAAACACAAAAACTAGGCTTTCAATTAATGCCAACAATTTCTTGCTTGCAAGAATATCAATGCCCACATTTGTTCCAATTTTACAAGGGAAAAAATATGCGTACATAAGCACATGATTGTTCAGTAAAGTTGTAAATTGAAATGGAACCTCTTTTTTTCGTGCCATGTACTACCCAAATTCAAATCAAATCTTGGTGACAAAAATCGACTTGCTCACAGTAGTGAGTAGGTTCTTGAGTGACTTGCGGTCGCATATGCAAGCAACCACCATAAATTTGGCGTTAATGTTGAAGAGTCCTGTAAGAAAAGACTCCCAATTAAGGCCCTTCCAAATAGTGGAAACATCTTTTGCACTATGTGTTATACATACAACAATGATGGTCCTTGTTGCATCGTCTTACAAGAATGATGTTGGCGATTCCTTGTTGACAACATCCAATAGGCCTAACATGTTATTCAACTCTGTCATACTTGTAATGACTATATAATAGGATGGACTTTGTTGCAACATTTTTTGCACTCCCACTCTAGATCCACTTTTCCAAAAAATGTTTAAACCATGAAGGTGGAGTTTCATTTGAAGGGCTTAGTTTCATTTTTTTGGAATAGAACTTGTCATTAAGCTCCGAGTTCAAAAGAAAACATCTTGTCAAAATTTTGCTTCTTTTTCAATGTGTGCCATTCATCATTTGAATATGGCTTCTGATTATTGGCGGTCAGCTTCGGATGACCAAAATGAATTAATATTTGATCACAACCTTTTGCTTCACAAGCCTTGTAAACTCATACATAGACTTCAACTTTGGCCTCCCTCCTTTGGTTGGATGCTCCCTCAGAGTTATTGTTTTCACGAGGAGCCCCTTCACCAACTTCTTGAATTGAGCCTCTTTTAGATTTGCCAAATAATCAAAGGTGGATTTTCCAATTGGTTTTTGTAGACATGTTAGTATGTTTCCAAATCGATTGAGGATGTTGCACTTCTCCCATTCAAGGAGGACACTTTGCCACAACTTGAATATTGCATCTGTTAATAGCAAGATGTTCATGCATTCTTTCATGGATTCCACATTGAGAATTGGCTTCAAGGTTTCTTCGAATTTTTGCGCAACATGCAAAACAATAAGAAGGATTATAATAGAAGTAAAAAACCAAGGAATAGTACATAACACAATGTGATCTTTTGAATACCTTGTATTCATCAGAGTGTTGAAGATAAACATCCAAAATTCGGGCAAGGCCATTAATATGTGTCCCAAATCTGAAGTGCATGTGCAAGGTTCTCCCTATAAGAAGGCTTCAAGCCAAGGTCACAATCCTTATTGTTCAAAATTTTCAAAAGGTTACAAATCCTCACAAAGTTCATGTCCCACACGACGATTATTTGGAACTTGTTGTAAATCTTTTGAACCTAGTCCTTTATATTGGGGTCTTCCACCAGTTCATGTTCAAGAAATGATAATTTACTACCACATTTTTTTGAGTTGTATCATTCTAATTGAAAACAAGTAGGTATGTCAAAGAGGAACAATCATGCAAAGAAAATGTACCTTTGCTGCAACAATTGTGTGTTGTCCTCCAATAATTAAAAACTAATGGTTCTAAATATCCTCCCACTTCTTCAACTTCTATGGTAGAATATGACCGAGATTTTTGGGGTGCTTTGGAATCACAAATTTTTTTTATCACGTAATTATTTTCTTAATCTCGTCCTTATGTATATCCGAGAAGGGTTAGTATACAATGTTTGGGGCACTCTTTTAAAATGGTGAACGTCCACCATAACACTTGGAAATGGGTCATTCACAAGAGGGAAGAAGTCTAAGAACTCGTCTCCAAATGTGTCATCCATTAGTCGGCACTCCATCACATGAAATCCCTTCTTATCCTTCCCTACTACTAACTTTGTCAAAATTTTCTGTTTTTTCTAGGTTTCAATTTTCTCCTTTTGTGGTTTTTTGCTAGGCATAGCTCACTTGAGCCCTCAAAGTTAGTCATTGCTCATTTAGAGGCCCTTTTAGAATCTCTTGTCAATTTGTCTTTCTCAATTTGAAGAACTTCAAAGAACTCATCCCAACGATCACAAACATCTTGTGCAATTTTTGCCTTCATGTCTTTAAACTTGAAGTCTTTATTAGCATTAGTCTGGGATAGTTCATCGCTGATTCTATTAATTGTGCAAATGAGACCAACCACCTACTTTTTATGCAAGTCCTTGAGCATGAAGACGACCATCGTGAACTCGTAAGCCTAAACCTTCAATGCGCAAATGGGCATTTTCTTCACAGAGTTTTTGTTTTCATTTTTGATGAAATGGAACTCTATTAAGGTTTCTTGTCTAGGTGTGAGCCTTGCCCCCCAAGCCAATATGCTATTCGACATGCTCCAAATTTCGAGTTGTGCTTCAAGATAAAAATGGTTGAACCCTAAGTACTCACTAATAACCTTTTTTAGCAATGGGGGTGTGTACATGCATGTCAAAAAAGTCTCAGAAATTTGAACCCAGAATTATCATTTCAAAAATTCAAGGTGTCTAAGCATTTGACAGCAATACGATTTGAGAATCTCATGGCAATTACTAGGCATTGTCTTGAAATGAACTAATAATTGCCTCATAGCCGCCAAACATTCTTTCGAAAATGAATTGAGAAGTGCTTAACAATCGTTAGGTGTTCTTTCAAAAATGAACTATGAAATGTTTGGCGATTCTCAACATCACGACTTGAGTAACCCCTAATGGCCCCTAGACATTTTTTTGCAATTTAAGTTAAGGAATGCCTGGTGGGTGCTAGACATTTTTCGAAAATAACTTGAAAATCACCTGGTAATCTCCAAACGTTCTTTCTAAAATGAATTAAGAAATGCTTGGCAACTGTAAGGCATTCCTCTACAATATAAGCTAAAAAACACCTCACAGCCGCTAAATTCCCTGTAATTTATGTTGAAAAGCACCTAGCTGCTATTAAGCATTCCTCTTCAATATAAGCTGAGAAATGCCTTGTAGCCACCTGACATTTTTCGGCAATATAAGTTGAGAAACTCTTGGTGCCTATTAAGTGTTTCTTGGTTATCTAAGTTGAGAAATGCCTAGTGATTGCCAAGCATTTATTGGCAATATAAGCTATGAAATGTTTGGTGGTCGCCAAACACTTCTAGCAAAATAAAACTATTAACACCTAGCAGCCACCAAACACTCTGATTCAAATAGTTTAGGAGATTAAAGGACTTACGATGGTTCATTGCACATTTTGAAATTTTTGAGGTTGTTAGTCCTTTGACATTGATGTCCTTGTTTTGTTGAGTACATAGAGAAATTGAAAGGCAATGTCTAATCATAAATATACACACATAGATTAGATGATGAGTTGTACACAAGGAAGTACATTCACAAAAATATACCTAACAGCGGGGGTGTTCATTGGGTTGGTTTTGAACGACTTTGGAACATGTTCACCTCGAGTTGTCACGGAGAGAAATCATTGAGCGCACTTCCTTCCTAAGCGTGTTTGCTTCACCGAACACATTTCTTTCCTGAGCACACTTCCTTCCTTCACTGAGAAAATGTGAGAGGGAGAAAGGGAGTGAGATGGCAAGACAAAATTTGGAGAGCACAAGAGAGTGAAGGAGTGCAAGGGCACAAGAGAGAAGACAATGAAAACACGAGAGAGAGAGAGAGAGAGAGAGAGAGAGAGAGAGAGCGCATGAGAAAGAATGAGAATGAAAGCAAGAGAGAGATGGAGATCGAAAGAGTGAAAGTAAAAGCTAAACCTTAACTGTTTGTTTTTTGAGGGGTGACATTTGGATGGATGGATGGAAAGATGGATGGAGGATGGAAGGATGGATGGATGGAGTGTTGAAAAACATTAAAATTGGGGATTATATTTTGTATGTCAAAAAACATTATGAAGGCAAAAGGAGAAAAATATACCCAAAAAATAAAATAAAATAAAAAAAATATATATATATAATTTGGGGATTTATTTTTTGGTTAACATAAAATATATATTTATGTTTTAAGGGAAAAAGATGAAAATTGAAGGTATAAAGTCTAGAAAAATAAAATTTAATGTAATGTATGAATAATGATCATTTAAACTAATTTATAACCCAATGTCCAAGGATCTTATGGTTTTATGGTAAGATTACTACATGAATGTTTGAGTGGTTTAGGGTTTGGGTTGAACATAATTAAGGTTTGAAAATTATGAGGATGTTGGCTTTAGGGTTAAGGGTTTGGGTGAACATGATTAAGGTTTGAAGATTATGAGGATGTTGGATTTAGGGTTAAGGGTTTTATAGGGTTTGTGTTTAGGGTGTGAAGGTATTACGGATTTAGGATTAACGCCTGAATTTTCTATTATGTCACATTCTAGTTTGAAGTTTTGGAGGATTAAGGTTTTTGGGAAACTTTAAAAGGAACAAGTTTAGGGTTTAAGGTTTTTAGGGTTAAATAATATGGAACTTTAAAGGTTTGGGGACTTAAAGAACTTTAAAATATTTAAGGTTTTGAGGTTTCAAGGTGTTTTGAAGTTGGGTAAATTAAAGTATGAAGGTTTGGAGGTTAAATTACGGTTTAAAGGTTTTAGGGTTTAGGGTTTTCAACATTAAATTGTGCAATTTGATGTTATCACTTCTTGGACTATTGAACATACTAAAAATGAAATAATGTTGAATCCCCTCATGAATGTTAGGATGTCTAAAGTGATTGCAGTGTTTGAATTTATGAGATAAGACTTTTACAATTAATGTTTGCCATGATTATTTTCCATAAAAAAACTTTTTTCAATATTTTTTTGTTATTCCTTTTAAGTTAGGAAAAGTGATATACAATGGATAATGTGAAGATAAATATGCAACATAAATTCGCCTTCATTGCTCTAATGAATAATTCATCATTAAATTATTTATATTATGGCAAATTTCTATATAACATTAGACAAAGATCAAGCATAAATTATTGGCTTACGTTCCTTTTCAATTAATTTCCCGAAAGTTTAATTAATTTTGCAAATTGATAGAGAATATAATAATGTTAACATAAAGATCACAAATAAACAAGATTTAAATTCTTGAATGAATAATTAATGATATATATTTTTTCACCAAATGTGATGGAACGAGTAATGTGAAAACAAAGACCCAAGATAAAGTGGATTAAATAATATCTTTCTAATTAATTTCTTGATTAAATAATGTAATTATTTAACAAATTTGATTATGGTAATGGATATCTTTCCAATGAATCTTGATTAATTAATTTAGCAAAATTTGATTACCATGCATATTAATGTGAAGATAAAGATTCAAAACAAAGTGACTTTTGAATGTCAGTTGAATAATTACTTATTTATTATTTCAAAAAAATTGATACAATGGATAGTGCAAAACCAAAGATCCAAGACTAAGTGGCCTCAACATCTTGAATAAAATACTTGAAGTTAATAAGTTTTATCATTTTGGAAATTTTGATTCAATGGATAAATTTGTGAAGACAAAGATTTAAGACAAAGTGACTTTGAATCAATGTTTTTTGGGTCAAAACGCGTAACTAAGAGCCAAAAATGGTGTCAGATGTTAAACATAATTAGTTAACATCAAACATTTATTTTTTTATTACCATTTAAAACCATGGTAATTATGGCAAGTTAATCATTTTTCCCTCGTATGAATGTCAAGGAATTTAGAGTAAAAATTCCTTTGATCCAATTTTAAATTTTGGTTTTAATTTAAGAAGTCCTTAAATTGATAGTCCTTTGCAAAATTGATTCCATCCCATGTAATAGGTGTACATTTTCAAATGACTCATATAATAAAATAATTTTCATTGAAAAAAATATAGATGACAAGAACATATTAGTCAAACTCAAAAACACTCATATTTTTTAAAATGTGGAATTCTAAAACTTTAAAAATTCAAAGAATGTTTCAAAATAGCTTCAAAATTTCAGAGTTTCAAGAGTCTTTTACCACATATAAATGGGTTATAATGTACATGATGTATGAAGAAAAATTATAGCTTAGAGTATAATAAAACTGAAAAATGTGAAATTTTAATTTTTGGTGATGACTTAAAATTTTGATCATTTTTCAAGATGAAACATTGACTGTAAGGAATTTGCACACTTTTAAAAATTCATATTTATTCAATAATGACTAACACAAAAAATGTGATACAGTGGGGAACATTTAAATAGGTTTTAGAACAAGTTACAAAAAATTTCACTCAAAAATTCAGTTGCATGTAAATTGTTTTTTTGGGAAAAATGATGTGTAGTCCTTTTCCGAAGTAATCCCTTTGACTCCTAGTTACATTTTAAACCTTTTGAATAATTACTTATTTATTAATTTAGAAAATGTTTGATACATTGATGGCAAATATTGATACAAATATTTTCATTAGTATTAATCAATAATGGCATCTTAATAACAATGTATAATTTATTGATTACCAAATTTAATTTCACATCTAAAGTGTATTTCGAACTTTCTATAGTTTTTTCATAATAACAATTGTTATAATTTCTTTGATATTAACACATTGACAGTTAATATCCATAATTTTGTAAAATTAATGATGTCAATTGATATTGAGCATTGAATAGAAAAGAAGTTAGCTTCTAAGGCTACAAATTATTTCATTGTCCAAGGATGCAGATCCATACAACCATGGCATGGATCACATCCTAAACATGGGATGTGAATAACATGAGTAGTTCTAATATTTAGGGTTTAATAAAACTTTTAACATGTTTCAGTTAATATGGTCACCTTTTTACCTATATATATATATATATATATATATTCTATAACACTCAAAGCCTATATTTACGAAGTTTAAAACAAATAAAATGTTTTTAATTTATTTTTCTAAGATTTATTTTTCTATAGGTTTGGATATGGAACATGTTATTAGACATGTTATGTGCCCTTTGAAACATTCATAACACATTGGAAGGGTATGAACAAAAAAATTGGCATTTTCATTGAGGCCAAAGGTTTCTAAAAATCGCAACAAAAAAAATCAAAAATATTATTGATTTTTTTTCAAAAAAGAAAAAAAATTCTCTTTTCATTTTTGCCTAAGAAAACAGAGTGCCATCAAGCTTTCCTTCAAAAAACATTTCAGCCCAGGCATGAAGTTAGGGTTTCAGGAAAGAATCTAAAATAAAAAGGATTTGGAGCTTCGTAAGGGATTGAATGTAGGAGAACTGAGAAGACAAAGCATGATTGAGCTTTCCTTCAAGAAGTTTTTCAATCTAAACTAAACATGTACTCAGCCATTTTGCCCTTATTCAAAACCAATTCCATATTCATTGTAAGGCTTCAAAGAGAAAAACTTTAATGACGCACTCCCAACTCCTTAAAGGATTCAAATGTGAGCCCAAGTAGAAAGCAACGAAAAATGGAGGAGTCGGAGCACGCTCCCTAGCTCACAACAGTTTGAGGGGTAGAGGGGCGTGTTGGAGCTCCGGGATGGGACTAGGAAGAGTTGACAAGCTTCACTCACACGGGCCTGCACACAACTCACACAAAGTGGTTAATGCATAGTTGGAGCACCCTTGGTGCTAGGACGAGTCACGGGCAACACGGACACACAAGACTCACCACGGCCCAGACTTGGGGGAAGCCACCACCTTCCCCCTTATAGTATACTCTGCAACTCTCCACGGAAGCTACATCCAAATGGTTATTTTTCCCGGGACTCCCGAGTGGGAGTCCCGAAATTGCGCCAAATGGGACTCTCGTGACTTTGGAGCCCCATAACTTTGCGAGCAGACCTCGGATCACAATGTGATCTAAAGCAAAGTTGTAGCTCTCATCGAGAGCTTTCCACGGATATGTGGCACGCCCCCTGCAGCTAAGTAAATCGGGTCGATTCTCGACTTTTTGTGGTCGGAAGTCAAACTGGCAATTCGACTCCCGGCCCTCTTTTGGCCATAACTTGTGTTTCAGATTCCAAATGAGCAATGCGAGCCCATTTTAGACATCTACGCTCCAAGAGATTTCCAATGATATAAAGAACGCCACAAGACATTAAGGTTTGACCCCTGCAATTGCTCTTTGAAGTTTCGGGAGTTCACCGGGACTCCATCTCCCAAAGTGGGAGTTGCCTTGGGAGTGTGAGGGTTCACTCCCTCATACTCCCTTACACTTTCTAACACTCCCGGGAGTATGTGATGTGACTCCCGGGCTTCTTTCCTCTTGGCCCGCAACCTTGCAACCCCCCCTTAGCTTTGGTCGCGAGCCCAAAGCTAGGGTTGCGACATTTAAGGTGAAATTCTACAATTCAAAAAGCTCCGTTGAATAGTTTATAGGTATAACCCTCTCACCATTCCTACCCATTTCTCCTTCACTTTCTCAAATCTTCACATCAATCTTGTGATCAATTAACATCACAAATCTCCTTCCTTTTATAGTTTAACACATTCCATAATATAGAATAGTCTATGGTGACGTGTTCAATTACTGTGTATTTGAAAAACAATCTCACATTTGACATTTTTCTTCATGAAAATGTATTTTCGACTTATTTAACCCATAAAAATCATGTCTCTTTTCATTTTGCAATTCCCATTTCACACATTTAATGTTCTTTAAAACAACTTTTCCAACAAAAAGTTCATTTGTCATCCTTTTGTCTAGGTTAGGAGGGAGGATTTAAAAACATGGGTTTGCATGTTCAGAAATGTGTTACGTTGATAGGGTTTCATAACGTCTCTTGCCTAATGAATATTGCTTGTATTTGATCCCACCTCTTAGAAAAGGACGAAGCCATCACAAAAAAAAGGTGAATACTACACAATTCTTTATGAACATCACAATGATTACAGAAATTCACCACTTTTATCATCTCAAATCCTTCTTACCTTGGAGCTTTCACACTCGCATATTCTACTTAAATTATTCTGCACGATTTTGATGCATCTTTAGCTTGCCTTCAAGAAGCCTCTTATTTTTTCATCACAATTCAGGCACTAGTTCAGCTATAAACCACCATAAACTAGGAAATAGAAATAACAAAGGATCTTCTGAAATTTTTGTGGTTCTTATCCCTTGGAAGGTATTCCTACAATTTGACTTTGAACGCAAGGAAAAATTCCTTCATTATAAGGATAACTATTGACATTAGTTTGTTCCAACCTAGTGAATACCAACAACATAATCGCAATAAAACTATAGTTGCAATATTGTATAAAGTCATTCAACCAAATCTTTGTAAGATGCCTGGCAACTTTCAAATGGTTCTATTACATTAGTTAGTATGATAAAAAAATATCTACTATTAGACAATCCAATAGAAAAAAAAGATGCCTGACGGTTGTCAGGCATTTTTTTCAGGTTATGATTTCAAAGCAATCGTAGAAAACACTTATCAATCTCCAAGAATTTTCAAGATCAAGGAATAGCGTGAATCAAGGAAAAATTTCATTATTTTCTTGATAATAACATAATAAAAATTCAAGAAAATGCCTGGCGGTTGTTAGGCATGTCCTGGATTTGAAATTGAAGAAGACTCTTATGGTCGTTAGGCATTTCCAAGATGGGAAATTGAAGAATATGCCTAGTGGCCACTAAAGGTTCTTTAGATCTGTAGTCCATGAAAATGTTTAACAGCCGCCAAACGTTCTCTAGCTCACCAATTGAAAAAAACACTTGGTGGCCACCAAGTGTTTTCTAGATCGGCAACCCTAGAAAATGCCTAGTGATCGCTAAGCACATTCTGGATCAGTAACCTTTGAAAATGTTTGATAGCCGCCATATGCTTTTTTGGATCGACAACCCTAGAAAACATGTAGCAACAGCTAAGCATTTTCTAGGTCGATAACCTTAAAAAACATTTGGCAATTGCCAGGCATTTTCTAGATTGACAAACACAAAAAACGCTTAGCGGCTGCCATGCATTTTTTGGATCGACAATTGTAGAAAATGTTTGGCAGCCACTAAGCAGTTTCTAGATCAGTAATCATAGAAAATGCCTTATGGCCATTAAGCACTTTTTGGGTCAAAAGTCATAAAAAACGCCTAGCGGCCACTAAGTGTTTTCTGGATTGGAAATTATAAAAAAACACCTGGCAACCACTAAACACTTTTTGGGTTGGAAATTACAAAAAATGCCTGGCAACTGCAGCAACTACCATGCACTTTTTGGATTGGAGATCGTAGAAAATGCTTTGCAACCACTAGGTGCTTTTTGTATCGAAGATCGTAAAAAATGCCTAGCGGATCTTCGATGGGAAATGATTACTTTTGGTTTATAAAGGATGTTTCCATGCTAGAAGAACTTGTATCTCTATTGGAGGAAGGCATTTAATAAAGGGTTTTAGCAATTTGCAAAAAAGAAAAGTGTTTTGTAAAAATCAAGCTCTCTCCTCATCTTTACGTTCTAAGGGATTTGACGTTAATGAGGAAATTAACAATACAATGGATGGTATTCCTAAAGACGAGTATAATGAATACATGTGTAATATTTTTGATGATGCCACCAATGATGGCACTTTGAAAAGAGCTTCTTTTAATTCTATGAATGAAGGCACAAATGAAGAAGGAAATGGTGAGGAAGAGCAGGAACAAGGTGATAATGAAAATGGTAGAAGGAACTCCCACATCCCATTGAAAGGTAGGTTTGTTTGGTGATGTGTGGAATGTGAGCTTGTGGATGATGTTGTATTGTTCGTTGGAAGTGGTTGTGTAATAGCTTGTGACCCAAGGGAGGTAGTTCTTGATAATAAACTTGGTGAGGATCATGTCGAAATGAGTATTTTGTATTGCCCAAATAATATTTCAGTAGTTATGACAATTTGGAAGTGGCCTTTGGCACAAACCATTGTGGATGGGTATTCCTTGAGACAAATTTTCGTATCTTATGATGAATGCAACATACCAACTATTGATGAAGAGGGAGAAATTGGAGTAAGGAAGAAGCAACATATTTTTCAAAAGAGAAAGTGAAGTGTTGGACATTCTAATCGCACAATGTCAAGGTTTGAAAAGCTATTGTTGTAGGAGTTTGTTTGAAATGTGAATTTCGCGTTATGTTGCACACACAATTATTATCAAAAATTTCCTTGTGAGAAGACAATGTTGTTGAGATAAGAGTTTTGGGGTTTGTCCTTTGAAGAATGCAAAGCATATGGCATGGATATTCTAAGAAGGTTGCATGTTAGAGTAGACATGAAGTAGCAAAAGTTTATCACGATTTAGGAAATTGACATTTGTGAAATGGCATGGTATAAGATTGTTGGCTTGTCCAGATCGACATAAATGTTATAGAAAGTAGATTCCAAGTGAGGATGTAGATTTTTTCTTCGTGGTAACAAAGGCTCGCATAAACTCTGAACTCCAACCAAGCAAGTGGAGTCAAATGTTTAATCGTTGATTGATTTGAGTGCTGACACAATGCTGCATCAATTGAAAGGAATCAAAAAAGGTAGATAGGATGTTCGACGGCTCTTACCTGATACATGGAAAAGCCTTCGAGAGAAAAATGATGAAATAAATGATAGTGTATACAAATTAGAAGAACATGTGAATATGATGTATTTCTTGCAGTTTAGTTCTCAACGTCTAAAATTGTGTGTGTTTTATGATTTGATCATTTTTTCGGATTACATTTGTGTAAATTAGCAAGGAGTTAAACATTGGAGGTATTTTGTAGTCTACGATGAGCAGGTTGAAAAAGAGACACCATCTCAATGTGGATGTAAAAAAAAGAGGCTTTGTTTTTGCAAAGTGAACTATGTGTGAATCATTGAAGGATTTAATATCAAAATTGGGAAGGAATAGCAATGATGCGATAAAATATGAATTGAAGTTGAGAAAACACCTTTTGCATTAAGAATCATGCAAAAGCTTGTACCATACTTGGAGGTCCGAGTTTGTGTGGTCCGAGGTGAGTTCCTATACGTTATTAATGACAAAATGGATCATGCAAAAATTGCACTCCCAAGGTTGTAGGTGGCGAACAAAATGATTTATGAACTTGGACAATTGCCCATTACATTGATAGGTATGATAGCTCATGGTCGTGGCAATGAGAGATATGCGTAATATTCCAATGAGTTGTGGCCTAATGATCCCAATTTTACAATTGCTCATTGTTGTAGTTTCTTTGAACTTTAGAAAAAACTCCAGCTTTTGAGTCCTAAATGTTGTTTGAACATCTTCTTCAAAATGCATTTTTCACATGTCTTTTGCAAGGCAAATCTCGATGTACAAGTGAATTAAAATTCCAAGTGAATTTATGGGCCCCAAATCGTTGCCAAAACAATTTTTTGCTTCAAATGGATAATTGTATGAAAGACAATATAAATAGGTATTTATTAAAATTTATGTCATTGTTGATAGTGAGGAAGTGTTTGAGGAGGTTAAACTAGGATTCCTTGTGGTTGGTCATATACATGAAGATATTGATGGATGTTTTGGATATTTGTCCAAAAATTTGAAAAAACAGAACAATTATATTTCGGTAGATTTGATGAAGGTTTTCATGGTGTCACAGGAGAGACCTTTCATTTCGCAGTTGATTCAAAAAATTCCATATTTTAAAACCTGGGTCTTTGGTTGTTTAAAGGATGGTTCAAAAACCTTAGTAGGGCATATTGATATGCATATTTTTAGATTTTTTATGAATTCCTTTAGTTGGCCTATGATGTAGTACAAAGTTTCACCAATCAATAGCGTTTGGAGTCCCACCAAGGTGCTTCCAATCCAATTATGGAAAGCTAATGCCGATGGATCTCCAAAGCTGCCTATTGGGGTCCCCAATCTTATTCCAAATCGCCCAATTTGGGGCCATGATGTAATGAGGTTGGTGGAAAAAGAAAAGTTTATCAATGCTAGATCATCTAAACATGTGGAATTTTGGAAACAAGGCATGGAACAACTTTGTGCAACTTATGCAATGAAAATGAGTTTGTATGTGGATTACTAGAAGGATATTTTATTACATTTGTCAAAACCTTTGCCTACTAAAGGGTCCACTCTTTTGGAAGTCTTTTAGCCTTGTAGCAATTGGAAGTTAAGTTATGCAAGAGTTGAATTGTCATCCACAATGTCAATTGTTGATTCAGAAGATCCGGTCATTCGTCCTTATTGTGGGCCTAAGAACTTGAAGCCGGCTCCCACATACACCCCATTTAGAGATCTCAACAATGGAGATTTTGTTCTCGTGAAGCTTCATGATCCCCTCCTTGTCCCTATTTGGTTGGGAAGAACACAAAGTGATGTTGTCTAGGATGATCAAAATGAATTCTTCAAAATGGTGAGGGTGCAATGGTGGGTGCTAGTGAAGAAAGGTCAAATTTGGATGAACAACGTTTGTATGAAGATTGTTAGAACGGCAAGTGGAAATGTAATTTGACAGATCTAGAACAGTGGTTCGAGATTGCAGTTGTTTTCTTTGCTTTTCCTTCATGAAAAAATACAACAAACAAAAGTCAAATTACTATTCTTAATAGTTGTTCTTCTAGAATGAAAATGTATCTTGAGGTTGTTAATGCATCCAATAATTTGTAAAGTATGTTGGTGACCCCAATAATATATTCATTTTTTCTTTTTGTGTTTTTTTAAATTTAGATCATGAATGCAATTTTGTTCTTTTGATCATTTTTATTATTATTTTTCTTTTTGTTATTTAATGAATTTAGTTATATAACAAATTATTCATAATTATTTTTTTAGTATCCATAATTAGTAACAATCACTTGATTCTTATTCATTCTTAGCATTGGTGTTTTTTAATGTGTGATTTTTTTGACAATTGTGTTTGTAGGTGAGGTTAAAAATTGGACCTTTAATTCTTTGCTTCCCAAACCAATAATCTACTTTATTGTGTCTGGTGGCCACAAGGACAAATGGTGTATAAAATTTTAATCTATTAAAAAATGTTTCACTATGAACACAATTTTTGGATTTGTAAATAAGCATGGTAGATAGGCATGGATTCATGGATAAACATGTAGGTTGCATTTCTTTGAAACTCAATGTATTGAATTTCTCTTTGTGCTTATTGGTTATATTATCAATACATTTTTATTATTTTTATTTGATGTATTATTTAGTAGTGGAATAATATATTATTGTGTTTTTGTATTTGACGAGCTTAGTGTATTTGTTCATTGTAGATAATTTTGTGTACAATGTTCTTCATAGTCATGATTAGTGATCTTTGTTGTTGCACCTGAACCCTAGTCCCTAGTGGCCACTAGGTGTCTGTTTTTTCCATTTCATGGCATTGACTCCAAATTTATTATGAGTGTTTTTATTTTTGGGTTTTTTTGTGTTGGATGTGGCATATTTTTAAGCAATGTTTTGATCATTAGAAATTATGTGTGGCATTAACGTGATATTAAGGAAATTTTTGTGTGTATTTTCTTAGATACTAGGGTAAAATCACAATCAAAGGAGCCACCCAAGTGAGTGGACACTCCTTAAGACTATATTTTTGTATGTTTGAAATATCACAAGGGAAGCATAATAATTTGGATTGTCATAAAAAATTTTGGAATATTTTCCATTAATTGAAAAGTTTACATGCTCAAAGCTTGACACAAATAAATTTTTTTTTTGCATGTTCAAAACACTCAAACCTTGAAAATGGATAATCCTTGTTTTTTCAAACAACCTTTTTCTACCAAATGTGCACCATTCCTTTTCAAAATTGGAGAGGATTTTAACATTGATGATTAGAAGGGCAAAAGGACTTGAACTGTGAAAATTATTTTTATAACCCATTTGAGCACATTTGGTTCAAAAGTGCTTTTGACCTTGAAAATTATAGATTTTAAAAATGTGGCTTTAACAAAAGTTGTTCATATATATATGATAGAAGGCATGAATGCATAATATACATGATATAAAATCAATTTATAGTCAAAATGTATTTATATTGAAAATGTAATGCTAAATGGGGTATCTAAAATACAAAATTTTAAGTTATAAACCAATGTAAGAATGACATTGTGTCATCTGCAATCCTTGGAAAAGGACTTTTACCTTGGCACCCTTGGCTCCTTTGACTGTGATTTCACCCATTACCTATCAATATCTCTTTTTGGGATGTTAACTTTAATCCCTAGTGGCCATTAGGTGTCTACTTTTTTTTCTCATGACGTAGAGTTGCGAAATATAATAATTGATTTTATTATAGTATGAGTAATAATTTTGGATCCATAGACATTATTGCGATTGATGAATTGGCACGTGTTGGACCTAGTTTTTTTAAGTAAATAGATTTTTTTTTTCTCATGAATAGAAGCACAATTTGATTTCCAACCTTGATAATGAATAACCTATAGTTTTCACTTAGTGGGCATCAAGAAAAATAATCTCTTCATCATATTAATATATTCATTTTGAAACTAGCATATCATATTTATTATTCATTGTGTCCCTTCATGTATTAAAAACAATGATTGAAACTGTTGCAAAAAAAAATTGGTATGAATTCTTTTCAAACTCAATGTATACATGGATGTAATATTGTTGTTTTTACTTGAATGTAAGGTTATATTTCTTAAATCTAGTGGCCACTAGGTAGACTTTATACCATCCACTTGGTTGGGTAAAGTCCTAAATTAACAATTTAGTCCTAAATTAATTAAATTTGTTATAAGGGCCACAAGAATGAAAAGGATGTGGTAATGGTGGCTTGAATATTAGGTATACAAGACTGTGGACTTTCAATTACATTATGAAAACTTAAAATGAAGGTGGCAAAACTTACTAAAACCATACCAACCCCCTTTTAAAGACAAATTCCAAGAATAGTTGTGATAATGGTTCAAGCAATGATGTCCAAAATTAAGTATTCGACTTGCAAAAGGACTGAGGTCTATAAGGCACAACATTTGACAACTTAATCATGTAATTCATTTTACCAAAACTTGCAAACCTTATACACTTGACCCAAGTATAATGAAAATCACACATGAAATTTAAATGACACAAGGATTCAAACGAGGCAATTGAGGAATTTCCATTTTGAAGCACCAAAGGAAGAAGCATCAAAATGCAAGACCCCACTTGATTTTCACCATCTAGGCGCATTGGAAGATGATCCAAAAGTTGATTATGTATATAGATTCATAGAACCTTGAGTGTGACAAGAACCTTATGAGTTCGCAAAAACCCAAATAGTTAAAAAATTTGTTCGTGGGAGCACAAGCTTTCATGTAAACTTCAAAGAAAGGAGATGCATTTTTAATATATATTCTTCCAACACAAAACCTTGAGGTGAAGCAACATGAGATTTTTCTACAATATCAAACATACAAAGATGTTTTAGAAAAGAAAAATGCTGACATGTTTGAGCATTGATCATTCAACGACAACACTTCAAGAATACAAATTGACAAAAATCTTGAAAATAGATTCATTTGACATTCCAAATCTTTAACTAACACTTTGATCTTATTTGTTAAGAAGAAAGATGGTTCCTTACAAATGTGTGTTGATTGTCATGGATTAAATCAACTCATCATCAATAACTAATACCTTTTACATTTGATATCAGGGCTGTTAGATCAATTAAGTCATGTTAAAGTCTTCATCAAGGTTGATTTACATGGTGCATATAATGTAATGTGTTTTTGGGAAGGTGATGAATGGAAAATTGCTTTTTGAACATATTACATACGACCATTTCAAATACGTAGTGATGATTTTTGGCTTACCAATGCACATGTTTTTCAACATTTGATGAATGATGTTTCCATTAATATTTGGATGATTTCATGGTTTATTACATTGATGACATCCTCATTTTTCAAGAACACATGGAAGAACATGAATGACATATTTGACTTGTTTTGAACAAACTAAGAGAAGTTAGACTTTATGTTAAATTGGAAAAATGCAAATTCCATCAAACCAAAGTGGCATTACTTTGGTATATTATTTCTAGAGATGGCATTCGCATGTGGATCTTTGTAAGGTCCAAACCATTGTGGATTCAGTTACTTCAACTTTTGTTCATGATGTTTTCTTGGATTTCCTAACTTTTATTGGCATTTCATTGCACAATATTCCATGATAGTGGCCCCTTTCATTCATTTAAATCAAAAGGATCAAACATTTTTTTAAGGGCTTAAGGTGGAATTTGCCTTTCAATCTTTGATGGTTTATTTCACAACTACCCCACTTTTGATTCATGTAAACCTTTTTATACCATATATTTTGGAAACAAACTTTTCTAACTTCACATTAAGCACCATATCTCACTACTTCGAAAAGACAACCTTCTTCATCCTTTGGTTTATGTTTTCATAATTCTTCTCCTACTGAAATAAACTATGAAATTCACGATTAATTTTTTTCGATTATTATGGATGCCTTTAAGGAATGGCATCATTTACTCAAAGGAGTTCAACATGAAATCATCATGTATTCCAATCACAATTTTTTTAATATTTCATGATTGTTCATGTTTTGAATCAACACAAAGTTAGATGGGCATTATCTTTATCTCAATTCCAATTTGTTATCACATGTCATTCTAGGTACCAATAAGAGAAACCAAATGGGTGGATGCATGAATGGGTGGACCAATTTGGGTGTCACGCTAGCCAATTCTGCCTTGTGGTTGACGTTGTAATGCCCATGTTACTTTATAGGACTTCAAATTTATTAAAATGGACTTGGTTTAAAAAATTTAATTTGTATATTTACATGATGCAAAAAATCATTTTACAAAATTTTAAAATTTGTAAAAGCCATGGATTTTTGAACTCAAAATACATGGATTACACCTTTGACTACCATTTCTATGTGGACTATGCTACAATCCATTAATTAATGGGGTGTGTGTTACGGACTTGGAATTAGTAAAATGTCATATCAAAGAAGCCTAGGAACAAAATAAATAATGAGTTGAATTTTAAAACTATACTTATGGACTTTTGAATGGGCTAATCAAGAGCATTTTTTCATTATTCCATATCATATTGGAGGAGGAAATATTTCATAATTTTTTTGTTTAAATGCTTAAAAAAATAGAAATTCTAAATGTGCCATTAATGACATGGAAAAAATATGGAGGAAATCAATGTAAACTAATATAAACTAAAGTTGTAATTTTTAGAATTTGACCACAATTTTGAGTAAATAGGGACTTTGGTTGTGTGGCGAATTGGTCCACCCATTCATGCATTAACCCAAATGCATTATCCCATCGTTCATACTTCACTCCTAAGGAAGGAGATGAAGCATATGACCAACAATGTGATGTCATTTTCACGCATTTCAACATCTTCGACTTCAAACATTACCAATAATTTTTAATGACAAACCCTTTTTTTGACAAATTCATGAAAACTCAAAGAAAAATCCCTTTGCTATTAGCATCAAAGGTCAATGGAAGAATTGAAATCAAGGTTAAGATTTTTCTAATGATCACAACAAGTTTGAATTTCAAGATGGTTTGTTATATCATGATGGATTCTTGTATGAACCTAATGGCGCTATTTGATTCCAAGTACTATAAACTAGGCATGATGCTATAGCTAGAGGCCACTTTGGATTCAACAAGACCATGGAATTAGACTTTTGAAATTACTGGTGGCTGCAATTTGCAAATACGTGAAGGAGTTCATGGGGTCATGTGATTTTTGTACATGAGCAAAAAATCCTCGTCATTGCCCACATGCTTAGTGCACTTTTCCAACCATTACCAATCCCTACATTTCCATTGCCATGGTCTTTAATCTCCATGGGGTTTATTGTGGATATTCCACATTTTTAATTATATAGTTTAATCATGGTTTGCACCTTAAGTTTGACGTCCAAAGTGTGAATAACATTATGAAATTTTTAATTAAAGATCAAGTCATGTGGTTGGCAAACATTCAACACAACTTGTATTCAACCTTGTGAAGAACCAAAGACAATATAAGGAAAATGCTAATGAACATTGCAAAGATTAACCATATGCAATCATCTATTACATAAATATGAACAACTTTTATTAAAGGCACATTTTCAAAATCCATAATTTTTAAGGTCAAAAGCACTTTTGAGCCAAATGTGTTCAAATGGGTTTTTAAAAAAAATTCCATTAGTTCAAACTGTTTTTCCCTTCTAATCATCAATTTAAAAATCCTCTCCAATTTTTAGAAGGAATGGTGCACATTTTGTAGAAAAAAAGATGTTTGAAAAAAACAAGGACTATCCAATTTCAAAGTTTGAGTGCTTTGAATATGTAAAAACATTTTTGATTTGTGTGAAACTTTGAGCATGTAAACTTTGCAATTAATGGAAAATATTTCAAAAAAAATTATGATAATCCAAACTATTATGCTTCACTTGTGATTATTCAAACATACAAAAATGCAATTTTAAGGAGTATCCATTCACTTCAGTGGTTCCTTTGGTCCTGTGTTTTACCCTACCTAAGATTTGGTCGACTCACCATCATGAAACAGATCAATGTCATGGCTTTTTAGTTTAAACTTCTACATTCCTTAAACATTCATCCCATGTTTCATGTTTTTTTGTTGGAACTTTATCATGCTTCTACCATCCTAGGAAGAGGTCATGAGCCATCCCCGCTTATGAAAATTGATGGTGAACAAAATTATGAAGTGGAAGATGTTTTTGATTTAAGGGTATTAAATTGCAAACTTCAATATTTTGTTCATTGGCTTTAATAAGATGTGAACAAACGCATTTGGGAGCCATCTAAACACTTATCAAATGCCATGGACAAAATGAAAAAATTTCATAGACAATATCCAAACAAACCCAAGGCCACTCCTTGTGGAACTTGTCACTAAAAGGGGAGACGACGTCAGGGACACTAATATTAGACATGCTCACATGATGAATGGAGTTTATTCACATTGGTTTTCATTCTTGACTTCATAGTCCATTCGCGATAAACTTGTAGTCCACTTATAGTTAACTTGTAATTAGTGAACATGGGTAAGTCCATGCTAAAAGGAACACCCTTATGCATAACCACTACTGAAAATCAAATGTTTTTAATTCAATTTTTACAAGATTTTCAAGTACTTAGTATTTTTTATGGAATTGTGTGTATAATAATATCTTTTAGAACATGTAAAAATTTCAAAAAAAATTCGACAACATTAGAGGGTCTAAAAGCACTAATATAACACTATAACCACTGTTGACTTTCTTGAAATGCATTAAAATACATTTGAGTTTTTAACATGATTTGTGTTTTGGAATGTTACAACCTATAGGAATTCAATATTTTCACATTATAAATCATTCCTATACAATCTTGTATGAAAATAAAAGGTCATTGATTTATGTACATTAATTAAAACGTATGTGTACATGGAGGATTCAAAATTTCAAATTAATTTGATTATTTTTGTGTACAAATTCTACAATATTACATTTATGGATGCACAATAATATTTCCATGATATTAATGAAGTTATATCTTAAACATCAATTACTCTAAATAAATTAGGAAATTTGATATAATCAAATATTGGTTTACAAAAATGGCCAAATGGATGAAAGTGACAAGATGAAGAAATGGTTTTGTTAAAGTTGTTCTAGTTAGGGTTTGTAGCTCAATGGTCAAGGTCATTAGGTGATGGGAAGTGCATATTGCAACCACTCAACCAAATGTCTTGAAGAATGTGTAAGGTTTAGGGAATGCACCTTACATTGGAATTGGAGCTTGAAAGACGAAGCTTGAGTGGGAAAGCAAAGTTTGCCTTCCTGCTTAAGCGGGAAGCACAATTTCATCGGTGAAATTAATGATAGTCGCATCAAAACATAATCATGTAAGTTGCATAGAACTTTTGCAAGGGAATCAAAATGGACCTTGTTGTCGCACAAAGGTTTTACAACTTAAAACATTTGTTTTATTAATGAATTTCACAAATCACCAAGCCTTTTAAAGAAATTACTGCAAGGGGATCTTGGTTGTTTGTGAGATACAATTTTTTAGGTATTAAGGTTGTTACTATGGATCTTCCAAGTAGTAGGGGGCTCACTCAAAGACAAAAGGATCACATTTACAATAGTGTTTGGGAGACTATTAAACATTGCATAGCTTCTATAGAAGTTGAAGATGAGGATTCAGATAACAACCTCTTCTACATGTTGCCTTCAAGTCCTTTGAAGCCCATCTTTGATGAGCTTGAAATTCACTTGAAGGTTGATCAAGCTAGAAGGCAATCATGTACAATTTTCAATGTTCATTCGGATACCTATAATCAACTTGTGCATCCACAAAATGTTTTGTTTCTTCGACCTCGCAGTCGATATACCTTAAATCCATCGTCTTGGCATGCTCCGTTGGATCTATTTTGATCCACTCAGGGACATGAGGAAAGGTTGTCATACAAGCTCTCCCATACCTACCTATAATCTAGTGATGGATCTTCAACTTCAACAATGAAGTTTGAAGGATTTGTGCCTTTCATCATCCACATAGATTTTTCATATGCACATCCAAAGCTTTTAGGGTTTGTTAATTTTTGTGTTCACAAGTGATGTATTTGTTTTTTTAAAGAACTTTAATGCCTTTGATGTTTGTGTTCATCAATGGATTATTTTCGCAATGTGATATACAAATTAATTGTAGTTCCATGAAGACATCAAAAGTTGTAGGCTTTATGCATGCTTTTATTTGCGGGTTTGTTGTGGACGATTTGAAGAAATTGCAACTAACAGTAACCACCTTAATTTTGTGATGGGTTTACCCTCCAAGAAGGTGATAATCTTACTTTTAGAATTCTTTCACATGTGTTTTTGGAGGTTTTCGTTAGATATAAGTTGGAATTATGTGTTCAAGGTCTTGTTTAAACATTTACTAAGTAGCTGTAGCAACATTTTTGTTGGATTTTTGGGAACTATTTTTTATTTACAATCACAATGTTTGTAGGTTAATCAATGTCCAAATGGACAAGCATAAGGCCATTCTTGAACATGTAGGAAGACCCAATAGAAATGGAGCTTGCATTCAAGAGTTAATACATACCCAACAAACTGGAAGAATTTCATACCAGAGATGGTATGTAGAAAAGGGAAGGGCTGATATGAGAGCATGTAAAGAGGTGCAAACAACAAACATTAGAGTTTCAAGCGCAAGCTATAGATAAAGAGATTTTTAGTTTTTTATGAGTATTAGCCCTTATACCTTTTACAAACCATAGATCTCTTGATTCATATATTAGGAAGGCACAAAAGACCATAGTTGATATATCCTACAAGTTTGCATTATTTGTTGTTGAACAAACCAAGAATTTGGAATGTGGAGATCAACAAGTAGTTATTGAGAAATTCATTTTTCATCCTCTTATCAAAAACATGGTTTTTAATTACCTTAACAATCTGACTACTGTGAAGCAAAACCAAGAAGTGGTTTTTAGTTTAAAATTAGGAATTACATATCATTTAATTGGTCAAAGACCCTCTCAATTTGTGGTTGTTAAAAACATCGTTCGCATGCTTGCATCAAGCTAGTTAGGAGGTTGCAAGATTAAAGTAACTATAAAAACCTTGGGTGTTGATAGGTGTAATGTTAAGAAGGCCATGGAAAGGTGACTTCAACTAGATACATAAAGAGATGCTTTCTAGATTTGCTGACGGCGTTCAAAGAGGTTTAATGCTTTGCCACAAGCATTGTGGGAACTTGTTATACATTGGTGGACAACAAAAACTACAATATCCCTTGTTGAGAAGGATGTTGTAAGACGATGCATTGGTGTCAAATTGGATGAGAAGCATGCTTGCCATTTCCTTCAAGTTTTGTAGGTGTGTTTTTAAACTAATCTAATCTTTGCCTTCTTGAGTACAATCTAGGTCAATGTTTCAATCATCTCACTCTCTAATCTACTAGGATGTAACAAACTTGTGTTTTTTTGAAGGGCTAGTGCAAGGATTTGGGCATTTGTAAAAGTGGCTTGGGTAATTATGTCCTTATGGGAAATGATAGGGGGGTGTTACAATCCTTTTTGAAATGGGTGGGGGTGTAAAGATGCATGTGAAAATGGGCTTGATGTATATGGGAGTGCTTAGGGTTGTTGTTGTCCTTGTATCAATGGATTTGGGGTCTTGGTTTACTTACCGATAAAAGTGGGGGTGTTTGTGTCCTTTTGGAAATGGGTGGGGTTGCTAGACTGCTTATGATTGATTATTTTTAGTGTTTGAGTCCTTGAACAAGTAGAGGTGGGGTGCTGATGTCCTTTTCAATTGGGTGGGATGTTACATTGCTTATGACTAAGGACTTTTAGTGCTTGAGAGGTTAATCAAGTGGACTTGGGTGCTGATGTCCAATTTCAAATGGGCATGGGTGCTTGTGTCCTTTGTATAAGCAAACTTGGGGTGTTTATGTCCTTACTAAAGTCATTGGGGTTACTTTTGTCCTTTTAAAAATGAGTAGGACTACTGGGGTTTTATGATAGCAAGGTTCATGTACTTTTGTCCTTGAAACAATATGCTCGCACATGAGTGTGAAATGAATTGCCTTTATTTTCTTACTCGTTGAATAATTTTATTTGTAAAGAAACAAATTTAATGATCAACTTTTAAGTTAACTTGATCATTTTTAGTGACTATTTTTGGTGATTATGACCTATTGTAACCAAAAGAGAAGGTGCATAACTAGACAATCAACCTGTCGATCGGGTATGCCTCTGCCTAATCGTGTTTTCAGCGATCCTGACAATAAGCAACAAGCTTCTGATCTCTTCTTGAACACGTCCAATACTCTCCTGCCTATACTCGCAGACCCCCACACAGATGCCATTTATGTTTACAAAAACCAACAGATTATGATCATCGAGCATGAGCTTGCATCTTCATTCATACAAGTCCAGAGAGTACAAGCATTTTGACTCTAGTGCGTTCATCGAAAACAAAGTCCTCGGCTACAACCTTTCTCAGCTACTCTCTTAAGCAGTTCACATCTGCCCAGCTAATTGTTGGTGTAGCAGAAAATTCAACAACTAGCCTGAGTTGAAAAACCTTCCCTCCCTCTATCTATGTATTCTGCACTTCTCTACCAAGATCTGCCTTGCCTTCTCTCCCCAAAAGTTGCTCTGATCTTCTCTGCGTTTCTTGCTGGCCACCCAGAATGAGGACCTCCTCCATCGCTTCCCTTCTTCCCACCTCCAAACTGCCTCAACTCATAATTGCCGTTCCATCCCTCTCCATAATTCGGCGCCGCCTTAGTCGCGCGTGATCAGCCTCCATGCTCATTCAGTAGTAGCCGCCATTCCTTCCTGTACAACATCTCACACACACCTAGAGAGATTTCCATGCACTCCCATGCAGTTTTAATGGAAAGGTAGCCGCCACAAAAGAAACGACAAATAACGCAGACTTAACTCCTAAGATCAAGCAGTGTTCACACTGGTGTGGCGACTTAATTTCGTGTTACATATGTAACCCCTCCTTTTTTGAAAAGTTGAGTCCCTCAGCCTCATTTAGTCTAGTGGAATGTGATAGATCTGGAGATCTCAACGAGACCTTTCCCACTGTTGTCCATTAGCATTTTGGACAATGCATAACCGACTGCCCTCTTCAAAGTCAAAGTTTCCCTTCCCATTAGTATGCATGACGAACTGGTATGGACCCTCCCAGCTTGCAGATAAAGCTCTTCTCTTTCCTGGCTTCTTCATCTTCACCATCATCACCCCTGCAACCAAACCCTCAAACAGATGCTTACCTTTCCGAGCGGCATAAGTCTTCCTTTGCTGCTTCTGTGCTTGCTCCACATTGAGCAAAACGTTTTCGTGGATGCTTGCAATGAGCTCCATTTTCTGCAGAAATTGTGCTACAGCCACCTTGACCTTCGCACCAACATCAGTCTCAGTAGTCAGGGCGTGCAAGTAATTGTCTGCCCTGAGACGTGGTGTACGACCAGTTAGGATCATGAAGGGTGAAAACCTTGTACTAGCCTGGATCCCACATCGGTACCTAAACAGAATTTTAGCTAGATGGTCGTCCCAACAATCCATATTGCCTGGTGTTGCAGCAAGAACAGTGATGCCATGCTTGATGGTCTTAATCATGCGCTCTGCCATTCCATTGCATTGAGGTTTAGTGGATCCTCCAAGAACCTGGCTGCAGTCTTAGCACTATGGTCAACAACCGCCTTTGCCTCGCACCACTTGGAATAGTGGTCGATGGCCACCAAGATATACCTGTTTCCTGACCTGGTTTCAGGCAAAGGTCGAGCAGTGTCCAATGTAACTCTATGGAATAAGTCACAGATGGGAATGCTCTTCAATTGCTCATCCCCAGAGTGGATACTACCCTTGCTCCTCACCAGCTGGCACTGTTGGCAGCTTCTGACCACCGCCTTAACATCTTCAGTTCAATGATGCTAAAAATACCTTCGACGAATTTCAGCCAACGTCCGTTGTTCCCCGAAATGCCCTAGATCTTCATGCATTTGACTTACTAGGGACATCCTTTCCTCTGGCTTGGGTACGAGCAACCCCTTGAAGTAAGGCCTCTGCTCCTTCCAGCAGTAATTGCTCACCCTCTTTCTGGCCCTCTTGCTTTCCTCAAGGTCCATTGAATCGGGCAGTGCACCGTTCTTCAATAATCCCAGACAGATTGCATCTTCCTAGATGTCGATGCACTTTGCATCCAATTCCTGGTCCTCCTCCTCATCAGATTCGGTAGGACTCAACTCCTGGTTCCCAAACTCGGCTAGTTCTTGAGCCTCTAAAATCAGATCTAGTTGATGCCGTTTGTCGAAGTGCAGGGGTCTCCTCCTCTTTAGCATTACTTCCACACCTTCGCCTTGCACAATCTCACTCTTCCTTGCAACTTCTGTCTCATACGGTTCAGACTCCTTGGTCTGATCTTCTTCTAACACCACATCGACCATATACAGCTGTTGGTGTACACACTTCCTGTCCTTTCTTATCGCCGGGCCATTATTTTCCTTCACCAGGCTGGATCAAGAGAGCCTTCCTTTCTCTTGTGTTAGTCGGCGGACTTCTAACGTCTTGGATTTCTTCACCGAAGTCATCATCATCTATGGCCTACCCCATTGGGTTCTTGCTCAAAGCATCCGCATTCGTATGCCTCAAGCCTGGTCGATGCAGGATTTTGAAACTGAAATCTTATAGCATATCAATCCATCTGCCTCTCCTGCCATGTGCGTCTGACACCGTTGCCAACCATTTGAGCGGCTTATGGTCTGTTCGCAGAGTAAAATGGTTTCTGTGCAGATACTGCCGAAAATGCATGATGCCCCAGATCAATGCATAGCACTCCCCTTCCATGGGGTGAAATTTCCTTTGCGCCATCGTCAGACCTTTGCTAGCATACGCCACCACTTTCTCGAACCTACCCTCCTTCTGTGACAAGATGGCACTAACACCTTTGGTTGACCAATCCACATCGAGGTAGAATGGCCTTTGGAAGTCTGGGCGTATCAGTATGGGAGCATCAACAAGTGCTCTCTTCAAAGAATCAAACGCCTGCTGGCAGTCCCGATTCCATACAAATGCAACATCTTTCTTCGTTAATTCGAACAATGGACCAGCCAACCTTGAGTACCCTCGTACATACTTCCGGTAGTACCCCGTCAATCCCAGAAAAGACCTGACACTGGTGACTGTCATCGGTTTTGGAAAGCGCAACATCGCATCAACCTTCTTAGGATCTGGCTTCGCATCCTCTTTACTGACCACATAGCCCAGGAACATGATGCTCTCAGCAGCGAAACAACACTTGCTTGGGTTCAACTTCAAATTCACTTCCCTGACCTTGGATAGTACAGCTTCCAAGTGTTGCAGATGATCCTCCCAATTCTTGCTGTGGACATTGAGATCATCCACAAACACCTTCAGAAACTTGTCTCCCAACTCCTTGAAAACTAGCGACATTGTTCTGTGAAAGTGCTAGTCGCATTCTTGAGACTGAAAGGCATAACCGTCCAGTCATACAGTCCAGTCTTGGTAACCAATGTCGTCTTCCTCACATCTTCAGGAGCCATTCAAATTTGCCAGAATCCTGACTGCAAATCCAGTGCAGTAAACCAAGCTGACTTCCCCAACTAGGAAATCACATCGTCGACAAAAGGCATGGGGAATGAATCGTGTCGTGTCTGCAAGTTGAGTGTCTGGTAGTCTCCGCAGAATTGCCTACTCCCGTCCTTCTTCACTGGCAGGGTCATGTGGCAGGCGTACTCAGAATCATTCGGCTTCATTTTGCCTAACTCCACCAACACATCAATCTATATTTTTACCTCTGCCTCCTCCCAGTATGACAACCGACCAAGAGCTACCTTGCAGGGTGGAAATCCCTGTGTGTCTATGGAGTGCTCTCCGATAGTACAATAACCTAACTCCCCTTCATTCCAAGCAAACACATCCTGAAATCGCTCTAATCCCCAGAGCTGTTGTCCCTTTTCCTCATCCAGGTGTTGATCAACTTGAATCTTTTGGCAAATTTCTCCCCACCTTGAATTTGCCTTGCTGTCTTCAGACAACGCCAACCGTTCCTTGCAACTGTTGTAAGAGTTAGCAATGTTCATTTGTTGGACTTATAGTAGTACAGGTACTTTTGCGCAAGTTGCGGCTCCAGGGAGAGCCTGCTTTCTTTGTTCTGCATCAGAGACCCACCTGATCCAATCAGCATAATCATCAGCATCTGTGATTTCCTCTTTCATGAAGTCATCGGCTTGCTCTTGCAACGTCAGCTGCAGTGTCGCAACCCCACTTTGGCCAAGTGTGGGGGTGAAGCCCAACACTTGGAAAAGTTGGAGGTTGGGAGTCTTCCGGGACTCCCGAATGTTCAGAGCTCGACAGCAAGGGGCAAAACACC
>Ga0116229_10000097_pt1 | contig 81434 bp, 75 predicted proteins | sample S1TSphgellanicum_3_FD_87313 | JGI IMG/M metagenome (GOLD analysis project Ga0116229, IMG submission 87313) | Host-associated microbial communities from peat moss isolated from Minnesota, USA - S1T2_Fc - Sphagnum magellanicum MG | ecosystem: Host-associated > Plants > Peat moss > Unclassified...
AGGGCGCGCCAGATGCTGACCGCGCCTCGCGCCCCGCCCGGGATCGCGCACCCGCTCCGCACGCGAGCGAGCAGGCTCGCATCTCCCGCCTCAGTGGCGAGACGCCGATGCCGCCGCGTGAGCGGACGGTCTTTGCCGACCAGACGATGTCGCCGACGCGCGTGCCGACGGGGGATCAGGCGCCCGTCGTGAAAAACGCCGTCAGCTGGTGGGACTGACCTGACGGAGCATCCCGCCTACCGGGCATGCACGGCAGCGAGTCCGCACGTCATTGGGTCGCACGCCAGACCCACCACATCAACAGCACCTGCAGCGGCAGCCGCGCGACGAGGGCCAGCTGCCACCACGCGGACGCGCCGCGGGCGTGGGCGTCGAGCAGCATTTGCACGTTGGCGGGCAGCACGGCGACGAGGAGCGCGAGGAGGCCGAGGCCCGCGAGCCGCCGCGTGGCGGGCACGAGCACCCCGAGTCCACCCGCGATCTCGCACGCGCCACTGATGAGGACCAGCAACCGCGGGTACGGCAGCACCCGCGGCACGATCGCGGCATACGCGTCCGGCACGACGAAGTGCAGCACGCCCGCGACGACGAACAGCACGCCGATCAGCCCGCGGCTCACCCCCACCTGCTAGTCCCTCACGCGGTCGCGGCGATGCGCGCTGATTCGCGCGCGCGCACTCATGGCGCGCGGGTGAGCACCCGCTTGGCGAGCCGCTGCTCGACGTCCAGGATCGCCGACGCACCGATCGTCGCCGATCCGCCCCCGTGGAACCCGATCGTGTAGACCCAGTTGCGCCGGCGGACCTGGAAGATCGGTATCGTGTCGGTCGTGACGGCGAGCGCGCCGTCACCGAACGCGGGGACGATGTGCCGCGTCGGCGTCGGCGTGTCGAAATAGTCGTCGATGAACCGGCGAGCTTCGTCGACATGGACGGTGACCGTGGCGCCGGTATCGATCACCGCGTACGGCACCGCGCGGTACGCGGCGATCCGGCACGTCTGCATGTCGCTGGAGAGCACCGGATCCGCCATCTGCTGCCCGGTCACCGCCGCGACCTCGGTCGCGGAGAGGAGCGTGCAGGGGTTCGGTCGAGGCTGCGCCGACGCGCCGCGCGCGCCCCCGAGCGCGAGGACGAAACCGGAGACGGACACGATCGCACGCGCGACCCGGCGGCCCATCGGCATCATCGGCACTCCTCGCGATGGCACGGTGGAAGGTGCGGGGGAAGTTGCGCCGTCATCGCGGCCCCGGCAACAGCGGCGGTCGACGCGATCGGCCACTCCCGCTGGTGCCGTGTCCGCTGGCGCCGTTCACGCCGGTGCCGCTCCGCGGCGGTGGGGCGGGCGGCGGCGTCAGCACCGCGCGCACGCGGGCCGCCATCCGGACGCCGAGTCGCGTCAGCACGCCGGGCGCCGTCAGGCCGAGGCGCGACGACACGGCGTCGAGGCCGTCGCCGACCACGCTCGTCACGCTGGCCGCCCAATCGGCGGCACTCGCGCTGTGCGTGCGCGCGAGGGCGGCCATGATCTGCGGCTGGAGACGCAGGACGACCGGCGTGGCGACCATCAGCGGGTTGAACCGCGGGTCATAGCGCGACCCGATCCCCTCGATCAGCGCCGCCGTCCGCGCGAAGTACACCATGGTGCTCGGGAGACTGACCGGCGAGTCGTAGAGGTTGACCATCACGCGGTCGGAGAGCAGCGCGACCCGCTCGAGCGCCGTCGTGTCCCGCGACGCGAGATCGAGGAGGAGCTCGACGACGGGACGGAGATCGGCGCGCGTTGCGCCCGGCGCGAGGAGGCCCAGCGACTCGAAGCCGGCCGTCACCGCATCGACATCCTTCCGGATCGACGCCAGAATCGTCGTCAGCAGCGCCTGTCGGAGCCCGCGCGACACGCGGACGACCATGCCGAAGTCGAGCAGCACGAGCGAGCCGTCCGGCGCGACCTTCAGGTTGCGCGGGTGGGGATCGGCCTGAAAGAGCCCGTCGACCATCATCATCGAGGTGTACGCCTCGAGCAGCCGGCGCACGAGCTGCGCCACGTCGATCTCGCCCGAGGCGACCCGGGCGTGCAGGGCGTCGAGCGGGTCCCCCTCCATGAACTCCATCACCAGCACGCGCTGCCGCACCAGTGCCGGCAGGATCTCCGGCACGACGATCCCCTCGGACCCGGCGAAGTTCTCGCGGATCTCGACCGCGTGCGCGGCCTCGACGCGGTAGTCGATCTCATCGCGCACGCGAAACGCGAATTCCTCCATTACGATCCGGAACTGCCGGATCCCGCCGAGGAGCCGCTGGTTCCCGCGGAAACACCACGCGATCACCGTCAACAGGCGGCGCGACGCGGCGACGTCGGCGGCGATCAGCCGCTCCACCCCGGGCCGCAGCACCTTGACCGCGACGTGTCGGCCGTCGACCCATGCCTCGTGCACCTGCCCGATCGAGGCGGACGCGAGCGGCGCCGTCTCGATGCGATCGAAGATCGTCAACACCGGCGCGCCGTAGCTCCGCGTGATCTCACGCTCCACCACCGACCACGGCGTCGCCGGCACGCGGTCCATCAGGGTCGCGAGGGCGCCGACGTACGGCTCCGGGAAGAGATCGACGCGCGATCCGATCAGCTGCGCCATCTTGATGAACGTCGGCCCGAGCTCGGCCAGCGTCCGCGCGATCCACTCCGCGCGACGCCGATGGAACGCCGCCGTGCGCGGCGCCGGCCCGCCGACGAAGACCCAGCGCCGCCAGTCCCGGCGAAACGAGACGATCAGCGGGAACACCCGCGCGGCTATGACGATGAGGCGCATCGAATCCAAAGCTAGCGGGCGGGTGCGACGCGCCCCCGCCCCGCCGTCAGTCGGGGATCGCCTGCAGCGCCGCGACCAGGCCGTCGGCCGATCCGTAGCGATCGGCCGGAATCCGCGCGAGACAGGTCCGCACGACGACGTCCAGCGCGTCGGGTACCCGGTCGCGAACCTGCCGCGGCGACGGAGCGGGCTGCGTCAGCTTCCGCGCGGCCGCGGCCGAGCCGCCCGCCGCACCAAACGGGGGCTCGCCCGTCAGCATCTCATACACCAGGCACCCGAAGCTGTAGACGTCCGACCGGGCGTTTGGACGCGCGCCGTCCGCAAGCTGTTCGGGGCTCATGTAGGCGGGCGCGCCAATCGTCACCGCCGTGTCCGTCGCCGACAGCCCGTCTGCCGCGGGCGTGAAGAGCGCCTCCGCCACCGCGTGGCCGGCGACGACGGCGTCCGGCGCCATCAGCTGCACGTGCTTCGGACGCAGATCCCCGTGCGCCAGCCCCTGCCGGTGGAGCGCGGCCAGCGCCGACGCCACCGCTCGGCTGATCCGCATCACCTCGTCGATCGCCAGCGGCCCGCCTGCCGCCAGCCGGTCGCGCACCGTCGATCCGCTGGGCGGCGCCGTCACATGGAAGACCACGTCGTCACTCGCGCCGACGTCGAGCAATGGCAGCAGGCGCGCGTCATCGAGTCCGATCGCGCGACGCACCGTCCGCACGAAGTGATCGGCATCGACGTGCGCCGCGACATGCGGGTGAATGACGTGCAGATGCACCGGCGACCCATCGCGTACCTCGGTTGCCGCGTAGGTCGCCGCGACGCTCCCGACCGCCAGCCGGCCATGCACCGTGTACCGGCCAGACAGCGTCCGCGCCAGTTGCTCGCGCACGCGCTCGGCGGCGATCCCCGGACGCGATCCGGTCACCGGCCGCTCGGCGACGACGCGGCCGGCGCCCGCGGCCGGCGTCGGCCCCGTCTCGCCCGCGCGCGCGCCCTCGCGCGCGCCCTCGCGCGCGCCCTTGAGGCGCGCGACCCACGTGCGCACGGCGTCGTCGGGCGCCGTCTCCAGTTCGACGCGCACCAGCGACTCGTGCACGAGCGCCGCCTGCAGTGCGGCGCCGCGGTCGCCGGCGGCGACCAGCGCCTCGATCAGCCCGACCGCGGCCGCCGTGCTGAGCGGCTCGGCCGCCGCGCGACGCCGCCACCACGACACCGCGCCCGCATGATCTCCACGCGCTGCGGCCGCCGCCGCCAGCCGGTCGAGCGCGGCGACATAGTCCCCGGCGACGCGCGCCCGTTCGGCCGCGACCCAGCGCTCGAGCTCCGCCGAGCCATCAAATGAGAGTCCATCGAGCAGCGGGCCCGCGTACTGCGCGACCGCCCGCTCGTACGCCCGCGCCGCCAGCGCGTCCGTGAAATCGGCGAGATCGCTCGACACCACATCGGTGCCGAGCTGCAGCGCCATCGGCCCGCCAATGATCGCGTCGGCGCCGAACGCGCGACGGATGACATGCAACGCCTGGTACAGCGCCTGACGCCCCTGCTCCACATCGGCGTCAGGCCAGAGAACGCCGAGCAGGCGATCGCGACTCACGCCGCGTCGGCCACCGATGGCGAGGACGGCCAACAGGAGCAGCCGTCGCCGCTGCGCGGCCGGTCCGACGTGCGGGACGCCGTCGACCGTTACTCCGAGCCCGCCCAGCACCGTGAGCCGCGTCACGCGAAAGAAGATAGCAGCGCCGCCTGCGCGGGCCGCTCGATCGGTCGGTTCGTCCGCGTCTCGGCCGTCGCGTCCCGGCCGTCGCGTCCCGGCCGTCGCGTCCCGGCCGTCGCGTCACGACGGCGCGACCGCGGCGACTCAGTCCTCGGCGCGCTCGCGCCGCAATTCCTCGACCCGCAGCGCCAGCGACTCCTGATCGCGGAGCAGACGCGCGACCGCGGATGCCGCCGCGTCGCCCTCGGCGCCGATCGGCCCTCCCGACGAGTCACCCCCGGGTTCACCCTCGAGCACCCGCCAGAGCCGCGAGCGGATATCCGCCGGCACGACGGATTCGAGATAGTCGAGCGCCGTCCCCCGTATGTGCAGATCATCGCTCTGCAGTCCCCGAAACGCCGCCAGCACCGGCGTCGCCGGCAGGCAGAGGGAGAGCAGGCGGAAGACGTGCTCCAGCGACCGGTCCGTCCGCTCCTGCAGTGCGAGGCCGAGCAACTCGCGAGGCCCCTCGTCGGGCAGCAGCGTGACCAATTGGCGCCCCTCCCACGCGCGACGACTGACGTCGACCTCGCGCAGGACGAGCGCGAAGATGCGGTCGGCGGTCGGGGCCAGCGCGTGATCGGCGCTCGCGAGACGCGCGAGCGCGCGGCCGCATCGATAGCGGACCTCGAACCGCGGATCGCCGAGGCCCGTCACGAGGGCCTCGCGCGCCGACGGGTCGCGAATCGTGCCGAGCAGGAGCGCGACCCGGCGCCGCACACCGAACGGCACGGTCCCATCGAGCAACGCCCGCTGCAAGGCCGGCACGGCGGTCGCGCCCGCATCCTCCAGGGCGCGCGTCGCGTCCGCGATCACCGGCACCCATCCGAGCAGCCGCACCGCCTCCTCGGCCTCCGCCCCCGACAGTGGCGCGCCCGTCAGCGCGGCGCGCACGCGCCCGGCGTCGCCGGACCGCAGCTCGGCGACCCTCGCCGCATGCGCATCCGCCGGCCCATCCGCATCGGATCGATCAGCGGTCGTCGCGGGCGCGATCGGAAACGTCCCGGTGACGAATGCGCCATCGCTGGTGACGACGGGGAAGAAATCGGTGTTGGCGTGCCCGACCTCCTCCGCCGTCGGCGCGCGCTCCACGAGGTGATCGGCAAGCGTGCCGAGATACCGTCGGCGCAGCACCGGCAACCCCGCCACGCCGGCCGCCGCCACGAGGATCGTCACGGCCACGACGACCGGCAGCACCGCGCCGGGCGCGAGCAGGATCGCGAGTTGCACGATCCCGCTGGCGAGGATCCGCCCGCCACGCGTCGCCGTGACGTCGACCAGCGTCTTGGCCGCACGCTTCTCGCGCGGCCTGAGCGCGTTGAAGAGCAGCTCGTAGGCTGACCGGAAGACGGAGTTGCGGAGGACCAGCTCCGTGCCGCGCGCGACGACCGCGGTCCCGAGGCCCGGCCAGATCGCCGCGCCGATGCCCGTCAGCGCAACGCCACCCGGGAGCACCGTCGCGGCGGGGGCGAGCCCGATCGCGTCGATGACGCGGCGCGAGACGCCGAGCTGCACGAGCACCGTCACCACCGCGGCGACGGTATAAAAGATGGCGAAGATGCGGAGCAGCGCGGCCGCACCCGGGTACGCGGCGCTCGCCCGTGTCATGAAGAGGAAATCGAGCAGGGTCTCGGCGACCGCGCCGAGGACGACGATCACCAGCAGCACCCGGACGTAGGGCGAGGCCGCGAGATCGCGCAGCCGCGTCCGGTCGGCCGCGACGCCCGCCACCGGCGTCTCGGCCGTCGTCGGTGGCCGATGCGCCGGACGCAGCTCTGGCGCGATCACCGCCGCGACGAGACTGAGTGCCGCGAGCACGAGCAGCATCGACGAGACCGTACCCGCCACGGCAATGCGCTCGGCGACGACGCCGCCCACGAGACCGCCGACCGTGCCGGCCGCCGCGATGCGCCCCACCGAGCGGCGCGCCGTCCGCGGGTCAAACCGCTCCGAGACCGCCGTCCAGAACCCCGAGATGCAGAGTCCCGACAGCGCGGTGAAGTGGAGATAGACGACGACGGCGACGACCCGCTCCGCGCGCACCGCTGCACTCCATTCGACGACGAGCGCGAGGGCACTCAGGAGCAGGAGTCCGACGAGAATGGGGATCGGCGCCCGCCGACCGAGCGTGCGGGATGCGACGAGGCCGGTGAGCAGGGCGACGGCCGATCCGGCGACGACCATTGCCGGCAACGCGTGCGCGCCGAACTGCGCCAGGAAAAGCGCGTCGCGGGTCGCGCGTCCGGCGGTGTCAAACGCCACCAGCGCGGCGGAAGTCAGGGCGGCGGCGCCGAGCGCTCTGGTGTTGACGGACGGACTCGGCATCCCCACCGCGGAGAAACTATCAAACGGCGGGCGCGACGGCGCGGCAACGCGTGTATCGGCGTGGTAACGGCAGGCGGCGCCGTACACTGGCCGCGGTCCGGCCGGTCGTGCAGATTCGCGCGGCCATGCGCCTGATGTGCATCTTCGCCCACCCCGACGACGAGAGCTTCCTGACCGCGGGCACGATCGCACGGGCGCGGGCGAGCGGCGACGCGGTCGCGATCATCTGCGCGACCCGCGGCGGGGGCGGCCGCGCCGGCGAGCCGCCGCTGTGCGACCGCGCCGAGCTGGCCGCCGTCCGCGAGCGGGAGCTCCGCGCGGCGGCCGAGATGCTCGACGTGCGCGACCTCGTGATCTACGACTACCCCGACGGCGCGCTCGCCAGCGCGCCGGTCGACGAAATCCGCAGCCGGCTCGTCGCCGAGCTCCGGCGCGTTCGGCCGGATGTCGTCATTACGTTCGATCCCAACGGCACGAACGAGCATGCCGACCACGTCGCGATCAGCCGCTTCGCGACCGATGCGGTCCAGGCGGCCGCTGACGATCGGTGGTACCCCGACGCCGGATTCGCCCACGCCACGCGACGACTCCTCTGGACGCCGCCGATCGTGCCGTGGAAGCACGAGGCGGCCCGCTCGCTCACCGAGGCGCCGGCCGGCATCGACCTCGTGATCGACATCCGGCCGTGGGCCGCGACCAAGGCGCGCGCGCTCCGCGCCCACCGCACGCAGCATGTGCAGATCGACCGATTCTTCTTCGGCGCGGCGTCCGACGTCGTGATGGCGACCGAGGCGTTCCGCCAGGCGTGGGGTCCCGCGCTGTCGTGCCGACCGGCGACGGATATCTTCGCCGGACTCGAGACCGCATGACATCGACGACCGCCGGCCCGGAGACGCGCGTCGCGCGGTGGCTGCGCACCGCGCCCGCGCCGCTCCTCGTCTGCGCCTCCGTCACGATCACCCAGATCGGCGCGGCGCTCGCGAAGACGCTCTTCGCGACCCTCGGCACGCGCGGCACCGTCCTCGTGCGCGTCGGACTGGCCGCAGTGATCCTGCTGCTCGCCCATCGCCCGGCGGTGCGCCAGCTCACGCGCCGCAAGCTGGGACTGGCGGTCGCCTTCGGTGCCGTGCTCGGCGCGATGAACTGGGCCTTCTACAGCGCGCTCGCACGCATTCCGCTCGGCGTCGCCGTGACCGTCGAGTTCATCGGACCGCTCGGCGTCGCCGTGCTGCAATCGCACCGCGCGCGCGACCTGCTCTGGGTCGCCCTCGCCGCAGCCGGCATCGCCCTGCTCGCCCCGTTCGGCACCGGCGGGCCCGATCCGATCGGGGTCGCGCTGGCGCTGCTCGCCGGCGCGTGCTGGGCGACCTACATCCTGCTCGGCGTCCGCCTCGGCCACGCCTTCGAGGGCGGCGACGGCCTTGCCCTCGCGATGGGCGTTGCCGCGCTCCTCCTCCTGCCCGGCGGTGCCGTCGGCGCGTGGCGGATCACCGGGTCACTGACGCTCGCATTGACGGGCATCGTCGTCGCGACCTGTTCGTCGGCGATCCCGTATTCGCTCGAGATCGCGGCACTGCGCCGGATGCCGGCCCGTGTCTTCGGCGTGCTGATGAGCCTCGAGCCGGCCGTCGCGGCGATCGCGGGGTTTCTCCTCCTCGGCGAGCGCCTCGGCGGCCGCGCGCTCGCGGCGCTCGTGCTGATCAGCGCGGCGAGCGCCGGGGTCACCGCGTTCCCGTAGCGGTCACACCGCGCCGTCTACTGGCGGCACGGCGCCTTCGGACCGGGGATCGGGTGGTCGACCCGCACGCGATGATCGAGATCGGCCACGGTCACGGCGATGTCGTGCACCAGCCGGTCGACGAGCGCCATGTGGGCGTAGTCGATGTACTGGGGCTCATCGGAGAGCTGGTGATAGTCCTGGTGCAGCCCCGTGGTGAAGAAGACGATCGGGATCCCGTAGCGGGCGTACTCGTAGTGATCGCTGCGGCAGTAGATGTTTTCCGGGTGCCCGTTGGCGTCGAACGTGTAGTCGAAGGTCATCGGCGTCGGCTCGTCGCGATTCACCGACTCGACGAGGTCACCAAGCTCGGTCGAGAGCCGCCGCGACCCGACCAGCTCGAGGTACGTCGGCCCGCCGCCCTTGATGTCCGCGGAGTCGCCGCGGCCGACCATGTCCATGTTGAGCTGCGCGACGATCGAGTCGCGCGGCACGGTCGGGTGATCGGTGAAATACTCCGAGCCATAGAGCCCCTTCTCCTCCCCGGTGTGCCAGACGAAGAGGATCGACCGGCGCGGCCGCGTCGGGCTCGTCGCAAACGCGCGCGCCATCGCCAGCACCGAGACCGTCCCCGAACCGTCGTCGTCGGCGCCCTTGTAGACGGAGTCGCGCCGGACGGCCGGATGCGCCAGCCGGATCGAGTCCATGTTCACCCGGATCGCCGCCATCGCCTCGGCGGACGGTGGCGGCACGTCGGGCGTCAGCGCGCGCATGCGCCAGACCGCCGTGTTGAACGCATGCAGCGAATCGACGTCGCGCGGGCGATGCGTGAAGCCGAGATGGTCGTTGTGCGCCCCGATCGCGACGTACTCGCCACGCAGTGACGGATCGCTGCCCGGCAGGATTGCCACCACGTCGCGCGCCACGGCCGGCGTCGGCGAATCGAGAAAGCGCAGCGCACCGATCACGGTGCGCCCCGTCGCGCCCGGCGACAGGGTGGTCGGCGCCGCACCGAGGAGCTTTGCCTCCGTGCTCGCGGTGATCAGTAGCCCGAACGGCAGACCGGCCGCCGGTGCGGTCTCGCGGTCGGCAAGCCGCGTCTGCGGGCGCGCGAAATAGTCGGCGATCTGCGGCGGCGAGATGTCGAGCGATGCGACCGCGATCGCCGCCGCGCCGGCGTAGCGCGCGAGGTTCCCGTGCCGCCAGATCTGGAAGTCGGGTCGCCCACCGACACCAAACGGGGCGTCGAGCACGACGAGCTTGCCCGCGATCGCCGCCGGTGACAGCGCAGCCGAGTCGCCGAGTCGGCCGCCGTAGACCACGGCGACGCCGCGCGTCGCGTCGAAGGTCTGCCCGAAGGTCAGCAGGGAGCCGACGGCGGCGACCGGGACGTAGTCGGTGCCGCGGATCAGCGGCGTCCCATCGACGGCGAGTGTCGTCGTCGTGTCGGGGCGGCGGACGCGGAGCGGCACGTTCACGAACCACGTCCCATTCGTCCCGGCCGGCTGCAGACCGGGGATCGCCGCGACATGCCGCGCGATCCACGCGGTCGCGCGGAAATTCCCCGGCTCGCCGGCCTCGCGCCCCTCCATCGAATCATCGGAGTAGGCGAACAGCAACCCGCGAAGTTCACCGGCCGTGATCGTGCCGGCAGCCGAGGGAGGCGCCGCACCAGGCGCAGCGGGGGCGACCGGCGCGGTCGTGGGCGCCGCGGCCGTCGGAGCCGGGGTCGGCGTCGCCGCGGGATGCCCCGCGCAGCCAGCCAGCATCGCGCCGAGGGCGAGACGCAGGGAAAGAGTCGCGATCCGCCGATGGTGCCGCTGCACGCGCACGCTCCGTCCAAATGGGTGGGAAAGGTTGGTCCGTCAGCCGCGGGGAAGTTGGGAGCGGGTGCGACGGCGGACAACGCCCGCCCCCGGCGCGCCGCTACGGACCGTGCGGCTCGGGCGCGCCGGGGTCGGGTCCGCGATCGGGTCCGCGATCGCGATCGCGACCGCGGGAGTCGCGTGGGCCGCCGGGGGGCCGGAGCTGGCCGAGGCGCGCTCGCTGGTCCGGCGTCAGGACGGCGTCAAGCTCCGCACGCGTGGAGTCGACGATCTGCGTCATCCGCGCGCGCACCGGGCCGAGCAGCGCCCGTCGCTCGGCCATCCGGCGCGTGACGATCGAATCGACCTGCACGCGCTGCGCCGCCGTCAGCGCGAGCTCGTCGGCGAGTCGGCTCGTCACCCACTCGGCGTCCGGCGCGCCGCCACGTGATGCGCGCGACTCGGGCGCGCCGTCCGGCGGCGCATAGAGCAGCCGAGCGACGACACCGTCGGCGGGCGGCCCGCCGCCAACGCGGCCGTCTGGCGCGAGCGTGTCGCCCCGACGGCGTCCCGCCCAATGATGCGGCAGCAGCAGACGCCGGTCGACGGCGACGCCCGCAATCACCCCGGTGGCCAGGGCGAGCGCCACGACGACGAGCGCGGCGAGACGCGCCGAGAGTGCGGGCATCGCGGGCGCGGCGACTGGCGGCGCTACTGCGCCGACGCGAGCGCCGAGGTGACGAGCGCGTCGACCGAGCCTGCGTCGCTCACGCGCGTCGCGCGGCCCGTACCGGCGCGCACCGCGTGGAGCCAGAGCGCGCCATCGGCGGTGTCGGCGACCGGTGCCGCAACCACCGCGGCGTCCTGCACGACGGCGTCCTGCACGACGGCGCCCTCGGCAGTCCGCGTCGCCGGGCCCGCGACGATCGCCGACAGCACACTGACTGCCGCGCCGACGCTCAGGGCGGGCCGGACCCACGCCGCCGCATACTCCCACCACGGCCGGGTGCCGCCGCGCACACGACGACTCGCCGGAGCGCCGGGCGCATTGAGCCAGGGCGCCGCCTCGGCGACGATTCGGCGCCGCAGTGACCACCAGTCGACATCGCCCGCCGGCGGCGCACCCGCCACGGCGCGCAGCGCTGCGGCGGTCGCGCGGTCGAGCGCCCGCTCGTCGCGACGCGCCGGTCCGGCGACGGTCGTCATGCTCGCATCCAAGATGACGTCCTCCGATCCGGTGTCATCGGACACGGAGCGTCTCCTGCAGCGGACCGAGCGCGACGCGGAGCCGCTGCCTCGCCTCATGGACGTACCAGCGGATCGTGCTCGCCGAGAGATCCAGCATCTGCGCCACTTCCGTGGTCGTGAATCCCTCGAGTTCGACCAGGCGCACGACGAGGCCGTGGCGCGCCGGCAGCGCGTCGACGGCCGCCCGGAGGCGCCCCTCGAGCTCCGCGCGCTCGGCCTGCGCCGCCGGCGACGCGCTCCGGCCCGCCGTGCTCTCGGGGATCGCCTCCGTCTGCCGCACCCGGCGCGACTTGCGCGCGTTCAGCCCGCGGTTGACGAGGATCCGGAAGAACCACGGGGCGAACGGGCGCTGCGGATCGTAGCGATCGATCTGTTCGAGTACCGCGATGAATGCGTCCTGGACCAGGTCCTCGGCGTCCTCGCGATGCTGCATCACATGGTAGGCGACGGCGAACGCCCGTCGGAGATAGCGCCGCACCAGCTCGTCGAACGCCGCTGCATCGCGCGCACAGACGCGCGCCACGAGCTCGGTCTCGCCGAGCTCGTGCGACGCATCGGGCCGGCGAGCGCCGTTGCCATCGAGCAGCAGGGGCTTCATGTCAATATCTACCCCGGACGCCCGCAAAACGTTGGCCGCGCCCCAGGGCCGGGTCACGTCCCGGACGCGCCACCGGGCGGCGGCACCTCGGTCGACGGCGCGATGACGACCGGCGTCCCCATCGTCGGCGTGCCGCGTGCCGGCGTCAGCCGCGGCGAAATCGCCGGGGGCGGCGTCACGGCCGCCCCGAACATCAGTCGGCGCCACCAGGATGCGCGTCGCGCGGTCCGATCGGCGGCGGCGACGGCCGCGCGCCATCCCTGCTTCATGGCGGCCGCGTCCGCGTGGCGTACCGCCAGATCGGCCGTGAGCCCCTGGGCGATCCACTCGGCGATCGGCGCCGGGAATGGGGTGAGATCGAGTTCGCCGGCGAGCTGACGGGCGAGAATCGCGCGGGGATCACCCTCGCCGAACGGCGGGACGCCGGCCATCGCAAAGGCGACGATCGCGGCGAGCGCGAAGCAGTCGACGGCCGCGGTCTGCGCCTCGCCGAGCAGCTGTTCGGGTGCCGCGAACGCCGGCGTGCCGGTCGCCCCGCCCGGATCCTCGCCCGGCATGTGCGCGATGCCGAAGTCGCTGATGCGCCAGCGGCGATACCGGTCGATCAGGATGTTCTCCGGCTTGAGATCGCGGTGCACGATCCCGATCGCGTGCGCGGCGACGAGGCCGTCGAGGACGAGATCGACCTGCGGCGCGATCTCCTCGAGGAGGCGCGGACCGCTGCGCGCGACGAGCTGCGAGACGGAGCCGCCCTCGGCCAGTTCCATCGTATACCATGAGACGTCGCCGCGCTGATCCCAGTCGTAGATCGGGACGATCGCCGGGTGCGCGAGTTGCGCCGCCAGTTGCGCCTCGCGGCGGAACCGGCCGACGGCGTCGGCGTCCTGCGCCACGGCCGGATGCAGCATCTTGAGCGCCACCTCGCGCTGGAGGGCGAGGTCGCGCACGCGCCAGACGGAACCAAAGGTGCCCCGGCCAAGCGGCGCGAGCACCTCGTAATCATCCGCGAGCGCCCAGCGCAGGCGCTGCTCGGGTGCGTCCGGCGCGACGCCCGCGTTCTCCCCTTCGAGCAGCATCGCGCGGCTGCCGCTGACCCGGTCGAGGGCGCGCAGGAGGGCGGCGACCGACCGGTGCCGCGCCTCGGGATCCGGCTGCAGCGCCCGATCGATCACTGCCGAGAAGGCGAGCGGACAGTCCGGCCGCACCCAGCGAATCGGCGGGACATCGCGCGGTGGCGGCAGCTCGCCGGTCAGGAGCGCGAAGCACGCCGCCGCCAGCTGCCACTGATCGCTGCGCGCGTCCGGCGCCCACCGGCGATCGATCCACTCCGGGGCGACCGGCATCCAGCGACGATCGGGACTCAGCATCCCTGGCACCGCCTCGCGCGGGACCGCCCACTGCCAGGCGAGGAGCCAGAGCCGTCCGGTCGGACTCACCCACACGGTGTGCGGCGAAACCGCGCCGTGCGCGGCGCCGCCGTCGTGCAGGTAGGCGAGCACCGACCCCGCGGCGCGCAGCACCTGAACGACATACGCGACGTCGGAGACACCGGAGCGCGCGGTCCGCGACGCCAGCGTCTCGCCCTCGATCCAGCGGCGCAGATAGCCCGGCCCGCGCCGCGTGTCGCGCTGGACACTCCAATAGTGGTACGTCGTCGGCACGGAGGGATGGTTGCGATGCGCGAGCGCGCGCGCCTCGACCTCGAGCCAGGCGGCGTGATCGGGGTTCGGGGCGGTGACCAGCGCGAGCGACCGGCCGAGGGCATCGATCACTTCCTGGGAGTGCCGGTATTCGCTGGACACCCCCTCGGGGCCCCAGCGCCAGCCCGGCGGGAGCTGCCAGCCGGCCAGATGCGCCGGGATGCCGACCGTCGCCTGGTTGGGCCCGTCGCTCGGTCCGACGGACGTGAAGCCGCGCGGCGTCGTCATCCCGCGACCCCGGCCGTCGCCGACGGGACGCCGCGCACGGCGACCAATGCGATCGTGATCGTCGTGCCGCGACCGACCTCGCTCGACACGCCGATCGATCCCCCCCACCCATCGACGAGCCGGCGGCTGATCGCGAGCCCGAGACCGCTGCCGCTCGTCCGCGTGGAGAACCGCGGCTCGAAGACGCGCGGCATCACCTCGGGCGGGATGCCGTCCCCGTCATCGTGGACCGTCAGCACGACGTGCCCGGGGTCGCGGGCGACGCGGACGGTGACGCGTCGCGCGCGCGCGAGACGCGCGTTCTCGAGCACGTTGAGGAGTACCTCGCGCAGTTCTTCCGCGCGGGCACGGGCCAGCATGACGGGTGGCGTGCCGGCCGGCCCCGACCCGGGATCGTCCAGCTCGATCGTCCACGCAATCTCGTCGGCTCCCATTCGCTCCAGTTCGACGACGTCCCGCGCGACCGCCGCAATATCGGTCGGCTCGCCCGGCGGCCGCTCCTCGGGCGCGGTCCCATACCGGCTGAACGCGCGCGCGGTCGAATCGAGCCGATCGATCTCGGCGAGGATGCGCGTGGCGTTCTGCTGCAGGATGCGATCGAAGTCGGAGCGGCCGTCGGCGCGCGCCCGCAGCAAATGCTGCATCCCGAGGCGCATTGGCGTCAGGGGATTCTTGATTTCGTGCGCCACCTGGCGCGCCATCTCCCCCCACGCCAGCACGCGCTGGCTCGCGCCGAAGTCTGCCGCCATGCGGCGGAACGCCGAGAAGACCGGGGCAAACTCGGCCGGCGGGTCACCACCGAGGTCCGGCTCGCGCTCACCGGCCGCGGCCGCGACGGCGGCGCGTCGCAGCGATTCGATTGGCCGCGCGAACTCGCGCGCCGCGAGACCGCTCAGCCAGAGCGCCGCCATCGCGCCCATCGCGGCGGCGAAGAGCACGAGGATGCTGAGATCCCCGCGTCGGCGGTCGAGCGCGATCTCGTTGGTGCGCGCCGGCGCGGCGAGGACGACGTGCTCGCCGCTCGTATCGGTCGCGGCGCGATAGCCGATCAAGGTCGGCGCGCCCGCGACGCGCTCGACGCGGCGCGCGGTCACCTCCGGCGCCAGCCCGAGCCCGAGCTCCACGTCGGGCGCGAGATAGCGGCCGAGCGGGGCCAGCTCGGCGAGCAGCGTATCGCTGGTCGCCGCGAGCTCGCCATCGCGATAGAGCAGGAGCGGCGTCTCGAGGCGCGTCCCCGCGCGCTCGAGATCGTCGAGTGCGCTGCCGCTGGCGACGGTGCGCAGTGTCTCCCAGACGAGCAGCGCCCGCGACTGCGCGTCGTCCGCGGCCAGCCGGCGATACGACCACGCGGCGAAGAGGACGGTCGGCGTCAGGAAGAACCCGAAGAGGACGAGCGTCAGCTGGGCGCGATAGCTGTTCGCCCAGCGGAGCGTCCGCGCGCGCAGCCAGCGCGCAAAGCCCCCGTCCGCGGCCGCCGCGACGATCCAGAGCGCGACGACGAGCGTCAGATCGAGGAGGAGCAAGAGCACCCCGCGCTCGGCGAGCGCGTCGAGCGATCGCAGGTCGATCTCGACGTGCGCGCGTTCCGGACCGGTCGCGCCGCCGACGAGCCAGTCGGCGTGCAGCTGGTCGTCCTGTCGCGTCCAGTGCCGCGGCGCGACGACACTCCCCGGCGCCATCCGCACGAGGCTGAGCTCATAGGCCGGCACGGTCGGCGTATCGGCGAGAATCCCGAGCAGCGCCGCGATCGGCTCGTCGGAAATGAGCCGCGTGGACGGCGCGACGACGACCGTCGTGGCGCCACCGGCGCCGTTCGGCACGGCGAGCACCAGCTGGACGCCGGGCGTTCCCTGCGCGGTGTCGAGGGTCACGCTGTCCGCGGCACGGGCGAGCGCGGCCGCCGTACGCACCGCGGAGTCGGAGACCGCGAAGCGCGCCAGCGACAGCGTGGCGCCGGGTGCGAGCCCGCCCATCTCGGTCGGCGACCAGGTCGCGAGGGAGACCGGGTAGCCGGCCGCCGCGAGGACCGAACGCGCATAGAGCGTCAGCAGATCGGCGCGCGATCGCGGCGCCGGCGAGGCCGCGAGGTCGGCGCCAAACCGGTTCAGCGTCGCCTCCGCGTTCCGATCCGGCTCGAGCAGTCCGGCGACATCCCGTTCGGCGAGGCCGACCCGCTTCTGGGCGCTCGTCGCCCAGATCAGCACGGCGGCCCCGAGGCCGGCGACGACGGCCGTGGTCAGAACGATGCCGCGGGGCCGGCGCAGGAAGACGCTGGCGACCGCGACCAGCGACCAGAGTGCCGGATACCAGACGGGCCAGATCCCGGGGGGCTCCCAGACGAGCGGTCCGGCGAGCGCCGCGGCGACGGCGAGACCGATCGGCCAGCCGGCGTGGATGCCGTGGCCCGGCGCCAGCACGCCGCGCGCGGCGATCCCGGCGACGGTCAGCAGGGCAAAGGCCGCGAGCGCGATCGTCACCTGCCACACGATCCAGAGCTCGAGGGGAATCCCCGAGCTGGGGGGCGTGATGCCATCGGCCAGGCCGCGGGCGATCCACGGCGTCGCCCCACTCGCCCCGACGGCGACGATCGCGGCGAGCGGGCGCCAGCGGATGCGCCGGTGCGCCCGCGCCGCGGCCAGCGCGCCGAGCGAGCCGAGTGCGCTGATCAGCCCCAGCGCGCCGACGGTGGACGTGAAGGGGCCGCCGACCGTCGAATAGAAGTACGTCGGGTCGAACGCCGGACTCGCGTTGGAGAAGGCGTTGAGCGGCACGACCGCGACGGTGATCGCGGGGACGAGCAGCGCCACCATGCGCGCGGCCGGCGGCGAGCCCGGATGCCAGGCGGCGACGATGAACGCGACGAGCGCGAGGGCGAGGACGAGTGCGGCGCGGTCGCGCCAGCGAGCCGCGGTGCGCGGGCCGACCCAGTCGCGCCTCGGCGCGATCGGATCGACGACGAGCAATGCCGGTCCGGTCGGCGCGAAGACGTCGTTGCTCGTCGCGCGCGAGCCGGGCGCGAGCGCGGGCTCGCGCAGCGTGAAGCCGGGCACGCCGGTGGCGCTGGCGACCGCGAGGTCGAGCGGCGCCGCCAGCCGATCGGCGGGCGGCTCGGCGTGGAGCAGCACGGTCGCCACGGCGCGACGTCCGCCCGGGCCCAGACGAGTCGCCTCGAGCGTGATGTAGAACGCCGACCGTACGATGGCGAACGAAGCCGAGTCGACCGGCGGCGCGATGCGCAGGGTGCCCGCCCACGCCGCCGGCTCGTCGTCGCGATAGAGGACGACGCCGATCTCGCCAGGCGTGCCGCCGGCGCGATCCACGATCTGGTGCAGCCGGTCGAAGGCCTGCGCGGGATCGTCCGGTGCACCAAGGGCGGCGGTCGCCGCGACGTCGAGCGCGCGCGCGCGGGCGGCGAGCGCCTCCTGCATCGTCGTCTGCCCCGCGTCGGTGATCGACTGCGCCACCGCGGGCCACGCGGACGCGAGTTGCAGCAATCGCGCCTCGCCGGTGCCGGCCGTGGCGCAGAAGCCGAGCAGCAGGAGCGACGCGATGCGGGCCGCGCGGTGGGCGGCTGGTCGCATCGCGAGCGCGCAGGCCATCAGCGACGCGGTCACGGCGATGCCGAGCGCCGGGAGCGACGCGGTGGCGCCGCCGGGAGCCGCGAGGTAAGGTACGTCGGCCGCGCGGACCCATCCCGCGGCGGCCAGCAGCGCCACGCCCGCCGCGAGACACCACCAGATCCAGGGGCCGCCGAGCGCGACGCCGTCGATCCCCTCCCCGTGTCGCATGAGACCTGCCCCCGGCCCGCCGCGGCTCGCCCCCAGACCGAGACGCATGAAGGACCTGCCGCCGGGCCGGGTGGCGGCGATCCTCGCCGACGATCCGCGGCTGATCGTGCCGATCGGGACTTGCGAGTCCCACGGACCGCATCTGCCGCTCGGCTGCCACACGATCATCGTCGACCACCTCGCCGACGATCTGTCGGCGGAGTTCGGGGTCCTGCGCGCACCGACGATCGAGTACGGCGTGCACGCCGACACGCCAGCGCCGTCACCCGGCAACGCCGCCGTCCGCAAGAAGACGATGCACACGCTGCTCACCGATCTGCTCGCGACCTGGGAAGCGACCGGGGTACGCGAGTTCATTCTGCTGACGGCGCACGCTCACGACGCGCACCAGGAGGCGCTGGCGACCGTCCTCACCGCCGAGGCGCGCGTCCGCGTCGTCGACATCTTCGCGATCCACGTGGCCGATCTGCTGTCGGGGCAGACCGAAGCGTGGCACGGCGACGAGGTGGACACGTCCCTGCTCCTGTACCTCGCCCCCGAGCTCGTCGACATGCGCCTCGCACAGGACTATAGTCTGACCGCCGATGACGGACGGCGCCACCACCGCGGGCCGGTGCCGGTCGCCGAGGGGTCGCGGGCGCGGCCGTCGCTCGCGTCGGCCGCCACGGGACGTCGTCTCTACGATCGCATCCGCGAGCTCGTGGCGACCCGCATTCTGCGTCCGGCGCCGGTCTCCGGGTGATCCCGCGATCGTGAGGCGGGCCGCGGCACCGCCGCGCCGGTCGCGCCGTCTCTGCATCGCGCTCTCGATCACCAGCCTCGCCGCCGGGCCTGTGGCGCTGCGGCCCGGCCCCCCCGCGCCCGTCGACGTCGATCAGGGGAGTTTCACGATCAGCGTCGGCGGCGCGCGCACCGGGCGTGAGACCTTCGTCATCCGGCGCACCGGCGGGGGCGCGGACGCCGGCTATCTCGCGAGCGGCACCGCGCTCTACGCCGACCGCCGGCTCGCCCCGGCCCTCACGACCGACGCGGGCGGCGTGCCGACGACGTTCTCCATGGAGGTCCGGAGCGGCACGCAGCGCACGGCGCGCGTCAGCGCGCAGGTGGTGCGCGGACTGTTCAGCGTGCGCGTGCAGACCGCGACCGGCGAATCGATGCGCGAACTCCTGCTGCGGCCGCGCACGGTGCTGCTCGACGACGACCTCTTCGCTGTCTATTATTTCGTCGGGCTCGACCGCCGGACGGGAGCGTGCTCGGTCGTCGATCCCCGGCGGGGGACGCAGGTGGCGGGCGCGGTGACCGACGTCGGGCCGGACTCGGTCACCATTGGCGGTCGCGTCGCTGCCGCCGAGCATCTGCGCCTCGTGCTGCCCGGCCCGGACCATCGTGACCTGTGGATCGACGGCGCCGGTCGAGTGCTGCGCGTCGACCTCCCCGATCGGCAGCTGATTGCACTGCGCGACGATCTCCCGCGGTAGCACTCGCCCGCCCGCGCGACCGCGCCAACCGGTCCGCCGCGCGCGCCAACCATTTGCTGCCGCGCGCTGTCGAACGGGGGGGAGTCGAGCCCGCCGGCGAACGCCGCGCGGCGGGGAACCGTCGCGACCGCAAGTTGAAACTCCCCGCGCAACCCGGCCGTACGGTCAGCAACCTTCCAACCGGTTCTTCATGGTTCGTCTCTGTCCGATTCGCGCACGGTCTCCGTTCCTCGGACTCGTACTCGCTGCGCTCGTCTCCACCGCGTGGTCGCTCCCGGTCGCCGCACAGAAGCCGGCCGTCCCGCGCAATCCGGCCACGGATTCGACCGGCCCCGTGCTCTCCCTGTCCGACGCGCTGGCGATCGCGCACGGGCACAACCCGACCTACCTCCAGAGTGCGGTCGCACGGAAGCTCTCCGATGCGACGGTGCGCGCCGCCTACGGGCAGTGGCTGCCGCAGTTCAGCTCGAACATCCAGTTCGTCTACGTCGAGGGCGGCTCGCAGGTCTTCAACGGCCAGCAGCTCGGGTCGTCGTCCGCATACGACCTCTCCCAGTATCAGATCGGCGCGACCTATACGGTGACGTCGTCCGTCGTCTTCGGTCCGCAGGTCCAACGCGCCAACCGGCGGGCGACGGAGGCCGATCTCACGGCCGCCGGCCTCACGCTCCGCACCAACGTCACGTCGGCGTATCTCACGGTGCTGCAGGACGAGGCGCAGGTCGACCTGCAGGACACGCTCGTCGCCGATGATTCGGCGCAGTTCCTGCTCGCCGACGCCCGGGCGAAGGCGGGGGCGACGACACCGCTCGACGCCGAGCGCGCCTCCGTCACGCTGACGCAGCAGCGCGTCTCCGAGATCCAGGCGCGCAACGCCGTCGACGTCGCCAAGCTGCAGCTCTTCGAGCAGCTGGGCGTGCCGCAGCCGCCAGGCGTGCAGCTGCGTGACACGTTCGTCGTCTCGCAGCCGCCGGTGACCCTGGACAGTGCGCTCGCACTCGCCCGCGTCGCGAACCCGCAGCTGGCGGCGACGCGCGCGCGACAGTCGGCCGCCGAGGCCGATCTCAAGCGACAGCGCGGCCTCTACGCGCCAACGCTCCAGCTCTCGACGGGTCTCTCGGGCCAGGCGGTCCAGTATACGAACAGGAACTACCTCCCCGGCCTCGTGCAGTCGTCGCTCACGTCGAACTACTCCCAATGCGCCGCGCTCGACACGATCGGCCGCGCGGCCGGGCTGGGGCCCCGCAACTGCGGCCCGTCGACGCTCACGCAGGCGCAGATCAACCAGCTGATCGCGTCCAACAACCAGTTCCCGTTCAAGTTCGCCAACATTCCGCGCCAGATCAGCGCGACGATCTCGCTGCCGCTCTTCGACGGGTTCAACCGCGAGCTGACGATCCAGCAGGCGTCAGCGAACCGGCAGGACGCGATCTACACGGTGCGGGCGCGTGAGCTGCAGCTCACGGCGGACGTCACGACCGCCTATCTCAACGTGACGACCGCGGCGCGGACCGCGGACCTGCAGCAGCAGAACGCGGCGACCGCGCGCGACGCCCTCAACCTCGCCCGAGCCCGGTACGAAGTGGGGCTCGGCACCTTCATTGACGTGACGGATGCTCTCGCCGCGTTCGAACGGGCCGAAACCGACCGTATCAACGCCATCTATACTTACCATCAGCAGTTCGCGGCGTTGGAAAACGCTGTCGGACGGCCATTGCGCTGACCCGCCCGGGACCGATCATGAGCTCACGCACGAAATGGATCAGCTTTGCCGTCATCGTCCTCGTCGTCGTCGGCGGCGTCGGCGCGATCGCGGCCAACGGCGGCAAGAAGGCGGTGGAGGTCCGGATCGAACCGGTGATCCGCCGCGATCTCGTCGCGTCGGTGACGGCCAGCGGCGCCGTCGTGCCGCGCGTCAAGGTCGATGTCAGCAGCGACATCTCCGGGAAGATCATCAATCTGGCGGTGAAGGAAGGCCAGATGGTGACCAAGGGACAGCTGCTGCTGCAGATCGATCCGGCCCTCTACCAGGCGGCGGTCGACCACGACCGTGCCGCGCTCGCCGGCGCCAAGGCCGGCGCGGTCCAGGCGCACGCCAGCGAGGACCAGGCGAAGCGCAACTACGACCGGTCGTACAGGATCAAGCAGTCCAACCCCGCCCTGCTCGCCGACCAGGATCTCGAGACGCTCAAGACGGCCTATGAGGTCGCGCAGGCGACGTCGTCGGCCGCGGACTTCCAGGTGCAGCAGGCGCAGGCCCAGCTCCACAACTCGCAGAGCGCGCTCGACAAGACGACGGTGCTCGCGCCGATGAGCGGCCGCGTGACGCGCCTCCCGGTCGAGCAGGGCGAGACGGCGATCCAGGGGACGCTGAACAAGGACGCGGCGACGCTGCTGACGATCAGCGACATGAGCATTCTCGACACCAAGGTCAAGGTCGACGAGACCGACGTGGCGCACATCCAGGTCGGGGACTCGGCGCTGGTGCAGCTCGATGCCTTCCCCGACACCGTCTTCCGTGGCCGCGTCACCAAGATCGCCAACAGCTCGGTCAAGGCGGCGTCGTCCTCCTCGACGCAGACGACGACCACCGATCAGGCCGTGGACTACGAGGTGACGATCCAGCTCCTCAACCCGCCGCCCGACACCCGGCCCGACTTCTCGGCGACGGCGAAGGTGATCACGGACACGCGCACGAATGTCCTCACGATCCCGATCATCGCCCTCACCGTCCAGGAAAACGAGGCGCTGCCGCAGGGCGACACCGGCGCGACGCTCGGCCGCGCCGCCCCCGTCAAGCAGGTCGGGCAGAAGGAAGAGGAAGGGGTCTTCATCGTCGGCCCGGACAACAAGGTCGCGTTCCGCCCGGTCAAGGTCGGCATCGCCGGCGACAAGTACTTCGAGGTCGTCAGCGGGCTGCAGAGCGGCGACCGGATCGTCGGCGGGACGTACCAGGCGATCCGCTCCCTCAAGGATGGGATGCTCGTGCGCGAGCAGAAGGCGTCGCCCGGGACGTCCGCGATGTCGGCGGCGAAGTCGTGACGGTGACCGCGGCGGACCCGGCGCGGATCGTGGCGTCCGCGGCGCCGGTGGCGACGACCGTCGCACCGGCCGGGCTGTTCGCGCGCGACGGGGCGCCGCCGCCGCCCGAGTGGGTGATCGTCACCCGCGGCGTGACGCGACAGTACGACATGGGCGGCGAGGTCGTGCGCGCACTGCGCGGCGTCGACCTCGCGATCCGGCGCAACGAGTACGTCGCGATCATGGGGCCGTCGGGCTCCGGCAAGTCGACCCTGATGAACCTGATCGGCTGTCTCGACACACCGAGTGAGGGTGAGTACTGGTTGAACGGCACGCTGGTCTCGCGGATGTCGGACGACGCGCTGGCGCGTGTGCGCAACCGCGAGATCGGGTTCGTCTTCCAGACGTTCAACCTCCTGCCGCGCGCGTCGGCGCTGCACAATGTCGAGCTCCCGCTCGTCTACGCCGGCGTCTCCTCCGGCGAGCGGCGGGCGCGGGCAACCGAGGCCCTCGAGCGCGTGCAGCTCGGCGGGCGCCTCTCGCACCGGCCCAACGAGCTCTCGGGCGGCCAGCGCCAGCGCGTGGCGATCGCCCGTGCCCTCGTCAATCGGCCGTCGATCCTGCTCGCCGACGAGCCGACCGGCAACCTCGACTCGGCGACCTCCGAGGAGATCATGCGCGTCTTCGCCGAACTCGCCGACAGCGGTCAGACGGTGATCATGGTCACGCACGAGCCGGACATCGCCGCCCACGCGCGGCGCGTCATCGTGCTCCGCGATGGCCTGCTCGCGAGCGACGACGCCCGTCTCCCCTCGCCGACGCACTGAGCCCGATGCACCTCCTCGACGCCCTCCGTCTGGCGTTCGCCCAGATCCGCGTGCAGAAGCTGAAGAGCTTCTTCACCCTGCTCGGCGTGTCGATCGGCGTCATGTTCCTCATCGCGATCATCTCCGTCGTCGAGGGGATGAACCGCTACATGGAGCACGACCTCGTCGGCAAGCTCGTGTCGATCAACTCGTTCGAGCTCCGCAGCCGGCCTGACTTCAACATCGGCGACGTCGACGACGCGGAACAGGCCGAGTGGCGGCGCCGGCCGCGCATCACCGAGGACGACATCCACCCGGTGCAGGATGCGCTCCCCCCGGGGACGCTGTCGTACGTGATGAGCCAGGACAACCTCAAGATCACGTCGCCGTACTATGACCGGCCGAAGGAAGTGAACGTCTTCGCGGTCACCGGCGACTACTTCACGATCAAGAAGATGGGCGTCACCGAGGGGCGGGTCTTCACCAGCCAGGAGCTCGAGTCCGGCAGCCTCGTCGTCGTCATCGGGCCGGACGTGAAGACGCGGTTCTTCCCGACGGTCGACCCGATCGACAAGACGATCAAGATGGGCGGCATCCCCTACACCGTCGTCGGCGTCGGCGAGACGCAGGGGAGCGTCTTCGGCATGTCGCTCGACAAGTTCGTCATCGCGCCCTATCGCTCGCCGGTCCACCGGCTGCTCAATCGCGAGCGGGGCGTGATCGATGCGATCGTGGTCCAGGCGCCGTCGCCGATCATCCTCGCCGATGCGCAGGAGCGCGTGCGACAGGTGATGCGCTCGCGACACAAGCTGCACCCGTCGCAGCGGGACAACTTCTCGATGCTGACGCCCGAGGGTGCGCTCGGCTTCTGGACGAAGATGAAGGTCTACCTCCGCGAGGGCGCGATCCTGCTGCCGACGATCGGCCTCGTCGTCGGCGGGATCGTGATCATGAACATCATGCTCGTCGCCGTCGCCGAGCGGACCCGCGAGATCGGGATCCGCAAGTCGCTCGGCGCGAAGCGCCGCGATATCCTGCTCCAGTTCCTGATCGAGTCCTCGACGCTGAGCCTGGGCGGCGCGGTCTTCGGCATTCTGATGGGGATCGCGATCGCCGAACTCGTGACGAAGCTGAGCCCGATGCCGGTGAGCATCGTGCCGTGGTCGATCGGCCTCGCCGTCGTCATGGGCGGCGGCGTCGGCGTCGTCGCCGGCGTCTACCCCGCGATGCGCGCGTCGCGGCTCGATCCGATCGTCGCCCTCCGCCAGGAATAGCGATGTCGTTCTGGGCCCGCGCCTCCTCGGTGACCGAGGGCGTCACGATCGCGCTCGACGCGTTGCGCAGCAACAAGGTGCGCGCCGGCCTGACGATTCTCGGGATCGCCGTCGGCGTCTTTGCCGTCGTGACGATGGCCGCCGCCATCCACGGGCTCAACGACTCGGTGGCGAAGGACATCGAGTCGGCGGGCGCCACGACCTTCTTCGTCTTTCGCGGGCCGATCGGCTTCAACACCTGCGAGGACAACGAAAACTGCGAGTGGATCCACAACCCGCCGCTCACGCTCGCCGAGGCGACCGCGCTCGGGCGGCTGCCGTCGCTCGCCGGCGTCACGGCGGAGCTCGACTTCGCCGCGTCCTTCAAGTACGCCGATCGCGTGTTGCCGGCCGCGCAGCTGACCGCCTACACGCCCGACTGGACGCGCACCGATGGCGGCGAGATCGATCCCGGCCGGTCGTTCACGATCCACGAAAACGACGCCGGCGCCCATGTCGTGCTGATCAACGACAAGATGAAGGAGCGTCTCTTCGGCACCGAGATCGACCCCGTCGGCAAGACGATCACGATCAACAACAGCCCGTACGAGGTGATCGGCTTCTATCACTACCATCCGAGCTTCATCAGCGGCGGCGAGCGGGCGCTGGCGATCATCCCGATGCAGACACTGCTGCGGAATTTCGCGATCAGCCCGTGGTACATTCAGCTGACGATCAAGCCCGCCACCGGCGTGTCGCGCGATGACGCGATCGATGATGTCACCGCGTACCTGCGCGGCGCACGGCAGCTCCGCCCCGGGGCAGCGAGCACATTCCACATCATCACGCAGGACCGGCTGTTCGATGTCTACAACAGCGTCTTCCGCGTGATCTTCGGCGTGATGCTCGGCCTGTCGGCCGTCGGTCTCCTCGTCGGCGGCGTCGGCGTCGTCGGCATCATGATGATCAGCGTCACCGAGCGCACCCGCGAGATCGGCGTCCGCAAGGCGCTCGGCGCGACGAAACTCGTCATCCTCTGGCAGTTCCTGATCGAGGCCGTGACCCTGACGAGCATCGGCGTCGCCGTCGGCTTCGCCCTCGGCTGGGGCGCCTCGGCGCTGATCAAGGCGCTGTCGCCGATCCCGGCGTCGATCCCGCCGCTCGCGATCGTCGGGGCCGTCGGCGCCAGCATCATCACCGGCGTGATCTTCGGCATCATCCCGGCCTTTCGCGCGGCACGCCTCGACCCGGTGGTCGCGCTCCGCTACGAATAGCGCGCGACGCCGGAGCGCTAGGGCTTGTTCGGCGGCTGCGGCAGTGGCGCGTGCACCCAGGTCAGACACGGCGTTGCACTCGCCGGGATCGCCTGCACCTCGACGCGCCCGCGCCGGACGGCGATCACGCGCGACGGATCGACGACACGCTCCTGGATGGTGAACGGATCCGCGCGCCACCAGCGCCAGTGGGAGAGTGTCCCGCTGTTCGACGCGCAGGTGTCGGGCACGCCATAGCGCTGCGTGATCGCGGCCTCGAGCCTCGCGGCCATCGGCTCCAGACTGTCGAGCGGCACCAGCGTCTCACGGCTCGCCGCGAGGATGTGGTACCCGGCGGTGTCCTGGTAGGCGATCCACGTCGTGTCGGCGATCTGCTGGACGCACCCGCGCGACATCGGCCCGTCCGTGTCATACAGCAGCCAGCGCCGGCAGCTGTATGCCCCCCTGGCCGGCAGCACGATCGAGATCGCGGTGTCACCGACCGGCGAGATGATCACGACCGACGGGTCGACCGGGGGCCGATGACTGACGTGCGCGCACCCGGCGGCGCCAACCACGAGACTCGCCAGGACGAGCGTCAGTGTGTGGACGCGCACGCCGGTCAGTACCCGCGGGCGCGCAGAAAGACGTCCCAGAGCGGCACGTCGGCCGGCAGCGCGAGCAACGCGTGCTCGAGCGTCGCGAGCCCGACGAGCGTCGCGAGCAGCGCCGCGCGCTGCGCGTCGAACGGCCGCGTCGCACGCCACGCCCGGACGCAGAGCCACCCGGTCGCCCACGCGAGCGCCACGACGGTCACCACGAGCAGCGGCGAGTTCGCCGGCGGGCCGAAGAACGCGCGCAGGAACGCCAGCCGGTCGGGGAGAAAGCGGCTGCCGGGATTGGCGACGCCGAGGAAGACGTTGAGCTTCGCCGTCTCGTGCGTGATCCAGAACGCGAGCACCGTCCAGATCGCGGTGCGATTCGTCGCCTCGCCGGGCGCGACGGACCCCTCGAGCCCCCGCGACGCGCCCGCTGGCGGCTCGTCGCGCGTCGCGAGGATCGCGGCGGCGAGCGCGAACGCCGCGGCGACCTCGGCATAGGCCGTCGAGCGCACGGCGGCGACGGCGAGCGCCCACGTCGGCGCCTGACCACCGGGGAGCGCGGTCACCGGTCCCACCATCCAGCCACCATAGAACGCGACCTGGGCCCACGCCCAGAGCAGCGCGCCGCCGAGGAAGGATCGCGTCGCGCCGCCCGCCGTCGCGTCGTGACGCGCGCGGTGGGCGAGCCGAATGCCGACGAGCGCGAGCCCGACCGACCCCAGTGCCGCGAGCGCGCGCGTCACGCCGTCGCGTTGCTGCGCGACGATCAGACCGGTGGCGAGCCACCAGAACGCAATCACGATCCCGAGCGCACGGGCGAGGCGCCCGAGCATCGCGCGCGTCGGCTCCCCCGCCGGCGTCATGCCGTGGGAGCCGGAGTGGCTCGCGCCCGACAGGCCGGGGTCACCACCGGTCACCGTCCCCGCCGGATCAATCACGGGCCGTCGCCGCCTGCACGACGCGGCGCACGGCGGACGCGTCGGCCGACGGCAGCGTCAGATAGCGGGCGCCAAGCGCCTCGGCGACGCGCCTCGCGACCGCCTCGCCGCGTGGGGACGTGTCGATGAAGAGCGTCGCCGTGCCCGTGGCGCGGTACGCGCGCGCAGCGACGAGCGCATCGGCCTCGGCCCCAACCCGCCCGCCGCGCCCGTCGCGGGCGAGGTTGGCGCGCCCATCCGTCAGAAAGACGACCGTCGGCACCGACCCGCGACGCACGGCGGCATCGGCCGCGCGCGCGGCCGCGTCGATCGCCGCGGCGAGCGGTGTCCCGCCGCCGCCCGGCAACGCCGCGAGCGCGCGCTTGGCGCGCGCCAGCGCGCGCGTCGGCGGCAGCAGCTCCTCGACGCCGGCGCCGCGAAACGCCAGCAGGCAGACCGTGTCGCGCCGCGCGTAGCTCTCGGCCAGCAGCAGTTCGACCGCGCCCTTCGCCTCGTTCAGCCGCTGCAACGCCGCCGACCCCGATGCATCGACGACGACGATCGTCGTCGACCCGGCGCGTTCCGCGAAGCGGCGCACCCGGAAATCGGCGCGTCGCACCGCCACGCGCGGCCGCGGTCGTTCGACGGCGCCGCGCGCGACGAGATCGCGCGACGCGCCGTGCGTACGGCGTTCCGATTCGGCGCGACGCAGACGCTGCCATGGCGCTGCCGCGCGGAGGGTCTCGAGCAGGTGCAGACGATCGCCCGCCCGTGGATCGCCCGGGCGCACGCCGACGACGCGACCACGCCGCGCGTCCGGTCGCAGTCCGCCCGCCCGACCGTCCTCCTTCGAGCGCACCGGCGCGGCCTCGGCGCCGAGCTGGGCGAGGAGCGACGCGGGGAGCGCCGCCGCGGCCGCCGCGAGCACGAGGTCCTCCAGGCGCACGTCACGACGCGGCCGGTCAACCGGTGCCGCGTCGTCGCGCGACACGTCACCGGCCGCATCGTGATCGGCGGGCGGCGCCCCGGCCTCCGGAGGCGGCGGCGGTGACTCGCCCTCGCGCGACTCGATCTCGTCCTCCCCGGGCTCCGTATCGCCGGCCGGCTCGTCGGCGTCGCTCGGCGGGCGCCGCGTCGCGCGCGGCGCGAGTACCGTGCGCGCCGCGCACGCCAGGTCGGCCGCGTCGAGCGTCGCGCGCCCGGCGAGTGCCGCGTGGGCGCGTGCGGCACGAAGGGCGAGGATCGTCGCGCGTGGCGACGCGACGCCGAGCGCATCGGCGGCGCGACAGAGGACGTGGAGGTCCTCGTCGCTGGCGCGGACTCCCGCGAGTCGCGCCCGCGCCGCCCGGACGGCGGCCGCGCCCGGCTCGGCGATCGCGCCGGTCGGCGCCTCGAGCACGAACGCCAGCCGGTCGGCAATCGCGGCCGACATCGGACGGTCGTCGCCACGCGATTCGTCGATCGCGACGACGGTCAGCCGCGCCGGCGATCGCCGCGAGAGTCCGTCGCGCTCGACCACGACCTCGCCATCATCGAGTGCCGCGAGCAGCGACGAGATCACATGCGATGCCACCCGCTCCGCGGACGGCAGCACGAGCACGCCGCCGTCGGCGTCGGCCAGCAGCCCGCGCTCGAGCACCGGGCGTGATGTCGCGAGCGTCGCCGCGAGATCGAGGCCCCCGACGAGGCGGTCGGCGGTCACGCCGAGCGGCACGCGCCGCGCGACGCGCCGAGTCACGGCCGCGCCGACGTGTGGGTCGATCTGTGCGTCCGTCGCCGCGGGCCGCGGCGCGCCATCGCGCGCGGCGTCGAGCGCCGCGCCGAGTGTCGTGACGACGGACGCCGACGCGCCGAGCGCCGATCGGCGGAGTACGACGCCGCCCAGCCCGACCGGGTCGACGGCGAGCAGGGCGACGACGAGATCGGCGGGCGCCGGACCGGTGGCCGTCGGTGCGATCGGCGGCGTGCCGGCCGCGAGGATCGGTGGTGTGGCGAAGGACGCGACCCGCGGCCGAGCGACGGCCGACCGCTCAGGCGTCGAACACCTCGGCGACGGCGCGCTCGACGCGCACGGTCGATCCCGCGTCATCGAGCGGATTGCGGCGCAGCCGATGGCGGAGCGCCGACGGCGCGACGCGACGAACGTGCGCGTCGGTCACGGTCGCCGCGCCATCGAGCGCCGCCGCCGCGCGCGACGCGCGCACGAGTGTCAGCTCGCCGCGGATCCCGTCGGTGCCGAGGGCGGCCGCCAGTCGCGCGATCCGCTCGAGCACCGCATCGTCCAGCGCGATCCCCGCCGCGAGGCGCGTGCGCGCGCGCTCGATGGCGCGCCGCACCTTCGCGTCCTCGCGCTTCCAGTGCGCCACGAACCCCTCGGGATCGCGGTCAAACTCGTCGCGCCGACGCACGACGAGGACGCGCGTCGCGATGTCGGTCGGGGTACTGACCTCGACGGAGAGCCCGAAGCGGTCGAGCAGCTGCGGCCGAAGCTCGCCTTCCTCCGGGTTGCCGCTGCCGACGATCACGAAGCGCGCGGGATGCCGGATGCTGACGCCCTCGCGCTCGACGACGTTCTCGCCCGTGGTCGCGACGTCGAGCAGCAGATCGACCAGGTGATCCTCGAGCAGATTCACCTCGTCGACGTACAGGAACCCGCGGTGCGCGCGCGCCAGCAGCCCGGGCTCGAATGCCTTCTCGCCGGCCGTCAGCGCGCGCTCGAGGTCGAGGGCGCCGACGACCCGGTCCTCCGTCGCGCCGAGCGGGAGGTCGACGACGGGGACGGCCGCGCGCGTCGTGCGCAGCACCGTGCCCGCCGCCTGCCGTGCCTGGCATTCGGCGCAGCGCGCGCCATTGGCCGCCGGGTCGCATCCGTACCGGCAACCGGCGACGACCGACATCGTCGGCAGCAGCGCCGGGAGCGCACGGACCGCCGTCGACTTCCCCGTGCCGCGGTCCCCGAAGATCATGACGCCGCCGATCGACGGGTCGACGGCGGCGAGCGTCAGGGCGAGTTTCATCTCGTCCTGTCCCACGATTGCCGAAAACGGATAGACCAGACGCATTCCCAGCAAGACTACCGACCGTCCGGGAGACGAGCAATGGCGTGTGTCAGCCTCGCTTGACACTCCTCGGCACGCCCGGTAATCTCGCCCCCACGTCCGATGAGTGCAGTCGAGGAGGAACGCGCGCTTCGCGCGCCGACGACGGTGGTGGTCCCCGCGCGGCCGGTCCCCGGCTGGCGCGACCGGATGCTGGCATGGCGCGATCGCCTCTATGCGAGTCCCGCATTTCACCGATGGGCCGGCGCGTTTCCGCTGACCGCCGCGATCGCGCACCGTCGCTCGCGCGCCCTCTTCGATCTCTGCGCGGGGTTCGTCTACTCGCAGACGCTGCTCGCCTGCACGCGACTCGACCTCTTTCGCCTGCTCGCCCCCGAGCCGCTGTCGCTCGCCCGGATCGCCGTCGAGACCGGGCTGACGGTCGAGGCGACCGAGCGCCTCGTCCGCGCGGCCTGCGCCCTTCGGCTGCTGGAGCGCCGCTCCGGTGATCGCTACGGCCTGGGATCGGTCGGTGGCCCGCTCGTCGGCAACGTCGCGCTCGCCGCACTCGTCGAGCACAATCAGCTGCTCTATGAAGACCTGCGGGACCCCGTCGCCCTGCTTCGCGGCGGTCCCCGCGGCGACGCCAGCACGGTGCTCGCGCGGTACTACCCGTACGCCGCGTCCGGCGCCGCCGCCGCGGCGACGCTGCCCCCGGAGCGCGTCGCCGCGTACAGCGCGACGATGGCGTCGACGCTGCCGCCGCTGGCGACGGAGATCCTCGATGCGTACGACTTCTCGCGCCACCGCGCGCTCCTCGATGTCGGCGGCGGCGAAGGCGTCTTCCTCGCGTCGCTCGCCGAGCGCTATCCGCAGGTGTCGCGGATGCTCTTCGATCTCCCAGCCGTCTGCGAGCGCGCGGCGCGCCGCCTCGGCGCCGGCGTGCGCATCGTCCCCGGGAATTTTCACATCGGCGCGCTGCCGACGGGCGCCGACGTCGTGACGCTGATCCGCATTCTGCTCGACCACGACGATGCGTCCGCGCTCGGCATCCTGCGCGCCGTGCGCGCCGCGCTGCCGACGGGCGGCACGCTGCTCGTCGCTGAAGCGTTCGCGGGCGTGAGCGGCGTCGAACGCGTCGGCGACACGTACTTCGGCCTCTATCTGTATGCGATGGGCCGCGGCCGCGCCCGCACCGCCGCGGAGCTGCGCGACCTGATCGCGCAGGCCGGTTTTGCCTCCAGTCGGGTCGTTCGGACGACCTATCCGCTGCAGACGGGCCTGCTCGTCGCACGCGCCTGATTTACTAACCCCATATTTTTGAACGACTTCGGCTCGGCGAGGCGCATTGTCGCAAATTGATGTGTAAACCTAGGTTGACGTATTGCGTTGTAAGGCTAGATTGACACGTGTCGAGAAGGTCGGTGGTCGAATCATGGATCCTGTAGCTCGGGTACCGATGGACACGATCGCGGTCGTCTTCGAGGAACCAGAAGTGCTGACGGTGCGGCGGCTGCCGCTCGCGGCACCCGGCGTCGCCGACGTCGTCGTCGACGTGGCATGGAGCGGGATCAGCACCGGCACGGAGCGGTTGCTGTTCACCGGCCGGATGCCGGCGTTTCCCGGACTCGGTTATCCGCTCGTCCCGGGCTACGAGGCGGTCGGGCGTGTCGTCGAGGCGGGGGCGGAGTCCGGACGTCGCGAGGGCGATCTCGTCTTCATCGCCGGCGCGCGCTGCTTCGGCGAGACCCGCGGCCTCTTCGGCGGCTCGGCGGCGCGACTCGTCGTGCCCGGCGCGCGGACCGTGCGCCTCGCCGATGCGGTCGGCGAGCGCGGCGTCCTCCTGGCCCTCGCCGCTACCGCCTATCACGCCCTCGGCGATCTGGCCGTCGCGCCCGACCTGATCGTCGGTCACGGCGCACTCGGCCGGCTGCTCGCCCGGCTCACCGCGGCGCTCTGGCCCGACACGCCACCGACGGTCTGGGAGACGAATCCGACGCGTCGCGACGGCGCCGAGGGCTACCGCGTCACGGACCCCGCCGACGATGACCGCCAGCACTATCGCGCGGTCTACGACGTCAGCGGGCACGCGTCACTCGATCACCTCGTCGGCCGGCTCGCGCCGCGCGGCGAGATCATCCTCGCCGGCTTCTACAGCGAGCCGGTGTCGTTCGCCTTCCCCGCTGCCTTCCTGCGGGAGGCGCGCTTCCGCGTCGCCGCCCAGTGGGGCGAGGGCGACCTCGATGCGGTGAGTGCCCTCGTGCATGCGGGGACGCTCTCGCTCGACGGACTGATTACTCACCGCGCGGCGGTGGCCGATGCGGCGCCGGTCGCGGCCAGCCGCGTGGCCAGCGCCTACGCCACGGCATTCGGCGATCCCGCCTGCGTCAAGATGGTTCTCGATTGGAGGCAGTGCGCATGATAGATCTCGCGACCGATGGTGCCGCCGCGTTGACCCAGCTTCGCCGCAACGTGACGCGCGAGGCGGCCGCCGAGCCGGATCCGGTGCCGACCGCGCCGCCGACGAAGGAGACGCAGATCATCGCGATCTACGGCAAGGGCGGGATCGGCAAGAGCTTCACCCTGGCCAACCTCTCGTACATGATGGCGCAGCAGGGGAAGAAGGTGCTGCTGATCGGATGCGATCCGAAGAGCGACACCACGTCCCTGCTCTTCGGCGGGCGGAGCTGCCCGACGATCATCGAGACGTCCTCGCGGAAGAAGCTGGCCGGCGAGGCGGTCTCGATCGGCGACGTCTGCTTCAAGCGCGACGGGGTCTTCGCCATGGAGCTCGGCGGCCCCGAGGTCGGGCGCGGGTGCGGCGGGCGCGGGATCATCCACGGCTTCGAACTCCTCGAGAAGCTCGGCTTCCACGAGTGGGGCTTCGACTTCGTTCTCCTCGACTTCCTCGGCGACGTCGTCTGCGGCGGCTTCGGGCTGCCGATCGCGCGCGACATGTGCCAGAAGGTGATCGTCGTCGGGTCCAACGACCTGCAGTCGCTCTACGTCGCGAACAACGTCTGCTCGGCGGTCGAATACTTCCGCAACCTCGGGGGCAACGTCGGCGTCGCCGGCCTCGTGATCAACAAGGACGATGGTACCGGCGAGGCCCAGGCCTACGCCGACGCCGCCGGCATCCCCGTCCTGAGCGCGATCCCGGCGCACGATGACATTCGCCGCAAGAGCGCCAACTACGAGATCATCGGCCGGCCCGGGACGCAGTGGGCGCCGATGTTCGAGCGGCTCGCCCAGCAGGTCGCCGACGCGCCGCCGCTGCGCCCGAAGCCGCTGTCGCAGGACGGGCTGCTCGGACTCTTCAAGGGGGAGACGGTCGGACGCCACGTCGTCCTCGAGCCGGCGACCCAGTTCGACATGTGCGGCCGCACGGAGCTGCACGCCCCCTCGCTGGAGGTGGTGTACGACACCGTCTGAGACGCGCGCGCTCCCCGTGGTCCATGACCCGGTCGCCCCGGATGCGGCGGCCGGCCAGGGCTGCCACGCGGGGGCCGACGCGATGCACGCAGCGGCACGGGCGGCGGGCAAGAGCGAGACGCTCGACCGCTACGCGGCCGACTATCCGCGCGGCCCGCACGACCAGCCGCAGTCGATGTGCCCCGCCTTCGGCTCGCTGCGCGTCGGGCTGCGCATGCGTCGCACCGCGACGATCCTCTCGGGCTCGGCCTGCTGCGTCTACGGGCTCACGTTCACGTCGCACTTCTACGGCGCGCGGCGCACGGTCGGCTACGTCCCGTTCAACTCCGAGTCGCTGGTCACGGGCAAGCTCTTCGAGGACATCCGCGAGGCGGTGCACGCGATCGCCGACCCGGCGCTCTACGACTGCATCGTGATCACCAATCTCTGCGTGCCGACCGCCTCCGGCGTCCCGCTGCAGCTCCTGCCGAAGGAGATCAACGGCGTGCGCGTGATCGGGATCGACGTCCCGGGCTTCGGCGTGCCGACGCATGCCGAGGCGAAGGACGTGCTGACGGGCGCGATGCTGCGCTACGCGCGCACCGAGGCCGAGCAGGGTCCGGTCGCCCTCCCGCGCGGCGGCGTCAGCGAGAAGCCGACGGTGACGCTGATCGGCGAGATGTTCCCCGCCGATCCGGTCGGCATCGGGATGCTGCTCGAGCCGCTTGGCCTCGCCGCCGGCCCGAGCGTGCCGACGCGCGAATGGCGCGACCTGTATGCCGCCCTCGACTGCGTCGCGGCGGCAGCGATCCACCCGTTCTACACGGCGAGCGTCCGCGAGCTCGTCGCCGCGGGCCGGCCGATCATCGCCTCGGCGCCGGTCGGCGTCGAGGGGACGGCCGCGTGGCTGGAGTCGGTCGGCCGGGCGACCGGCGTCTCGAGCGCCCTCGTCGACGCGGCGAAGGCACGGGCACTGCCGGCGATCGCGGCCACGCTGGCCAGGCATCCGGTGCGCGGCCGCATCACGATCAGCGGCTACGAGGGCTCCGAACTGCTCGTCGCGCGGCTCCTGATCGAGGGCGGCGCCGAGGTCCCGTACGTCGGCTCCGCCTGCCCGGCGACGCCGTGGAGCGCGCCCGACCGGGAGTGGCTCGAGGCGCACGGCACGGTCGTGCAGTATCGCGCGTCGCTCGAGCGCGACATCGCCGCCGTCGAGGAGTTCCGCCCCGACCTGGCGATCGGGACGACGCCGGTCGTGCAGTGGGCCAAGGAGCGCGCACGGCCGGCGCTCTACTTCACGAACCTGATCTCGGCGCGGCCGCTCTTCGGCCCCGCCGGCGCCGGCGCCCTCGCGGCGACGGTCAACGCGGCGATCGGCGGCGGCGAGCGGATGCAGCGGATGCGCGACTTCTTCACCGGCGTCGGGACCGGACACGCCGCCGGCTACGGGTTCGCCGACACGCCGGTCGACCGCCCAGAGGTGCGCGAGCGCTTCAAGCGGCACATGGTCGCCCAGGCGAAGAAGCGCAAGGCGGAGGAGATGGTCTGATGCTCGTCCTCGATCACGACCGCGCCGGTGGCTACTGGGGTGCCGTGTATGTCTTCACGGCGCTCAAGGGGCTGCAGGTCGTCATCGACGGACCCGTCGGCTGCGAGAATCTGCCGGTGACGTCGGTCCTGCACTACACCGATGCCCTGCCGCCGCACGAGCTGCCGATCGTCGTCACCGGTCTCTCGGAAGACGAGCTGGCGATGAACGGCACCGAGGCGGCGATGCGCCGCGCCAGCGCGACGCTCGATCCCGATCAGCCGGCGGTCGTCGTGACCGGGAGCATCGCCGAAATGATCGGCGGCGGCGTCACGCCGGAGGGCTCCAACCTCGTGCGCTTCCTGCCGCGGACGATCGACGAGGATCAGTGGCAGACAGCCAACCGCGCGCTCTTCTGGCTGTGGACCGAATACGGCCTCAAGAAGGGCGTCGCCCGCGCGCGCGCCGCGCGGGCGCCGGGCGCGAAGCCGCGCGTCAACATCATCGGTGCGATCTACGGCACGTTCAACATGCCGTCCGACCTGGCCGAGATGCGCCGGCTCGTCGAGGGGATCGGCTGCGAGGTCAACATGGTCTTCCCGCTCGGGAGCCACCTCGCCGACATCCCGAATCTCGTCGACGCCGATGCCAACATCTGCCTGTATCGCGAATTCGGCCCGCAGCTCTGCGAGGCCCTCGGGGTGCCCTGGCTGCACGCGCCGATCGGGATCTTCTCGACGACGCGCTTCCTCGAGGCGCTGGGCACGCTCGTCGGGGTCGACCCGTCGGCGTTCATCGAGCGCGAGAAGCACACGACGATCAAGCCGATCTGGGACCTCTGGCGGAGCGTCACGCAGGACTTCTTCCCCAGCGCCAACTTCGCGATCGTCGCCACCGAGACCTACGCGCGCGGGGTGCGGCAGTTCCTCGAGACGGAGCTCGGCCTGCCGTGCGCCTTCGCCGTCGGCCGCCGGCCCGGGCTCAAGCCGGACAACGCCGCCGTGCGGGCGTCACTCAAGGCCACCCCGCCGCTGATCCTCTTCGGCAGCTACAACGAGCGGATGTACGCCGCCGAGTTGGGCGCGCGCAGCATGTACGTGCCGGCGTCGTTCCCCGGGGCGATCGTCCGTCGACACACCGGGACGCCGTTCATGGGCTACGCCGGGGCGACGTACCTCGTGCAGGAAGTCTGCAACCAGCTCTTCGACGCGCTCTTTCATATCCTCCCCCTGGGGACGGACCTCGACAAGGTCGAGGCGACACCGGCGCGGGCTGCGTCGACGCTGCCGTGGACCGAGGATGCCCGCGCGGTGCTCGACGAAATGGTCGATGCCCTCCCCTTCCTCGTCCGGATCTCGGCGGCGAAGCGGATCCGCGATCGCGCCGAGCGCGACGCGCGGCGCGCGGGCGACGCGACCGTCACCGCCGACCGCGTCGCCGGGGCGCACACCGCGATGGCGGACGCCCGATGAGCGCCGTGATCCGCTACGACGCGTCGATGATCCGCGCGACAGCCGCCGGGGCCTCCTCCATCGTGAGGTGGCCGGTGCCGGGCACGACGACGACGCGGGCGTGCCGCAGCCTGGACGCCGAGCGCTCGGCGACGGCGGGCGGGACCCAGCGGTCGCGATCACCGGCGATCAGCGTCACCGGCGTCTCGAGCGACGGCAGGTCGCGCCAGAGCGCATTCACGTCCCAGTTGGCCATCATCGTCAGCACGGCGCGGTCGTGCGTCGCCGATCGGGCAAAGACCGCGTACCACGCGCGTTGCGCGACGGGGATCGACGAGCCGGTCGACGCGAGCAGGCGGTCGACGGCGCCGCGCCCCGACGCCTGCCACGCGGCGAGCCGCGCGACGATCGGCAGCGTGGCGACCGCCGCGATGAACGGCGACAGCAGGTCGCGGTACCAGTCCGGCCACTCGGCGAGGGCGGCGTTGATGCCGACGATCGCCCGCGGGGAGATCCGTCGATCGAGCGCCATGCGGAGCAGCACGGCCGCGCCGGCCGAATGGCCGACGACGACGTCGGGCGCGACGCCGAGCGCGTCGAGCAGCGTGGCGAGATCGGCGGCCATCCCGGTGAGCGAGAGGCGCGACGGATCGGCGGGCATCGCGGTGAAGCCGTGGCCCGGCAGATCGACGCCGATCACGCGCCAGTCGGCGGTGAGGAACGGCACGAGCGGCGCCCAGGAATGGGTCGCGCCGCCGGAGCCATGGATCAGCAGGATCGTCGGCGCACCGGAGCGTGGCGCCGGAAACTCCTGCACGTGCCAGTCGAGCGATGCGGCCCGGACGAACCGGCTCCGCTCGGCGTTGGGCCAGACGGAGTGCCAGTCATCCCAGGTCGGTTCGGCCATGGGGAAAGATATCACGCACATCGAGTGGGGCGGCGGAACGCCCCGGTCGACGCGCGTGCGCGGCGCGGGCGTTCCGCGTCGCATGAGGTCCGCGTGCCAGCCGCGCGCGGGAACGTTCCACTAGCGGAGGTGGGTGATGGCGGAATACAGCGGAAGCGGCCTGTCGGAAGAAGAGGCCAAGGGATTTCACTCGGTATTCGTCGGGAGTTTCATCGGCTTCACCATTATCGCGATCATCGCGCACATCCTGGTCTGGAAGTGGCGCCCCTGGATTCCCGGCGTCGAAGGCTACCAGACGGGTCAGGCACCGGCCGCAGCGACCGCTCCGGCGCTCGCGTCCAACACTCGCTAAGGAGTCGAAATCATGTATCGCATTTGGACGATTTTCGATCCGCGCCGGACGCTGATCGCACTGTTCGGCTTCCTCTTCGTGCTGGCACTGGTGATTCACTTCATTCTGCTGAGCACGAACCGCTACAACTGGCTTGACGCCGGGTCGCACAAGACCGGCGCCACCGCCGACATGTCGCCTCTTCCGCCGGGGCGGTAGTCGGAGGAGTCCACCTCCTTGCGTGGTCACGGGCGTCGGCGCAGTCCACCGGCTGGGGGAAGGCGCCACGCCCGGCACCACGCGCGGGAGATCCGCGTTGATGTCTTGCACGATGCACCACGGCACCACACAGCAGGCTCGCGGCACTCCGTGGGGCGACCGCACGAGCACCCGATGAGGACCGACTGATGGCACAGCTCAGCTTTGAACCCAAGTATCGCGTCCGCGGCGGCACGCTGATCGGCGGCGACCTCTTTGATTTCTGGGTCGGCCCGTTCTACGTCGGATTCTTCGGCGTGACCACCATCTTCTTTACCGTGCTCGGCACCGCCCTGTGCGTCTGGGGCGCCGCGATCGGCTCCACCTGGAATCTCTGGCAGATCAACATCGCGCCGCCCGACCTGAAGTACGGGCTCGGCCTGGCGCCACTCCGCGAAGGCGGCCTGTGGCAGCTGATCACGGTCGCGGCGACCGGCGCGTTCGTCTCGTGGGCGCTGCGGCAGGTCGAGATCGCCCGCAAGCTGGGGATCGGCTATCACGTGCCCGTCGCCTTCGGCGTCGCGATCTCGGCGTACGTCACGCTGGTGATCGTCCGCCCGTTCCTGCTCGGCGCCTGGGGCCACGGATTCCCGTACGGGATCCTGAGCCACCTCGACTGGGTCTCGAACGTCGGGTACCAGTTCCTGCACTTCCATTACAACCCCGCGCACATGATCGCGATCACCTTCTTCTTCACGACGGTGCTCGCACTCGCCATGCACGGGTCACAGATCCTCTCGATGACGAATCCCAAGAAGGGCGAGACGATCCGCACCCCCGAGCATGAAAACACGTTCTATCGCGATGTGCTCGGCTACTCGATCGGGCAGGTGGGGATTCACCGGCTCGGCCTCTTCCTGGCGCTCGGCGCCGTGATCTTCAGCGACGTCTGCATTCTGATCAGCGGACCGCTCTGGACTCGCGGCTGGCCCGAGTGGTGGACGTGGTGGCTCAATCTCCCGATCTGGCGCTAGGAGACAACGGCGATGCCGGAGTATCAGAACATCTTCACGCGGATCCAGGTCCGCACCCTGCAGCCTGACCTGGGCGTGCCCGTCGAATACGGTCACAGCGATCGCATCGACGGCACGGGGCACAACTACTGGCTCGGGGTCCTCGGAGACGCACAGATCGGCCCGATCGCGCTGTCGCGCTGGGCGGTCCTGTCGCTGATCTTCGGGTTCGCCGCGATCGAGATCATCGGCCTCAACATGTGGGCGTCCGTCGGCTGGAGCCCGATCCAGTTCATCCGCCAGCTGCCGTGGCTCGCCCTCGAGCCGCCCTCGCCGGCCTATGGACTGCACCTCCCGCCGCTCAACAAGGGTGGCTGGTGGCTCCTCGCCGGCTTCTTCCTGACGACGTCGATTCTGCTGTGGTGGGTGCACCTCTACTCCCGCTCGCGCAAGCTCGGCATGGGGACGCACCTCCCGTGGGCGTTCGCCTCGGCGATCTGGCTCTACTTCGTCTGCGGCTTCCTGCGCCCCGTGCTGATGGGCAGCTTCGGCGAAGCGGTGCCGTTCGGGATCTTCCCGCACCTCAACTGGACCGCGGCGCTCTCGATCCGCTACGGGAACCTCTTCTACAATCCGTTCCACATGCTGTCGATCGCGTTCCTCTACGGCTCGACGCTGCTCTTCGCGATGCACGCGGGGACGATCCTCGCCTGCAGCAAGCTTGGCGCCGAGCGCGAGATCGAGCAGATCACCGACCGCGGCACGGGCTCGGAACGGGCCGCCCTCTTCTGGCGCTGGACGATGGGCTTCAACGCCACGATGGAGTCGATCCACCGCTGGGCGTGGTGGTTCGCCGTCCTCGTCACGCTGAGCGGCGGGATCGGCATCCTGCTCACGGGCACGGCCGTCGACAACTGGTACTACTGGGCCGTCAAGCATGGCGTCGCCCCGCAGTATCCGCCGGCGATGATCGTGCGCCCGGCGATCGCCGACAGCCTGCGCGGCCGCTACCAGGGACCGCCGCCGGACAGCTTCCCCGGTCTCTCGACGCAGCCCGTCTATGCGCCGTCGTCACCGACGGTCCTTCCGGCGGCCAAGCCATGAGCGCGCCGTCCGTGGAGAGACGCGGCACCGTCCGCGCGGCGCTGGCCGTCCTGTCGCTGGCCGCCCTCGCGGGCTGCCAGCTCGGAAAGAAGGAGACGACCCAGGAAGGCTACCGCGGCTACGCGAAGGAGTTGAACTACTCGGCCGCGGGGCTCCAGGCGAGCCTCGTGAGCAACCGGGTCCCCGCGCCGCTCCCGCCGGCGGCGCCCGGCCCCGTGCCGTCGCCGTCGCCGTTCAAGAACGTCCAGGTCCTCAATGACGTCAGCGTCGCCGAATTCACGCGCACCATGACGGCGATGTCCAACTGGGTCGCGCCGACGACCGGCGCCAACGCGGGCTGCCTGTACTGCCACAACGCGGCGAACTTCGCCGCCGATACCGGCTACCCGCAGGCCTACGCCAAGGTCGTCGCGCGCCGCATGCTGCAGATGACGCGGCACATCAACCACGACTGGAGCGCCCACGTCAGCTACACCGGCGTGACGTGCTACACCTGCCACCGCGGCCAGCCGCAGCCGAAGGGACTCTGGTGGTTCACCGAGGAAGACGAGTACCTCCGCGCCTACCTCGATCGCAACGACATCCGGGTCCAGTCGCACACCGTCGGCCCGACGCCGGAGAACCGGTCGTCGATCAAGCAGACGAACTGGACGTACGCCCTGATGATCAATCAGACGCAGGCGCTCGGCGTCAACTGCACCTACTGCCACAGTTCGCGCCAGTTCCAGTCCTGGGAGCAGGGCGGGCCGAAGCGCGTGATCGCCGAGTACGGGTTCTGGATGGTGCGCGACCTCAACACGAGCTACCTGCAGCCCCTGCGCCCGGTCTGGCCGACGAACCTCGTGCCCAGCCGACTCGGGGCGATGGGCGACGGGCCGAAGCTGCAGTGCGTGACGTGCCACAACGGCGTCTACAAGCCGCTGTACGGGGTGAGCATGGCCAAGGACTATCCGGCACTGTGGGGACAGGCGACGTGGGACTCGAGCAGCGTCGACCTGCACCGCGAAGTGTACGGCGCCGACGCCGCCCATCCCGACAGCACGCCGGGCTACGGCCACGAGGGCGATCCCGTCGCGCCCTTCGGGTCCGTGCCGCCGCCGCTGCCCGCGCCGTCCGGCGGGTCGATGCCGGCGACGCCGACCGCCTCAGGGCCGAACGTGCAACCCTGAACGGGTCGCGACCGAGCCGTTCGATGTACGCCACACCGCCCGCCGGCACGACGCCCGGCGGGCGGTGCGGCGTTTCGGACGCCTGATGCCCGCCACTGATGCCGGCGTCGATGCCGGCGTCGATGCCGGCGTCGATGCAGTCGTCGTCGGCGCCGGCCCAAACGGGCTCGCCGCCGCGATCACCCTCGCGCGCGCGGGATGGTCCGTCGTCGTCCGCGAGGCGACCGATGCGCCCGGCGGCGCCTGCCGATCCGCCGCGCTCACGCTTCCGGGATTCGTCCACGACGTCGGATCGGCCGTCCATCCGCTGGCGTCACTCTCGCCCGCCTTTCGTCAGTGGCCGCTCGCCGAGCACGGCCTCCGCTGGGTCGAGCCGCCGATTGCGCTCGCCCACCCCTTCGACGACGCGCCACCGGCCCTCCTCCTGCGCGACCTTGCGGACACCGCCGCCGGTCTCGAGGCGCCGCGCTACCGTGCCCTCATGGCGCCCCTCGTGTCGCGCTGGGAGGCGTTGCTCGACGACGTCCTCGCGCCGGCACACGTCCCCCGCCACCCGCTGCTCCTGGCCCGGTTCGGACTCCCGGCGATGCTCTCCGCGCCGCGACTCGCGCGAGTGCTCTTCCCCACCGATCGCGGCCGCGCATGGTTCGTCGGCCTCGCCGGGCACGCGGGCGCGCCGCTCGACGGGTCGCCGACCGCGGCGTTCGCCCTCGTCCTCGCCCTCGCCGGACACGTCGTCGGCTGGCCAATGCCCGTCGGCGGCGCGCAGGCGATCACCGACGCGCTCGTCGGCTACTTCCGATCGCTTGGCGGCCGGATCGAGACCGGGGCGCCCGTGACGCGACTCGACGAGCTCCCCCCGGCACGCGCCGTCCTGCTCGACGTCGGCCCGCGCCAGTTCCTCGCGCTCGCCGGGTCACGCCTCCCCGCCCGCTACCGCGCGGCGCTCGCGCGGTATCGCTACGCGCCTGGCGCGTTCAAGATGGACTGGGCACTCTCGGCGCCGATTCCATGGCGCGACCCCGACTGCGCACGCGCGGGCACCCTGCATCTCGCCGGGAGCGAGCGCGCGGTGCGGCGATCGGAGGCCGCGCCATGGCGCGGCGACACGGACGAGCAGCCCTACGTCATCCTCGCGCAACCGACGCCGTTCGACCCGTCGCGCGCGCCGCCGGGGCGCCACGTTGCATGGGCGTATGGCCACGTGCCGAATGGCGCGAGTGACCGCATACGGGAGACGATGGTCGCGCGCATCGAGGCGCAAATCGAGCGCTTCGCACCCGGGTTCCGCGACTGCGTCCTGGCCCGCGCCGTGACCACGCCGGCGGACTTCGAACGGGGCAACGCCAACCTGGTCGGCGGCGACGTCGGTGGTGGCGCGACGACGCTCGCGCAACTCCTCATGCGACCGACCCGCCAGCTCGATCCCTATCGGACACCACTCGCCGGCGTCTATCTCTGCTCGGCCTCGACGCCGCCCGGCGGCGGCGTCCATGGCCTGAGCGGCTACTCGGCGGCGTGCTCGGCCCTGATGCGCGCCGGCGCGTTCTGAGGCAGCAGGATCGCGAACGCGTCCAGATTGGTGTGACCGAACGCGTTGAGCACGATGTGGGACCCGGTCGTCGAGTCGTCGAGCGTCACGATGCCGTTCTGCCACTCGATCAGGTAGAACGGCACGTCCGCACCCACGCCGCGCTGATGGCGACCGCGGGCGAGGCTGCGCATCGAGCCGCGCACGAAGCCCCCCGACCCGGGCGGCACCCGGTAGATCTGCTCGTTGGTCGTGTTGTCGTAGACGAGGACCGCCCCGTCCAGCGCGTCGACGAACCGGATCGCGCGACTCGCAACCAGCGTCTGCTCGTCCGTGTGCATGTTCGACGGGAGGTAGTGCTTCCCGGCATACGCCAGGACGATCGACGCGATGATCAGCGCGAACGCGGCGTAGAGCATGCCCCGCGGTACCCCGGCGATCGTCTCCTTGTCGAGCTTGATCGCCTCTGGCGATCGCGGCAGCTCCATCGTCTCCCCCGTCACTTGTCGTCGACCGCGCGGCGAAGGGCGTCCGCGGCCGCCGCCCCGTCCGTCAGGCCGCGCAGCGTCGGCTCGGCACGCGCGACGCGCCACGGCCGCGCGAACGGCCAGAGCTGCAGATACGCCAGCCGGTCCGTGCCCGAGAGCGTGAGCGCCAGATCCGACGTGCCGTCCGCGTACGACTTGACCGCCGCGGTCTCGACGATCGCCAGCGGAATGTTCACGGACCCGGACAGCACGATCCCGTAGTGCATCATCACCCGCCGATCGGTGATCGCAAAATACGTCGATCGCGCCGACAGCCAGGCGAGGAGCTGCGAGAGCGCGACGGCCGTCACGCCGAGACCGGCGAGGATCCCGAACGTCATCCAGAACGAGCGCGCGGTCCCGTCACCGGGGCCGGCGAGCATGCGCCAGACGACGAGGATCGCGAAGTAAACCGCAATCTTGCGCCAGTGAAAGACGTGGCGCGCGAGGTTGCCGCGGTCCGGCCGCCCCGTCCAGATCACGCGCTCGCCCGCCGGGATCGGCTCCTCGAACCCCTCGACCCACTGCCCGCGTGCCGCGGCGCTCGGGCGATCCGCCACGATCGGCGGTACCATCGGCGCCTCGACCGGACGCGCCACCGTCGCGCTCATATGAATGGCTCCGCGCGCCCGGGCTCGGCGTAGAGATACCCGCCGGCGAAATAGGCGCGGATCTTGTCCTCCTCCAGCCGCGTCACCTGCTCCGGGTGCGCGAGCTTCGGCACGTCGGCGAACTGTGCGGCCGTGATCGCGCCGACGATGACGCGCCCGGGGTTCCGCTTGACGCGGAAGAAGCCGAACGGCAGCAGCACGCGGCCACGCGACCCGGCGAGTTCCACCTCCAGGTGGCGCACCTGCGGCTCCGACCGGTCGACCCAGATGTCGACGATCGTGCCGGCGATCGCGCCGTCGGCACCGATCACCGAATAGCCACGCGGATCCGGATCATGCTCATCGACGACGAAGTCGGTCGCGACCCGCATCGGGACGACCTGCGGCTTCCCGTCGATCGTGAGGTTCGGCACGTTGGCGCGCTGGGCATACGCCGCCGGCCCCATACCCGAGAGGAGCGGGTTGCCGGTCGGCTGGACGGGGGTCCCCGGATACGGCCTCGACGTGGCGCTCACAGCTCGATCTCCTCACCCGTCGGCAGCGTGCGCTGCTTCTTGGGTGGCGGTGACGGCCAGCCGACGTACGTCTTCTTCGAGTCGGGGTTGACCATCGGGTACCCCTCGCGCTTGTCCTCGCGCCGGAGGTAGAAGACGAGGGCCGCGAAGAAGCCCCAGAATGCGTAGAGCACGATCTGCGTGATGTCGATCCTCATACTGCCTCCGCTGCAGGTGAACCCCCCGACGATCCAAACGCCCGCCGTGCCGCCGATCCGGCCCGCCACCGCTCCGCCCGTGGCGCGACCAGCGGTCCCAGCACGATCAGGACGCCAAACAACAACGCGATTTCGATGTGATAGACAATGCTGTACGGAACCGACGGCGCGGTCATCGCCTCGCCGAAGCGTCCGTCGGCGACGACATGCGCCGCGAGGTCGCGCAGTCCGCCACCCAGGGCGACCGCGATCCCGGCGCTCGTCGCCTGCACCGCGCCCCACGCGCCCAACGCGAGGCCGGTCCGATCCCGCTCCTGCAGACCCATCGCGGCGGTCAGCGTGCCGACGGCGAACATCCCGTTGCCGAAGCCGATCGTCCCCGTGCCGAGGCGGAAGAGGGCGAGCGACGTGAGCGGCGCGGCGAAGATCACCGCCGCGCTGCCAAAGGCGCCGACGACCGCGCCGTAGCACGCCAGCCGCACCGGGTCTGCCCCCCGCTCGAGCACCCGCGCCGACACGGCAAACGCGGCAATCGCCCCCGCGCCGAGCATCGCGGTGAGCAGCGTCGTCGAGCCGACACCCAGATGCAGGACCTGGCCGCCGTACGGCTCGAGCAGGACGTCCTGCATTCCGAACCCTGCCGTCCCGACGGCGACGCCGACGAGCAGGCGCGTGACGCGACCGCCGGCGGCAAACGCGCGCCACGCGTCGACGAACCGCTGCTGGGGCTCGGCGCGGATCTCGCGCAGCGACCGCCGCACGCGCGGCTCCTGCTTCCAGAGGGCGATCACGTTCATCACGATCGTCGCCACCGCCGTCGCCTGGACGACCTGGATCAGCCGGATCTCGGAGAAGTTCTTGAGCGCGTGCCCGACGACGAGCGAGCTGCCGATCATGCCGAGCAGCAGCATCACGTAGAGCAGCGCGACCACCTTCGGCCGCTGCGCCTCGGGCGCGAGGTCCGTGGCCAGCGCCAGCCCGGCCGTCTGCGCCGTATGGGCGCCGGCGCCGACGAGGAGAAACGCGAGCGCCGCGGCCGACCGGGCGAAGAGCACGGAGCCCGTCGTGTCGCCCGAGAGGATGATCAGCGCGAACGGCATGATCGCCAGTCCGCCGAACTGGATCAGGGTGCCGAACCAGATGAACGGGACGCGCTTCCAGCCGAGGACCGACTCGTAGATATCCGACTTGAACCCGACGAGCGCACGGAACGGTGCGACGAGCAGCGGCAGCGCGAGCATGCTGGCGACGAGCGACGCCGGGACGTGGAGCTCGACGATCATCACGCGGTTGAGCGTGCCGATGAGGAGCGTCAGCGCCGTTCCGACCGAGACCTGGAAGAGTCCGAGTCGCAGCAGGCGGCCGAGCGGCAGTTCCGTCGACGCCGCGTCGGCGAACGGCAGCCAGCGCGCGCTCAGCTGCGTCAGTCGGCCGACGACGAAGGTGGAGATCCGCGGACGTGGCATATCGGTTACCAGACCGGTTGCATGCGGACGTTGGCCGGCAGCTCGTTGCGCTTGACCGGCAGGAGGTACATCCGGAGGAACGTCACGGCGTTGCCCGCCAGCAGCGCGACGCGCCGCACCGCGTTGACGACGCCGCCCTGCTTCCGTGTTGCGGCGATCCGGACGTTGTTGCGGTACATCCGGTCGCACAGCGCCCAGAACCGCGGGTTGTCGAGATCGATCTCCAGCGGAAAGACCTGCTTCGAGATCGTCGACGTCAACCGCAGGACGCGACGGTCGAAATCGTCGACGTCGAAGCCGAGTCCCGTGAAGAAGGTGTGCCGCGCGTGGTCGCGGACGTACATCGTCGCGAAGACGGCCAGCAGGAAGAAGCGGATCCAGAGCCGGTTCACACCGCTCAGCGTCTCCGGGTTGGCGCGCATCAGCACGGCAAACGCCTCGCCGTGCCGGAACTCGTCGTTGCACCAGTTCTCGAACCACTTGAAGATCGGGTGGAACCGGTGTTCCGGATGCTGCTCCAGCTGCCGATAGATCGTGATGTAGCGCGCGTAGCCGATCTTCTCCGACAGGTACGTCGCGTAGTAGATGAACTTGGGACGGAAGTACGTGTACTTCTTGGCCCGCGTCAGGAACGAGAGGTCGACGGCGACGTCGAAGTCGGCGAGGGTGTGGTTGATGAACCCGGCGTGACGTCCCTCGTCGCGGCTCATGAACCCGAAGAGCTCGCGCACGTCCTTGTTCGTCACCCGCTTCTTGATCTCGGCGTAGAGAATGCACCCCGAGAATTCCGCCGTCACGGAGCTGACGAGGAAATCGATGAACTCCTGGCGGATCGCCGGATCCATCGCCGCCCAGTCCTGGTCGAACTCCGCCGTGCGCTTGAAATGATCCTTGTTCGGATCGCGGCGGAACTCGGCGACCAGCTCGTCCCACAGCCCGCGCAGCCGCGAGATGTCGAGCCGGTCCATCTCCTCGAAGTTCGTCGTGTAGAATCGCGGGCTGAGCACCGCGTCCTGCTGGGCGCGTCGCGTCGCGTCGTTGACGTTGACGCCGCGATCCAGGTCGACGGGCAGGTCGGTCGTCACCGGATACATGCGCTCAGCCCTCGAATCCGACGTCGTACAGCTCATAGAACTGCACGAAGCCGATGAACCGCACCCACGCGCGCCGCCAGCCGCTCGCGGGGTAGACCGTCGCGGTGGCGCGCACGATGCGCTTTTCGCCGAGCGGGATGCGCGACGGCGCGCCGCGCACCAGCACCGCGTCGCCGGGCTCCACCTCGATCCCCTCCAGGTCGACGTGGGCATGGAAGTGCTCCTGCGTCGCCTCCAGATCGATCGTGCACGGCACCGTCGTCGGCGTCGTCATCGGCTGCTCCCCGCCGGCCGGCGGCGCACCAGCTCGTAGGCCTGTGAGACGTAGAACCCGCTGCTGATCCGCTCCGACCGGGCGAAGACCCATTGATCCAGCGCCGGCAGCGCCATCGCCTGGCGCACCAGCGTCCGCGCCGCCACCGGCTCGATCCGCGGCGCGCGGTCGCCGCGCGGCAGGAGCCGTCCGACGGCATGCATCATCGAGAGCGCCGGCGTGCGCGGGGCGAAGGTCACCACGATCGCATGGCGGGTCCGCGCGGCCAGCGCACCGAGGGCGGCGGCCGCGTCGCGCGTGTCATAGTGAATCAGCGAATCCATCGCCACCACGTAGTCGAATCGGCCACACGAGGCGTCCAGCATGTCGCCGGAGCGAAAGACGATCCGCTCCGACGCGGGATCGGCCGCCACCCGCTCGGCCGCGAGGGCGACGAGCGTCGGTGAGAGATCGACCGCGAGCACGTCGGCCCCGCGCCGGGCGAGCGCCAGCGACGCCGCGCCCGTGCCGCACCCCGCGTCGAGGACCCGCGCACCGCTCAGGTCCGTCGGCAGCCACCCGAGCAGCGTATCGCGCATCCGGTCGCGGCCGGCACGCACGGTGCGGCGAATCCCGCTGACCGGCGCGTCGGACGTGAGACGCGCCCACGCCGTGGCCGCCGTCCGATCGAAGTACTCCGTGAGCCAGGCGCGCCGCTCGACGTACGCGGCCCCCGTCCCGGTGTCCGGTCCGGCGTGGTGCATGACGACGTCGCTCAATCGAACCCCAGCAGGTCGAAGATGTCCCGGTCCTTCATTGGCGTCGCGATGACGGGATCGACGCCCGCGAGCAACAGCGCGGCGAGACGAAGATACTCCTGCTGCACGGCCTCGAGCTCCGGGGTCGGCTCCATTTCGAAGAGGGTGCACTTCTTGAGGCGGCTGCGGCGGATCACGTCGAGGTCCGGGAACCGCGCCATCGTCTTGAGACCGACCTTGGCCGCAAACTTGTCGATCTGGTCGGTCTCGGCGCTCCGGTTGGCGATCGCGCCGGCCAGCCGGACGGCATAGTTCTTCGACTTCGCCTGGATCGCGGCCACGATCCGGTTCATTGCGAAGATCGAGTCGAAGTCATTCGCCGTCACGATCAGCGCGCGGTTCGCGTGCTGCAGCGGCGCGGCAAACCCGCCGCAGACGACGTCGCCCAGCACGTCGAAGATCACGACGTCCGTATCCTCGAGCAGGTGGTGCTCCTTGAGCAGCTTCACCGTCTGCCCGACGACATACCCGCCGCACCCCGTGCCGGCCGGCGGCCCGCCCGCCTCGACGCACATCACGCCGGCGTACCCCTCGTACACGAAATCCTCGGGCCTGAGTTCCTCGGCGTGGAAATTCACCGACTCGAGCGTGTCGATCACCGTCGGCACCATCCGATGCGTCAGCGTGAACGTCGAGTCGTGCTTGGGATCGCAGCCGATCTGCAGCACGCGCTTGCCGAGCTTGGCGAAGGCGACCGACAGGTTCGACGAGGTCGTCGACTTGCCGATGCCGCCCTTCCCGTAGACGGCAAGGACGAGCGCCCCGTCGATCCGGTCCGCGTCATCCAGGCGGACCTGGACGCTTCCTTCGCCATCTTCCCCGCGCAATACCGGCAGTTGCATCGTTGCCACAGTCACACTCCGTCGGCAGCCCGTCAGGCTGAGTGAGTATCCACACCCTCGAGTCGATCTTCCAGCTCGGCGGCCGCATCGCGCAGCCGCTCCAGTGTCTCCGCATCCGGCGCCCAGTACCCGCGGTCCGTCGCCTCGAGCAGCCGCCCGGCCATGCCGGCCGCTGCCGACGGGTTGAGCGCCGCGAGCCGATCCCGCATCTCCGCGTCGAGCACGAACGTCTCCGCCATCTCCCGATAGACCCACTGCGGCACCGACTCCGCACCCGCGGTCGCCGACCAGCCCAGCGTCGTCCCGGCGCGGGACGCGATGTTGCGCACTCCCTCGAAGCCGAACCGGAGCTGCGCCTCGTACCACTTCGGGTTGAGCGTCCGCGTGCGCGTCTCGAGCTCGACCTGCTCGGCCAGCGTCCGCACCTTCGCGGCGCCACCGGTGAAGTCGCCCATGAAGACCGCCGCCGGCGCCCCGCGCTCGCGACGCACTGCCCGGCTCAGGCCACCGAGCGACTCCACGTACTGGTCGATGTCCGTCGCGCCCAGCTCGACCGAATCGAGGTTCTGGAACGTCACCGTCGCGTCGGCCAGCGCGCGTCGCATCAGCTCGGGCCGCGCCTGCGCCTTGCCGTTCACCCCGTACGCAAAGCTCTTCCGCTTCACGAAGACGTCGGCCAGCTCGTTCTCGTCCTTCCACGCCCCGGTGTCGACGACGAGGTTCACGTTCGACCCGTACGCGCCCTCGGCGTTGCTGAAGACGCGGAGCGCGGCCGTCGCGAGATCGCAGCCGAACTGTGCCTGATACGCCAGCGCGTGCCGGCGGACATGGTTTGACTCGAGCGGCTCGTCGGCCTGCGCCGCGAGCCACGCCGCTTCGGCGAGCAGCGTCACCTGGAGCGGGAAGAGATCGCGGAAGACGCCCGAGAGCGTCATGACGACGTCGATCCGCGCCCGCCCGAGCTGCGCGAGCGGTAGCAGGCGCGCGCCGCAGAGTCGGCCGACGCCGTCGAAGCGGGGGACGGCGCCGAGGAGTGTCAGCGCCTGCGCGACCCCCTCCCCTTCGGTCTTCATGTTGTCCGTGCCCCAGAGCACGAGCGCGACCGTCTCCGGAAGCGCGCCCCGGGCGTCACCGGCCGCGCTGCGGGCGAGGATCTGGTCGACCTGACCGCGCGCCGCCCGCAGGGCGTACGCGCTCGGGACGCGATACGGATCGAAGCCGTAGATGTTGCGACCCGTCGGGACGACGGCCGGCGTGCGCAAGATGTCGCCGCCCGGCGCCGGCGGCACGTACCGCCCGTCGAGGGCGCGCAGGAGGCCCGGCAGCTCGTGATCCCGCCGGAGCGCCCGCTCGAAGGTCGCCCGATCGAATCCCTCGGGGGCGCAGCGCTCGATCGCCGCGACCATCTCCGCCGCCTCCGTCTCCGTCGGCGGGACGCCGACGACGTGCAGACCGACCGGGATCAGCGACTCCTCGAGCTCGCGCAGCCGCTCGCGCAGCGCCTCGAGGTCGCGCGCCTCGAGCTCGAGCGTCGCCGCCTGCGACCAGGCGAGTTCGACGAGGCCGCGGCGCTCGGCATCGGAGGCGTCCGGGGCGAGTCCGCGGTAGCGCTCGAGCGTCACCTTGAGGTCCGCGAGCCCCTTGTAGAGCCCCGCGTTGGCGATCGGCGGCGTCAGATACGAGACGAGCGTCGCACCGCCGCGCCGCTTGGCGAGCGTCCCCTCGCTCGAGTTGTTCGAGGCATAGAGGTAGACGTTGGGCAGGTCGCGGATCAGCCGCTCCGGCCAGCAGGTCCCCGAGAGCCCGACCTGCTTGCCGGGGAGGAACTCGAGCGCGCCGTGCGTGCCGAAATGGAGGGCGACGTCGGCGCCGAAGTCCTCGCGTACCCAGCGATAGAACGCCGAGAACGCGTGCGTCGGCGAGAAATTCCCCTCGAAGAGGAGGCGCATCGGATCGCCCTCCCACCCAAACGCGGGCTGGACGCCGATGAAGACGTTGCCGAACTGCGCGCCGAGCACGAAGATCGAGCGGCCGTCCGTCAGCTGACGCCCCGGGGCCGGCCCCCACGTCCGCTCGATCTCGGCGAGATGCGGCTCGCGACGGACATGGACGTCGGCCGCGATCGTCGTGTGCACGTTCGCCGGCGCGCCATAGCGCTCGCGGTTCCCCTCCGTGATCCGCGTCCGCAGATCGTCGACCCCGGACGGCAGGTCGACCGTGTACCCGTGCTCGGCCATCGCCGCCAGCGTCCGCTGCAGCGACTCGAAGACGGAGAGGTAGGCCGCGCTGCCCGTGTTGCCCGCGTTTGGCGGGAAGTTGAAGATCACGATCGCCACCTTGCGATCGGCCCGCGGCGTGCGCCGGAGTGACACGAGCTTCGCGACGCGCGACGCCAGCATGTCGACGCGCTCCGGGATCGGCAGCGACGCGCCGGCCGCATCGGTCGACTTGCCGGCGAAGACGATCGGGCCGGTCGCGCCATCGAGTTCGGGGAGCGCCACCTGCAGCGTCGCCTGGAGCGCGTTCAGCCCGCGCGGGTCCGCCTGCCAGTCGGCGACGCTCTGGAACTCCAGCGTCTGCGCGGCGAGATACGGGACATCGAGCGTCTCGAGGATCGCCCGCGCCCCGGCCGCGTCGGTGTACGCCGGGCCGCCGACGAGCGAGAATCCCGTCAGCGAGACGACGGCATCGACACCGGCGCCGGCGAGCACCGTGTCGATCGCCGGCCGCCCGTCAAGCGTCGCCGTGAAGACCGGGATCGTCGTCAGGCCGCGCGCCTCGAGCGCGCGGATCACGCCATCGTAGTGCGCCGTGTTGCCGGCGAGCACATAGGACCGGAAGAGCAGGATCCCGACGCGCCCCTCGCGGCCGCGCGCGGGAAGCACCGCCGGATCGGCCGAGAGGTGCAGCGGCGTCGCCAGATCGGGGTGATACACGCCGACGTCGGGATACTGCACCGGCTCGCCGACGACGACCGTGTCGCGCAACGCCTTGCGCGGGCCGGCCGCGTAGCGCCCGACGAGGAGCCGGATCATCGTCGCCAGATTTTCGGCCGACCCGGAGAGCCAGCACTGCATCCCGAGGAAGTACGCCCGCACGTCCTGCGCGGTCCCCGGCACGAAGCGCAGCAGCTTCGGCAGCATGCGGAGCGTCTGCATCTGGCGCTCGCCGCTCGATTTTCCGTCGGCGCGATTGCCGCGGAGCTTCTTGAGCAATCCGAGCGGCGACCACGGCCCCGGCGCATCGTCGCCGCCCATCGAGAAGCGCCCGAGGCGGGTGAGGCGCACGAGTTCCGGCGCCGAGACGGCGCAGAAGAGCGCGTCGACGCGATCCCGCTGCTCGGTCAGCGTCGGCAGCACGGCCGCGACCTGGTCCTCGAGGAAGAGCTGCGTGACGGCGATGATGTCGGCGCGGCGGAGATCGGCCCGGCAGCGCTCGGCGGCCGCGGCGTCATCGGCCCAGTCGGCGGCGACGTGCACGATCAACTCGAGCCCCGGCAGATCGCGCGCCAGATCGGTGCGCGCCCCGGCGACGGCATCGGCGAGATGCGCGTCGAGCGTCACGATCACGAAGCGCAGGGGGAACGCCCCGGCGCGCGCCCCGTCAGCGGCCGAAGTGCGCTTTGGCATCGTACAGGGTCTCGACCGAAATGGACGCCACGCCCTGCTCGGCGGCGTAGCGCTCCGTGTTGCGGCGGGCCTTGCCGCGGACGAAGAACGGGATCTTGCCCAACTCACGCTCGGCGTCCGGCGTCCATCGCGCGCCGTCGGCGGGCGTCGCCGCCGGTGACGACACCGGCACCGACACCGGCGTCGCGACGACCGGTGCGGCAACGATCGGCTCGGCAACGATCGGCTCCGCCGCCGCTGCGGCCGCGACGACAGGCGCCCCAGCCGTCGCGACGCCTGACCCGTGCCCGAGGTGCGACGGCGTGGCGCCGTTGCCGAACTCGAAATCGTCCTTGAAGAGCTGCAGCAGGTGCTCCTCGAGGCCCATCATCAGCGGGTGGACCCACGTGTCGAAGATCACGTTGGCGCCCTCGGGACCCATCTGCGGCGAGTAGCGGGCCGGGAAGTCCTGGACGTGGACCGGCGCGGAGATGACGGCGCAGGGGACGCCGAGGCGCTTGGCGATATGGCGCTCCATCTGCGTGCCGAGCACGAGCTCGGGCGCGAGCTCGGCGATCGTCGACTCGACTTCGAGGTAGTCGTCCGTGATGAGCGCCGCGACACCGAGGCGGTCGGCGACCGCGCGCACGTCGCGCGCCAGCTCGCGGGAGTACGTCCCGAGCCCGACGACCGCGAAGCCAAGCTCCTCGGACGCGATCCGCGCGGCGGCGATCACGTGCGTCGCGTCGCCGAAGATGTAGACGCGCTTGCCCGTGAGGTACGTCGAGTCGACCGACCGCGAATACCACGGCAGCCGCGACGTCTCGGCGACGCGCGCCGCGTCGATCCCCGCGACGCGCCCGATCTCCGCAATGAAGTCGCGGGTCGCGCCGACGCCGATCGGCACCGTCGTCACCGTCGGCTGGCCGTACGTGCGCTTGAGCCACGCCGCCGCCGTCTGCGCGATCTCCGGGTAGAGCACGACGTTGAAGTCGGCCTCGCCGAGGCGCGCGATGTCGGCCGGGGCCGCGCCGAGCGGCGCCACCACACGGACGTCGACGCCGAGCGTGTCGAGGAGCCGCCGGACCTCGACGATGTCGTCGCGATTGCGGAAGCCAAGCGACGTCGGGCCGAGGAGATTGCAGCTGGGGCGCGTGCCGACAGCCCGCGGCGCCCGCGCGGGGATCGGCGTCGGCGGCGCGGCGAGCGTGCGCACGACCTGATAGAAGGTCTCCGACGCGCCCCAGTTTTCCTTCTTGCTGTAGGCGGGGAGCTCCAGCGGAATGACGGGGATCGGCAACGCCAGCGCCTTCGCCAGCCCGCCCGGATCATCCTGGATCAGCTCCGCCGTGCAGGACGCCCCGACGAGCATTGCCGACGGCCGGAAGCGCGCGAATGCGTCGCGCGCGGCATCCTGGAAGAGATTCGCCGTGTCGCCACCCAGATCACGCGCCTGAAACGTCGTGTACGTGACGGGCGGCCGGACGGCGTCGCGCTCGATCATCGTGAACAGCAGGTCGGCGTAGGTGTCACCCTGCGGGGCATGCAGCACGTAGTGGACGTCGCGCATCGACATCGCGATCCGCATCGCCCCAACGTGCGGCGGCCCTTCGTAGGTCCAGACGGTCAGTTGCATCGGCGCTAGACCACCAGTCGCGCGCTGCGGTCGAGCGGGCGCGCAAAGAGTTCGGCGAGATCGCCCGCCTGGTCGAAGCCGTGGATCGGCGAGAAGACGAGCTCGATCGACCACTTCGTGCGCAACCCCTCGGCCTCGAGCGGGTTCGCGAGCCCGAGCCCGCAGACGGTCAGGTCCGGCCTCGCCGCGCGGCAGCGATCGAGCTGGCGATCGACGTGCTGCCCCTCGCTGACCGTCGTGCCGGGCGCCAGCTGCGCGAGATCGGCTTCGATGTAGGTGCGATCGAGATAGGGCGTCCCGACCTCGACGAGCTCCATCCCGAGTTCCTGCTGGACGAATCGCGCGAGCGGGATCTCCAGCTGCGAATCCGGGAAGAAGAAGATCCGCTTGCCGTCCAGCCGGTCCCGGTAGCGCGCCACCGCCGCCCGCCCGCGGCGGAGCGGGGCGGCGGTCGCCCGCGCGACCGCGTGCTCGGGCACCAGCCATTCCGCCGCGACGGCCGAGAGCCACGCGAGCGTCCCGTCGACGCCGACCGGGTACGAGGCCGGCAGCACGCGGACACCGCGGCCGAGCAGCGCGCGCGCCGTATCGCCGAGAAACGGCTGCGCGAGGATCGCGACCGTCTCCGGGCCGACCGCCGGGAGCTCCCGCGCGCGGCGCGGCGGGAAGTAGCGCACCGGGCCGATTCCCAGATCATCGAAGATCCGCGTGAACTGGTCCTCGACGACGTCGGCCAGCGTCCCGACGACGAGGAGCGACTTCTCGCCCGCAGGCGCGGCGGGCAGCACCGGCACCATCGACCGCAGGCAGGCGTCCTCGCCCTGGGTAAACGTCGTCTCGATTCCGCTGCCGGAATAATTGAGGACCCGCACGTCGGGGAAGAACCGCGACGTCAACCGCTCGGCGGCCCTGGAGAGATCGAGCTTGATCACCTCCGACGGGCAGGAGCCGACGAGGAAGAGCGTCGTGATGTCCGGGCGCCGCGCGAGCAGCTGGCCGACGACCCGATCGAGTTCGTCGTTGCAGTCGGCGAGGCCGGCGAGGTCGCGCTCCCCCAGAATCGCCGTCGCGAATCGCGGCTCGGCGAAGATCATGACGCCCGCCGCCGACTGGATCAGGTGCGCGCACGTCCGCGAGCCGACGACGAGGAAGAAGGCGTCCTGCATCTTGCGATGCAGCCAGACGATCCCCGTCAAGCCGCAGAAGACCTCGCGCTGGCCCCGCTCGCGCAGGACGGGCGCGTCGGTCGGGAGGACCGGCAGCGCGATCGCGGTCACGCGGGCACCCCGACGGCGAGCGTCTCGGCGGCGAGCGTCTCGGCGGCGGCCCCGAGGCGCGCCGCGCGCAGCTTGAGGACGAACTGCGCGGCGTTGACGACGTAGATCCCGTACGCCGCAAGCGCGATCACGCAGAGTGCGCGCGGAGCGATGCGGCCGCTGATCAGGCCATACAGATAGATGGTGTGCAGCGCGATCACCCCCATGCTGACCACGTCTTCCCAGAAGAAGGCGGGCGCAAAGAGGTAGCGGCCGTACACATCGTGCTCCCAGATGGCGCCGGTGACCATAATGGTATAGAGCACGATCGTCTTGACGACGACCGACGCCGTCGCGGCCCCGTAGCCCGATCCCGTCACGAGGTAGCGCGCCACGAGCGCGAGACTGACGAGGAAGACGAGAAACTGAATCGGCGCCAGAATCCCCTGCACGACGGTCCAGGGCGACCGATCCCGTCGCAGACGTTCCGCTGGCGTGTACAGCGGGGCCCTGACCTGCCCCGCGCGATTCGGAATGGCTGAGCTCACACGATCCCTCGTCAGAAGGGGCAATCCTCGTGGAAAGGAGAATAGACACCTCACCAAAAGTTGTCAAGCAAGGTTGACGTAAACCAAAGTTGACATATCGCGACGACCCTGCCATGTTGGTGTCAGGACGGGCCAGCGGGGGTCAACCGTGATGCGCGGAGTCTGATCGTGACCGTTTCTCGGCAATCGACAGGAGAGGCGCTGGCCGCCGTGCGGCCGGCGACGGACGCGCTCTTGCGCACCATTGAGTCGCAGCTGATTCCACGACTCCTCCTCGCCCACCGCGTCGGACCGACCCCGCCCTCGCTGGCGGCCGCCGTCGGTCGCGCGCTCGACGAGGCCGATGTCGCCGCGTTCGTGCACCACGTGCTCACGGTCGACGAGGAACCGGCCCGCCAGTTCGTCGACGCGCTGCTCGCCGAGGGCGCGCCGGTCGAGGCGATCTATCTCGATCTCCTCGTGCCGACCGCCCGGCGGCTCGGCGACATGTGGGAGAGCGATGACTGCGATTTCGTCGACGTCGCCGTCGGCATCGGGCGCGTGCAGCGTGTGGTCCGCGGCCTGAGCGAGACGTTCCTCGCGGGCGCGCCGGCGGGACCGGTCGGCGAGGTGCTGCTCACCAGCTGCCCCGGCGAGACGCATACGCTCGGACTTTCGCTCGTCGCCGAGTTCTTCGTGCGCGACGGCTGGGCAGTGCACATCGTGACGCCGACCGATGAGCGCGACCTGCTCGCCGACGTGCGCCAGTCATCGCCGGATGTCCTTGGCATCTCCGTCGCGTGCGCCTTCCGGGTCCCCGCATTGCGGCGGACGATCCAGCGGATCCGCATCGCGTCGGGCAACCCGGCGCTCGCCGTGCTCGTGGGCGGCCACCTTTTTCAGGCGGACCCGGACCTCGTCGGACAGGTCGGCGCCGACGGTACCGCCGTCGATGCACGCGAAGCCCCGCGCGTGGCCCATGCGCTGGTCGCCGGTCGAGCGGCGCCCGCCAGTCGTCCGCGCGCCGTCGGCCGGTCCGAGGCGTCCTCCCACTTTGCCCCTTCGACGGACATCGCCGGTGAGCGCACGCCAGCGGAATGAAGATCCACTCGGCGAGCTGGACCCCAAGACCGCGGCGACGTTGCTCGCGGTCGCGGGGGATATTGCGTTGATCATCGATGAGCGCGGCATCATCCGCGATGTCGAGCGCAGCGACGCGGAACTGCCGATCGAGGGGACCGACGCGTGGATCGGCCAGAAGTTCGTCGACACGGTGACGCTGGACTCGCGTGGCAAGGCGGAGTCGCTCTGGACCGAAGTCGCCAAGGCCGGCCTCTCGCGTCGCCGCCAGGTCAACTACGCGTCCCCGACCGGACCGGACGTGCCGGTCGTCTATCGCGGCATCCGCATCGGCCGTGACCGGCAGGTCGTCGCCGTCGGGCGCGACGTCCGCAGCCTGTCGCTGCTGCAGCAGCGGCTCGTCGAGGCGCAGCAGGCGATGGAGCGCGACTACTGGCGACTCCGTCATGTGGAGACGCGCTACCGGCTGCTCTTCCAGGCGGCCTCCGAGGCGATCCTCGTCGTCAACGCCAACACGCTCAAGGTCGTCGACGCCAACGCGGCCGCCGGCACCCTCTTCGCCGACTCCGCCGACCGCCTCGTCGGCCGCACGTTCCCGTTCGGCTTCAGTGTCGACGTGCTCCCGCGCATCCAGGACATGGTCAACGCGGCACGCGCTGGCGGTCGCGGCACGGAGCAGATGGTCACCGTCTCCGGACCCGGGATGCAGTCGCGGAACGTCGCCGCGTCGGCGACGACGTTCAGACAGGACACGACGACGCTGTTGCTGATCCGCCTCGCGAGCGTGCCGACGGCCGGCGGCGAGCCGCAGGTCGCCGGTCGCACGACGGTCATGGAGTTGCTGGCCCACGCGCCCGACGGCTTCGCCGTCACCGATCTCGAAGGACAGATCCGCTTCGCGAACCGCGCCTTCCTCGACATCGCCGAACTCGCGACCGAGGAACAGGCGCGCGGGGCGTCGATCGGCAACTGGATCGGACGGCCGGGCGCGGACCTCTCCGTCTTCCTCGCGATGCTCAAGAAGTACGGCGTCGTCCGCCTGATGAACACGTCCTCCCATGGGGCACACGGCGCGGCGACCGAGATCGAGGTGTCGGCCGTCTGGGTGCCGGAGGGCGATGACCCGAGCATCGGCTTCCTCATCCGCGACGTCGGCCGGCGGCTCGCGACGAGCCCGCAGGGCGCCCGCGATCTGACGCGCGCCGTCGAGCAGTTGACGGGACTCGTCGGGAAGGTCGCCCTCCGCGAACTGCTGCGTGATACGAGCGACCTCGTCGAACGCCACTTCATCGAGGCGGCGCTCGAGCTGACCGAGGACAATCGCACGTCGGCCGCCGAGATCCTCGGGATCAGCCGGCAGAGCCTCTACGTGAAGCTGCGGCATCATCGCCTGCAGGCAGAAAACGCCGAACGGGACAAGCAGATCGGATCATGACGACGCCACTCACCGCCCCCGCCCCGAGCGCCGGCATTCGACGCGTCCCCGACCTGTCGGCGACGCTCGCGCTCTTCAAGCCGGTGACGTGGTTTCCGCCGATGTGGGCGTTCAGCTGTGGCGTCGTCGCGGCCGGCGTGCCGTTCGGGCCGCGCTGGGCCCGCCTCCCCTTCGGCATCATGCTGACCGGACCGCTCGTCTGCGCGGCGAGTCAGGCCGTCAACGACTGGTTCGACCGCCACGTCGACGCGATCAACGAGCCCGGTCGCCCGATCCCCTCAGGTCGCATCCCCGGCCACTGGGGCCTGGGGCTCGCGATCGGATGGAGTCTGCTCTCGCTTGCCGTCTCCGTCCCGCTCGGCCGCTGGGGGGTCGCCGCGACGGCGCTCGCGCTCGTGCTGGCATGGGCGTACAGCATGCCGCCAGTCCGCCTCAAGCGGAACGGCTGGCTCGGCAACCTCGCGGTCGGCCTGTCGTATGAGGGGCTCGCCTGGATCACCGGCACCGCCGTCATGCTCGGCGTGACGGCGCCGCCGCTCCGGACCGTCGCGATTGCGCTCTGCTACAGCCTGGGCGCCCACGGCATCATGACGATCAACGATTTCAAGTCGATCGATGGCGACCGACGCGTCGGGATCGGCTCCCTGCCGGCCCGCCTCGGCCCGGACCGCGCCGCTCGCGTCGCCTGCGCGATCATGGCCGCCTTCCAGCTGATCGTCGTCGGACTCCTGATCGCCTGGGGCCGCCCCGGCTACGCGGCCGCGGTCGGCGTGATCCTCGCGCTGCAGGTGCCGCTGATGGCGCGATTCATCGCGGCGCCGCGCACGCGCGACATCTGGTTCAGCGCGACCGGCGTCCCGCTCTACGTCACCGGCATGATGATCAGCGCCTTCGCGCTGCGGTCCCTGTGACCACGGTCCCCGTGCCCATGGCGCCAGCGTCGATCTCGTGGGCGCGCCTCGTGCGTCTTGGCCTCGTGCAGCTGGCGATCGGCGCCGTCTTCGTCCTCGTCATGACGACGTTCAATCGCGTGATGATCGTCGAGCTGCGCTACGCGGCGATCGTCCCCAGCGCGCTGATCGCCCTGCAGTTCCTCGTGCAGCTGGTCCGGCCCCGACTCGGGTTCGGGTCGGATCGCGCGGGCCGCCGGACACCGTGGATCCTGGGCGGCGTGGCGATCCTCGCGAGTGGCGCCGTCGCCGCTGCGGCGGCACTCGGCCTGATGGTGACGAGCCGGCCAGCGGGCCTCGCGCTCGCGGTTGCGGCCTACCTCGTGGTCGGTCTCGGCGTCAGCGCGGCCGGGACACCGTTCCTCGCCCTGATCGCCGAGCGGGTGCCGGCCGACCGACGGGCCGGCGCGGCGGCGCTGTCATGGAGCCTGATGATCGCCGGGTTCGTGCTCGCGACGGTCGGCGCGCGGTTCGCGCTCGCGTCGTTCTCGTATCAGCGCCTGGTGCTGCTGACGGCGATCGTCGGCGGGATCGCCGTCGCCCTGACGATCGTCGCGCTGCACGGCGTCGACGGTGCCGCAGCGGCGACACGTCGCGACGGCACGGCACGGTCGGCCCGTGCGCCCTTCCGCGAGGCGGTCGCCGAGGTGTGGGCCGACGCGGCGGCGCGGCGCCTGACGATCTTCATCTTCCTCGCGATGCTGGCATTCAGCGCCGAGGACCTGATCGTCGAGCCGTTTGCGGCGCTCGTCTTCGGCCTCGCGCCGGGCGCGTCCGCCGGTGTCTCGGCGGGACAGAACGGCGGCATGCTCGCCGGCATGGTCGCCGCGGCACTGCTCGCTCGCCGCGGCGGGTCGCTGCGCACCTGGGCAGCTGGCGGGTGTGCCGCGTCGGCGCTCGCGTTCCTCGCGCTCGCCGCGTCGCCTCTCACCGGGCAGCTCGTCGTCGCGAAGATCGCCGCCGCCGCACTTGGCGCCTCCAACGGCGTCTTCGCCGTCGGGGCGATCGGGACGATGATGGCGCTCGCGGCACGCCACGGTGGAACGGCGTCCGGCGTCCGCATGGGCGTCTTCGGCGCCGCGCAAGCGCTGGCCTACGGCCTCGGTGGGCTCGTCTTCGCCGGCGCCTCCGACCTCGCGCGCCATGCGCTCGGGTCGGCGAGCGCCGGCTACGGACTCGTCTTCGTCGGCGAGGCGCTCCTCTTCGCGCTCGCCGCAGGCTTCGCGGCGCGGAGTGCGACGCCGGTCGCGCCGCCCGTCACCCTCGCCGGGGCAGCGGCATGAGCGCGGTCGCGATGCCGCTGCCCGTGCTCGAGATGCCGGCACTGCGCGACGCGCCGCACCGCGACCTCTGCACCGACTGCGGGATCTCGCGCTCGGATGACCCGTCGCGATGCGGCCGGGCATGCCAGTTCATCAACCCGCGCTACGCCGAGCTCGAGGTGGCCACGCACGGCCGCGCGCGCGACGCCGCACGCGGCGACGAGCTTCACTTCGGCGCGTATCTGGAGATGTTCCGCGCCCGACTGCGGGTGCCGGTCGACGGCGCGCAGTGGAGCGGGATCACCAGCCGCCTGGGTGAGCGGCTGCTGGAGACCGGCGCGGTCGACGCCGTCCTGGCGACGGCGTCCGACCCGACCGACCGGTGGCGCCCGCGGCCGGTGATCGTCACGGATGCCGCCGGCATGGCCGCGTGCCGCGGCATGAAGATGGGCTACTCACCGGTGCTCGCGCTCCTCGATGAGGCGGTCGCGCGCGGGTATCGGCGGATCGCCGTCGTCGGCGTGGCGTGTCAGGTGCACGCCCTTCGCGCGCTCGAGCGCGAGCTCGGACTCGAGCGCCTCTACGTGATCGGGACGCCGTGCAGCGACAACACGACGACCGAGCGCTTCCATCAGTTCCTCCGTCTGCTGACGGACCGCCCCGACGCGGTGACGTATCTCGAGTTCATGCCCGATATGCGCGTCGAGCTGCGATTCGCCGACGGGACGCGGCAGCGGATCCCGTTCATTCAGCTGCCGATCTCGGAACTGCCGTCGGATTTCATTCCGCTCACGTGCCGGGCGTGCTTCGATTACACGAATGCGCTGTCCGACATCACCGTCGGCTACATGGCGGGCGGCGGCGACGGGCACCAGTGGGTGATCGTGCGCAATCAGCGCGGGCGCGACCTCGTCGCACTGCTCGGCGACACGCTCGACCGGACGCCGCTGATCTCGACCGGCAGCCGCGCGGCCCCGGTCCGCACGTTCCTCGCGCAGCTCGGACGACAGGCCGGTGGCCTGCCGGTGCGCCGCGCCCCGCGCGCGCTGCGGCCGCTGATCGGGTGGGCGATGTCGCGCTTCGGGCCGAAGGGGCTGGAGTTCGCGCGGACGCGGGTGGAGATGAAGGCCGGCGAGGGGATCATCAACCTCCGTCGCGAGCGCCCCCGGCGCCTGCTGCGGATGGTCCCCGAGTTTGCGTGGCGACTGGCGGCCCCGTACGGGCTGGTACCGGCGGCCGGCGAGTCGCCGGCCATGACGACAGAGACGGAGCGCTGACGATGGCAACGATGGAGACGTACGACGCGGTGGTGGTCGGCGGCGGCCCGGCCGGCGCGACCGCGGCACACGAACTGGCGCGCGCGGGGCATCGCACCCTGCTGCTCGACAAGGCGGGTCGCATCAAGCCGTGCGGCGGCGCCGTGCCACCGCAAATGCTTCGCGACTTCGACGTCCCCGAATCGCTGATGGTGGCGCGGATCGACGAGGCGCGGATGATCTCGCCCAAGGGACGCCACGTCGACATTCCGGTCGGCAACGGCTACGTCGGCATGGTCGACCGCGATGTCTTCGACGAGTGGCTGCGCGCACGCGCCGAGTCGGCGGGCGCCGAGCGCCGCGTCGGCATGTTCCAGCGGCTGGAGCGGGAGTCCGCCCGGCCCGGCGAGCCGGCGACGCTCTGGTACACGGCGGGCCGCACGCGCGGTGGCGAACTCACGGGGGTGAAGGCACGCATGGTCGTCGGCGCCGACGGCGCGCTCTCGGCGGTCGCCCGCCAGGAGATCCCCTCGTCGGCCAGGGCGAAGCATGTCTTCGCCTACCACGAGATCGTGCGGTCGCCGCGCCCCGAGGCCGGCGCCGACTTCGGCGCCGCCCGCTGTGATGTCTACTACCAGTCGCCGCTCTCGCCGGACTTCTATGCGTGGGTCTTCCCGCACGGCGACACGACGAGCATCGGCACGGGCAGCCTGCAGAAGGGATTCGCGCTGCGCGAGGCGGTCGGACAGCTGCGGGCCAGTGCCGGGCTCGCCGACGTGGAGACGGTGCGGCGCGAAGGGGCACCGATCCCGCTGCAGCCGCTCAAGCGGTGGGACAACGGGCGCGACGTCGTGCTCGCCGGTGATGCCGCGGGCGTCGTCGCGCCGGCGTCGGGTGAGGGGATCTTCTATGCGATGACCGGTGGCCGTCTCGCGGCCGCCGCCGTCGGCGAGGCACTGCGCACGGGCAGGGCGCGCGCCCTCCGGACGGCACGCCGGCGCTTCATGCGCGAGCACGGGCAGGTCTTCGCGGTGCTCGGGATCATGCAGCGATTCTGGTATGCGAGCGACAACCGGCGCGAACGCTTCGTCGCCATCTGCCGCGACCGCGATGTGCAGCAGCTGACGTTCGATGCCTACATGCAGAAGAAGCTGGTGCGCGCCAGGCCGGCGGCGCACGTGCGGATCTTCTTCAAGAACATCGGCCACCTCGCCGGAGTGCTGTCGGCGTGACCCGCTACTCGACCACGTCGATCGTCGTCGCCACGAGCGTCGCCGTCGCCCTTGGCGGCGCCGGCGCGGCCATCACGGATATCGGCCCGTGGTACAAGGCGCTCCGGAAGCCATCGTGGCAGCCGCCCGACTGGCTCTTCGGGCCGGCGTGGAGCCTGATCTTCGCGCTCGCCGCGACCGCGGCCGTCCTCGGATGGCACGCCGCAGGTGAAGACGCGGACGCGCGCGCATGGCTGGTCGGCGCCTTTGCCGCCAACGCCGTGCTCAACTCGGTCTGGAGCATGCTCTTCTTCCGCCTGCGGCGGCCGGACTGGGCGTTCGCCGAAGTGATCCCGTTCTGGGGGACGATCGTCGCCCTGATCGCAATCGAATCCCGGCTGTCGGTGACGGCGGCCTGGTTGCTCGTGCCGTATGTGCTCTGGGTCACGTTTGCCGCCTATCTGAATTTCGTCGTCGTCCGACTCAACGCTCCGTTCCCTCCGCGCTGACGCGATGCTGACCTCACTGGCAGTCGACTACCACCACGCCGATGTGGCGACCCGCGAGGGTTTCCACCTCACCGACGTCCGGCTCACCCGCATGTACGAGAGTTGTGCGGATGACATCGTGCACGAGATCCTGCTGATTGCCACGTGCAACCGGACGGAACTCTACGCCTGGATCGATACCGACGATCGCGAGGTCGTCGACCGGGCCGTCTCCCGACTCGCCAGGCGCTGGGGATCGACGAAGACGCGATCGGAGGCGCTCCTCGATACCGCGCGCCGACGATACGGGATCGATGTCGCCCGACACGCGCTCCGCGTCGCGGCCGGCCTCGAGTCCCAGGTCCTCGGCGATGGCCAGATCCTCGGCCAGATGCGCTCGGCATACCGCCGGGCCACCGAGCTCGGACGGATCGGACCGGTGCTGCACCGCCTCTTCGAAGCGGCACTCCACACCGGCAAGCGCGTGCAGTCGGAAACCCTGCTGTCGGCGGGCCGCGCGTCGGTCGGCGCCGAGGCGGCGGCCCTCGCCTCGGCGCGCTTCGGCAACCTCGCGCATGCCCGCGTCGTCGTCGTCGGCTGCGGCAAGACCGGCGGCCGTGCCGCGCGTCAGCTCGACAAGCTCGGCGCCCGTGACATCGTGCTGATCAACCGCACGCCACGGCGCGCCGACGACCTGGCGCACGCGCTCAAGGGACGCCGCGCCCCGATCGAGGCGTTGCACCTCGAGCTGGCGATGGCTGACGTCGCGATCGTCGCGACCGGCGCCGACACGCCACTCGTCGAGGCCGAGCAGCTCGCGGCCTGCCGTGCGAGTTGCGGGAGCACGGGGTATCCGCTCCTGATGCTCGATCTCGGCTTGCCTCGCAACATCGAGTCGGAGGCCGCAGCCCTCGAGGGCGTGACGATCGTCGATCTCGATACGCTGCACCCGCCGATCGTCGCCGCGCAGGAGCAGCGGCGCTCGGCGATCCCGGTCGCTGAGGCGATCGTCGCCGATGAACTGCGCCGGTTCGCCGACTGGTCGGCCGAGTCGAGCGCCAGACGCGCCATCCGGCCGCTGCACGATGCGCTCAGCCAGCTCTGCGCCCGCGAGGTCGCGTTTGTCCTGGGAGATGAGGGGGCCGTGGCGGCGGCGGCTGCCGCCGAACGGGCGGCCGATCGGATCGTCGCCAAGCTGCTCGCCCGGCCGATGTCGGCGTTCCGCGCCCGCGCGGCGCGCGGCGAGCCCGTCGATGACCTCGCGACGGCGCTCGACGCACTCTTCGCGGCCGGAGTCGTCTCCGGTGCCGTCTCGTGACGAACGACCTGCTGCTGCGCGCCTGCCGCCGCGAGCCGGTCGAGCGGCCACCGGTCTGGATGATGCGACAGGCCGGCCGCTATCTCCCCGAATATCGCGCCGTCCGCGCCGCGTCCGATTTCCTGACGATGGTGCGGACGCCGGAGCTCGCCACGGAAGTGACACTCCAGCCGGTCGACCTGATGCACGTCGATGCGGCGATCATCTTCAGCGATATCCTCGTCATTCCGGAAGCGATGGGGATGTCGCTGACGCTGGATGAGGGCGTGGGGCCTGTCTTCGCGCACCCCGTGCGGTCGCTCGCCGACCTCGCGGCACTGCACGATGTCGAGCCCGAGGCCGACCTGGGGTACGTCCTCGACGCGGTGCGGATGACACGGCGCGCGCTCGCCAATCGTGTCCCGCTGATCGGATTCGCCGGGGCGCCGTGGACGCTGGCCGCCTACATGATCGAGGGAAAGGGCACGAAGCATTTCCAGGTCGCCAAGCGGGCCCTGATGCAGGCGCCGGCGCTCGCCCACGCGCTCCTCGAACGACTCGCCGAGTCCGTCGGCCGCCATCTCGCGGCGCAGGTCCGCGCGGGCGCGCAGGTCGTGCAGATCTTCGACTCGTGGGCCGGCGCGCTCGCACCCGACGAGTTCCACGCCTTCGCCCTCCCCTACCTCGCCCGCGCCGCGTCGATCGCACGCGCCGCTGGCGCGCCGGTGATCGTCTTCGCGCCCGGTGCCGGGTGGGCGCTCGAGGCGATCGCCGAAGCGACGCACGCCGATGTCATTGGGGTGGACTGGCAGGTCGACGCCGCCGACGCGGTGCGTCGGCTCGCTCCGTACGGCGTGGCGCTGCAGGGGAACCTCGACCCCTGCGCGCTCTACGGCACACCATCGTCGATCCGGCACCGCACCGAGCGGATGCTCCAGGCGTTCGGTGGTCAGGGCCATATCGCGAATCTCGGACACGGGATTCTGCCCGACGTGCCGGTGGAGAACGCGCGCGCGTTCATCGACACGGTGCGCGAGTTCAGCTGCGCCGAGCACGACGGACTGGTCGCCGAGCCGCGGCTCGCCCTGGCGCGATGATCGCGCTCGCGCCGACGGACACGGTGCGCGGACGGGCCACCGTCTGGATCGAGGCGCTGCACGACGAGCTGACGGCGCTCTTCACGACGCTCGACGCGGGCGGTACGTTCGTCGAGGACCGCTGGACGCGGGAGGGCGGCGGCGGGGGTGTCACGCGCGTCCTCACCGACGGCACGACGTTCGAGCGCGGTGGCATCAACCGCTCGGTCGTCGGCGGCGCGCTGCCGCCCGATGCCGCGCGCCGCCTCGGCGGCCGCGTTCCCGTCGGCGGCGACTGCGAGTTCTTCGCCACCGGCGTCAGTCTCGTCGTCCACCCGCGCAGCCCGATGGTGCCGACGCTTCACCTCAACGTCCGCTACTTCGAGGTCACGGACGCCGACGGCGCGCCGCTCGACAGCTGGTTCGGTGGCGGCACGGACCTGACGCCGTTTTATCCGCACGAGGCGGACGTGCGCCACTTTCACCGCGCGCTGCGCGCGACGTGCGACCGCCACCATCCGTCGCTCTATCCGCGCTTCAAGCCGTGGTGCGATCGGTATTTCACCAACGTGCACCGCGGCGGCGAGGCGCGCGGCGTCGGCGGCATTTTCTTCGATCACGTCCGCCCCGGCGCCGACGAGAGCCGGCTCGATGTCGACGGGTTGTTCGCCTTTGCGGGCGCCGTGGCGCGGTCGCCGGTGACGACGTACGCGCCGATCGTTGACCGGCGGCGCGACGAGCCGTACGGCGATCGCGAGCGGCGCTTCCAGCTCGAGCGTCGTGGGCGCTACGTCGAGTTCAACCTCGTCCACGACCGCGGCACGTCGTTCGGCCTGCAGACCAACGGCCGCGCCGAGAGCATTCTGATGTCCCTGCCGCCCCTCGCCGCATGGCGCTACGACGCGCGCTATGAGCCCGGGACGTTCGAATCGGCGCTGGAGGCGATGCTCACACCGCGGGAGTGGGCCGCGGGGGAGTGACCGCCGGCGCGCCGGCCGTCGTCATCATCGGCGGCGGCATCTCCGGGCTCGCGACCGCGCACGCGCTGCGAGCGCGGGGCGCCGATGTCACGGTGCTCGAGGCGGACCCCGCGGTCGGCGGCGTGATCCAGTCGACGCGTTGCGCCGGGTTTCTCGCGGAGCATGGGCCAAATTCCGCGCAGCGGACGCCGGCGCTCGCCGCCCTCATTGGTGCGCTCGACCTCGACGATCGCTGCCTGACCGCCCAATCGGCGGGGCGGCGCCGGTACATCGTGCGCGGGGGACGACCCGTCGCGCTCCCGTCGGGGCCCGGCGATTTCCTGACGTCGCGCGCCTTCTCGACGCGCGGCAAGCTGCGGCTCGCACTCGAGCCGTTCGTCCCGCGAGGCGGCGCGGCCGATGAGTCGGTCGCCGGCTTCGCGCGCCGACGCCTCGGCACCGACGCGTTCGAGTACGCGGTCGCGCCATTCGTCTCCGGGATCTATGCCGGCGATGCCGAGCGCCTCGCCTTCGCCGAGGTCTTCCCTCGACTCGCGGCGCTCGAACGGACGAGCGGGTCGCTCGTCCGCGGCATGCTGGCCAGCATGCGGCGCGGCCGCGCGGCCGGTGCGACACCAACCGGCGGCTCGATCTCCTTTCGGGACGGCATGCACACACTCCCGCGGGCGCTGGCCAGCGCGCTCGGCGAGGCCGTGCGCATCGACGCGCCGGCCGAGGCGATCGATCGGACGGCGGCCGGGTGGCGCGTCGCCGTGGGCGGCGCACACCCGGGGACGATCGACTGTGCCGCCGTCGTGAACGCCGCGCCCGCCTACGCGCAGATCGCCGGCATCCCGGCGTTGCCGGCCGTCGAGTATGCGCCCGTGGCGACGCTGACCCTCGGTTTCCGGCGGTCACAGGTCGCGGACCCGCTCGATGGGTTCGGCGTGCTGGTGCCGCCTCGCGAGGGAATGGCGTTGCTCGGCGTGCTCTTCAACTCGTCGGTTTATCCGGGCCGAGCCCCGGACGACGCGGTCGCGCTCACATGTTTCCTGGGAGGAAGCCGCCATCCCGAGGTCGTGGATCGGCAGTCAAGTGCTGATCGCCTCTCGCAGACCCTCGCTACGCTGGGACAACTCCTGGGCGTCCGCGCGGACCCGATCTTTGCCAGGGAGACGGTCTGGGAGAGGGCGATCCCGCAATATACGATTGGGTATGGCCGTGTCCGGTTGGCGGCAGCGGAAACCGAACGGGCGCACCGCCGTCTATATCTGACAGGCAGCCACCTGACCGGTGTGTCGGTCGGTGATTGTATCGCCGGCGCGGCGAACGTGGCGGATCGCGTCATGGCCGAGCTGGCCTGATCAGGAGGGTATGTCGATGCAATATCCGATCAACCGTGCGATCACTCGCGGCCCTCGGACGCCGCGCTCGCTCCTGGCGTCGGCCCTCGTGGTGACGGGACTTCTCGTCGCCTCGGAATCGCAGGCCCAGTCGCCCGCCCCGACGACCCCGACGCCCGCGCAGGTGCCGGCGACCCCCGACGCCGCGACCGATGCGACAATTTCGGCGGACGCTTCCGGCACCGACACCGCGCACGCGGCGAGGAGCGCCGTCGACGCGGCGTCCGCTGCCGTCGAGGCGACGCGCAACGATCCGGACGCGTCAGCGGCCGCCTATCGTCGCGCGGTCGGTGCGTACCATGCCGCACGATCCCAGCTCGAGAACGGCGCGACGGAGACCGCGCAGGCGTCGGCCGAGGACGCGATCCGGCAGGCCACGCGCGCGAGAGAAGGCGTCTCGCCGCAGCTCTTCGACTCGCAGCCGGCGACCGTCGGCGCGGCGATCGATGCGCCGACGCGCCCGTTTGGCACGGTGCCGGCGACACCGTCGGTCCCCGGTGCGTCGGCCGGCGCGGACCGTCCATTCGGGACAGCGCCCGCGGCGCCATCGGTGCCCGCGGCGTCTGCGGGAGTCGACCGGCCCTTTGGGACGGAGCCGCGACCGGTCCCGGCCACCGCGGATCAGCCGTAGGCCGCGACCCGCGCCAGTTGCGTGGCGCAGACCGACCGGACGCACGAGCGGGCCGCGGATGATTTCTCCGCGGCCCGCTCGTGCACCACGCCCTCTCCTTGGCGGCCGCAGCGTGGCTACGGGTCGATGAACTGCCCCGCGATCGCCAGCACGGCGCTCATCGTCAGCGTCTCATCGAACGCCTCGCTGCAGACGATCGATGTGTAGCCGAGCGACGTGAGGTTGATCGAGGCCTGGGTCGTGTTGTCTTCCCCGGCGTACGTCGCCGAGGTGCCGGCGATGTCGGTCTCCGCGAGCGTGATCCAGCCCTTGTTCGGCGCCGTGTCGGCGAACGCGCCGCGCAGGCGACGGACCATCGAGGCATGCCGCGCCTCCACGGAATGGATCTGGAGCGCGGTGGTCAGGACCGACGGCACGGCGGCCGCCTGGAGCGCCGTCACCTGGCCCTTGTACGCCCGCACGCCCGTGTCCTCGAACGCCTGCGACAGCGCCTTGAACGTCGCGTAGTCCGCGAACGGATTGCCGAACGGCCCGGTGCCGCTGCCACTGCCGCCGGAGAAGTCGAACGTCGGCGACGTGACCGCGCTGGACCCCAGTGCCGCCTGCAGCAACGCGACGTGATCGTTCTCGTGCAGCGCGATCTGCTGAAAGACCGGCAGATCGGCGGTCGCGATCAGGCTCGACGCCGCGAGACCCATGTTGTAGAACGTGCTCTCCAGATACTCGAGCGTGAGCGCGAAGTTCAGTACGTTCACGACCGCGGTCGGCAGCGCGCCCTGGGCGAATGCGTCCGTGGCGAGCACGGCGAACGCCACCGGGATCGACGCGGCGGCGAGTCCGGCCGCCACCAGCGGCGTGGTGGAGCGACCGCGCCGGATCTCATCATGGCTGTCGGCGACGCGCGCGACGATCTCCGGATCCAGACCGGCCAGCCCTTCTGTGGATTCCATGTCGAATGCTCCTAGAAGCCGTTTTTGACGGTGATCGTCGTCGTGATGTACGTCCCCGCGATCGGCAGAATGACCGACGGCGGCTGGGCGTTGTCGAGTCCCGTCGTGCTGTTCACGACGTCATTGCCGGCGAAGCCGGTCGCGGCGGCCTCGTGGTTGATCAGGTCGCGGATCGCCGACGCGTGCCGCGCCTCGACCGAGACGATCTTGCCCGCGAGCACGAGATAGTCTGGGGAGACAATGTGCGCGCCGGCGCCGTTGTAGGCGGCGACGCCGGTATCCTCGAGCGCCGCCGCGGTCGCCAACACGCTGGTCCGGCTGGTGAAGTCCACCGACGAGAAGTTGAACGACAGCGTCCCGATGGCACTGCTGCCCAATGCCGCCTTGAAGAAGTCCCGGTGCAGGGTCTCGTGCTGCTTGACGTCGCCGAGAATGTTCATCTCGTTCGTCGCGATGCCGCTGTAGGGCGACGCGATCACTTGCGTATAGAAGGCCGCTTCGAGCTGCTCCAGCGCGTAGGCGTAGTTGAGAATGCCCGTGTCGCTGCTGAAATCGAGCGTGTACAATCCCCCCGCCGGGCCGGTCGTCGAACTGCTTCCGCACGCCTCGACCAGCATCGTCGGGAGCATCAACGCCGCTCCGCCAAGGCCCAGCTGCTTGAGGAAGGTCCGCCGCGCCGTCGGCGGCAGCAGTCGCTCCATCCCGTCCAGTCCACTCGGTCCACTCATGCGCGACACTCCCAGGTTGTTCGGTGTACTGCCGCTACGTCGTCGACGTGACGATCGGATTCACGCCCGGGCGATGTCCCATGCAGCGTCGAACCCTCAGGATTCCACACGACGCCATGCACGTCCCGCGCCGCGCGGAGCGGGCGCGACCGCAGCGCATCCGTGCGTGGGTGCGTCGACCGCGACAGATTTCGCGCGCGCGACGCACGCCGACTCCCACTCCCTCCACGCCCATGATCGTCACGACATGATACCGGTCGACGTGCTCGCCATCGCCGCGCATCGCGACGACGTCGAACTGACGTGCGGTGGAACCTTGCTCCGCGCTGCGGCACTTGGGCGGCGCACGGCGATCCTCGATCTGACGGCTGGCGAGACCGGCACGCGCGGCTCGGCGACGATTCGCGCGGAGGAGGCGGCACGCGCCGCGGCGATCCTCGGCGTCGCCGCCCGCGAGAACCTCGGGCTGCCCGATGCGGCGCTCACCGACACGCCCGACGTGCGCGCCCAGGTCGCGGTCGCGATCCGGCGCTTTCAGCCGCGGATCGTCATCGCCCCGTCCCAGGCGGGCCGCCATCCCGATCACCGGATCACGGCGACCCTCGTGCGCGACGCGAGCTTCGTCGCCGGGCTGGCGAAGATCGAACCGATGGTGCCTCGCCATCGGCCGTTCAAGGTGATCCACTGCATCAGTTATCGCGAAGACGCCGTCAAGCCGACGTTCGTCGTCGACATCACCGACGTCTTCGAGCGCAAGCTGGAGGCGATCCGCTGCTATGCGTCACAGTTCGACGGCGTCACGCAGGCCGGCGAGGTCTTCCCCAATGGCGAGTCCCTCTACGACATCGTCCGCCACCAGGCGGCACACTACGGGTCACTGATCCGCACGCGATACGGCGAGCCGTTCGTGACGACCGAGACGATGCGCGCCGACGACGTCGCGGCGCTCGACGTCTCGACGTTCTAGCACCGGACCCGGCCGGCCCCGGTCGGTGGTATATTCCGCACCATGCCGAGGCCGATCTACCTTGACCACGCCGCGACGACGCCGACGCGGGCTGCCGTGCTCGAGGCGATGCTGCCGTATTTCGGGCCGCGGTTCGGCAATCCGTCGAGCGTGCATCGGTGGGGCCGCGAAGCGCGCGTCGCGCTCGACGACGCGCGCGCCCGCCTCGCGGCATCGCTCGGCGCGACGGCCGACGAGATCACGTTCACCTCGTGCGGCACCGAGGCCGACAACCTCGCCGTGCTCGGCGCGTGGCACGCGGCCGCCGAGACGCCGCGCCGCACGGTCGTCACCACCGCGATCGAGCACAAGGCCGTCCTCGCGGCCGTCCATGCGGTCACCACGCTCGGCGGCCGCGAACGGGTCCTCGGCGTCGACGCCGACGGATGCGTGACGATCGCGGCGGTCGACGCAGCGCTCGGCGACGACGTCGCCATCGTCTCGATCATGTGGGTCAACAACGAGATCGGCACCGTGCAGCCGGTGCAGGCGCTCGCGCGGATCGCGGCCGATCGCGGCATTCCTTTCCATACCGACGCGATCCAGGCGTTCGGCAAGCTGCCGATCGACGCCCGCACCCAGCCCTTCGACCTGCTGTCGATCTCCGGGCACAAGATCGGCGCGCCGAAGGGGATCGGCGCGCTGTACGTGCGCCGCGGGACACGACTCGCACCGCTGCTGCACGGCGGGACGCAGGAGCGCGGCCTCCGCGCCGGCACCGAAAACGTCGCCCTCGCCGTCGGACTCGCCTGCGCGGCCGAGCTGGCCACCGCCGAGATGGCGGCCGAGGCGTCACGCCTCCGCGCACTGCGCGACGCGCTCGAGCGCGCGCTCGCGACGAGCATCCCCGACGCCGTCGTGCATGGCGCCGGCGCCGAGCGCGCGCCGCACGTCCTCGCGCTCTCGATCCCCGGCGCCGACGGCGAGTCGCTGCTCATGGCGCTCGACCTCGCCGGCGTCGCCTGTTCCGCGGGGTCGGCCTGTCAGAGCGGCTCCGCCGCGCCCTCCCACGTGCTCACGGCGCTCGGCGTCGCGTGGGCCGGCGCGGCGGCGACCCTGCGCCTGAGCCTCGGCACGCTCACGACGGACGATGACATCCGCCATGTCGCGGCCGTGCTGCCGGCCCTCGTCGCCAAGGCGCGCGGCGTCGGGGCGGTCGCGTGACGACCCGCCCGCGCACGCACGCGAGCGTCGTCGCCCGATGACCGGGCGCGTCCTGGTCGCGATGTCCGGCGGCGTCGACTCCTCGGTCGCCGCCGCACTCCTCGTCGAGCAGGGATTCGACGTCGTCGGCGTCACGATGCGGCTCTTCTGCTACGGCGACGAGGTCCCCGACCGCCCGTGCTGCTCGCTCGACTCGATCGCCGATGCGCGCCGCGTCTGCGACCGGCTCGGCGTGCCGCATTACGTCCTCGACATGGCCGACCGGTTCGGCCACGACGTCGTCGCCGACTTCGTCAGCGAATACGCCGCCGGCCGGACCCCGATTCCATGCGTGCGCTGCAACACGTTCACGAAGTTCCGCGATCTCGTGCGGCGCGCCGATGCGATCGACGCACGCTGGATCGCCACCGGCCACTACGCGCGGATCGTCGACGGCACGCTCCGTCGCGGCGTCGACCCGCGGAAGGACCAGTCGTACTTCCTCTGGGGGATCGACCGCGCCGTCGTCGCGCGCATGCGCCTGCCGATCGGCACCCTCACGAAGGCCGAGACGCGCGCCCGCGCCCGCGCGCTCGGGCTCGAAAGCGTCGCCGACAAGGCCGAGAGCCAGGATATCTGCTTCGTCCCCGACGGCGACCATGTCGCCGTCATCGCGCGCCACCTCGGTCCCGACGCCCCCGCGCTGCAACCGGGACCGTTCGTCGACCGCGATGGACGCGCGCTCGGACGCCACGACGGCTACGCGCGGTTCACTGTCGGGCAGCGTCGCGGCCTCCCCGGTGGCTCGACACGCCCCCGCTACGTCATCGCGATCCGGCCCGCCGACCGCGCCGTCGTCATCGGCACACGCGACGAATTGCTCGGCCACGGGGTCGTCGCGCGCGCGATCAACTGGCTGACCGACCCGCCCGCGGTCGGCGCCCGTCTCACCGTCCAGGTCCGACACCACGCGGCGGCCGCGCGCGCCGAACTCGTGCGCGTGGACGCCGACGAGATCGAGGTCGCGCTCGACGAACCCGTCGCGGCGATCACCCCGGGGCAGTCACTCGTGCTCTACGACGGTGACCGTCTGCTCGGCGGCGCGGTGATCGAGTCCGCCGGCCGCATGCGGTCAGCGCTGCCGCTGTACGCCGAGGCGCTCAGTACTTGAGGCCACCGGCCTCGGCGAATTCCTTCATCATCCGCTCCTGATCCTCGGTCAGCTTCTCGGGGACGTTGACCGAGACCTCGACGAGCAGGTCGCCCGTCTTGCCGTCCTTCGTGACCCCCTGCCCCGGCACGCGGAAGCGCTTCCCCGACGCCGTGCCCGCCGGAATCCGGATCGTCACCTTCTTTCCGGCGAGCGTGCGGACACTGATCTTCGAGCCGAGCGTCGCCTGCGCGATGTTGAGCGGCACCGTCGCGATCAGGTCGAGCCCTTCGCGGCGATAGAAACGGTCCGGGGTCACCTGGAAGGTGATCAGCAGATCGCCCGGCTCGGCTCCGTCGGCGCCGCGGCCTCCCTGGCCGCGCAGTCGGATCTTCGTCCCGGAGTCGACACCCGCCGGCACCGTGATCAGCACCTTCTTGCGGGTGCGCACCTCGCCGACACCGTTGCACGTCGGACACGGCTGGCTCGGCACCTGGCCCCGACCAAGGCACATCGGACAGGGCCGCGTCACCGCGAACCCGCCCTGACCAAACGAGACGACGCCTCGCCCGCTGCACTCGGGGCACGTCTTGAACGTCGCGCCGGGCGCGCCGCCCGAGCCGTGACAGGTCGGGCACTCCTCGTTGACCTCGAGGTCGATCGGCACCTTGCCACCAAGGGCCGCCGTGCGGAACGGAATCTCGAGCGTCGCGTCGATCGACTGGCCGCGCTCCGCCTGTGACGGGCGCGCCCCTGGCCGGCCGCCGTTGCTGCCGAACATGGAGCTGAACAGGTCCCCCAGTCCGCCGAACCCGCCGATGTCGAAGTCCTCGAACCGGACGTTCGGTCCACCCGGACCGCCCGGCTGCCCAGGTCCGCCGCCTGGGCGAGCGCGACCCCCCGCGCTGCCGCCACTGCGCGCGCCACCACCCGTCGGTCCGCCGAAGCCGCCGAATGCCCCGAGACGGCGCATCTCGTCGTACTGCTTCCGCTTCTCCACATCGCCAAGGACGTTGTACGCCTCGGAGATCTCCTTGAAGCGCTCAGCCGCCTTCGGGTCGCTCTGATTGGCGTCCGGGTGGTTCTTCTTGGCGAGCTTGCGGTACTGTTTCTTGAGCTCGTCCTGGGTCGCGGACGCCGAGACACCGAGGACCGCGTAGAAGTCCTTCGTCTGGGCCACGGTTCAGCCGTTCCATTGCTTGACGATCACCCTCGCCGGTCGGATCAGCTGGCCGTTGAAGACATAGCCGGGCTGAAAGACCCGGGCGACGACGTGGTCGTCCTCACGGGAGAGCGCCGGTTCGGTCCCCACGGCCTCGTGCAACGCGGGGTCGAACGCCTGGTCGAGCGGATTGACGAGCTGCAGACCGGACGCCTGGAGCGCCTTGAGCAGCTTGCGCTCGGCAATCTCGGCGCCATGCACGGCCGCAGCCGAATCCACCGTCGCCGGGTCGATGTGCGCCACGCGTGCAAGGTCGTCCAGTCCGTCGACGAGTCCCTTCACGAGGTCGGCCTGGGACCGGGAACGATCGTCCTGCCGCTCACGCGTGACCCGCTTGCGATAGTTGTCGTACTCCGCCGCGAGCCGCATGTAGCGGTCGCGCTGCTCATCGACTGCCGCGTCGGCGGACGCCACACCGGAGCCGGCAGCCACCCGGGCCGGATCGGCGGGTGCGGCCTGCCCGTCCGCTTGCGCGTCCTGACCCCCGCGCGCGAACGCGTCGTCTGAATCGGGCCCGCCTGGATTCTGATTCTGTCCTGAATATCCCATTGTCTCACGAATTCGAGGTCTGGCGCGCGCCACGCCGAGCGTACCGGGCCGGTCCTCCCGCGCCAGCACCACCCGGACCGTCACGCGAAATGTCGATCCCGCCGTGTACGGGTGCAACGGCCATGCCCCGTGCGCGCTGCCGTTCCGGCAGCGTGTGGCGCCGTCGGCTATCCGGCGAGCGCGAGACGGAGGCCGTTCAGCGCGGCCTGCGTGGCGCGCCGGCGGATCTCTTCGCGGTCGCCGATCAGTCGGACCTGCACGCTCCGGCGCATCGCCGAGCCGACCCACGCGATCGACACCGTGCCCACCGGCTTCTCGGGACTGCCGCCGCCCGGGCCGGCGATCCCCGTGATCGCGACGCCGACGTCGGTCTGCAGCCGGTCGCGTACCCCCTCCGCCATCGCTTCCGCGACCGTATTGCTGACCGCCCCGTCGCGATCGAGGACCGCCGGCTCCACGGCGAGCAGCGAGCGCTTGACCGCGTTGTCATAGGCGATCACGCCGCCGACGAAGACGTCGCTCGACCCCGGAATCGCCGTCAGCCGAGCGCCGAGCAACCCGCCGGTGCAGCTCTCGGCCACCGCGATCCGCATCCGCTTGGCGCGATACGCCGAGAGGACGACCGCCGCGAGATCCTGCTCGTCGATGCCATAGACGTATTTCTCGCCGATCCGCTCGCGGATCAGCGCGATCCCCGTGTCGAGCGCGTCGACGGCGGCAGCGGCCGGCAGTCCCCGCGCGGTCAGGCGCAGATCGACGCCGTCGGCGCCCGGCAGGTAGGCGAGCGGGAGACCATTGACCGTCGCCGCGAGCTCGCGCAATTGCTCGGCGACGGACGACTCCGCGATACCGGTCGTGCGCAACGTCCGCGATCGGACGACGGCCGATCCGGTCCCCCGCCGCGAGCGGAGGATCGGCAGCAGCTCGTCGGCGAGCATCCCGCGCATCTCGCGCGGCACGCCGGGCAGCATCGCGACCCAGCGCTGCCGGGCGTCGTCGAGCCAGATGCCGGGCGCGGAGCCATGCCGATTCACCAGGATGCGGGCGCCGTCGGGGACCATCGCCTGCGCGCGGTTCGGCGCAGGGAGCGGACCGGGGAGGCCGCGGGCCTGCCAGCGCTCGGCGAGCCCCGCGAGGATCGACTCGTCGAGCCGCATCGCGCGCCCGAAGAGAGCGGCGATCGCCGGCTTCGTCAGATCGTCGGCGGTCGGCCCGAGCCCGCCGGTCGTGATGACGGCACCGGTCCGCGCGAGCGCCTCACCGACGGCCGCCCCGATCGCGTCGGCAGTGTCGCCGACCGTGGCGCGCCTGACGATCTCGACGCCGATCGCGGAGAGCTCGCGGGCGAGGTATGCCGCGTTGGTGTCGACGGTGTAGCCGAGCAGCAGTTCGTCACCGATCGTGACGAGCTCGACGCGGGTCGCGGTCGCCATCGCCGCTACGGCGCCTGACGTGCGGACGACCGCGGGCGGAGAAAGATCGCGCCGTACCGCCGGACGTAGAGCACCAGGGAGTAAATGGTGAGCAGCACGGCGCCGCAGAGTCCGACGGTGCCGACGATGCCGATGAAGTCGACGACGGGAGTCATCACGGTCGCGGGCCAGCCCGACTTCGCCAGCACGAGCGCCGCGGAAAACCAGAAGAGCGCGGTCCCGACCCACGTCCACTGGAAGCCGGTCTTCCACTTCGCCGGTCCGATCGCCGAGATGACGACCCCGCGCGCGAGGGCGGCCTGGCGAAAGATCGTCATCATCAGCTCGCGGCCGAGCACGACCGCGACGATCCAGAAGGGGAGGCCGACGAGTCCGACCGGCGTGTGAAACGGCAGCGGCTCGAGCCCCCACGCGCCGCCGGCCGCCGTCCAGCTCCCGAGGAAATCGTGCGGCGGCGCCTGGAGCAGGTACATCGGCAGGATCGTGCAGGCGAGCAGGAGCTTGTCGGCGAGCGGGTCGAGCCAGCGTCCCAGGTCGGTCACGAGGCCGCGACTGCGCGCGAGCTTGCCGTCGTAGTAGTCGGTGATCGCGGCCGCGAGGAAGAGCGCAAACGCCGCCAGGCGCGCCGGCCACGTCGGCGAGAGCGCGAGCAATGCGACGGCCGGGGCGGCAAAGATGCGCCCGACGGTAATCGCGTTTGGCAGGTTCACTGGGCGTCCACTGGCGGTTCCTCGGCGGGCCGGGACGCCGGCCGCGGGACCCCGCAGCGGGCCTAGGCCAGCGACTTCAGCACGAGCTTGCTGACGGCTTTGAGGGTGTCGAATACCCCATCGCCGCTCACGGCGACGGCCTCGAAATATGGCGCCCGCTCGACCCATTCCCCAGTGGGGATCTGGTCGATCAGCATCTCGCCGGGGTGATTCGTGTCGGGCGTGACGCGCATGCGCGCCGGATCCTCGACTTCCCAACCCGGATTGAGCGAGGCCTGCAGGTCGGCGATCGCCGCGGCATTCGGGAGATCACGCTTGTTGTACTGCACGACGAACGGCATGCGGCGCAGGTCGTAGCCGTACTCCGCCATGTTGTCGTACAGGTTCTGCATCGCTTCCTGATTCGCTTCCATGCGCTCGATCTGCGAGTCGGCGACGAAGACGATGCCGTCGACGCCCTTGAGAATCAGCTTGCGGCTCGCGTTGTAGTAGATCTGGCCGGGCACCGTGTACAGGTGGAAGCGCGTCTTGAACCCGCGGATCGTGCCGAGGTCGACGGGGAGGAAATCGAAGAAGAGCGTGCGCTCGGTCTCGGTGGCGAGCGAGATCAGCTTGCCGCGCGTCTCCGGCTGCACCTTGCCGTACACGTGCTCGAGATTGGACGTCTTGCCGCCAAGACCGGGACCGTAGTAGACGATCTTGCAGTTGATCTCGCGCGACGCGTAGTTGATCATCGACATGACTGTCGGCTCCTACTGGAACAGTCTGTCGATTTCGTCATCCGCGCCGGCGAGGATATTCGGCTGGGCCGGTGCGCCGCCCTGCCCGCGTGTGAAGACGGTCTCGAAGAGCCGCGTCAGCTCGTCGACGGCGGTCTTCATCTTGAGTCGCACGAGACCCAGGGTGGTGCGATTGTCGAACAGCACGACGAGGATCACGCGGCGGGCGACGTCCGCGAGGTACATCGACTCCTTCTCGCCCTGGTGGAAGAGCGTGTTGAAGTCCTGCTCGCCGATCAGGCGCGCGAGCTGATCGTTGGCGCTGAAGTCGGCCGCGGTCAGGGTCGCGAAGGCCGTCGGGTCGAAGGTGAGCTGCTCACCGACGGTGGTGACGAGCTGCCCGGTGCGGTCGACCAGCAGGGCGCATCGGGCGTTGCTCTCGTACAGGAAGCGCTGCAACGTCTGCGTGATCGCGTCGTAGTCGCCTTCCGTGAACGACCAGCTCGCTGAACCGACGGCCATGAAACCCCACCTAGTCGAGTGACGCCTCTACATGCCGCAAGACCTGCTTGCCGCGCCGCCTGAGGCTCGAACGCGGTTCCCAGCGGATATAGTCCCGCAGGAGCCGTGCGGTGTCGGCGTCCGGCCGTCCCCGCAGGTATCCCAGCGCGGCCAGGCGCTGGAGCGAGTGGCGACTGAAGAGGTTGCGCCGGTGCCGGTGCTGCTGCCCGCTCCACGCGAGCAGGCCGACCGCGAGGCCGCCGAGAAACCCCAGTGCCGCCAACCGCCCCCCATCCCGCGTCACCGCATCTCCCGACGCGCGGACAGGGCCTGCGCGATAGTGACGCCGTCCGCGTACTCGAGGTCACCACCGACCGGCAGTCCGCGGGCGATCCGGGAGACGGTCACCGCCGCCCCGTCGGCGGCCGGTCCGGCGGCGAGGAGCGTCCGCTGGAGGTAGAGGGCGGTTGCCTCCCCTTCCAGACTCGGGTTCGTCGCCACGATCACCTCGCGCACACCACCCGCGGCGACCCGCGCGAGGAGGGGGGCCACGGTCAGGTCTTCGGGCCCGACGCCGTCGAGGGGCGACAGCCGCCCGCCGAGCACATGGTAGACGCCGCGATACTCGCCGGCCCGCTCGATCGCCCCGATATCCGCCGCTTCCTCGACGACGCAGACGAGCGTGGCGTCGCGACGCGCGTCGCGGCAGATGCCGCAGAGCGCCTCTTCCGTGAGGTTGTGGCATCGGTCACAGGCGCGGACCCGCTCGGCCAGGGTGAGCAGGGCCTCGGCGAGGCGACGGCTCTGGTCGGGGGGCCGCTTCAGCAGGTGATAGGTGAGCCGGAGGGCAGTCTTGCGCCCGATGCCCGGCAGCCTCGCCAACTCGGTCGTCAGGTCGTCGATCGCGGCCACGGACGCGCGGTCAGAACGACAGCGGAAACGGCAGGTTCAGGCCACCGGTCAGCTTGCCCATCTCCTCCTGGGCCAGTGCCAGCGCCTTCCGCTGCGCCTCCGTCACGGCCACGAGCAGCAGATCCTCCAGCATCTCGACGTCGGCCGGATTCACGACGCTCGGATCGATGCGGATCGACTTGACCTGCCCCTTTCCATCTGCCTGCACGGTGACCATGCCGCCGCCAGCCGCCGCAGAGACGGTCTGGTGCTGCAGGTCATCCTGGATCTGCTTCAGCCGGCCCTGCACCTGCTGCGCCTGCTGCAGCAGCTTCATGATATCCGGTGCCATCGCGCACTCCCCTCGCCCAGGTGTCCCCGAAATTTACGCCGACGCGCGGCGCGCTGGTCAGTCGGTGCCCTCGCCGAGGAGTTCCAGATCGAGGGCATCGATCGCTGCACCGAGCAGCGCGTCCTGCTTGCGCAGGCGCGCGACCTGTTCGCCCTTGACCGCCTCGGCGGTGAGGCGCCGCGCCGGGCCCGCGCCGTCGATCGTCGCGACCTCGACGCGCACCCCGGCGACCGCGCCGGCAACGCGCGCGATCGCTGCCGCGAGGTCGGCGCGTCCGGATTCCAGCTTGCGGGACGTGAACTCATTGGGCTCCGCCAGACGCACGACCGCCTGCCGCGCCCCATCGACGGCGACGGGCGTCGCCTGCTCGACCGCCGAGGCGAGGAGCGGTGACATCGCGCGTACCACCCGGATGATCTCGGGCCACCCGGCGACGAGCGATGCCGTGGTCGCAACGGCGCGATCGACCGCGTGATCGACGGCGATGGGGTCGGCGTCGGCGATGGCGCGTCTCGCGTCGCCGCTCACCATCGTCCCGCTCGCGCCGCTCGCCTCCGGGCGGATGCTCCTCGTCGGAGCAGCCGTGGCGCCGAACGTCGCGGCGGCACCCGCCTTGTCACGCGCGAGCGGCGGGGTGCGGGGCGGCACGGCGGTCGACCCGGTCGGTCCGGACGATTTGCCCGTCGACGGACCGGCCGGCGCACCGCCC
>Ga0116229_10000098_pt1 | contig 81351 bp, 66 predicted proteins | sample S1TSphgellanicum_3_FD_87313 | JGI IMG/M metagenome (GOLD analysis project Ga0116229, IMG submission 87313) | Host-associated microbial communities from peat moss isolated from Minnesota, USA - S1T2_Fc - Sphagnum magellanicum MG | ecosystem: Host-associated > Plants > Peat moss > Unclassified...
CCCTTCTCGATATGGAAGGAATCGTCCAGATCCGGATCGTTGATCAATCCCTTCCACCCCATCGTGGTGCGCGGCTTTTCGAAATACACCCGCATGATGAGCAGCAGCGTCGAATCCACCCGTTTCGCCAGGCCCGCGAGCCGGCCCGCGTACTCGCGGGCGGCCGCCGGATCGTGGATGGAACAAGGTCCGACGACCACGAACAGGCGCGGATCGCGGCGCTCCAATATCGCGCGGACGACTTCGCGCGCCGCGAACACGGTCTGCGCGCCCTTCGCCGTCAACGGCAAGCGCCGCTTGACCTCTTCGGGTGTCGCCAACAGGTCGCTCGAGGCGACGTTGACGTTTTGTAATTGATCTTGACTGTGCGGCATCCTTCGGACCTTGGCTACATGGACGTTCTGATCGTCCACAGCTCGGGAAAGAACTTCAATTCCAACGCTTTCGTCAGATAGGACACGCCGCCGGTGCCGCCCGTTCCGCGCTTGTAGCCGATGATGCGTTCGACGGTCTTGACGTGAGCGAAGCGCCACAATTGAAATTTGTAATCGAGATCGACCAGTCGTTCCGCCAGTTGGTAAAGGTCCCATTCCTTGACCGAGTTGTGATATACGCTGAGCCAGGCCGCGGCGACTTGCTTGCTCGCCTGATAGGGCAAGGTGAAATCGCGGTCGATGGACTCGGCCGGAATGTCGAGCCCGCGCCGGCTCAACAGCCGCAGCACCTCATCGTAGAGGCTCGGAGCGCGCAATGCCCGCTCGAGCAACTCATAGGTGGGCGGATCGCCGCGAAACACCTTGATCGTGTCGACGTGCTTGTTGCCGATGAGAAATTCCAGCATCCGATACTGCGGCGATTGAAATCCCGAGGACTTACCCAGCGTGTTGCGAAACGCCGAGTAATCGTGCGGCGTGATCGTCGCCAGCACGTCCCAGGATTGCAGCAGCTGCTGTTGTATGGTCGAGACGCGCGCCAACATCTTGAAGGTGGGACCAAGATCGTCGCGCCGCACGCAATCGACCGTGGCGCCGAGTTCATGCAGGCACAACTTCATCCACAACTCGGACGCCTGGTGAATGACGATGAACAGCATTTCGTCGTGCTGGTTGGAGAGCGGCTGCTGCGCGCCCAAGAGCTTGTCGAGATGCAGATACTGCGAGTAGCTCAGCGACTCGCTCAAGTCCCAATGAACCTGCTCGTCGGACAAATCGACGAAGGGTTTGACCCGCGGTGTGATCTCGCTCATGGCCGGCTGAAGATCCAGGCCGGTACCGTGCGCCAGCCGGCGAGCAATTCGCGGTCCAGGCGCCGATAGTCCGGTTCGATTTTCTCCACCAGACGCCAGAAGTTCGCCGAGTGATTCATGTGTTTGGTATGCGCCAGTTCGTGCACGAACAGGTAGCGCACCACCGCGGGTCGAAGGAAGACCAACGAGCAGTTCAGGCTCACGGTGCCCCGCGTCGAGCAACTGCCCCAGCGGGTGCGCTGGCAACGGATGGCCACGCGCGCGACGGAGTAATTGAGGTCCGCCGCCAGCTCCAGCAGACGCGGCGCCAAGCGCTCATTGGCCGCCCGCTTGAGCCATCCCTGCAGCAAGCCGCGCGCGCCGCGCTCATCCGGCGCGTGCACCACGATGCGGCCGGGCTCCTCGTCGAGGCCGCGCCACGAGGCGTGGCGCCATTCCACCGCAAAGGTCTCGCCCGTGAAGCCAAAGTCGATGCTCCGCGGCACCGATTCCGGGGGCGCCGCCGAGCATTGCATCGCCGCCACTTTGCGATCGATCCACGGCGTGAATCGCTGCACGAAGTCATGCACCGTGTGCGGCTTGACGCCCACCGGCACGACGATTTCGACGCGGCCGCCGACGTGCACGCGCGCCGTCAGCCGCCGCGCCCGTGTGCTGACCCTGACCGCGAACGAGTCGCTCGACGCGCGAGTCTCGAACAAGGATAACTGCGTGCCTTGTGGCTTCATCGCGCCGAATGATACCAGGTTCATGCGGCGCGGCGGCTGCATGCCGGGCGGCAACTTTGGTGCGGGCCGGCGGCTGCGCGTGGGCCGGCGCCGCCGCTCCCTCACGGGCTCGCGAGCAGCGACTCTTGGCGCTGCGCGGCTTTGTACTCCGGCGCGACGATCAAGGATTTCTCGATCCAATTGCGCGCCGCCAATCGATCACCGCGCAGCATGAGTTCCCGGCCGAGCGCAAGGTACGCCTCGGCATGTCCCCAGCCTGGCGCATCGATGGCGGTGGCCGAGGACCCTTCGAACAATTGCGCGGCCAGCTCGAGCTGCCTGAACGCGGCTTGATGCTCCGCGGAGTCCTTCTTCGACCGAGCCAAGGCGTTCATCGCGCTGAGGAATACCACGCGCGGATTGCGCGGTGCCAATGCCAACGCCTCCTCGAGCCGGTCTGCGGCCCGAGAGCGCCATAGCAGTCCTTCGAGTTTCTCGTGCTCGGCCAAGGATGAATAGCAGGCCGACTGCAATGCCATGGCTTCCACGGATTTGACATCTTGCTGCAGAATCGCCTTGGTGTCCGCGATGCAATCCGTCAATGCCGATTCGGCCTGGTGCTCGCGGTGCTCGCCGGCGATGAGTCCCATTCGATATTGCGCGTGCGCCAACTGGTAGCGCAGGGCCGGGTCGGTGGGATCGTCCTTCACCTGCGCGCTGAGGTTCTGGATTACGCTGGCCAGGCCATTACCGTCCTCGGTTTGGTACGCATAGAGGATTTGCGCTTGGAGGTCGCCGCCGAACTCCGCCGCCGCCCGCACCGCCGTCGGTACCGCCATCGACACCAGAAGCAGGCTCGCTAACAGGAAGTTCTTGGCCATGATCATTGTAGGACCCGCGATTACAATGGCCGGATGAAGATATCACTAATCGATATCGGCTCGAACCTCACGCACGAGAGCTTCGCCGCCGACCGCGACGCCGTGATGGCGCGGGCGCTTGCGGCCGGGGTGCGCCGTCAAATCGTCACCGGGACGGACCTGGCGAGTTCGCTCGAGGCCGCCGCGATGGCGGCTAAGACTCCGGCCGTCCTCTCGAGCACGGCCGGCATGCACCCCCATCATGCGCACCACTGGACCGCCGCGGTGCGCGCGGAGTTATCCGCGCTGCTTCGCCGCGAGGCGGTGGTGGCGGTCGGCGAATGCGGCCTCGACTACTTCCGCGACTTATCGCCGCGCGACGCGCAACGTGCCGCCTTCATCGCGCAACTGGAAATCGCGGCGGCGGTACGGAAACCTGTTTTTCTGCACCAACGCGACGCCCATGCGGACTTCCTGGCCATCCTCGAGGAGCATGCCGGCGCGCTGGTCGGCGGCGTTGCGCATTGCTTTACCGAAGGCCCTGCGGAACTCGAGGATTATCTCGAGCTCGGACTGTCGGTCGGTGTCACGGGCTGGCTCAACGATGAGCGTCGCGGCCAGCGGCTGCGCGCGGCGTTGCCGCTGATTCCCGACGATCGATTGATGGTGGAGACCGACGCCCCGTATCTGCTGCCGCGCGATCTCGTCCCGCGGCCAAGTTCGCGGCGCAACGAGCCGTCGTATCTGCCGCATATCGCGCGCACCGTGGCGTCGTTGCGCGGCCAGACGCTCGAGCAGGTCGCCGCCTCGACCACGCGCAACGCGTGCCTGCTATTCGGCCTCGAAGGGCTTTGAGGCACTAGACGCCCGTTCCCATCGGCGCCGCATCGCGCGGCGGTCAGAGCTGGGTAACTCTCGGCGGTTGGTAATTTTCAGAGATTGGTGAATTGGTGCGGGCTCGGGCGCAATTGGGCAACCAGGCCCGCCCAGGCATTCGCAAACATGGCGAAGGCCGGCGATGACTTCATGCTGCGGTCCACCACCGGGAACTCCACTTCGATACCGTCCAGCATCAGCACCCATTTCGGGATGCCTTTCGTGAACTTGCCGACGTTGGAGAACAAGAGTCGTCCCTCGACCGGGACATCGCCGACCAGCGCTTTGACCGCCGCGATCCGGTCATACAGCGCAGGCTGGGGGTTGTCGAAGGTGAAGCGATGACCTCGGCCCATGACGGTCCAATCGCTCATCTGATCGCCGCCGAAGATGAGGCCGGCGACGCGCCGCGTGTCGAGCACGAGCACGCCTCGCGGAGTGAGCAGGATGTGATCGATATGGATGAAGCCGCCCATCCCGTCGGGCACGAGCACCTGGTGGGCCGCTTCGAATGCGACCCGTTCCAAGCGCGCCAACAGCGAGCGGCGCCGGGCGCGACGCTGATAGACGCGCAGGCCCCAGATGGCGCCGGCCGCCAGCACCACGGCGGCCGCGGCGCTCCAGATCCATTTCGGGTCTATGTCAATGCTGGTCATTCGAGCGCGACGGCCAGGTCCTCGAGCGTTGCCGGCAGATCCACGACGTGCCGAGGAAGGCGCAATAACCGATCGAGACTGTCGGGAACCGCCACCGCTTTGCCGATGATGGGTTCGACGATCTCATTGAACTTGGCCGGGTGCGCGGTGGCCACCACGACCCACGGACGATCGCGGCGCTCCGCCGCGCTCAAGCGACGGTAGATTTCCGCCGCGGTTGCGGTATGCGGACACCATTCGCGCCCATGGCGCAAGAAGTCCTCGCCGATACGAGTTCGGATCGTAGCGTCATCGACACTATCGGCGCTCAATTGCTCGCGGATCGCTTCGACCGTCGGATAGCGTGCGCGAATGCGTTCCATGTTGCTCGGGTTGCCGACGTCCATCGCCGACGCGAGCGTCGCGACGCTGGGGCGTGGCTGCCAGACGCCGGTTTCGAGGAAGTCCGGCACCGTGCGATTGAGGTTGTGCGCGAGCACGATGCGGTCGATGGGAAATCCCAAGGCGCGAGCCCACACTGCGGCGAATGCATTGCCGAGATTGCCGGCCGGCACGATGTAAGAGGCCTTTGCCGAGGTAGTGCGTTCGATCTCGAGGCTCGACGCGGCGTAGTAGACCGTCTGCGGCAACAGCCTGCCGACATTGATGCTATTGGCGGAGCTGAAGCGGTGGCGCTGTCTCAAGGCCGGATCGCGCAGCGCTTCTTTCACCAAGCGCTGACAATCGTCGAAGGTGCCGTCGATGCGCAGTGACGTCACGTTGTCGCCCCAGCAGGTCAATTGCTGTTCCTGGCGGGGACTCACGAGGCCCTTGGGATACAGGATCACGACGCGCGCCCACGGACGCCGGTGAAAAGCCGCCGCCACCGCGCCGCCGGTGTCCCCCGATGTCGCCACCAAAATAGTCAGCGGCACCGCGCTCGATGTTTCCAGGCGCTGCAGACATTCGGCGAGAAAACGGGCGCCGAAATCCTTGAACGCCGCGGTGGGGCCATGGAACAGTTCGAGGGCGAACAGCGGATCGACCGATCCGTTGACCGTCGTCGTCGGGGCGCCGAAATCGAGGGCCGCATCGACGATGGAGCCGAGTTCCGAGCGCAGACGGTCGCCGGCGAAGAACCCGTCGAGAGCGGCGCGACCGACGTCGGCCAATCCGGAGCGCCCGCTGAAGTCGGCCGGACCCAGCACCGGCAAATAGGTGGGCACGTACAAGCCGCCATCGGGTGCGAGTCCCTGCGCGATGGCCTCGCTCAAGGACACCGCGGGAGCGCCGCCGCGCGAACTGACGAATCTCAGTTCCGGCATCAGGCCTTCACCACGCGGGCGCCGTAATTCTCCATTCCAGAAATCCAGTAATCGGACTGTAAACCGTGGTCGGCGAATGCCGCCACCATGGCGCCACGCACCGCCTCGGCATATTGGATCTCGGCCCATGCAAACACCGTCGGCCCGGCTCCGGAGATCGAACACCCGAGTGCTCCGGCCGACATGGCGCCGCGCTGCACGTCCTTGAAGCCGGGGATCAAGGAGTGGCGCTGCGGCTCGATGATCACGTCGTTGAAGGAATCGCGGATCATGTCCAGATCGTTTGAATAGCAGCCGCTGATGAAGCCGGCGAGATTGGCGCTGGCCCAGACGAAATCCGAACGCGTGACGTCGGTCTTCAGAATGGCGCGCGCCTCGCGCGTCCCGAGATACATATGGGGATGCGCGAGTACGCAGCGCAGCGACGGCGGCACCGGAATTTGCTTCACGCGCGGGTGATCGATGCCGACGGTCAGGGTCAGGCCCCCGAACAGGCAGGGAGCGATATTGTCGATGTGCGCCGAACCGCTGGCGACGATTTCCCCTTCCATGGCAAATTTCAGCAGCTGCAGCCGCGGCACCGGGACATGCAGCAGCGCGTTGGCGGCCACCACCGCCGCCACGGCCGAAGCGGCCGACCCGCCCAACCCGGAGCCGAGCGGGATGCCTTTTTCAATGTCCATTTCAAAACCGAAATCCAGGCCGAGCGCCGCATGCAGCGCCTGTACGGCGCGGCCCGCCGTGTTGTTCTGGGGATCCACCGGCAAATCGCCCGCGATCCCGGAGATCGAGCGAATTCTCACCACCGGCTCTTCGATCCGGCGTATCCGGACCCGGTCGCCCACGGCCTCCACCGTATGCCCCAGAATATCGAAGCCGATACCCACGTTGGCAACGGTTGCGGGCGCGAACGCGGTGACGTCGGTCAACATTACAGATGCGCACCAAGATAAGCGGACAAGCGCAGCAGATCCGAGAAAACGCCGGCGGCGGTGACTTCGGGCCCCGCGCCCGGACCTTGCACGATCAAGGGATTGTTGCAGTAGCGGCGCGTTGCGAATCGTACCACGTTGTCGGTCAACGCAATGTTGGCGAAGGGGTGTTTCGCGTCCAGACGCACCAGGCTCACGGTCGCTTTGCCATCCACATCGATACGTCCCACGTAGCGTAGCACCTCATTCTTGGCCCGCGCATCCGCGAGCGTCGACGCCATCGTGGCATCGAATTCGCGCAGCCGCTCCATGAATTCATCGACGCCGCATTTTTCGAGGGCCTTCGGCACCAGTCCCTCGACCTGAACGTCCGACATCTCGAGCGTCAATCCCATCTCGCGGGCCAATATGATGAGCTTGCGGGCGACGTCGAGCCCGGACAAGTCGTCGCGCGGGTCCGGCTCCGTGTAGCCCTTGGCCTTGGCGTCACGCACGATCGAGGAGAAGGATTCGCGGCCTTCGAACACATTGAAGAGATAGGCCAAGGTGCCGGAGAATATTCCTTCGATACAGGTGATCTCATCGCCCGTCTCGCGCAGATCGCGCAGTGTTTGGATGACCGGCAGTCCCGCGCCCACGGTCGCCTCATACAAGTAGTGGGTGCCCGCGGCGCGGCCGGCCTCCTGCATTTCGCGGTAATAGGGCATGGTACCGCTGTTGGCCTTTTTGTTGGGCGTGACGATGTGGATTCCGCGTTTCAGCCACGTACCGTAGTTCGCCGCCACCGCGGCGCTCGCGGTGCAATCGATGATGACGGTGTGCGGAATGAAGTCCGCCTGCACATGATTGGCGAATTTCTCCAGATCGAGCGGTTCACCCGCCGTCGCGAGCCGTTCCGCCCAGTGATCGAGATCGACCGCGTTCTGCTCCAGCAACATGCGCGTCGAACTCGCGATGCCGCGGACTCGCAGATCCAGATTCAACGCACGCAAGCGCTCGATCTGCGAATCGATCTGCGCGAGCAGCACGCGCCCGACCGTTCCGGGTCCGATCAAGCCGATCGACAGGGTGTTCGGCGACAAATAGAACGCCGCATGCACGGCGCGCAACGCCTTGGCGCCCACCTTGCCGTCGACCACCACCGAGATGTTGCGCTCGGAAGCTCCCTGCGCGATCGCACGCACGCTGATGCCCGCATCGCCGAGCGAGTTGAAAACCTTCGCCGCAACACCGTAGGCGCCCGCCATGCCATCGCCGACCACGGCGAGGATGCACATCCCCAAGGCGACTTCCACATGTTGAATCTGTCCGTCGCGCAATTCCGCGTCGAACGCCCGGCGCACCGCTTCCTCGGCGCGCACCGCCTGGGCCTCCGGGATCGCGAAACAGATGGAATGCTCCGAACTGCCCTGGGAGATCAAGATCACCGAAATCCCGGCATCGCGCAGGGCGCCGAACAGGCGGTGCGCGGTACCTGGGACGCCGATCATGCCCGCTCCCTCGAGGTTAACGAGCGCGACCGGATCGATGCTGGTGATTCCCTTTACCTTCAGCGCCGAGACCGGGTTGGCGCAGATCAGGGTGCCGCGCTTCTCCGGCGCAAAGGTGTTGCGGATATAGATGGGAATGTCGCGCGCGACCGCCGGCTCCATCGTCTGCGGATGGATGACCTTGGCTCCGAAGTACGCGAGCTCCATGGCCTCGTTGTATGACAGCTGATCGATGACCTCGGCATTCGGCACGAGTCGCGGGTCGGCCGACAGCACGCCATCGACATCCGTCCAAATGATGATCTCCGACGCATCGAGCAAAGCGCCGAAGATCGAGCCCGAGAAATCGCTGCCGTTCCGTCCCAAAGTCGTTTGATTGCCTTTGGGCGTGGTCGCGACGAAGCCGGTGATGATCAAGCGTCCGGAGAAGCCCTCCGGCACGTGGCGCTTCAAGTTCGCTTCGCTCTCCGTCCACTGCACCGCCGGACCCAACGAACCCCATTCGACGATGATGACATCGCGGGCATCGATCCACAGCACGTCACCGGCGATGCGGCCGCGTGCTCGGAGAAACGGCGCGAACAGACGCGTCGACCAGATCTCGCCATAGCCGGCGATCACATCGCGCATCGAGTACGTCGAGGAGCGGATGAGACGCACGGTTTGCAGCATGCCGGCGATATCGCGGCAGTCCTGCTCCAGTTGGTCGACGTAGCGCTCGCACGCTTCCTGGGAGACGATCGCAGCCGCCAGCTCGACGTGTCTTTGCTTCAGCGCCGCGATGGCGGGGAGGAAATCCCCGTCGGGGTGCTCCGCCAAAGCCACCAAATTCAGCAGGGCGTCGGTCACCCCGCGGCAAGCCGACAAGACCACCGCTTCGCGCGGCTTGGGCGATGCCTCGATGATGTCCGCCACGCGACGAAAGCAAGCGGCGTCCGCGACGCTGGAGCCACCGAATTTGTGTACGATCCATTTGTCCATGATTCACGAGCGCCCGTTAGCGCGGGCGTTCTTCGCCGCTCCCTAACCTCATAAGTTGATGAATTGCGGCACCACACCGCTCAACCGGCCCGGACTCTAATCGCAGCGTGGGGAGCCTAGCAAGCAATTCCGTCGCAAGTTCATGGCCTATTGCGTCGCGCTCCGCTCCCGAGACGCGGGCCCACTCCTCGACCTGGACCCGGGCGCGAACCCGGGCGCGAACCTAAGTGCTGACCCGGCAGGCGCGGGCGCGCGGCGGTGCCTGTCCCCGCGCTCCGTCCCGGCTGGGTGCCGAGCGCACGCGCTTGGCCAGATGTACGACGGGGCCCAGAAGCATGACTGGGCCCTGAACGATGACTGGGCCCTGAACCATGACTGGGCGCGGAAGCGCGGCCGGCCTTCGGCAAGCCTGTGTGTTGCGTGCGAAATCGCTGTGCCGGCGCCGCCGTTCGCGCCGCCGCTTGCGGTGCCGTCCCCAACGGCTGATAGGCAGGAATGAGGTGATGCTTGCCGTTGCCGATCAAATCCGCGCGCCCCATCCGTTTCAATGCGTCGCGCAGCAGCGGCCAGTTGGCCGGATCGTGATAACGCAAGAAAGCCTTGTGCAGCCTGCGCACCTTCGTGCCCTTGGGAACGATGACCTCCTCGCTCGAGCGGGAAATCCGCTTGAGCGGATTCTTGCCCGAGTGATACATGGCGGTGGCGGTTGCCATGGGCGAGGGCAGGAACGCCTGCACCTGATCGGCGCGGAAACCGTTCTTCTTCAGCCACAGCGCGAGCTGGAGCATGTCCTGATCGCGGGTGCCGGGATGCGCCGCGATGAAATACGGAATGAGGTACTGTTCCTTGCCGGCTTCCCGTGAATACCGGTCGAATAATTCCTTGAACCGGTAGTAGGTGCCGACTCCCGGCTTCATCATCTTCGACAGCGGTCCGTCGCCGATGGCCTCGGGCGCAATCTTGAGATAACCGCCGGTGTGATGCGTTGCCAGCTCGCGCACGTACTCGGGCGATTCGATCGCCAGATCGTAGCGCACGCCCGAGGCGATCAATACCTTCTTGACTCCCTTCAAAGTTCTCGCCCGCCGGTACAAGTCGATGAGCGGCGCATGATTGGTATCGAGATTCGGACACACGCCGGGATATACGCATGACGGCCGACGGCACGCGGACTCGATCGCGGGGCTCTTGCAGTGCAGCCGGTACATGTTCGCCGTCGGACCGCCGAGATCGGAAATCACGCCGGTGAAGCCCGACACCGTATCGCGGATGGTTTCGATCTCGCGGATGACGGAATCCGCGGAGCGGCTCTGAATGATGCGGCCCTCGTGCTCGGTGATCGAACAGAAAGTGCATCCGCCGAAGCAGCCGCGCTGGATCGACACCGAGAATCGGATCATGTGATAGGCGGGAATTTTTTGCGTGCCGTACGATGGATGCGGACGGCGCGCGTACGGCAATTCGTAGGTTGCATCCATCTCGGGGGTGGTCAAGGGAATGGGTGGTGGATTCAGCCACAGTTCCCATTGACCGTGGCGCTGCACCAGCGCGCGCGCGTTGCCGGGATTCGATTCCAGATGCAAGATGCGCGAGGCGTGCGCGTACAAAACGGGATCCCGGCTCACTTGTTCGAAGGATGGCATGCGGATGACGCTGCGTGCGCGTTCCGCGTTCGGCACCTTGCGATAGAACTTCACCACCCGCTCGGCACTCGTCGTGGCCGACGTGGCACTCGCAGCAGCGGCACCGGCCGAGGTCGTGGCCGAGGCGGCGGTCGGCGCCTGATTCGCCAGCCGATCCGATTCGCTCGCGTAAGGATCGATGGGCGGATTGAGCGGTCCGGGCGTATCCACTTCCGTCGAATCGATTTCCACCCAACCCTGCGGCATGCCGCGGCGCAGATAGGCCGTACCGCGCAAATCATCGATGGCGGCGACCGCTTCGCCCGCATCGAGGCGCCGCGCAATCTCGCTGATTTGACGCTCCGCGTTGCCGTACACCAAGAGGTCCGCAGTCGAGTCCACCAACACCGAACGGCGCACCTGGTCAGTCCAATAATCGAAATGCGCGATGCGCCTTAGACTCGCCTCGATGCCGCCGATCACGATGGGTACGGATTTGAACGCTTCGCGAATTCGCTGTGAGTAGACGATGACGCAGCGATCGGGTCGCTTGCCGCCCTGCCCGCCCGGCGTATAGGCGTCATCGCTGCGCACCCGGCGATCGGACGTGTAGCGATTCACCATGGAATCCATGTTGCCGCCGGTCACGCCGAAGAACAGTCGCGGCGCACCCAGCGCTTCGAATGCGGCGGGCGTTCGCCAATCGGGCTGGGCGATGATGCCGACCTTGAATCCTTGCGCCTCGAGCACACGCCCGATGATGGCCATGCCGAAGCTCGGATGATCCACGTAGGCGTCGCCGGTGACGATGATGACGTCGCATCGATTCCAGCCGAGGGCGGCCATTTCGGCGCGCGAGGTCGGCAGGAAGGCTGCCGGCTTCACGCCGGCAGCCTGGGTTTCACTGCGGGAAAATAAGGGGCTCGCGGATTGCACGCCCGGGATTAGGCCTGAATGCGCGGCTTAAGTCATCAGCCGATGTCGACCGGGACATAAATCTGGGCATCCTCGCGCTGAATCAGCAGCGCGACGCTGTGGCCGGCCCGCGCCACCTCGCGCTTGAGGTCCGCGACCGACGCCACCCCAGCGCCATTCACTCCCAAGACCACGTCGCCCGCCTGCAATCCGGCCGCCAGAGCCGGCCCGCTGACATCCTCGACCAGTAATCTTCCGCGCGTGTGCAGTTCCTCCTGCTCACTCGGTGCCAGCGGGCGCACCGCGAGACCGAGCTTGCCGCCGCCGTCTTCACTCGAGGCGCGTGCAGTCTTTTCAGGTTCGTCCTCGAGCAGCACGGTCTTGACGTCCACGGTCGACGCCTTGCGATCGTGCCAGATGCCGATGTGCGCCTCGTTCCCCGGAGGGATTTCCGCGATGACCGTCGGTAAATCGAATGAATGATCGATGTAGTGGCCGTCGACGCTGGTGATGACATCGCCGGGCTTCAAGCCGGCTTTCTCGCCGGGACTGTTCGGCTCCACGGCGCTGATCAGCGCGCCGTGCGGAGTGCCCAAGCCGAAGGTCTGCGCCAATTGCTGATTGACTTCCTGGACGGCCACCCCGATCCGGCTGCGGCTGACCTTGCCCTTGGTGAGGAGTTGTTCTTTGACGTTTAACGCGAGGTCGATGGGAATGGCGAAGGACATGCCCATGTAGCCGCCGGTGCGGCTATAGATCTGCGCGTTGATGCCGATCACCTCGCCGTCGAGATTGAATAACGGTCCTCCGGAGTTGCCCGGATTGACCGCGGCATCGGTCTGAATGAACGGCACATAGTTTTCATCCAGTGATCGCGCGGTGGCGCTCACCACACCCGCGGTCACGCTGTTTTCGAAACCGAAGGGAGAGCCGATCGCGACCACCCATTGGCCGGGCTTCAAGCGCGAGGAGTCGCCGAAGTGCACGATGGGTAGTCCGGTCGCCGCGATCTTGAGCAGCGCCACATCGCTGCGCTTGTCGACGCCGATCACCTTGGCGGCAAACTCCCGCCGATCGGTGAGCTTCACCGTGACCTCGGAGGCGTCGGCGACGACATGCGCATTGGTGAGCACATAGCCGTCGTGACTGACGATGAAACCGGAGCCGATTCCGTGGCTCGGCTGCGCATGCCCGGGGGGCATCTGGTGATGAAAGAATTGCGACAGCGGGTCATCGCCGTCGGCGGGTTCACCCATGACGCCAAGTTTCGGCGCCTTCTCGACCACGCTGATGTTGACCACGGCGGCGCCGTTCTCGGCCACCAGCCCCGAGAAATCCGGCAGGCCGGTCACGCGCCCGGCCGCAGGCGCGGAAGATTGCGCCACCGGTGCCGCGGCCTGCGGCGCGGCCGCGGGATTGGCGTCCGCCTGCGAGCGCTGGTGTGCGACGACCACGACGAATATGCCGGCAACCGCCGCGAGCGACCAAGTTCTAATGCTTCCCATTGAATAAGACCCCTCTGGAGGATAAATTCAGTTCCCCAACAGACCCCGTGGTTGGGCCTTTGGTTTCAATTTTCCAGTTTAATTGCAAGTAATTTATTACACCTGGGTAATTCGAACCCTGCGGCGGGCGCAGGCGACTTGAAAATGTGATTCCCGACGGGTTTGAGGCTCGGGCTAAGCGCTACTCTGGCTCCCCTAACCGATAAGCTTCCATATGCAAGATGCAACGGGACCGAATTTGCTGGTGGTGGGGGGCGATAACAAGCGCCTGCAATGGCTCACCCACCACGTCACGAGCCACTGGCCGAATGCCGAGGTAACCACCGTACCCGCCGAGGACCCGCAGTCCTTGATTCGGCTGGTGAGCGAACGTGCACCGGACGCGCTGATCCTGCAGGTCGACTTCGCGAGCGATGCCGTGGCGACCGCCGCTCTGCAGCATCTCGGCCAGATGCTGCGGGCCCAGCCGGCGCTATATTGCATAATGCTCGCCGACAATGGCGATGAGATGTCCGCCGTCCGGAGCTTGAAGGGCGGCGCCAAGGACTACCTGCCGCTCGCTCAGATCACCCGGGATCAGTTACTGGGAGCCGTCACGGAAGCGTGTTCCAAGCGGCGCGCCGCGAACCAAGCTGCCAAGACCCTCGCACAGCCCGGCGGAGATCCGCCCGGGATCGAGGTCCCGGGTTACTCCATCCTCAAAGAGATCGCCACCAGCAATTTCTCCAAGGTGTTTCTCGGACGCAGCGAGAATTTGCGCCGCAACGTCGTGCTCAAGATCATGAACCGCGGTTCATCGGCGCGCGAACTCGACGACGCCGAACGTTTTCAACGCGAATACGAAATCATCTCCAGCATCACGCACCGTGCGATCGTCGAAATCTACGATTTCGGCACCCTGCCGAATCATTTGTATTTGGCGATGGAATATTTCCCCTGCGGCGATTTGCGCGATCGGTTGCGCAATCCCATGAGTGTGGACGAGAGCCTGTATTACCTGCGCGCCATTGCCGAGGCGCTGCGGGTGATTCACGTATTTGGTATTTTGCATCGTGACCTCAAGCCCGCCAACGTGATGCTGCGCGAGGATAATTCACCCGTACTCATCGATTTCGGATTGGCGCGCCGCGCCGTCGACGATGCGGAAATGACCGGCGCCGGCCAAGTATTGGGCTCGCCTTACTACATCAGCCCCGAGCAGGCGCAAGGCCACCGCGTCGATGCGCGCACCGATCTCTATAGCCTCGGGGTCATGTTCTACGAAATGCTGACCGGCCAGAAACCCTACAATGGTCGCAGCGCCTTGGCCATCATGCGGCAACATGCCACCTCCCCCGTGCCCGCGCTGCCCGCGCCAACGGCGGCGCAACAACCACTGCTCGACCGGCTCATGGCAAAGCAGCCGAGCGCCCGATACGCCTCGGCCGAGGAATTGCTGGCGGATCTAGGACCGATGGTCGCTGCCGTCGCATAGCCGCTGGCGCGGCGTAGTCGCTCGGGGCGGTTGATTTAGTGTGATGCGCGTCACACCAACCGGTAACCTTTCTCAGCATATGTAATCGACCGATCCGGGCTGTGACAGCCATCAAGCCGCCCGTCAACCGCCTTTGGCACGCTCTGAATGCATGTTCATCACCCGCAAACGCCACGAACGCGAAAAGCAAGAACTGATCGGCGCGAGCAGCCGGTTGACCGATGCCATTCTGAAGGGCACGGCGCAGGGGATCTTCCTGATCGATGCCAAGGGTAAGATCCAGCCGCAGGTGTCGAATTCCCTCGCCGCGCTGTTTCGCCGCGCGGATTTCTCGAATCTAACCTTCGAAAAACTGATCGGCCCGATCGTCTCGACGAAGGCGCTGAGCGTGGCGCGCGGTTACCTCGCCAAACTGTTGCTCGACACGACGCCCAAGAGCGGCGCGGGCCAGAATGCGAACCCGCTGCAAGATGTCGAAGTCAAGCTCCCCAATCCCGACGGCACCGCGGACACCGCCCACTTCTCGTTCGAATTCAATGCCGTCAGCGAGGAGAACGAGGCGCCTACCTGGCTGGTCCGGGTCACCGATATCACCGAGCGCGTGCAGCAAAATCGCGAACTCGAGGATCTGCGCGAACGCATGCGCACTCTGGCGGAAATACTCCGCGGAGTTCTGCAAACCGGGGGCGCTCGCTTCGCCGCATTCCTCAATCGAGCCGATGACTCGATGAAGACCATCAACATCGTCCTCAAGAAACCGGCGCGTGAGGCGGATGCTTTCCGCGCCAAGCTCGAGGAGACCTTGGAAGAAGTCGATCGCCTGCGGCGCGATGCCGCGGCATACAAGCTGACCGCACTCGAAACGGCGACCCGCCAGTTCGAAGATGCATTGCAGGACCTGCGCACCCGCGGCACCCTGAGCGGCAGCGATTTCCTGCCGCTCGCCGTCAAGCTCGACCATTTATTCGGACAATTTGCGCTCATTCGCCAGCTCGTCGCTCAGGCCGGACCGATCGCCGAACTCGATACGACGCCCCAGACACCGATGACCGACAACGGCACTCAGATCATCGAGGCGCCGAAATTCACCGGCCAGATGGCGGAGCTGGACCTTGATCAGGCCGCCGCACCGGCCGCGGAACCGCCCGAGCATGCGTCGGGGGCCTCGCATCGACCGTTGGCCCATCCCATGCCGCGCGAAATGGCCCGCGCAGGCAGCCTCGACAGTACCTTGACGGGACTTGCCGAGATGGTCGCCCAAAAGCACGACAAAACAGTGGCGATCGTCATCAAGGGCATGCATTTGGTTCCGCCGCGCTACCAAGCGACGATCAAGAATGTATCGATTCAGCTGATTCGCAATGCCGTGATGCATGGCATCGAGACCCCCGCGGAACGCCAGGCCGCCGGAAAACCCCCGAAGGGTACCGTGCAGCTCGAATTCAAAGCCATGCCCGACTCCAGCTTCGAATTGAACTTCCAGGACGATGGTTGCGGCCTCAACCCGGATGAGGTCCGCGCCACCGCGATCGCGCGCGGCATACTCACCGCAGAGGAAGCGGCTCGCCTGCGCGATCGTCAGGCCATCAAACTGATCTTCAAGTCGGCGTATTCCACCCTGCCCCAGGCACCCGGCGAGCCCGCCCACGGCACCGGCATGGCAATGGTGCGCCGCTACGTACACGACGCCGGCGGCAAGATCGCGCTCGCCAGCCTCTTAGGCCACGAGACCCGCTTCAAACTGACTCTCCCTCCCCTCACCAGCGCCGCGCCAACCCCAGCCGCGGACCCCCCATCACTCTCCATCGCCGACGCCCGCCCAACCGACCCACCCCCCGCCGACGCCAAAGTCGCCTAACCCCGTTCTCGCCCTTCCGCGCGCTCGCCATCTTCCTTTCTTCTCTCAACTCTTCCAGTTCGACCCCGCCAATCGGCCCCTTGTGAACGGGCGGAAGCACTAAGGTCCGACTAGCGGGTCCGACGCCGTCAACTCCACCAACACCGCCCCCGCCCCCACCCGCTCCCCCACCCCAAATGCAATCCGCGCCACCACCCCGGCGTAGGGCGCCGTCAACGTGTGTTCCATTTTCATCGCCTCGACCGTCACCAACGGAACGCCTCGAGCAACGCTCTGCCCCATCGCGACATGCACCGCGACCACAGTGCCGGGCAGCGGCGTCAGCAACGACCCCTCGAGTTCCGCGGCGCTGACCTGCAGCGCATCCTCGGTCTCCGCCAAACGCAATGCGACATGCCGGCCACCGTGGAACAGATGCAATTCCCGACCGGCAGCGACGCCGTGCGCGTGCACCACGCGCCCGGCGACTTCGGCGGATAGGTGTTCCCCGCCGCGCGCCACCACCCGCACCGGATATTCCGCAGCATTCGAGCCCGGAGCGTTCGAGCCTGCGGCGTTTACGCGTGCAAAATACAGCGCGGGTGCGCATGACTCGACGACGACGGTGTGTGCGCCGAACCTCCACTGGGTGCTGGGCGGCGCCGCCAGCCGCCAGCCGCGAGTGTCCTCCCATAGCGCATCCGCCCCGGTCTGCCGGCTCGCAAACCAGACCGCGGCCAAGACCACATCGAGGTCATCGGGCTGCGGTTCCGCGAACACCAGATGCGCCCGGCGCACATCGAGAAAATCGGTCGCGATGCCGCCGCGTCGAAACTCCGCATCCGCGAGCACGCTGACGAGCAGCGCGCGGTTGGTGGTCACCCCGACCACCTCGAACTCATCGAGCGCCTTGCGCAACAGGTCGCAGGCCTCGGCGCGCGACTCGCCCCAGGCGATGACCTTGCCGAGCATGGGATCGTAAAACGTCGAGACTTCATCGCCGGCGTCGACGCCGCTGTCCACTCTGAGACCACCGCCTCTCGCATCGCCGACCTGCGGCTGGACCGCACTCGAGGCGGAAGCCGCCTCGGGCCAGCGCAGGTGGGCGATGTGTCCGACGCTCGGCAGGTATCCTTGGTCAGGATCCTCGGCATACACCCGCGCCTCGATCGCGGCGCCGTGCTGCACGATCTCCTCTTGGCTCAGCGGCAGCGGCGCGCCCTGCGCGATGCTGAGCTGCCACTGCACCAGATCGATTCCCGTTATCGCTTCGGTGACCGGATGCTCCACTTGCAGCCGTGTATTCATTTCCATGAAATAAAAGTTCTGCGCCTCATCGACCAAGAACTCGACGGTGCCCGCGCCGACGTAGCCGACCGCGCGCGCCGCCGTTATCGCCGCCTCGGCCATGGCCGCGCGCACCTCCGCTCGCAGCCCCGGCGCCGGCGCCTCCTCGATGATCTTTTGGTGCCTGCGCTGCACCGAACAGTCGCGGTCGAACAGGCTCACCACCTGCCCGTGCGAGTCGGCGAACACCTGTACCTCCACGTGGCGCGCGCGCACGAAATACCGCTCCAGCAGCAACCGATCGTCGCCGAATGCGGTGCGTGCCAGGCGCTGCGCCGCCGCCGCCGCCGCCGGAACGTCGCTCAACGTATGCACAACCTGCATCCCTTTGCCGCCGCCGCCGGCGCTGGCCTTGATGATGAGCGGGAAGCCGACGCGCTGCGCCTCATCGAGCAGCCGCTGCGGGGCTTGGTCCTCGCCGTGGTAGCCGGGAGCCACCGGCACACCCACCGCGGCCATGGCCGCTTTGGATGCACTCTTCGAGCCCATCGCCCGGATGGCCGCCGCAGGCGGACCGACGAATATCAAGCCCGCATCCGCGCAAGCTTGCGCAAAATCCGCATTCTCCGACAGAAAACCGTAACCCGGATGCACCGCATCGGCGCCGACGCGCTGCGCCACAGCGATGAGCTTGGCGATATCGAGATAGCTCTCGGCGGCCGGCGCCGCACCCAAGTGGTACGCCTCGTCCGCCAGCCGCACATGCCGCGCGTTGCGGTCCGCGTCCGAGTACACCGCGATGGTCGTCATGCCCAAACGTTGCGCGGTGCGCACGATGCGGCAGACGATTTCGCCCCGATTGGCGACCAGCAACCGCCGTAGCGTAAGGTGCTTCACAGCGGTGCCGCGCGTCACATGCGAAACACGCCGAATCGAGTCGGCGTGCTGAGTTGCGATCGGGTCAACGCGAGCGCCAAGCCGAGGACGCGGCGCGTGTCGAGCGGGTCGATGACGCCATCGTCCCACAGCCGGGCGGAAGCATAGTACGGATGCCCCTGCCGCTCGAACTGGTCGCGGATGGGAGCTTTCAACTGTTCCTCCTCCGTCGCGGTGAATTCGCCGCCGGCGCGCGTGACGGCGTCGCGCTTGATGGTCGCGAGCACGCTGGCCGCCTGTTCGCCGCCCATGACCGAGGTGCGCGCATTCGGCCATTGAAATAGAAACCGCGGTCCGTAGGCGCGCCCGCACATGGCGTAATTGCCGGCACCGAAGCTGCCGCCGATGACGACCGTGTACTTGGGCACCGCCGCACACGCGACCGCCGTGACCAGCTTGGCCCCATCCTTGGCGATGCCGCCGGCCTCAGCAGCCTGCCCCACCATGAACCCCGCGATGTTTTGCAGGAACACGAGCGGGATACCTTCTCGGCAGCACAGCTCGATGAAATGCGCGCCCTTCAGCGCGCTTTCGGAGAACAAGATGCCGTTGTTCGCCAAGATGCCCACGGCGCACCCGTGAATGTCCGCAAACCCGCACACCAGCGTCGTACCGTAGAGCGCCTTGAACTCATCGAACCAGGAGCGATCGACCAGCCGCGCGATCAGTTCACGCACATCGTAGGGCTTGCGCGCGCTGTGCGGCACGATGCCGTAGATCTCCGCCGGATCGTACGCCGGATTGAGTGTACCGTCCGTCTCCGGCCCCCGTCGGGCAGCTACCTCGCCTTGGGGCTTGCGCAAGCGCGCAACCGCGCGCCGCGCGAACGCCAGCGCATGGGTGTCGTTCTCCGCATAGTAATCGGTCACGCCGGAGCGGCGGCAGTGCACATCGGCGCCACCCAGAGATTCGGCGTCGATTTCCTCGCCGGTCGCGGCGCGCACCAGCGGCGGACCGCCCAAGAACACGCGGCCCTGATTGCGCACGATAACCGCATGATCGGACATGGCGGGCACATAGGCGCCGCCGGCGGTGCAGGAACCATGCACCACGGCGATCTGCGCGACGCCCTGCGCGGAAAGACGTGCCTGATTGAAGAAGATGCGCCCGAAATGTTCGCGGTCGGGGAATACTTCATCTTGCCGCGGCAGAAACGCGCCGCCGCTCTCGACCAGATAAATGCACGGCAAGGCATTCTCGGCGGCGATCTCCTGAGCGCGCAGGTGCTTCTTGACGGTGAGCGGGTAATAGGTCCCGCCCTTCACGGTGGGGTCGTTCGCGACCACCATGCACTCGCGGCCCGAGACGCGGCCTATTCCTGAGATGAGCCCCGCCCCCGGCAGCTCTTCGCCGTACACCTCATGTGCCGCCAACGGGGACAGCTCGAGAAACGGTGACCCGTGATCGAGCAGCGCCGCGATGCGCTCACGCGCCGGCAGCTTGCCGGCCTTGATGTGCTTCTCGCGCGCCGCGGCACTGCCGCCTAGGGCATTGCGCCGCACCGTCGCCCGCAGATCCTCCACCAGAGGCAGCATGGCGGAGCGGTTCTCGGCGAAGTCCTTCGAGCGCGGGTCGACCTTGGAGGCGATCTTGGCCATTGGCTTTGTTGCCCTGACGGTGGCAGAATTGTCCGACAGTCCGATTATCCAACGATATTGATCGGATGACAATGGTCGCTCGGATGACCATGGCTGCCCGGATGACAATGGCTCGAGGAGTCAGGCGACGATGGCCAATTCTGCCTACCGTGAATTCAATTTCGGTCTCGGGGACGTCATCGACACCGTCCGCGATCAGGTGCGGCGCTTTGCCCAGGAGCGCATTGCGCCGCGCGCCCACGACATCGACCAAAGCAACTCCTTTCCGCGGGATTTGTGGCCCGAACTCGGTGAGCTCGGCCTGCTCGGGCTGACCGTGCCGCCGGAGCACGGCGGTGCCGGATTGGGCTATCTGGCGCACACCGTGGCCATGGAGGAAATCTCGCGCGCCTCCGGCGCCGTCGCGTTGAGTTACGGGGCGCACTCGAACCTCTGTGTGAACCAAATCGCGCTGAATGCCACGGAGGCGCAAAAGCGCCGCTATTTGCCCAAGCTGCTCAGCGGCGAACACGTCGGCGCCCTGGCGATGTCCGAACCTGGTGCCGGCTCGGACGTCGTGTCCATGCAGCTGAAGGCGGTCAAACACGGCGATTGCTATGTGCTCGACGGCCGCAAGATGTGGATCACCAACGGTCCTGAGGCCGATGTGCTGGTGGTCTACGCCAAGACCAATCCCGAAGCCGCCGGCCGCGGAATCAGCGCCTTCATCATCGAGAAGGGTTTCAAGGGCTTCAAGGCCGCCCAGAAACTCGACAAACTCGGCATGCGCGGTTCGAGCACCAGCGAACTCCTGTTCGATGGCTGCTCATTGCCGGCGGCCAACCTCCTGGGCAGCGAAAATCAGGGTGTCAGTGTGCTGATGCGCGGCTTGGACTTCGAGCGGGTAGTTCTGTCCGGCGGGCCGCTCGGCATCATGGCCGCGGCGCTCGACGTCACGGTCCCTTACGTGCGCGAGCGGCGTCAATTCGGCCAACCCATCGGCACCTTCGAACTGGTACAGGGCAAGCTCGCCGATATGTACGCCTCGCTAAACGCCTGCCGCAGTTATGCCTATACGGTCGCCGCGGCCTGCGATCGCGCCGACTCCACCCGGAAGGATGCGGCCGCGTGCATTCTGTTCTGCGCCGAGGCCGCGACCCGGGTGTCATTGGATGCCATTCAACTGCTCGGCGGAAACGGTTATATCAATGACTATCCGACCGGACGCTTGCTGCGCGACGCCAAACTCTACGAAATCGGCGCCGGCACTTCGGAGATACGCCGCATGCTGATCGGGCGCGAGCTGTTCGGCGAGGGCTAGTGGCCGCATGAGTCACTGATGGCCGATCTATTCGCACCCCTCGACGATCATCCGGCCTACCGGCAGATTGCCAATGTGATCGAGGAGAGAATCGTCGCCCGCACGCTGCGCGCCGGCGATCCCCTGCCTTCGGAAATGGATCTGGCGCGGCAATTCGGAGTCAACCGGTCGACGATTCGCGAGGCCATCCGCGAACTCGAAACCCACGGCCTGTTGGGCCGGGGACGCGGCGAGAAGCGCCTGCGGGTCACCCGCCCCGAACCGCGGCACGTGAGTTCCGGCGTGAGCCGCGCACTGGCCTTGCACGATGTGACATTCCTGGAATTGTGGGAAGCGATGATGGCCATCGAGCCTGCTGCCGCGCATTATGCGGCGCTAAGGCGCAGCGCCGGGCAACTCCAGGCCCTGGTCCGTGCCGGCGCGGCGTTCAAGCGCGAAGGCGGCGAAACACGCGCGGCGGTGGCCGCCGTGGTCGAGTTTTTCACGGCGGTCGCCACGGCGAGCGGCAATCAGGTGCTCGCGATGTCGCAGGCGCCGCTCAATCTGCTGCTGGCGCCGGCGCTGTCGCGGATGATCGATCGGGTGCCGCAGGCGCGGGTGCGCATCCAAGAAGCACAGGGTAAGATCACTGCGGCCATCAAGCTGCGCCGCGCCGAGGATGCGCGTACCTGGATGGAGAAGCACATCCGCGACTTCAAACGCGGCCATGATCTCGAATCGGTCAAGACCAAAGGTGGGCCATGAAGACAGCACTCGACGATAAGGCACTCGACACATTGTTTCGCGAAGCACGCTCGTGCAACCGCTGGTCGTCCGAGCCGGTACCGGAGAAAACTCTACGGGCACTCTATGATTTGCTCAAGTTGGGACCGACCTCGGTGAACTGCTCCCCGGCGCGCTTCGTGTTCGTCGCGAGTGCCGCCGAGCGGGCGAAACTGGTCGGTTGCGTGGCGCCCGGCAATGCGGTCAAAGTCGAGCAGGCGCCGGTGACCGTCATCATCGGCATGGATGAGAAATACTACGACAGGATTCCGTATCTGTTTCCCCACAAACCGGAAATGGCCGAATATTTCAAGGATCCGGTCACGGGTCCCGTGCACATGATGCGCAATGCCACGTTGCAAGGCGCCTACCTGATGTTGGCGGCGCGCGCGCTCGGACTCGACTGCGGCCCCATGTCCGGATTCGATCACGCCAAGGTCGATGCGGCGTTCTTCGCGGGCACGACGGTGAAGTCGAATTTCATTTGCTCACTCGGTACCGGGACCACCGAGATGCTGTTCCCGCGCAGTCCCCGCCTCCCCTTCGACGAGGCCTGCAAGATCGTCTAAAGCCACGATCCTTTCAAAGGATGGGCTCGCGTACCGTGTCGGAACCCGCCGGATCGTGCAAGTTCGTGCTGAACGACACTAGCACCATCGGCGACTCGCCGGTGTTGCGAAATGCATGCACCACGCCGGGTGGAATGGTTAGCCGCCAGATCTCACCCGGCGGCACGTCGAGATCGCGAATCACGCCCGACTCCTTGAGGCGGATCATGCAAGGCCCGACCACACTGGTGGTCTCCACGGCCGTTAGATGCCTGTGGTTGCCGCGCACCTCGTTCGGCTGCGTGAGCACGACATGCACGTTCTTCTGTTCGCCGAGCTCGGCATCGGTCAAGGGCTCGAACAGGGCGCCGCGCGCATCGCGATGCGTCTTCACGGGTTGAACGACTGTCTTCAAGGGTTGCGAAACTGCGTGAGTCGCCGGGATCGTATTCATGCGCGCATCATACCTCGCCGACCCGCTCGCATGCCGCCGGCTATCAGGATGCCGGCGGCGAAGGTCAAGTCGCACCAATCGACGGTACCGCCGCCTTTGCTGGTGGCGGGCGCGGTCACGGTGAGCGACGCCGACGTGCTCGCGGAGTTGTTACCGGCCGGGGCGGTGGTCAATGCATTCGCCGCAACCGTGCTGGTGTAGGTTGCGGGCGTTGCGCTCTTCACGCTCAAGGTGATGTTGCAGCTGCCGGCGGCGGGAATATTGGCGCCGGCGAGGCTCACGCTGTTCGCGGAACTGGTCAGCGTCCCCGCGCCGCCCGCGCAATCGGTGGTCGGCGCGGGCGCGGTTTCAACGCTGAGATTTGCGGGCAGAGTTTGGGTGAAGCTCGACTGGGTCAACGCGAAGCCGTTCGTGTTGCCCAAGGTGATGGTGAGCGTCGCCGCGCTGTTCTCGGTGACGCTCGCGGGTGAAAAGGCTTCGGCCACCGTCGGCGCCGCCGGCGTGACCGTCATCGGCGGGGTGCATGCGGTGGCCGCCGTGCCGACGGACGATGGGGCGTTTACCGTTGCGGCACCCGCGGCGCTGAAGGACACGCTCGCGCTCTCGTCCGTGTGTCCGGCAGCGTCGGCTACGGCGAGCGTCAGTGTGCCGGCGCTGCCGTTGGTGGTCACCGTCACCTTCGAGGCAGCGGCGCTGCCTTGAATCGTGACCCCGCCGCTCGCCGTCCACGCATAGGAGGCGATCGTCTGGTCGCAGGCAGCGACGCTCGCGCCCGCATCGAAGGTGTTGCTGGTGTCGGCGCTGATCGCCGCTATCGGCGCAAGCGCCGCCGTGACCGCGGCGCGGGCATTGACCATACCGGCGCCGCATTGGCCGGGAACGCAGGAACACTCGCCCGAGGTCGGATCGACGTTCGGGCACACCGGTAAATTGCCGCTATTCGGCGGAAACGGCGTGGCGCTCGATTCCAGCCGCGCGATCAACTGCGCCGGCGTCAGGTTCGCATTCACCGCACGCATCAGAGCGGCGATGCCGGACACGATGGGGGCCGAGAAGCTCGTGCCAAGATTGGAGTTCGTCTCGTTCGTGTAGCCGTTGCCGGCCGGAACGGTCAACCCGGTGTTGAATGTCGTGTCGATGGAGCGCAGGCACGCACCGAAGGAATTGACGCAGTTGCCGGCGGGCGCCGCAATGCCGACTTGAGCGCCGAAACTGCTGTAACCCACCTTGGTGCCGACATTGCGCAGTCCCGCGACCGCGAGTACACCGGGGCAATTGCCGGGCGCCGCGACAGCGCCATTTTGATTTCCCGCCGAGGCGACCACCAAGACGCCCAACGAATTCACGGTCGCGAGTACGCTCCGGTAGTCCGACGGGCAATTGCCGCTGCCGCCCAGGCTCAGATTGACGATGTCGGCGGGATACGGATTGTCGGGGACCGCGCTGCCGTCGGGATTATTGACCGTCATGCCGACGGCCCACTCGATGCCGGCGATGATGTCGGAGTCATAGCCGCCGCATTTTCCGAGCGCACGAACCGGCAAGATGTAGGGATTCCATGTCATGCCGGCGATGCCGACCGCATTGTTGGTGATCGCGCCGAGCACTCCCATGACGCGGGTGCCGTGCCAGGAGCTGTCCGCGATCGTACAATCGGATGCGGGAAAGAGCGCATTTTGCTGGTCCGTGCTGTCGATCCAATCACCCGGATCCGACGGATCGGGGTCCCACCCATCGCCGTCGTTGGCGATGAGAAACGTGCCGAGCGGAACGCCCGTGGTGCGATTGACATCTTCGCCGACGAAATCGTAACCCGGCAACAGTCGGCCGCCGAACCCCGCCCGCAGCAAATCCGGATGATCGAAGCGCACGCCCGTATCGACATCCGCGATCACCGTGCCGGAACTGCCCGTCGTCAGCGTCCACGCCGACACCGCGTCCGTCGCCGACAAATCCTGCGTCGCGATTCCATCGACGAAGACCGTCGCCGTATTCGGTGTCTGCATGTACCACTGACCGCTCCTGCCGCTCGAGTCCGTGGTGGCGACGTCAGCCGGCGCGGCGAATAGCGGATCGTCGGGAATGGCCAGCGGGTAGCGGCGTTGATCGACGTCGGCGAATTCGACGGCGGGATCGGCGCGCAATTTGTCGAGCGCCGTCTGCACGTCCGCGCCATAGAGCATCTTCTGCAAGAACACGACATGCATGCTCGGCGTCAGTTGCCGGGAAGCCGCCATGGCGACGCCGGTTCGCCGCGTCAAGCCGGCGACGTCGCCCGGCGCTGTCTGCGCCTGCACGACCTTGACTCTCTGCGTTTGTCCACGAGTCTTGATCGCCTTCGAAAACGCATTGCCGGGCATCGCCCGAAAGCCCACGACCAGCCGTTCGGCCTCGGGTCCGAGTGCAGCGCTCGGCGTTCGCACGGGATTCCATTCCGTGGCCGCAGCCGCCGGCGTCGTGCGCCCGCTCGACAGGCCGATGACGGTCCCCGCGGCGAGCACGAGCAGTATCCTTCCGGTTCGCGACATAAGACACTCCCCAGGCCGAATCGCCCGTCGAATCAGCCTAGCAATTGCCCAAGGTGCGAGATGCGAACCAAGACCCAAGAAACCTTGCCGGGAGGTCCCGCGCAGCGCCCGCGGCCACATAGTCGCCGGCTGGCGACAAGGTTCTGCACCCCGCAGTGCCAGCGGGTAGAATGTGGTTACGCGCTCAGTCGCAATCCCTGATTAAGTTAGAGGTAATTCGATGACATACGACAATCGTCAGTTCTATATCGACGGCAAGTGGGTTGACCCGGTCGAGCCGAAGGAATTCAAGGTCATCAATCCCGCGACCGAGGCGGTTGCCGGTGTCATTTCGATGGGCGGACCCGCCGATGTCGACCGGGCGGTGGGCGCCGCGCGCCGCGCGTTCGACGGCTACTCACGCTCCACCCCCGCGGAGCGTCTGGCGCTGATGGAGCGCATACTCGCCGCCTACAAGGCGCACTACGATGAGATCGCCCAGGCGATTTCCACAGAAATGGGCGCGCCCATGATGCTCGCCAAAGGTTCGCAAACGCGCATCGGCGTCGGCCACATCAGCGCCATGATCGATGTGCTGAAGAACTTCAAGTTCGAGGAAATGCGCGGCAATGTCCGCCTGGTGCAGGAGCCGGTCGGCGTCTGTGCCTTGATCACGCCGTGGAATTGGCCGATGAACCAAGTCGCAGCGAAGGTGGTGCCGGCGCTCGCCGCCGGCTGCACCATGGTGCTCAAGCCCTCCGAGTACTCGCCTTTCAGCGCCATCCTGTGGGCGAAGGTCATGCATGAGGCCGGTGTACCCGCCGGCGTTTTCAACTTGATCAACGGCGACGGACTCAACGTCGGTGCGCCGCTGTCATCGCACCGCGAGATCGACATGGTGTCCTTCACCGGCTCGACGCGCGCCGGCACCGAGGTCGCGAAGAATGCCGCCGCCTCGGTCAAACGCGTGCATCAGGAGTTGGGCGGCAAGTCGCCGAACGTGTTGTTGGACGATGCCGATTTCGAACGCGCGGTGAAGCAAAGCGTGCTGCACGTGTTTCAGAATTCCGGACAGTCATGCAATGCCCCGACGCGCATGCTGGTGCCGGCCGCGAAACTGGCGGCGGTGGAAGCGATTGCCAAGCGCATTGCCGAGACCGTGGTGGTGGTGGGTGATCCCGCCTCCGAGAAGACCACGGTCGGCCCGCTGGTCTCCAAATTGCAGTTCGATCGCGTCGAGGGCTACATCGCCAAGGGAATCGCCGAGGGCGCAACCGTCGTCACCGGCGGTGTCGGCCGGCCCGAGGGGCTGGCGAAGGGCTACTTCGTCAAACCGACGATTTTCTCCAACGTGCGCAATGACATGACCATAGCGCGCGAGGAGATCTTCGGACCCGTGCTCTGCATCCTGCCGTATCAAACCGAAGAGGAGGCGGTGCAGATCGCGAACGACACACCTTATGGCCTCGCCGCCTATGTCTGGTCGCAGGACAGCGTCCGAGCGCGCCGCGTCGGCAACCGCATCCGCGCCGGCCAGGTCGCGCTCAACGGCGCCTCCGGCGACATGCAAACGCCGTTCGGCGGCTTCAAGATGTCCGGCAACGGCCGCGAGTACGGCGAGTTCGGTTTGCGCGATTTCCTCGAGGTCAAAGCCATGATCGGAGTCGATGCCGCTTGAGGGCCGTGCACATCGGCTGCCAAGCAGCGCACGGTGGCTGAACCCGCCGTCCTGCGGTTGGAGAACCTCGGCAAGCGCTATTCTCCCGCTCGGCCCCCTATCTTCGACGGCCTCGAGATTGAGCTGCGCGCGGGTGAATACCTTGCGGTGATGGGGGAGTCCGGCGTCGGTAAGTCGACGCTGCTGAATTTGCTCGCCGGGTTGGACAAGCCGGACACCGGCCGCGTGCTGCTCGAAGGCATCGAATTGTCGGCGCTCGACGATGACGCGGCGACGCTGTTGCGGCGCCGGGCGGTCGGATTCGTGTTCCAAGCCTTTCACGTGCTGCCCTATCTGACCGTGGAACAGAACGTCGCGCTGCCGCTCGATCTGCTGGGCGTTACCGAGCCCGAACGCGGCCGTCGCACGGTGGAGATGCTCTCCGCCGTCGGCATTGCGCCGCTCGCCAAGCGACATGCGCGGGAACTGTCGGGGGGAGAAGTACAGCGCATCGCCATCGCGCGCGCGCTGGTGCATCGGCCGCGGCTCTTGCTGGCGGATGAACCGACGGGCAATCTCGACCCGCGCAGCGCGGCGCAGACGCTCGCGCTGCTGCGCGATCAGGTCAAAGCCAATGCCGGTGCCGGCATTCTCATCACGCATTCGCGCGCGGCGGCGGATACGGCCGACCGCATTCTGGTGCTCGATGCCGGAGGTCTCAAACCCATGGCATCCTGCGGATGAGCAACGCCCGCAGTGGCGGGGGTGCCAATCGCGGCGGCGCCAAAGGCGGTGGCGCATGGATCATTTGGCGCGTGCTGCTGCTCGCGCAATTGCGCGAACAACCGGTGCGATCGCTCGTCACCGTCATCGCCATCGCATTGGGTGTCGCGCTCGGCGCCGCCGTGTACCTGGTCAACAGCGCCGCGCTCAATGAATTCGGTCTCGCCACCAAGCGTTTGGTCGGCGAAGCCGATGTGGTGGTGCGCGGTCCTCAGGATGGATTTTCCGAACAGCTCTTCGTCCGCCTGGTACAGGACCCCGCGGTGAGTGCGGCGAGTCCGGTGCTCGAACTCGAAGTGGCGCTGCCCGGCCGCCGCGAACCGCTCAAGGTCCTCGGAGTCGACCCGTTTCGCGCCGCCTCGCTGCAACCGGCGATCATGGGCGAGATCGGCGCCGGCATATTTTCGCTGTTTCAGTCCGACGGCATCTACTTGAGCAGCAGTGCCGCGCAGGAGTTGCATCTGGGGCGCGGCGATGCCCTCAAGGTGACCGTCGGCAGTTCACCGCAGACGCTGCGCGTGCTCGGCGTACTTTCCGCAGGCACCTACTCGCAGCCGCTCGGTCTCATGGACATCGCGTCGGCGCAATGGACCTTCGGCGCGATCGGGCGGCTCAATCGAATCGATTTGCGCCTCAATCCCGGCACCGATGTCGACGCCTTTCGCCGCCACTTGAGCACGTTGTTGCCCGCCGGGGTGCTAGCCGTGGCGCCACAAGTCGAACGCGACCGCGCCGTCACCGTCACGCGCGCCTATCGCGTGAATTTGAACATGCTGGCGCTCGTGGCGCTGTGGACCGGGGCGTTCCTGGTGTTCTCGACCCAGTCCCTGTCGGTGCTGCGCCGGCGCCGCTCGCTCGCGCTGCTGCGCGCCCTCGGCGTGACGCAGAGTCAACTGCAGTTCGCACTCATCGGCGAGGGCGCGGCGCTTGGGCTGGCCGGCTCGCTCCTCGGCGTCGTGCTCGGGTTGGTGGTGGCGGCGGCGATCTTGCGGCTGCTGGCCGGTGACCTCGGCAATGGCCAATTGCACGCCGTCGGCGCATCGCTGCGCGCCGCCCCCTGGGCCATGCTCGGTTTCTTTGCGATGGGAACCGGGGTCGCCGGCATCGGCGCGTGGTTGCCGGCGCGCACCGCCGCACGCCAGCCGCCGGCGCGTTCGCTCAAGGGTGGCGACGGCGATTTCTCCGTCATGGCTCGGAGCAGCGGGTATTCGGGGGTCGCCTTGCTGGCCTTGGGAGCCGCACTCTCGCCGCTGCCGCCCATCTGCGGCCTGCCGCTGTTTGGCTATGCCGCGGTCGGGGCGCTGCTGTTCGGCGCCGTGCTGCTGGTACCGGGCTTGACGGTGCGCGTCTTGGGGCTGGCGCCGCGGACACAGCGGATCGTACTTGATACCGCGGTCGCCCAGTTGCGCGAGAACGTCGGTCTGTCGACCTTGAGTCTGGCATCGATCATCGTGAGCTTCAGCCTGATGGTGGCCATGGCCATCATGGTGTACTCCTTTCGGGTGTCCTTCGATGAGTGGCTCGGGAAACTGCTCCCCGCCGACATCCAGATGCGCACGCCCTTCGGCAGCGATACGGCCTATTGGTCGCTCGCCGATCAAACCGGTATTGCCTCGATCGCGGGGGTGGCGCGGGTGCAGTTCCGCCGCTCGCGGCAATTTCTCTTGGACCCCGCGCGTGCGCCGGTCACCTTGATCGCCCGTGGCGACACCGCCGCCCAGGCGGCGGAAGAATTGCCGTTGGTGCGGAGCGATAGAATGCAAACCGCATCCACCGTCAAGCCGGCGTGGATTTCCGAAGCGGTTCAAGACCTCTACGGCTACAAGCCGGGCGATTACCTCGATCTGCCGCTCGGCGGCCGGAGCGAACGGTTCATCGTCTCCGGCATCTGGCGCGACTACGCGCGGATCGCGGGTTCGGTGGTGATCACGCGTCGCGACTACATCGACGCCACGAACGATCGCAGCGCCAACGAAGGTTCCATCTGGTTGAAACCCGGTGCCTCATCCCCCGAGGTCGAAGCCGCCCTGCGGGCGCGCTTCGCACGCGGCGATGCCATCGAGTTGATGTCGAGCACGGCGCTGCGCGAGCGCTCGTTGCAAATCTTCGATCGCGCCTTTGCCATTACTTATGCGCTCGAAGCCATCGCCGTCATCATCGGCCTCACCGGCATCAGCTTTGCCGCGAGTTCGACCGCCCTCGCCCGCCGTGCCGAGTTCGGCATGCTGCGGCACATCGGCATGCAACGCCGGCAGGTCGTCGGCATGTTGGCGAGCGAGGGAATACTGACCAGCGCATTCGGCGTCGTCTACGGGCTAGCTCTAGGCACGGGATTGAGTGTGATCTTGGTGTTCGTCATCAATCGACAATCCTTCAATTGGAGCATCGATCTCGCCATCCCCGCCTGGCAACTCGGGGTGCTCAGCGTGACGTTGATTGCGGCGGCGGCCCTCACCGCGACCTGGAGCGGCCGCGCAGCGATGAGCGAAGATGCCGTGCGCGCGGTGCGTGAGGACTGGTGAGGTGAGCCGGCTACCGAGTGCAACGGCGACCTGGCGGCGCGTGCTCAGCGCCGCGATCCTTGCACTGGCCACGGCGGAGGCCGCGGGCCTATCCGTCGCGGCGGCGGCACAGGCCGCGCCTAGCGCGAGCGCCTCGCTCAGCGTGCCCGCCGCCACGAACGCCTCCACACCACCGGCGCTCGAGCGCGCCGCATCCTCGTACGCTCCGGTGACGGCGGGCCGTACGATGACCTTCCCCGCCGACTTCGGCAGCCACCCGGACTATCGCACCGAGTGGTGGTACGTCACCGGCTGGCTGACGACCGACGGGGGCGAACCGCTCGGCTTTCAAATCACATTTTTCCGCACCAAGCCCGATATCGAAGCGAACAACCCCAGCGCCTTCGCGCCCCGGCAACTGCTGATCGCCCATTGCGCCATCAGCGATCCGAAGCGCGGCCGGCTATGGCAGGACCAGCGCATTCGACGCGCCGGATTCGGCCTCGCCGAGGCCTCGGTGGGCGACACCGACGTACGGATCGACCGGTGGACACTGGCACGCAAGTCAGGCAGCTATACCGCCACCATCGACGCCGACGACTTTTCGCTCGCTCTGACGCTCTCGGAAACCCAAGCGCCGCTGCTCAACGGCGACGCCGGCGTCAGCCACAAGGGCCCGGCGCCGGCGGCGGCGAGCTATTACTACAGCCTGCCGCATTTGCGGGTGGCCGGAACGATCGCGCGCGCCGGCCGCCGCGATGCGGTAACCGGCGAGGCGTGGTTCGATCACGAATGGTCGAGTGAGTATCTGGATTCCGAAGCGGTCGGCTGGGATTGGATCGGGATCAATCTAGATGACGGCGGCGCGCTGATGGCCTTTCGCATTCGCGACGCTCGAGGAGAGGCGCGCTGGGCCGGCGGCACCTGGCGCAGTGCCGACGGCAAGGTCCAAGTGCTCGGACCCACCGAAGTCGAATTTCGCGGCATGCGACGCTGGGTGTCGCCGCGCACCGCCATTGCCTATCCGGTGCAGTGGCAGGTGCGCATCGGCGCCCGCGAACTCGATCTCGAGCCGCTGCTCGACGACCAAGAAAACGACACGCGCCTGTCGACCGGCGCGATCTATTGGGAGGGCGCGGTGCGCGCCACCGAAGCGCACCGGCTCGTCGGCCGCGGGTACTTGGAATTGACCGGCTATGGAGAGCGGCTGCGGCTGCGCTGAGGAAATCTATGCTTCGTCAATGGAATTTGTACGTGAGACTGATGTTCGCTCGCTGGTCGTTGTACTCGTAGTCCTCTTGATTGGAACTCCGCTGTTCGTGGCGGAAGAACGCATTCACGAATATCTTGTCGCGCGGCGTGTACAAGATATTGAGCTGTTGTGCGGTGATCTTCGCCGACAGCGGCCCGGTCGTGATCACGCTGGTACTCGAATTGATGTAATCCTGGTCCTCCACGGAGAACACCAGGGACACCGTGATCTTCTCGGTCGCGTTCCACACCGGCGCGAGACTGCCGCCCTTGGAGATGAAGTAATTCGACTCGTTGACCGAATAGGCATGTAGTTCATGCCATGCGGACGCGACCAAATCGGTCTTGTCAGTCGGCTTCCAGTCGAGCGACGCGCGCCAAATATCGCCGGAGAAATGCCCGACTCCGACGGCTAGATAATCTCGCTTCAGGTAACCGGCATAGGCGATGAACGCGGTCTTCTCCGTGATTGCATAATTGGTCGACAGGCGCGTGGTGTTTTCGTGGTAGTTACGATTGAAAAACTCGGTGCCGACGATGTAATCCTGCGGAAAGTATCCATCGGTATAGCTGTACGTCAACGCAAAGGTATTCGCCACGTTGGTCGCGTATTCGACGCCGACATCGCCCGATTTGTCGGTAAAATCGTTGTACTGTTCCGCCGCCGCGCTGTGCGAGTACTGCACGTCGCGCACGCCGCCGAACAGCGCCCAGCTCGGTCCCAGTTGGTAGCGTCCATTGCCGAAATAATTCTTGGTATCGACCAGGTCCTTGCCCAAGTAGCGCGATTCGGCGAACGCGGCCAGGGCGCGGCTGAATTCCCCGCCCACCTGCCCCGTGAAATACGGCCCCACGCGCCAATCCCAGCGTAATTTGCCGTCGACCGCGGTGTCGTCCAGCACACTGTTGTGAGCGAAGCGATATTCGTCGGCCAGCACATCGGCGACAAACACTTGCCGCCCCGCGATCCACTGCGCATCGCCACCCAAAGAGCCCGTATTGATGTAATCCGCCTTCGTGGCATTCGGTGAAGTCGGTGTTGCAATCGGGCCAAAGTTCGGCGCCACGCGGTACAGGTTGCTGTCGTAGGTTTCCTGATCGGCGACGTAGATGTCGAAGGTGTCGCCGTCCTCGGGCACCGGCGGTGGCGGCGCCACCGTCGCGGATACGGCACGCCCGATCGCGAACATGGCGGCCAAGAATCCTACGGCCGCGGACCGGCGGCGCGCCGCGCTACATTTTTCCCGTCTCACCGGCCTACGAACCAAGGCAGCTCCCGACCCGACATTCAGTCGCTAGTCTAACCTCGGCCTCCCAATTCGGGGGACTTTAAGGCACCTACCGGTGCACGAAAAGCCGTTCGACTACGCGGGATACCGATGGGACTACACGACAGCTACGGGTGGACTACGCGCGCTGTGCGATTGGACTACACGATGAGGGCCGATTGACCACTTGCTAATGGACGACGACGGGAATAGTGGTGCTCGATTTACTGCTCGCGCCCTCACAGGTCAGCGCGAAGCTATAGCTGCCCGCGGCGGACAGGGTCATTACACGCGAGCCCGAAGTACCGACGGCACCGGTCCATGAACCGCTCGCGGTACACCCGCTGACCTCCTTCGATGTCCAGCTCAATGTCGTGGAAGCGCCGGCTTTAAGCGTCGTCGGAGTGGCGCGCAGCGTCAATGATCCCGTTCCTTTTTGCGAGGCCATGACCGTGGAAGCGGTGTCCGCGATCGCATAATTCAACGACACGTCGTTGGTCGTGCCCGCGATCGTCGGCAGCGGCAGGCTTTCCGTGCCCGTCCAGTTATTCATTCCCACTTTCACGTTGGCAAAGACCATGTCCGCGTTGGAGATTTGGTTGGCACTGCCGATCGGCGGTTGAGTCGTTGTCACCGAGGTGTCCGTCAGAGCGATGTTCTCAAACTTTACATTCGTGTATCCGGAACTCGGAAAGCGCCAGCCCGGCCACTCATTGCTTTCGAACGCCGAGTCATAGGTAGCCGTCACATTCGAGATGGTAAGCCCGTTCGAGGCCAGCACGTCCATGAAGCCGTCGGGACGAGATGACTGGTAATTATCCACGGTGCATGAGACACAGCCTATCTTCAGCGACATCGCCGCGCCGCTCTTGGTACTGCGGGCCTTGCCGATTCGCGGCCCGTCGTCAACGACGTTGAGGATCTGGATATCCCTGGTGAAGAGCGCGGGATCGCCGGCAGTCGCGTAATTCAAATAGAACAGATGCGGCGGCGCAAACCAGTCATCGACGCCGCCGACGTTATTGCCGTCGGCGTCCTGCAGATCGCCATAGCGGTGAGATTGGATATCGGCAAAGTAGACGGTGGCGGCATTTCCCTGCCATCCCATGTAGGTGCCGTCCAAGGTGATGTCCATGAATCTCAGGGCGTGAGGAATGGCGACATATTGGCTGGTGATCGGCGTTTTCGCGGTCACGGTTTGATTGCTCTTGTAATTTTGCGACAACGAGAATGCGACCGGAATGAACTGATTCCCGCCGGCGCTCGCGGGCACGTACAGCTGCATTCCCGACACCGTCACGTTGAACGTGTCGCCGGTGAGGAAAAATATCGCGCTGGCATTGGTCGGGCCGGCCCACAGGGCATTCACGCTGCCTTGGCTGCGATCGAAGGTGATCGCGCGGTTCGCCGCGAGCCACGGGGTGATGCGCAGATCGCTCGATGCATTGGCGGGTTGTGTGCTGCCGGCCTCAACGACGAGTGCGCCATTGTTTTCATAACCGCCGACATTCGGATTCACCGGCAAACTCCCTTCGTACTCGACGTTCCAATCCGTCAGCGTAATGTCGCTGGAGTTGGCGATCACGAACGCCGGAAGCAGCACATTATCGACCGTGAATTTTCCCGCGCCGGTGAATTCGACCGTCGTGCCGTCATCGATGAAAATCGTGCGCGAAATATCCGTGCCGATGTGCAAGCGCACCGGGCAATCCACGACCAGCGTAAACGCCGAATGACTCGCCGCCGCCATCGCCCGGGTCGCGCCTTCGGTGTCATCGGCCGTGCCGCTGCAACTCACCCAGCCGCTGATGGATTTCTTGACCACCGCGGGGATCGACGCCGTGGACGTCGCGGCGGGCGGCGTCGTGGACGTCGCGACGGGGGGCGCCGCGACCGGGGTCGAGGTTGCGGGCGTCGTTTGGCTGCCGCTCGACGCGGACCCATCTGCGCTACTGCTCGACGAACCACATCCCACGACGGGTATGGTGAGGAGCGACGAAACGATCACGCAAAGCAAAACCCTATTCATTGGAGTCAATCATTGGAAAGCGTGCCTCTCAGCTTGAGTTGCGAAAGGTGGGCCCAGGCACAGTTACCGGCTCACCGACACTCTTCGTGACCCCCAACCGACGGCCGCTAAGGCCCGGCTTTCGCCAGGACCTAACTTGCGCTAGGGCGATCGAACGAAGTCATCCATGAAGGTGCGACGTGTAGCCGGAGAGGAACAAGTCGCCATTTGCAAGACGACAAGATCCCCATCCTATTGTCAGCAATCACCTACACTTCATCTGGAGTGCAGACTACGCGATGGGCTTGTGTAGGATCAATTGTCCCGGAATGGCGACAATGAAGTGATTCGCCAACTGAGGCGGCTAACCCACGGAAAAGGCGGCGTCTGCCGCGTGATGGATCTATTTTTCGGCGACGACGCGCACGGTGGCGGTAGTCGGATCGCCCGAATTTTGACAGGCGATCGTGAAGTCGTGCGGTCCCGCCGTGGCCAGGGAGACCGACCGCGAGCCCTCGGGCGCGAGAGCGCCGCTCCATGTACCGGAGGCGGAACAGGCGCCGCCCCCCCGGGAAGTCCATACGAGTTCGGCGGCACCGCCGGCGGCCACTTCCACGGGGGTCGCCCGCAGCGTCAGCGACACGGCCCCCTTTTGCACGCTCACGAGGCGGCTCGAATCGGCGGCAATCACGTACTCTAAAGCGACGTCGTTACCCTGTCCGGCGATGTCGGGCAGCAGGCGCCCGGCGCCCGCCCAGCGATTGAGGTGGACCCGCACATGGGAAAACACGATGTTCTGGTTCGAGAGCTGCCCGGCGCCATCGATCGGCGGGTGGATCGTCTCGGCCGCGGAATCCTCGAGCACGATGTTCTCGAAGGTCAGGCGGGAGTATCCGCTGCTGGGAAATCGCCATGCCGGCCATTGATTGCTCTCGAAGGTCGAATCATAGGTCGCAGCGGCATTGGAGATGGTCAGTCCATCGGAGGCGAGAACGTCCAGGAAGCCGTCGGGCCGCCTCGAGGTGTAGTGGTCCACGCTGCAGGCCACGCAGCCGATCTTGAGCGATAGTGCATTGCCGCTCTTGGTGTTGCGCGCCGCGCCGACGCGCGGACCATCGTCGACCACGTTCGTGATCCGGATGTTTCGATTGAAGAGGGCCGGATCCCCCGTATCGGCGTAATTCAAATAGATCAGATGCGGCGGCGCGAACCAGTTGTCCACCCCGCCGACGTTCTCGCCGGCGGCATCCTGCAAGTCCGCGTAGCGATGCGATTGGACGTTCTGAATGAGGACATTCGCGGCGTTTCCCTGCCATCCCATGTAGGTGCCATCGAAGGTGATATTCGAGAACGACAGGTGATGGGGAATGGCGACATACTGGCCCGTCATCGGCGTCTTCGCGGTCACCGTTTGGTGCGACTTGTAGTTCTTGGACAGTGAAAAGACCATGGGGGCGAAGCGATCGGCGCCCGCGGTGACAGGGGCGGAAACCCGCATACCGGTCACGGCCACATTCGACGTATCGCCGGCGATGAAGAACAACGCGCTGGCATTCGAGGGTCCGGCCCATACCGAATGCACGCCCCCCTGGCTGCGGTCGAAAGTGATCCCGCGGTTCGCCGCGAGCCATGGCGTGATGCGCAGGTCGTTGAACTCATTGGCGGGATGCGCACCCGATGCGCCGCGCGGCGTGCCGTGTGCGGCTGCGCGGGGGTCGCCACGGAGGTCACCCTGGAAGCCCGCCTGGAAGCGACCGGGGTCCGCGGGCAGGCTCCCGTCGTACTCCAGGTCCCAGTCGGTCAAGTTGATGTTGCTCGAGTTTGCAATGACGAAGGCGGGAATGAGCACATTATCGACGGTGAATTTTCCAGGCCCCGTGAACGTGATCGAGGTGCCATCGTCGATGAAAATGCTGCGCGAAATGTCGGAGCCAATGTGGACGCGTACCGGACAGTCCACGATCAAGGTAAATGCCGAATGAGCCGCGGCCGCGATCGCGCGCGCCACCCCTTCGGTTTGCTCCGACGATACGTTGCAGTTCACCCAACCGCTGATGGATTTATCGACGGACCCGTGCGCCGTGGCCGCGAGGCTGATCGACATGAGTGCGCGCAAGCAAATCGACGTGCTATTCATAACCCACGCATCTTTTCGCTTAAGATAGTCGACATTCATGCCGTTGCCCGTGCATCGCTATTTCCTCGACCGCACCTTTACGGGCGGCGCCGTGAAAGATCTACCGTATCCTCGGTGGGACCGCACCGTGCCGGCGGAGTTGCGTTATCCCTACGACATACTGGAGGCAGCCCTGCCGTCGATCGATGCCACCGGATTGCATTTCTATTTTACGAAGAACGCCTACGAACTCCCGGAATATGGCCGCCGCGTGGTGGCGGTGCTCCTGCAGGAAGAGCGCTGCAAGGTGCCGGTATACGGACGGCATGTCCGAACCACGCTGCGAAATCTCCTGTCCCGCCCCTTTTTGGGTTTCAGGCCGCACCGCCACATGGGACGACTGGACGCCCTGTTGTTGTTCGAATACGCGCGTGATTGGTACACGCATGGAAAGTCGGTGCGAGCGCAATCGCGGCCGCCGGCCACATGGGGTGCCGCAATCCGCTCCGATCCGCGCGTACTCGGCCTGCCGCTCGGCTATCACAGTCAGGAAGAACTTCCGCAGGTGCCGATGGCGCAGCGCCGGTTCGACGTCTTTTTCGCCGGGCAGGTCAAGCACGAAATTCCCCGCAACGACTATCGCCATTGGGTGTCGACGTCGAAGTTCATCGCGCGGGAGCAGTTGTGGAAGGAGCTCGGTCGCCTCGGCGCACAGCCGCGCTGGAACCTCGATTTGGGCGAGGTCGCCGCGCCCGCTAACCTCGCGCATGCGCTGGGGCAAGCGCCGTCCTACGAGAGCTACTCCGAGAAGATGATGAACACGCGCATCTGCGTCGCTCCGCGCGGATCCGTGGCCGAAACTTACCGTGCCTGCGAAGGCCTGCGCGCCGGCTGCCTGGTGGTGGCCAATCGCCTGCCGCCGGAGCATCCGTTCGCGAATTCGCCCATTCTGCAGATCGATCACTGGCGGCAACTCGAGGGCATCCTCCACAAGTATGCGCGTAATATCGACTTGCTCGAGGAGGCCCGCGCGGCGTCGCTTGCGTGGTGGCACTCATGCCTGGCCGTCAAGGTGCAAGCCGGGCGCGTGGCGCGTGAGCTGAATGAGGCCGCACAGACCGTGTTTCAATGAGCCTATCGCGCATCGGCAAGCTGTTCGGCGCGCAGAACGCGGGCCAGCTGATCACGATCATGACCCAGCTCTTGCTGCCGCCCGCATTTCTGCATGCCTATGGCGTCAGTCTCTATGGGCAATGGCTGGCCTTGGGCGCGGCCATCACTTATCTATCGACCTTCAATTACGGTCTGCAGACGTATACGAACATGCAGATGACCATCCACTACAGCCGCGGCGAGCTCAAGGAGACGCGCGAGGTGCAGTCGGCGGGGTTGCGAATTCTGCTGGTGACATTCGCCATCTTCAACACGGCGCTGCTCGTCATTTTCTTCGTGCCGCTGGATTCGTTGCTGCAATTGACGATTTCCCGCTCCGAGGCCCAGTGGACACTCTACATTCTCGGCTGCCAGATCGTCACCGGCATGGCGTTCGGATTCTTCAGCGGCAGTTACATGGTGGTCAAAGCCGCGCACCGCGGCACGAATTTCGCCAATGTGAACCAGCTCGTCGTCTTGCTGCTGCAACTCGGCCTCGCCTTTCGGCATGCTCCGTTTCATTGGATAGCCGGAGCGCAACTCGGCGTCACGCTGGCGGGCACTATCGTGCTGATCTTCGATTTCGGCCGCTTGGCGCCCGAACTGCGCCCGACGCTGCGCTACTGGAAAAAAGGCTCGCTCGGTCAGATGCTGAAACCCAGTGCGCAGTACGCGCTGCTGTATTCGTCGAACGTGCTGGCCTATCAGTTGCCCACCCTGCTGATGCAGCGCCTGCTCGGTCCCGCGACCGTCGTGGTCTACAGCGTGACGCGCACCGTGTATTCCATGAGCCGGCGCCTATTGTATTTGCTGACCAACTCGATCGGGCCGGAGATCACGATCGCCTTTGGGCAGCGCGACTGGAAGAAGCTGCACAAGCTGTATGAGTTCTCAGAGCGCATCATCCTTTTCATGACCGCGCCGATCACTTTCGGCTCGATGCTGGCGACGCCGTTGCTGCTGCAGCTATGGCTGCACAAGGGCAATCTCTTTGATCCCAACGTCTGCCTGCTGCTCGGCGTCACCGTCTCCGTGCTCGGCATCAAGGAGCACAAGTATCAGTTCCAGTTCTCGAGCAACCAGGTGCAGGCCATTTCCTACATGACGGTCCTCGCGTACGGCGCCCAGCTGCTCTTGGCCGTGCCGGTCATGAAGCAATTCGGCCTGGTCGGTTACGTCGCGATCTGGTGCCTGGACGAGATTCTGCAGCTCTTTTATCTACTCGGGCTCAATACCAAGCTCTTCGGTGATGCCGCTGTCCTCGATCGGACGCCGGTCTACCGGCTGTTCGGCATCCTCGGCTTGGGCAGCATCGTGGTCCTGTGGCCCATGTATCACATGGCGCAGCTATCCATGGTGGAGCAATGCGCGATTGCCGTCATAGCGGCATCGGCGGCGCTCGCACTGTCCTACCGCGTATTTCACGTCGACGAGATACGAGCGATTCTCTGGCAAAAGGTTACCAAGAGGTCGCCGTCCGTGCCCACATGACGCCCCACGCTCACCCGCAATCCGGCGCCCGCCCGGTGTCGCTCACAGGAGTGACCGATAAATCGCCACGGCCGCATTTCCGTAGTCGCGCCAGCCACCCAACCGCTTCACCCGGGCGATCGAGGCCTCGCGCATGCGGGCGCGCAGGGCGGGATCGTCGGCCATTTGCTGCAGCCGCTCCGCGATGGCGTCGCTGTCGCGTATCGGCACCGTGAAACCCTCCTCGGCCTCCGCGCTGAGCAAATCTTCGGTGCCCGTATTGCGCGAACCGATGATTGGGCAGCCGCAGGCCATGGCTTGAGCCAACACCATGCCGAAGCCATCCTCGATGCTGGGCAATACCAGGACATGGCTCCGGCTCATGATGTCTTTCAGAGCCGACTGCGGTACCGGCCCGACGACGCGGACCTCATCATCCCATTGGCCCCTCGCCCGGAGTGCCGCGATCAACTCCGGTGAGGCGCTGCCGACGAAGGTCAGTGATTTGGCGGGATGGCGCAGTTTTCGGTAGGCCTGAATCAAATACGGTACGCCTTTGCGCAGCGCCATGCCGCCGACGAACAGAATGTCGAATCGCTTAGGGTCCGGCTGTCCGCGCGGCTCGAATCTCGACAAATCCACGCCGTACGGCAAACGGCGCAGTTTTCGCCTTGGGACTCCCGACTCCAGAAACGAGCGCAGCGAAAACTCCGATGGGACGGTGATGCAGTCGGCCGCGGCGTACTCGCTCTCCTCCCACTCCATGACGCGCGGATCGATCCCGTCATAGCGCAGATTCCATAACTCGTGCTCCTCTCGCTGCAGCCGATCCTGTACGCGGATGTGCGATGAACCCCGATCGCACACATATCTGGCGCCTCGAGCCTGTGCCCGCCGGCCGCTGCGCAACGCCGACCCGGACAGCCCGACGAATACATCGCATTCAGGCAGCCGCGAACTCACGTACATGTCGAGGGACATCCGGTCCACATAGCTGAACTGCCGATTGAATCGAGTGCCCAGGAAGCGCGCGTAATGAAAGCCCATGAGGGGTGCATGCACCCACGGAAACGTATGGATGAGTTCGGGGGGAAGCCGCTCGCTGCGCAGCTTGAATCGCGGGTAGCCGGTATAGATGGCCCGCAACACACCATGCGCATGCAACTCGCGGGCGAGGTCGAAGCTATGAAATTTCCCGATCGTCGACAGCGCGACCTTCATGCGGCGGGGCGCCGGCTCAAGGATCGGAATTCGTCAGCTTGCGAATGGCATTCCGGAGCACCGGCGGGGTCACTTCGCGCAAGAGCGAGCGCAGCGTCAATCGGTTCGTGCCATGCAGGCGCGGCGCAAATATCGAGGTGTGCGGTTTGATGTCCGAGCGCGCCTGGGCACCGGCGGTGTGGAAATACAAAATGAACGACTGTCGCTTGCGATCCACGGGACACGCCAACGGCACCGGCACACCATGGAAATTGGGGTACGCCACTTCGAAGATTACGGTCCTGTTGAACAGCGGGTCGACCGCGGCATCACAGCGCGTGGCGTCGGTATTCCACAACTCGAGTCGACCCTCGTATTCCGGCTTCCACGATTTGTTCAAGAACACGATCATGGCCAAGCGGCGTACCAATCCCGTGTCATACGCCACATTACGGTCGGAATGCACGTTGAAATAGTCGCCGCGCCGCATGGATGCATATCCCGCACCTTGCAGGTAGGGATCGGGCAAGAGCTGCCACACACCGGTGATCTCGGACAAGAGATAGAGAAAGCCGGCCGAGTTCACGATGCTGAGCAATCGTCCGCCGGCGGCGCCCAGCTCCGCCGCGGATCGCATACGTACGGTTCGCTCCCGCGAGTCCTGTTCGACGTTCGCCCATTGCTCTCGCGACATGGCGGCCATTTCCGCCAACAACGCGTCCAGCAGCTCGTCGGCGAACAAGTTGTCGATGACGACGTACGGGAAAGGCCTCGCGTTCTGATACGCCGCTCGTAGATCCTCGACCCGGCACGTTAGCCGGATCTTTCCGGCCAGCAGAGTACTGAACGCCGTCGTCAAGTCGTCCGTCATTTCACGTCCGGTTTCCGTGGCGGCGCTCATGGGTCAACTAGTCTCCTGGCCGCATTCGAGTTCCCGAACTTTGAGAACGATCATGTAAGTATATATGGCTTGCAACGTCACATATGTGAGCCCGGCACGTCCGTCGAGAAAGCCGCGTTTTGCGATATACAGAAACATGAACTTCACCATCGGACGCCACGGCATGCGATAGAACAACTCTTTCTGGTGAAAGCGCCGTTCGTGGAAATCCGCGGCCGCGATGGCCTTGCGCACCGAAACGGGCGGTCGGTCGCGGCGATTTTGCATGATCTGCCGCGCCTCGAGCGTGCTGTAGGAATTGTGCCGGTCCAGCCATTGACTCAAGCCCTTGCTGAACGGGAAGTGATCCAAATACCCGGACAACGATCCCGCCGGACCGTCCGCGATGGATACGGGGTTCACGAAGCGTTCGTAGCGCATTTTCTGCGGCCTGAAGAGCCGCAGATAGAATGCGGAATTTTGCGCGTGCTTGAGCCAGGTGTTCATGAAGAAGTCGCGCCGCTGCACCCGAAACGCGACGTAATCGCCGGGCGCCTGCACCGCGTGCCCGATCGATTCCGCCAACTGTGGCGTCACACGCTCATCGGCGTCGAGCAGCAAGACCCACGCATATTTGAAATGGATATTCGTCAGGCTCCAATTGCGATGCGCCGCTTCGTCGCCCCCAAAGCTCTTGCTCGAATCCGCGTATGTGCGGGAGACGACGTGGGCGCCACGCCGGCGCGCGATTTCACAGGTCTGGTCGATGCTGCCGGAATCGAGTACGTGAACGTCATCGCTCCACGACACCGAATCCAGGCATCCCGGAAGATCCTGCTGTTCATTCTTGGTGAGTATGAGGACGGAGATGTTCAATCCAGTTTGACGCCGGGACGGTGTGCCACCCGCAGCGTTCCCTTACTCAATACGCGGCTCATCAGCCGGTGGACTCGTCGCGCAAAGGCGTGAACATCGTGGTGACGCAGCAATTCGATCACCCTCCATCCCGGCAGAGAATATTTTCCACTCATGATCGGTTCCCGTACGGCGAGGGAGTCCGCGGCGCGCCGGCCGATGAATGCTCCGACCTCTTCGCGGTAGTTACGCTTGTACGCCTCCCACCACGATAGGCATCGTTCCTGTAAGGCGTTCAATCCTTGAGGATCCGCCGCCAGCCGTTTGATCAGATCGCGCGCCTCGGCCCACGACCGCACCGTGGGAATCGGATGCTCGCCCAACAGCAGTCGAAAATAATCGAGCGTCCACCGCTTCTCGACGATCGGAATCGATCCGGCCTCCAGGGCCTCGTAGAGGCGGAAGCTTTCGACCTGCACATTTCCCATGGGGCACGGCGAGAATACCGACTGAAAGAGAATGGCGGATGAATCCGATGCGGGCAGTCGCCTCGACTTGCCGCCGAGCGGATTCAAGAACACGAACCCCGACACGTCGTCCGTGGAAAACAAGAAATGGGGTTCGACCCCCGCGAGCGCTCTCGCCATATCGGGGCGCGAGGACTTGGCGACCTGTCCGACGAAGGACCACAGATACGTACGCTCGGTCGCCACTTCAATGCGCCGTCCGGCCCGCGACATGCCGGAGCAATAACCGATCGGCAGCTTCATCACGTATTTCGGGTTGAAGACATCCGCCCAGTGACAGCGGAATACGCCGCGGAAGTTGCGGTAGATCGCCTCGTAGCGGCCCTCGAAATTCTCGTCGAGAAAGTGCACCAGAAAGGCGTTCTTGCCGCGAAATCGCTCGTAGTAGGCAACGTCGTAGGAATAGACGAAGGCATCGAACAGGATGCAATCATCGAGGACCAACTCGTGTTTTCCGTCGGTCACGTGTCGATCGAGGAGCGGTCCGAATATCTCCTCGATCCATTCGCGCTCATGCGGATTCGGCGACTGCCAAATGGCCGTGTATTTTAGCAACGTGCCACCCCGCTGCGGCGCGTTTTATTGTAGGGTGTCGCGTGCCGTCGAAGAATTTCATACGCGGTGGCTATTGAGTACGACGTGGCTATTGAGGACGAGGTGACTATTGAGTGAGTGAGCTCGAACTCCTTACCGAGAGACGTGACCCGAACGATCCGACGTTTACCCTCGAGAATCGCCTCAAGCGCGTCGCATGGCAGCTCGCCTGGATCATTGCCGCGCGCTGGACGCCACCGCCATTTCACAAATGGCGGGTGATGCTGCTCAATTGGTTCGGCGCCGATGTGGCGCGGTCCGCGCATGTCTATTCGAGCGCCGAGATCTGGGCGCCGTGGAACCTGACCATCCTGCCGTTCGGATCGTTGGGCCGCCGAGTGCGGTGCTATAACATTGCGCGTGTCACGATCGGCTACAAGGCCGTCGTCTCGCAAGGCGCTTACCTGTGCACGGGCACTCATGACTACCGCGATCCCGCCTTTCCGCTCGTTGCCAGACCGGTGTCCGTCGGCGCGCGCGCATGGATCTGCGCCGATGCGTTCGTCGGCCCGGGAGTCGTCGTCGGCGAGGGTGCCGTACTGTCCGCCGCCGGCGTCGCGTTCCAGGATCTGGACGCGTGGTCGGTGTACCTCGGCAACCCGGCCCGGCGGCATCGCGACAGGCCCATCGTCACGGACCCTTCTTGAACAGGCAATAGATCAAGTCTCCGTCCATTCGCCGCCCCAACGTGAGTTTGACCCACAGGCGGTTGACCTTCCGTCGCAGCCAAAACAACTTGTAGGAACGCACCATTTCGGTCTTGAGTTCCGAGGCCAAATTGAAGACCTCGGACGGCTCTTTCTTGATGCCCCTGAGCCGGTAGTACCACGCCCGCAGCAGCACCTCCCACGGTGTGAAGGACATCGAGTCGACCAGCACCAAACCATGACCGTTCTGAGCGGCGCTTTGCAAGGTCGCCGGGGAAAAATGACTGATATGCGAGTGCGGGATCCACTTGGGAAACGCGGCCCCGAGGACCTTCGCCATGCGGCTGTCGAAGTTATCCGTCATGATCAATAAATAGCCGTTCGGCTTGACGAAAGCGGCCATCTCTTCGATGAAATCCACCGGCTGGGACACATGCTCGATGACTTCAAAGGATGTGACGAGGTCGTAGCCGCCGACCGTGAGACCGGATTCGGCGAGCGGCAAATTGACGACATTGAGGCCCAGGGACGTCTTTGCGAACGTCGCCTCCTGGCGCGACAATTCGATACCCGTCACCTCGAAACCGAAGCGGCGTCGCAATTCCTGCAAGAAGAAACCGTAGCCCGTACCCACGTCGAGCACGGTCCTGATGTCGCTTACCGGAGCGAGCTTGGCGGTCACCCACGAATTGACCGTGGCATTCACGATCTGGCCTTGCATGTGCCTGCGGCTTCCGAAGCTGTGCTCGTAATAAGCCCGTTGATCCTCTTCGGCGAGCACCTTGCTCGACCACATGAATTCGCAGTCGGCGCATTTCACGACCGGGATCTCCTCGAAGGGCACGTGCACGGCATGGGCATGGCTGCCGCAAATCGGGCATTGCCCGCGATCGACGAGTGCAATCGGTGTACCTGCGGCCAACATGCTCATGCCTGCCCGGGCACGGCGGCCCCGAGATCATGGCAGCGAATCACATCGAGCAGGCTCTCCGCCATGGCGTTGACGGTGAACCGCGCGCGGTACAGGTCGCGGGCCCGTTCACCCATCGCTGCACGCTCGACGGAACTCAAGTTCAGCCATCCTCGCAACAACTTCGATGTGCCTTGCACCGTATCGGCCTCCACCAACCCCGCGCCATGGGCACGAATTTCGCGCCAGATATTCACCTTGTCCGAAATCAATACCGGCACACCGCAGCCGAGCGCCTCGGCGACGGCAATGCCGAAATTTTCCTGATGCGACGGCAACACGAAGGCTTCAGCACTGTAGAACGCGCCCCACTTCATCGCGTCGCACAGCATGCCGGGCCAGCTGATCCGCCCTGCCACACCGAGATCGCGTGCCAGCGCTTTCAGCCGTTCCACCAATCCCGTGTGATCGGGACCCGCTATCAGCAGGTGCAACGTCGGTGCGACGTTCGCCGCTTCGGCAAAGGCTCGAACCAATAGATCGCAACCCTTCTTTTCGTGGACGCGTCCGAGAAACAGCAAGATCCGCCGGCCGCGCAGATCCGGGTGAGTGCCGAGAAAGCCTTCGCGCAATTCCGAATGATTCTGTGGAGGCGCACTCGTGCCGTAGGCAACCACCTGCTCACGGACGCGATACAGCCAAAACGATTGCCGGGCCTGCAAGCGCTCCTCTTCGCTGGTAAAGAGAACCGCCCGCGCATCCCGCAACACCCGGTAGTCCGCCCATGGCCAATACAGCCACTTCTTCAGATGCTTGAGCGGATAGGCTCGCTTGAACCACGGATCGAGCATCCCGTGGGTAAACACATAGTAGGGGACGCCGCTTTTTCGCAGCGCACGCCAGGCGGCGAAGCTGTGGTACTGCCAAATCCCGTGCACGAACACGGCGTCATAATCGCACGCATGCGCTCGCAGCCAGGGCACGAGCCGGGCGTTGTAGGCATAACTCCCGCGCGAGGGCCCGAGAGCATGCGCCGGGAGCGGAAAGGTTCGCAGAAATTCTTCGCTGGAGTCATCCAGTGTAACGATGTCGACCGAATGACCGAGCTGGGCCAAACGCAGTCCTCGTTGACGCACGCCCTCCATGGGACCCCCGGCACTGGGATCCACGCTCGACAACACATGCAGAAACTTCAAACCAACCCTCGCTGCTTGAGTCTCGGTTCGAAGGCATGCGAATCCATCACTCTGTGGTAGACGCTCAAATAGCCGTCGATGGCCTTATCGGTATCGAAGCGCTTCGCCCAGACGCGCCCGCGCTCCACCCGCTTCGCACGACCGACCGGATCTTCATCGAGCAGCGTCTGCAATACGTCGGCTCCATGCGATGCCCATGCCTCCACCTCGGCTGCGGATCGCAAGCGGGGCAGGTATTGCGCCGCATCGCCCGCCACTTCATTCATCGGCGGCTCGTCGGTGGTGATGACCGGGCACCCGCAAGCCTGCGCCTCGACCAACGGCCAGCCGAACCCCTCCGCCAAGCTCGGGAACAGCAAGGCCCGCGCGATCGAGTAAACTGCCTGCAGGGTGCGGTTCTCCAACTTCTGGAAAAACCGTACCTGTCCCTGCACGGGAACCCGGCTCAACGCCATCTTGACCGCCTCACCCGGTTCGGGACTGATGCACCACAACGGCAGCGGATGCCCAGTATCGGCATCGCGTTGGGGTGAAAATCGCGCCGCGTAGTCTGCGTATAGCCGGATGACTCCCGATAGATTCTTGTACCACTGGCCCCCGCCGACATGCAGCACCATCCCTCCGTCCGGTACCGGCAATCCGGCCGCACGCAATTCCCGATGCGCCTCCTCCGTCGCCATCGGGGCATACGGATAATTCAAGCCGTTGTACACCACATCCACGCTCGCGTCCGAGATTGCGCCGAACCGCCGCAGGTCTTCGCTCGTCTTGCGGGAGATGCAGATGAAATGCCGCGCTCGCCGGAAACCACGACGGATGTAGCGTTGATAGATACGGCCGGAAATCGAGGTACGGTTCTCCGGCACGACGCCGAGTGCCGAGCGCAAGGCGAGCAGATCGTGCACGTGTACCACATGGGGTCGCTCGCTCACCAAGGGTACCCAAGGCCCCAGCGCCTGATCGCAGAACACGAACAGCGCATCCGGCGGGACGCGATACAACGTTCTGCGCACCCACAGCGGAAATATCAGGTATTGATCAACGTAACCGCCCCATTTGGAAAGTCGGCCGCGCGGAATCCACTTGTACACATGCGCTCGCGGCGACCACACCGTGACGCTGTGGCCGCGCGCTTCATATGCGGTCTTCAGCAGCCGTGCGAACCTCGGCATGCTTTGCGACGTCAGAAAGTTCGGATGGCAAAACAGCACCAGTTTCATCGGTTCAATCCGGGGCCGGCGCGGTCGAGGACTGCAGCGCCGGTACGTGGAGCGCTCGAACGTTGTCGCGCCCGCCCGCCGTCGCCCATCGCGCCATGCCGAACACCAGCGCATAGATGAACGTCGTTTGCCAGAAGTTTCGAATGATGAATTCGAACGGACCCGTCAATGCGTCGTAGGAGAGTCCGCCCGCGAAGTAGTTCCAAATTTCCAGCAGGCCGAGCGCCGAGACGGTTCCAATCCCGGCCGCGGATCGCAGCGTCAGCAAGTCCATCAAACCGAACAGAACGAAACAGATCGCCGCGTAGACGAAGGGAAACATAGGACCGAATAGCGCGATGCCGTGCGCAAATATCGATCCGACGATGTGCGCCCCCAAACGTGTGCCACGGCCCAGATAGGCCAGATAATCGCCCATGGAGGCGTTCAGCACGTCTTTCGCCGCCCCGACTCCGAAAAAATCGAGCATGGGAGCCGGCAATGCGGACCAGAGAAATTTCACCGTGATGTCGCGCAATATCGCCCGCGAGTCGGGGCTTGCGATCAGGGCTGCGAAATGCAGCATGTTGTCGTGATATTTCGTCGTCACGAATCGGCCCAGCACTGGATTGTCGATGTAGTGCTCGTCGTAGGCCGCATAGCGTGCGCGTGCCGCCGCTTCCGCTTTGACCGCCTGGATGAGCGCCGGACGCCTGAGGATACTGTACGTGCTTTGTATCATTTCCACCGCGGAGACCTTGCCGCGCCACTGGCGTGCGATCGCCATCGAAGTCGTCAGATCGGACAGCGGTCCCGAGATAGCCAGCAGTACCGCCGCCAAAGCGCCGAGCCGTAGCAGCGAGCTCCGGGTCACCAAGGTCTGGCTGCGCATGCCCGCCAAGAGATACAGCAGACCGACGGTCAAAATGCCGACGAACATGATGCCGCGCGCATTCAGGGCCATGCCCAGCACGGCCACCACGCCGATGTAGGCGCCGAGCAACCATCGATTGCGCTTGGCGTTGCAATACGACGGACCTATCTCGCGCACATAGAACGGGATCAGGAACGGCGTCCACGCCAAGAAATTGAAGGCCATGACGAATTTGGACAAGTTGCCGTCTTGCCGGGAGAAAAAGTAGCTCACCAGGCCCACGCAGCCCATGAACCATAGCGCCCCGCACGAGGGGGTTCGGTACACACCCGCCCATTCAAAGAGACCTCTGAAAATTCCGGGAGCCGCCGGTCTCGAGGCGGAGAAAAAGCGGTATGCGACGTGCGTCAGCAGCGCAACGCCCTGGTATAACGCCAACGTTGCGAAGGTGTACAAGGGGGAATAGAGCGATTTGCTCACCGCCGTCCACGCAACCGTCTGCACGAGTACCGCGCCGAGCTGCGTCGTCATGCAAAGCCCGAGAAGCGCAAAGCTGGACAAAGGCTGCACCTCGAGCGCCCGGCTCCAGGCGAGGTAGAGCAATACGCTGAGCGAGGATGCGGCCACGATGCAGGCGCAGGCGAGATTTTCGGCCGTGGAATCGATCAGGAATTGCACCGGTACCGACAAGAGCGTGGCGGCGATGAGCAGAGCGAATATGGCGCGCCGGACGGTCATGTCTGGAACACCTTATCCAGCACGGTTTTCATGACGTTCTCATTGAAGTTGCCGTTCACCACGCTGCGAGCGCGGCCGGCCGCCGCGATGCGCCGCCGACGCTCGTCATCGGCGAGCGCATTCAAACAGACTCGTGCGCACTCCTCGGCACCGTTCCAAAACAAGGCCTCTTGGCCCTCGACATACATTTCCACATGCTCGGACGTGCGGTCCGCGCACAACAAGCCGCCGAGCGCCGGTATCTCGAGCGATCGGGTGGTGTGCAAATCCCGGTTTCCCTTGGAGAGCAGGCCCAAGCTCACTTTTGCACATTGAATCGCCTTCGCGTAGTCATCGCCGTGCAGTTGGCCACCCTTCCAGTGGGATTGCAGTTGAGGCCACTCCGGAGCCTTGCTCCAATTGGCGCCGCGAATGGTGAGCGGCACTCCGCGCTTCACGAGGTCCAATAGAAACGGTCCACGCTCCGGAAACCATGTTCCCAAGAACAGCACGTCCGCCTCCCACCGCGCCCGATCCTGGTCGGTCAATTCCCGTGGCGCGTGGGTCACTTCGTCGGCTGAACGGTACACATGTAAGACATCGTTCGCACCCAGACGTTTCGCTTCCGGGACGTTTTCCGCCCGCACCACGACGCAAAGATCATATAAGGGAACACTCTGCCGGTAGGCTTTGGATCGCGCCTCGTCGCGCATGCCGAATGGATCGTCGATATTGTAATTGACGATTTTATTGGCGTGATTGCGTAGCAGCCGCATGACCCTGGGTGTCACCCATTCGCCGCTGTCCACGTAACACAAATCGTAGTGGGAGTTTCGCAGTCTCGGGGGTAAGGCGTGCAATATCCATGGGCTCCACACATGGCCGCCGATTCTCCAGGTAATGCGGTAAACCCAGGCCGTACGCGGCAGTAGGGTGCGCAAATCGACATGCTCAACGCGATGGCCCAGCCGGCGCAGCGCATTGGCGCGATCGAGGGAGGTTCCCTCGCCGCGCCCGAGATACAAAATCGAGATCGCCGCTGTCAGCATTCATTGATGACGCTGCCGATCACATTGACGCCGGTCTGCGTGAAGTTCTGCATTGCCGATGTCAACAGTGCCTGCCGCGTGACATTGCGGCGCGCGACCATCAGGGCGGCGCCCGCGCGGCGAGCGACGATCTGCGCATCCGCACTCTCGGTCGAGGCGGGTGTATCGATGACGATGACGTCGAATTGATCGGTAAACCGCTCGAGGACCAGTTCGAATACCGGGCGCCCCAGCAATTCTTGCGGATTGGGCGGCAGCAATCCCGCGGGAAGCACGAAGAGGCGCAACTGCGGATGAATTCGCGAGGCGATTTCCTTTCCGGCGCGGCCGGTGAGCAGCGCGGACAAGCCCACCGCATTGCTGAGGTTGAACAACTCGTGCTGCCGCGGATGCCGCATGTCGGCGTCGATCAGCAGCGTGCGCTCACCAATCTGCGCAAACACGGTGGCGAGGTTGGCCGCGAGCCAGCTGCGGCCTTCGCTCCGTCCCGGGCTGGTGATTGCCAGCGCCTTGTGGCTCGGATCGTTGAACCATCTCAGAGTGAGCTGACTGCGCAATGCGCGCAACGGTTCGACGTCTTCACTTTGAGGTTTGTAAGCGGCCACCACATCGTCCCCCACACTGTTGTCGCCGACGCGTGAAAGTATTGGGTAATTGAATTGCTGGGCGACCGCGAAATCGATGTCGTCCTGCGTGAGCAGCTTGAGCTGGATCGCCGCCGCACCGAAGCGCAGACCATGCGAACTGGCAAAGCGCTGTATTTCATCGGCGTCGTTCGGGCTGAGGCGCCCTTGTTCGACCAAAATGGCGCCGAACGCGCGGCTACGATCGCGCGACGGCATCGTGACATCGATCGGTTTGCTGGCGGTCTTGTTCATATCGGGGACGCTTCCACGCGCGCCAAGTCTCTCGATGCAGCGCGATCGACGCGGGACTCGGGTTTGATGGTCGGGATCTTACCTAGCAGCGGGACTCCCAGGAGATCCGTCAGCCCAGAATCGTCGCGCAGGCGCCGATCGGTCGCCTCCATCGCCAGGACCGCGATGACCCCGAGCACTGCACCCAGGAATAAACTGACCAGGAAACTCAAACCCACTCTCGGACTCGAATGGTAGAGCGGCTCCACCGCGGGCGTCAGCAGGGCAATGTTGGTCTGCTGTGTCTGGCTCTCGAGGCTGCTCTGCGCGAGGCGTTGGGTGACCGCATCGAGATTGCGCTGGGCGGTGGCCACATCGTTTTGCAGCACCGCCGCTTGATCGTGCTGGTTCGTGAACTGCAGCATGCGCTGTTTCTGGGCCTCGAGCGCGGCGCGAATGTCGTTTTCCCGCCTTAGGTTGATCTGCGTGGTGTTGCCGAGCGCGGCGGCAATTTTAGCGCTTTCCTGCTCGATTCTGCCGCGCAGTGCCGCCACCTCGGCCGCCGTGGTCTTGTAGTCGGGATGGTTCTTGCCGAGGCTCGAGCCGATGTCCTGTAACTTGGCCTCTTCGCGCGACAGATCCGCCTTCAGAGCTCCGATCACCGGACTCTGCAGAACCTCGGGCAGCGAGTCATAGTCGCCGTTCGCTTGCCGCTGCCGCGATTGGCTGTCCTGGCGAAGCGCCTGAATCGCGACCAATTGCGATGACAGTTCGGTCAGACGCGCATTTTCTATGTCGTAGCGCCCGTCGGTCGCGATGATTCCTGTCGCGCGCTGGTAGTCGGCCAATTTTTTCTGCTTGGCTTCGAGGTCCGCGCGCAGGGCGCGTGAGCGCTCATCGAACCACGCGGCATACTGCTTGGCCGGGTCCACCTTGAGCTCGATGCTGGTATCGATGTAGGCCTGCGCGAACGCATTGGCAAGGGTCGCGGCGGTCTTACGGTCCGTCCACTCGACGGCAATGTCGATCACACTGCTGTCGCGCGAGGGCGTGACCACGACGCTCTTGCGCAATTTGCTGCCGAGCCACACGACGATGTTGCCATTACCACCGGTAGCGTTGCGCCATTGCTGGACGAATTCGGGCGCCTGGTCGAGTTTCAGTATCTTCACCACGCGCTGGGCGACCCGTTCGCTGCCGATGATGTCGACCTGGGTTGCAATATAGCCCGTGGTCACTTCGGCCGAATAGACGATACCGGCGACCGGATCGGTCTTGGCATCGACCACGACCGATGCGGAGGCGGTGTATTCATCCGGCTGCAGCAGCGTGAACGCCATTACCGCGGCCACCACGACGCCGAAAATGATTGCCGCCACTCGCCAGCGCGCGCGAATCACCAAGATGAATTCTTTGAAGCTCATATCCCGTCCCTTCGTCGGCCGCCGTCGGTTTGGTACACATCCATTTAGAACACACTCTCTTTGACATAGATGACGTCTTGATCGTGCACGTCCTCATCCAAGTTCGCGCTGGTTTCCTTCACCTTGCCATTCGCATCGCGCCGATGGACCACGATGCCGCGGCTCGTGCCCTTACCGGTCACGCCCCCGCCGGTCGCTAGCGCCTGCATCACGGTCATGCCTTTTTCCAGCCGATAGCCGCCGGGGCGCTGGACTTGGCCGTAGATATAGAACTGCGGCGCACGCGCGACGAACAGCGTGTCGCCGCCGGCGAGTTCGACGTCATCGGCGGGATTGCCGCTCTGCGCCAACTTCAAGATGTCGATTTCGCGGCGAAACGCTCTGCCGCCGCGAGTACCTGTGACCACGACGTTATCGCCGCCGGTCGCCGCGATGCCGCCGGCCAGGGCCAGCATTCCGGACACATGACCGCCCGCCCCTTCGATTGAGTAGCGTCCGGGCTTGTTTACCTCACCAAGCACCGCGACCTGATTGCCGACCGCCAAGGTGAGCAGGATATTGACTTGCGGGTTGAGTACGAATCCACCGTCCCGCAGCATTTGTGCGATCTTCTTTTCGGCTCCGGGTAAAGTCAGCCCGCTCACGGGCACTGAGCCGATCAAGGGATAGCTTATGGTGCCCGACTCGGACACACGGACGTCGACGCTCAGATCCGGATTCTTGAAAACCGAGATCTTGATGATGTCGCCCGGACTGAGCAGGTATTCCTCGAGCGCCAGCGCCGGGCGGCAAGACATCCCCAGCAGGAGCAGCAAAGTAAATAAGGCGAGACGCCAATCGAATCGAAATTCTCTTATTGTCGTTGTCGGAGCAGAAATCACAGCCGTTCCCGGCCTAGGTGCGTACATACCATTCCTGAATTCTCATTTATCCGTCAAACCACCCTCTTCATATAATTTTGCACTATCTTCAGGCACCGCCGGTGCCCATTTCAACGAACGCGTAGGCTTTCACGCCAAGGCGTCATCGGCAACACCCGGCAAATCAACGGCCATCGGCGGCGCAAAAGTTCTACCGAGAATCGACTCGCGTTCGAAGTTGCTTTCGGCGTAGGCGCGCGCGCGGCGGCCGAGCTCGTGCCTTTGTTCCGAATCATCCGCCAGTCGGCAAATCGCCTCCGCCAATGCCGAGGTATCCTGAGTATTGACCACCAGTCCGCATTGCGACACCACGGAATCGATTTCCGTTCCGTAACGACAGACCGCGACCACCGGACGTCCACTCGCCAGCATTCCTGAGAGCTTCGAGGGCAGCACGAGATCGGCGACGCCCGGACTCTGCGGCAGTATGTGCATGTCCGCCATGCACAGTAGTTCTCCGAGCCGCTGCAAGGGCTGCAACGGCAGCAGCCGGAGGTTCGGCAGGTTCTTGGCGGCGGTCTCGAGCTTGGGTTTCATCACGCCGTCGCCGCACACGACGAATATGATGTCCGACCGTCTGCTCAGCAAATGAGCCGCCGCGGGGATCGCCATGAGCCCCTGCTTGCCGCCGAGAGATCCCGAAAAGAGCACCACCTTGGCATCCTCGGCAATACCGAACTCGCGGCGTAAACGTCCGTCGCCCAACGTGGGCTTGATCTGCGCGAGGTCCACCCAATTCGGGAAGTACTTCATCCGCGGAACTTCCACTCCCTTGGCAACAAGTTGCTCGACCATCCGGCTCGAGATGGTCGACACGCAATCGAAGCGGCGCAACAACCAACGTTCCATCCGCAGCACCATACGCTGTAAGAGTTTGCCTTTCAGCAATCCCATGCGAAACGCCAGGTCAACCTCGAAATCCTGAAGATGCAACCAACTCTGCGCGCCGCAGAGGCGCGCGGTCAGCAAACCCGCGGGCGCACAGAGGAAGGCGGGTGCGACCGTCACCACCAGATCCGGCCGCCAGAATACCTGGGCCATCATCAGAGGGAAGGAGGTGAATGCGAAAGACAGGAGGTGCAGCACGCGTGACAAGCCGGTTGGCGTCTTGGGAACCCATAAGGGCGCTCGCCAGACCTCGACTCCGCGCCAACGCTCGCGTCGGTACGGGGGCCAGCGGTACTCAGCGTTCAGTTGCCATGCGGGATAGTACGGTGGCGCCGCGATGACGCGCACCGCGTGGCCCCGCGCGACGAGCCACTCGGCCATTTCGCCGGAGTACTTGCCAATGCCGGTGGGCTCGGGAGAGAAATTCACGCTGTACAGCAATACCCTCATGTTGAAGATGATAGGGGTGATGTCTCTGCCCTGTCTGCCGGTAATGACCTACAAGCGATAGGCGCAACCGCCGACACGCGTGGCTCGGCCGGTCGCATGAAACGTCGGCGCACCGATCGGTAAGTTTTACAAACCGCGCCATGAAAATGTTGTGGCGGCGAACACCGACGCTGTCGTCGCGGTGAATACATGGATTGTGTGCACTTCCGCGCGTGCGCAACTTTGACGCTCCGATGCGGTCAGCATATGATCGAAATGCAAATCTCCCAAGGTGGCACGCATGAATGACATGAGTAACTTGTATCGCACCAAGGGCTTCAACGGCGCTGAAGTGCTGGTCCCCCTCGAGGTCGACGACGCATCAGATCCGTATCTGCAATTGACTTCGGACGGCGCGGTCAGAGATTACTATCTGGAGAATGGCTACGTCGTGGTGCGCAATGTCATTCCGCGGGAGCTGTGCCAAGCTGCCATGCGCACATTCAACGCTCAGCTGAAAGGCTTCAAAGGCCACCTGTACCGCCAACCCTCGAGCGGCAAGGCGGAGACGCACAAATTCACCGCGCACGGTTTCGTCGAGAACAGCATCCTCAACGTTCACGATTTGCGGAGCACGCATTTCGGCGCCTTCAAAGGCAAGTCACTGCAGGTGCTGACTCACGAGAATTTGCAACGCGCGCTCGAGGTTTTCCTGGGCGAGCCCGGAGCCTTGGTGCAAAGCATGTACTTCGAAGGCAATCCGAGTACCTGGCCGCACCAGGACACCTATTACCTCGATTCGGAGCATATCGGCAGTCTGGTGGCGGCCTGGGTGGCCGTCGAGGATATAAAACCCGGCGCCGGCCGGTTCTACGTTTATCCCGGCAGCCATAAAATCGACATCAAGAAGAATGGCGGCGATTTCGACATCGCATTCAACCACGAACGATACAAGAACTTGACGGTATCGGTGATCGATCGCAACAACCTCGAACTGCATGCACCGGCCTTGCGCCAGGGCGACGTCCTGTTCTGGAATTCGAAGACCATTCACGGCAGCTTGCCGACGACGCAACCGGAGTATTCGAGGGCGTCATTTACCGGGCACTACATCCCCGAGTCGCACCGCTTCCTGCAATTTCAATCGCGGATCAAGAAATTCCGCAATCAGATCGTCAATAAGATGCGCGTCAATCATCCCAAGGACCAGGACCAACTCGGCAACCGACTGATGTTCGGATTGGAAACGAAGTTTCCGCGGGCGTTCCAGGCGCTCAAGAGCGTCGCGATAAAAATCGTTACCCATTGAGTTCGCCGCCCACCGCCCGGCGGCGGTGGCGCGCCGCAGAGGAAATTGTACGCTGACGCGACGAGCACTGCCGTCACACTTGATAGCAGGCCTCGACGCTGCGCGGGCGCTCGCCGCGCTGTATGTTGTCCTGCACCACGTTACCAATTCCATGCACCTCGCGAGCAAGGCGGCTCTGATGTTCCGCTTTGGCCAAGAGGCCGTGATCGTCTTCTTCCTCTTGAGCGGCTTCGTCATCTTTGCCAACGAACAGCATCGAGCAGCCGACCTCGAGGGCTACGCCCTCAGGCGAATGCGGCGCATCTACCCGCCGATCATTTTTGCCATGATCGTGTCGACGCTGGTGGCCCTCTACGACGGCGACCTGGCGGAGCGATTCCGCGTCTCCGAACTCATATCGACTCTGCTGAGCGTGCAGGATATCTCCAGTCTCAAGCCCGGCGTGATCGCGGATCCCTACCTCGGCAACGCACCATTATGGTCGCTGTCCTACGAGGTTGCGTTCTATGCCCTGTTTCCGCTTGCGCTGCGCCTCTGGTCGGCACATCCGCGGGCGGCCCCGCATGTGTTCGGCGCCGGCAGCTGCATCGCTTATGTGTTTTACGCGGCATTCCCAAACCACTGGTGCCTGGTCCTCGCCTACTTCTCGCTCTGGTGGGCCGGCGCAGCCGCCGCCGCGGCTTACCTTGCGGGTGCGCGCACGGTACGCGGTCTCGCCGTCCCGATTGTCTGGCTCATGGTCCTGACCGGCATCGCCGTCGCCGTGGCGCTGCTCATCGGCCCGCACCGGAGCATCGGTTTCTATCCATTATTGCCGGCACGGCATTTTGGATTCGCCGTGCTGACTCTGCTCTTGTGCTTCGGCCCGCTCGGTGCTCGGATCGCGCGACTCTGCGCGCGCCGCGCGGGCCTATTTGCGGCGCTCGCGTCGATTTCCTATGGCCTTTATGTGCTGCATTTCCCGCTCATGGTGCAATGGAGCGTTGCGCGTTCGAGCGCCGCCGGATTGACGGCGGCGACCGTGCTCACGGTGCTTCTGGCGTATGCGGTGGATCGGCGCGGCCTGTGGCTGTTCGCCCGTCGCAAGCATCCGGTCGCGCTACGGCTCAGTCGATGATATGTTGCTGATGCAGGGCGTTTACGAGCCGGCGATACAGCGCGTGATGCCAGAACGGTCCCGCGTGAGAATCGGTGGCGATGATGTCGCTGTCCTCGGGATCATGTCCGCTGGTGCGCACGTCCAGAATCGTGAACCCTTTCGATTTCAGGTAGCCGATCACGGGATCATCGTCCGGTCCCTTCATATACAACACCGCGATCCGCCCGGCGGGCAGCGCCGCAATGGCGTCGAATGCCCGCTCCGTCACTTTCATCGCCGTTTCAGTATCGGGATCCGGCCGCCGCTCGGCGGCGCTCTTGCGCCGGATGACGAGCGCACCGTGGTCGTCGAGCGTGCCGTATGGAATGTTCATGTCGCGCATGCGCGACGGGTCGCCGAGCTGCATTTCGAATCCTTTCATGATGGCATCCAAAACCTCTGAGGATTCGACGTTGAACTCGTTGGTGATGGGATGGTACATGAGCAGCAGAATGTCGTTCTTTCCCACCTGCGGCTCGAGCTGCTGCAATTGCAGCAGCGTCTGAATGGTCGAGTAGCTCGATATCGATAGATTGAGCACGTCGTAATTCGGCAGCCGGGTCTGCAGCAGCCAGGCGACCGTTTCCTCATCGTCCAACCCCAAACCAAAAATCAACGAATCGCCGGTGAACAGAATCCGCGTCGACGCTTGTTCCGGCGCGTACGCGTGGTCCGGCGCGTACGAGGTCACACGCCGCCCTTGGTCGTTTATCTTTATGTGAAACGCGTGTATCAGATTGTCGAATCTTTCGGTAATCCGATAATCGCCTGGCAGCACCCGGTAGCCGAGTACATCGTCGGTCGCGAACAAATGGCCGTGGTCGATCGATAGCTGCACGCGTCGGCGGTCGCCGTGCAATGCCGAGACGACCCGATCGATCAGCAGCACGATCGCGGAGTTCATAGGGCTGAATTCCTTGCGGGTCGCCGAGTAATAGCGGTACAGCGCGTAGGAACAAATCAACTCAAGAGCGATTATCGCGGCAACCGCGAGAGCGGCGGCTCTTATGAGTTTCTTCAAGGGTTTCGACATGCTCCGCGGCGAGCTGAACTTTGAGGCGGCTGCCACTCTACGGCAAGCGCCGCAAGCTCGGCAACTTGTCTGCTGCTCTAGGATACTCGGCGGACTCGTTGCGATAGAATCGAACGCTTTACATCGAGGTCGATACCAGTGCCCCGCGACCCTCGTCACGACATCCTCTTCGAACCGATCAGGATCGGTCCGCTGACCGCCAAGAATCGCTTCTACCAAGTGCCTCACTGCAACGGCATGGGGTATGCGCGGCCGCTGAGCCACGCCGCCATGCGCGGCGTCAAGGCTGAAGGCGGCTGGGCGGTGGTCAGCACCGAGGAGGTGGAAATCCATCCGTCGAGCGATGTCTCCCCGTACATCGAAGGCCGCCTCTGGGACGACCACGACATACCGGCGCTCGCCCTCATGACCGAGGCCATCCATCGATACGGCGCACTCGCCGCCATCGAACTGGTGCATGCGGGAATGAACGCATCGAACCTCTATTCGCGCGAGACCGCTCTCGCTCCGAGTCACATCGCCAATCCGGCAAGCTATGCTCCGGCGCAGGCGCGCGCCATGACCAAGGCGGACATCCGGACCTATCGCCGCTGGCATCGGGAGGCGGCGCTGCGGGCGCGCCGGGCGGGATTCAATATCATCTATGTGTACGCGGGCCACGGCCTGTCCCTGCCCATGCATTTCCTGCAGGCCCGGCACAATCATCGCACCGACGAATACGGCGGCAGTCTCGCGAATCGTGCGCGGCTATTGCGCGAATTGCTCGAGGACACGAAAGAGGCGGTTGGAACGGATTGCGCGGTGGCGTTGCGGTTCGCCGTGGATGAGCTGCGTGGGGACGATGGTATCCGCAGCGCCGGCGAAGGCCGGGAAGTCGTGGCACTGCTCGCCGAACTGCCTGACCTTTGGGATGTAAATGTCAGCGACTGGTCGAACGACTCCATGACCTCGCGCTTCGCGCCGGAAGGCTATCAAGAAGACTTCGTGCGCTTCGTCAAGACGGTGACCACCAAGCCCGTGGTCGGCGTCGGCCGCTTTACGTCCCCGGATACCATGGTCTCCCAGATTCGCCGCGGCGTGCTCGACCTGATCGGCGCGGCCCGCCCGTCGATCGCCGACCCGTTTCTGCCGAAGAAGATCGACGACGGCGACATCGATGACATCCGTGAATGCATAGGCTGCAACATCTGCGTCACCGGTGACCACACGATGACGCCCATACGCTGTACCCAAAATCCCACGATGGGCGAGGAATGGCGCAAAGGCTGGCACCCGGAACGCATCCCACAGCGCACCGGCGAGGATTCGTTTCTGATCGTCGGCGCAGGGCCGACCGGCCTTGAGTGCGCTCGCATGCTCGGCCGCCGCGGCTATGCGGTGTCACTGGCCGAGGCCGAGGATGAATTGGGCGGACGCGTCACGCGCGAGTCGCGGCTGCCCGGGCTCGCCGCCTGGGCGCGGGTCCGAGACTATCGCCTCAACCAACTGAATAAGATGCCGAACGTCGACGTCTACCGCGGTAGCCGGGTAACCGTCGATCAGGTCTTGTCCTTCGGTGCGACGCGCATTGTGCTTGCCACCGGCGCGCGCTGGCGGCGCGACGGCGTCGGGCGCAGCAATTCGCGGCCGATTCGCGGCTTCGATCGATCGGCCGGCATCTTCAGCCCGGAGGATGTGATGCACGGCGCACATCTCGCGGGACCGGTGATCGTCTTCGATGACGACCATTATTACCTGGGTGGGATCCTGGCGGAGAAACTGCGCACCTCAGGACTCGAAGTCACGCTGGTCACGCCCGCCAACTGCGTGTCCGCATGGACCGTCAACACCTTGGAGCAAGACGCCATTCACAAGCGGCTCATGACTCTGGGCGTCGAGATCGCCACGAGCCGCAACATCGTGGAATTCAACGGCGAGCACGCGGTGTTGCAATGCATGTTTTCCGGTCGGAACTCGACCTTGCCAGCCTCCTCGTTGGTGTCGGTGACTGCGCGTCTGCCCAATGACGTATTGGCGCACGCTCTCGCGGAGGCGGACGCCGCGGTCGGTGCCTCGGGAATCCTCTCCGTGACCTCGATCGGCGACTGCCTTGCGCCCAGCACGATCGCGGCCGCGGTATATTCGGGTCATCGCTATGCGCGTGAGTTCGACCTTCCCGAAACCGACGGCGTCGCCTTTCGCCGTGAACATCCAAATCTGACCGCGGGAGACAGTCTATGAAAATCGGATTCATCGGCCTTGGGGCCATGGGCGCCGCGATCGCGGCCAACCTCGTCCGCGCACGGCACGACGTGCTGGTATGGAATCGCAGCGCGGACAAGGCACACCCCCTCATCGACGCGGGGGCCATATTGGCGGCGAGTCCCGGTGCCGCCGCCGCCGACCGGGACGTGGTGTTCACCATGCTCGCCGACGACGCGGCGCTACTCGCGGTTCTCGCCGGCGAGAAAGGTTTGTATGCAGGATTGAAGCCGGGAGCGCTGCATGTGTCGATGAGCACCATCGCGGTGAGTACGGCCGACCAGATGACCGCCTCCCACCGTGCGCTCGGCCAGCGCTTCTTGTGTGCTCCGGTGTTTGGAAGGCCGCAGGCCGCGGCGGCGGCGAAGCTGTTCGTGGTTGCGGGCGGCGATCCGGCCGACTTGGAGACGGCCAATCCATTGTTCCAAGCCATCAGCCAACGCGTGTTTCACGTCGGCGCGACGCCGTCGGCGGCGAGTCTGATCAAGCTGTGCGGGAATTTCATGATCCTGTCGGCCATCGAGGCCCTGGGCGAGGCGATGGCCTTGGCGGAGAAAGGCGGCATTCCGAAGCAGCAATTGTATGAGGTGTTGACCGGCAGCGTGTTCGATTCCCCGCTCTATCGTCTCTACGGCGACCTCTTGGTCAACGAGCGCTTTCAACCCGCGGGCTTCGCCGCGCCACTCGGCCTCAAGGACATGCGCCTCGCCGCGCAATCCGCGGAGTCGCTGCGAGTCCCGATGCCGCTGCTCAATGTGTTGCGAGATCACTTGCTGCAAACCATCGCGCAGCAAGGCGAGGATGTCGACTGGTCGGCCATCGCGCGTACCACGGCCAAGAATGCCGGCCTCTAGACCCGCGTTTCGCGCGTCTCGATTCGCACGGCGCGGTTCGTACCGTCGCCGCAGTGCTTGATGCGTAACACTTGTACAGCGACCGGATCGTCCTTACAGAGTTGTAATGGTGCAGAAAGGCGGTGGCCATCTGCCTGCGGTCTACTACGCCGCAACCACGTCACAACCCAAGGACATCGATCATGAGTACCGACCAAGCGCTCGCCGCCGAGAAACGCTATGACGATGCGCGTTATCGGCCGACCAAGCCACTGCGCCCGCCCGAGGAGAGCACCGACGGCTTTCGCGCCCTGCGCGATGCCGTGCAAGAACATTCGGTCTGGCTGAAGCCGCTGCAGCAGGAGATCTCGCGGGTCATCGTGGGACAGAAGCAGCTGCTCGATCGACTCTTGATCGCGTTGCTCACGAATGGCCACGTCCTCCTCGAAGGCGTGCCGGGGTTGGCGAAAACGCTGTCGCTCAAGACGCTCGCGAATGGCGTCGACTTGAATTTCAAGCGCCTGCAGTTCACGCCGGACATGCTCCCGGCCGATATCGTGGGCACCATGATCTACAGTCCGCAGGATGGCGCGTTTCGCACCAAGCATGGGCCGATTTTCAGCAATTTGATTCTGGCGGACGAAATCAATCGGGCGCCCGCCAAAGTGCAGAGCGCGCTGCTGGAAGCCATGCAGGAGCGCCAGGTCACGATCGGCGATGAGACATATCCGCTGCCGAATCCGTTTCTGGTGCTGGCGACGCAAAATCCCCTCGAGCAGGAGGGAACCTATCCGTTGCCCGAGGCCCAGGTGGACCGCTTCATGATGAAAGTGGTGATCGGCTACCCGAGCCGTACCGAAGAACGCGCCATACTGGACGCCATGGCGACCACCGAGCCCATGGCGGACATCCGCCAAGTCGTGTCCGGAGCGCAAATATTGGCCGCCCGCCGGGTCGTCAACAGTATTCACATGGACGATAAGATCCGCGATTACATCGTCGACCTCGTGCTCGCCACGCGGCCGCCGACGGCGGCGTCGCTCGACCTCAACGGGTACATACAATACGGTGCATCGCCCCGCGCTACGATCAATCTATGTCTCGCCGCGCGCGCCACCGCATTTCTCAACGGTCGGCATTTCGTGACTCCGCAGGACGTCAAGACCATCGCGCTCGATGTGCTGCGGCACCGCGTGACCGTGAGCTACGAGGCCGAAGCCGAGAACGTCACGGCCGAGGATGTCATCCGCAAGATCCTCGACACCTTGCCCGTGCCTTGAATGGCCGCGATGAACACCGCCACGACCAAAGCCATGCTGAGCCGGATGCGGCGCTTGGAGATTCGCACCCACCGCCTGGTGAACGATAGCCTGGGCGGGGAATACCACTCGGTGTTCAAGGGCCGCGGCATGGATTTCGACGAGGTGCGTGAATATGTGCCGGGCGACGAAGTGCGCACCATCGATTGGAACGTCACTGCGCGGGCGGGCCGGCCCTTCGTGAAGAAATACACCGAGGAGCGCGAGCTCAATATTCTGCTACTGGTGGATATCAGCGCATCGGGTAATTTCGGCTCGGGCAGGCAAAGCAAGCGCGATCTGGCCGCGGAGGTGGCCAGCCTGCTGGCGCTCTCCGCCATTCGAAACAGCGACAAAGTGGGTTTGCTGCTCTACACCGACCGCATCGAGGAATACATTCCGCCGCAGAAAGGCCGACGCCATGTAATGCGCGTGGTGCGGGAGATTCTCGATCGCCGGGCGCGCGGCCGGGGAACCGACAGCGTGAAAGCCCTCGAGATTGCGAGCCAGCTTCTGCAGCGCCGCGCCATTGTGTTCTTGATCTCGGACTTCCAGTCGAACGTCGACGCCGCGTCAAACGTCGACGCCGCAGAGGCGCGCTCCGCTCTACGCCGTGCCATGCGTCAAACGAATCGCCGCCACGATCTCATCGCCGTCCATGTCGAAGATCCGCGCGAGCGGGAATTGCCCGATGTGGGCGTGCTGTCGTTGGAGGATGCCGAGACCGGCGAAGTGGTCGAATTGGACACCGCCGACCCCATGGTGCGCGGACGCTTCAATCGGCAAGCGGTCGCGAGGATCGAGCGCTTGGTCGGCGATATTCGCTCCGAAGGAGTCGATATTTTGCAGCTGAAGACGGATGTGCCCTATCTGCCCGCGCTGCGGCGTTTTTTCAAAGGGCGGGAGCGCCAACGCCTGTGAGCACTCGTCCCGTCAGACTTCGTCGCCGTTCGACCGGCAGCGCCGCGCTACTGCTGCTGACGCTTACCGGATACTGCGCATTCGCGGCGGGCCAATCCGCACCCCAGGCGACACCCCCACTCATCAGCACAACCGCCAATGGCAATAGCGCGGCGGCCAATGGCGCGACGGCCAATGGCGCGACGGCCAATGGCGCGACGGCCAATGGCGTAGGGGCCAACGGTTTCCCGGCCAACAGCCTGCCCGCGGGTGCGGACGATATTCGCGACATCAGAGGCCCGAAGCCGGTCGGCCTCGGATGGCTGGGTCCCATGCTCGCCGCAGCCGCGCTGCTCGCCGCAGGCGGCGCCTACGGCGCGTGGCTGTGGAACAAGCGACGCCAACGCCCGGACGTGCAGACACCCTTTGAGATCGCGCGCGATCGTCTCGAGCGGGCCCGCGACCTGATGCACCAAGCCCGCGGCCGCGAGTTTTCCATCGAAGTATCGAGCACGGTACGCGAGTACATCGAGAACCGCTTTGGAGTGATGGCGGCGCATCGCACCACCGACGAATTCCTACATGATCTACTCGACTCCCCCGATACGGTATTGGCCGCGAATCGCGCGCTGTTGTCGGAATTTCTGGAGGCCTGCGATCTCGCGAAATTTGGCGGCTGGAACCTGTCGATGACGGCCATGGAAGCGCTGCTGCAGAGCGCGCAGCGGTTTGTCGCCGAGGCCGCACCGCCGGAGTCGGCGAAGTCCGGCGGAAACACGATTCTGTCCGCGGCTACCCAGCCGCCCGCTGCGCACTCCACCGCCAAGCAGGATAAATATGATTCACTTCGCGCAACCTGAGTGGCTGTGGCTCTTGGCGCTGCTGCCGCTCGCACTGTTGTGGCGCGGGCGCCGGGGCAGCGTCGCCGCGATCCAGTACTCCAATGTCGGGCTGGCACGCGGCATCGCGCAGAGCAGCCGCAGCCGTGTGGGGCGCTGGCTCTGGTTGTTGCCTATCGTGGCCGGCGCCTTCATGGTGGTTGGGTTGGCGCGGCCCCAGTGGGTGCTCGGGCGTACGCAAGTGACGGCGAACGGCATCGACATCATGCTCGGTCTCGATGTGTCGGGTTCCATGCAGGCTCTCGACTTCAAATTGGGTGGCGAGCGCGTGAATCGAATCGATGTGGTGAAATCCGTGGTCTCCCAGTTCATCGATGAACGGCCGGATGATCGAATCGGTCTGGTGGCCTTTGCGGGCGCCCCCTATTTGATCAGCCCGTTGACCCTCGATCACGATTGGCTGCGGCAGAATCTGGAGCGCGTCAGCGTCGGCGGTGTCGATGATGGGACTGCCATCGGTTCGGCCATTGCGACCAGCGTGAATCGCCTGCGCGATTCGAATGCCAAATCGAAGATCGTGATCCTGCTCACGGACGGCATGAACAATGCGGGCAAGATATCGCCCATGGCGGCCGCGGAGGCCGCCAAGGCGCTCGGCGTAAAAGTCTATACCATTGCGGTCGGCGTGCGCGGCGAGGCGCCGGTTCCCGTGCGCGATCAGTTCGGCAATACGCGTCTGGTGATGGCCAAGGTGGACGTGGACGAAGCAACGCTGCAATCCGTGTCGGCGCTGACCGGCGGTACGTTCTATCGAGCGACCGATACCGATTCGCTCAAACGCATCTATGAGCAGATCAATCAACTGGAAAAAACCGCCCAGGTGGCCGAGCGCTTCGAGCACTACCAGGAACTCTACGACTGGGCTCTGTTTCCGGCCATCGCGCTGCTCGGACTCGGATTTGGCCTCGAACACACCAGGTTTCGGAGGCTGCCATGATCTTCGTCCATCCCGGTTGGTTGATTGCGGGCGTCGCCGCCTGTGCGGCGCTCATATGGGTATGGCGGCGACATGACGCGCGGCAGCGCGCGGCGCTGGCGGAATTCGTGTCGCCGCACTTGAGTGCACAGCTCATAGGCTCGATTTCCGGCGCGCGCCGGACCGCCAAGCGCCTGATGTTCGCCGCATCCGTCGCGCTGCTGTTTGCGGCGCTCGCCGAACCGCAAGCCGGTTACCGCTTCGAACAAGTCAAGCGTCGCGGCAATGACATCATCTTCGCCGTCGATACCTCGCGCAGCATGTCGACACCCGATGTAAAGCCCAATCGGCTGGCGCGCGCCAAGCTCGCGATCGATGATTTCGTCAGCCGATTGAACGGCGATGCGGTCGGCTTGGTCGCATTCGCCGGCAGCGCCTTCTTGCAGACGCCGATCACGCTCGACTATGGGGCCTTTCATGAGTCGTTGAACGCGCTCGACACCAATATCATTCCGCGCGGCGGCACCAATATCACGAGCGCGATCCGAGAGACCCGCGCCGCCCTGCAGCGACGTGCCGGCAGCGACAAGATCATGATTCTAGTCACGGACGGCGAGGATCTCGAAGGGGATTCGCTGGCCGCGGCGAAGGCTGCGGCGAAGGAGGACGGACTCAAGATCTTCACCGTCGGCGTGGGCTCGGCAAACGGCGATCTGATTCCGCTGCCGGCGGATCGCGGCGGAGGATTTCTGAAAGACAGAGAGGGGCACCTGGTCAAATCGCGCCTCGATGAGACCGCGTTGCGGGCTTTGGCCGCGGCGACCGGCGGATCCTATGCACCGCTCGGTGCGGAGAATCAGGGACTCGATATGATTTACCGCGAAGCCGTCGCGCCGCTGGCAAAGCATGACCTCGAGTCCCGTGCGCAACGAGTGTTTATCGAGCGCTTCCAGTGGCCCCTGTGCGCCTCGTTGGCTTTGCTGCTGGCGAGCACGCTGCTCGGCACGCGGCGCCGTAAGGTATCGACCGAAGTCGCGGCGCATGCCGACAAAGCGCAGCACGCCGGCCAAGGGGCCGCAACCAACCTCAAACGGTTCGCCGTGCCGGCCGCCATGACACTGATCGGACTGTGTGCACTGCTGCCGCCACATTCCGCGCGCGCCTCGACCACGAGTGCGGCCGACGCCTACCAGCACGGTGACTTCGCAACGGCCGCGCGCGACTATGCCGCGGCCGCGGGACACGACCCCAAGCAACCGGTCCTGCATTTCAATGCCGGCGCCGCAGCCTACAAGGCAGGTGACTATTCGCAGGCCGCCAAGGCATTCCAAGCCTCCCTGAATGCAGTGAAGTCCGGGGACGCCAAACGCCTGGCCGAGCAGGAGGATGCGTACTACAACCTCGGCAACACGTTGTATCGGGTCGGGCAGAAAACTGCACAGTCGAACACCCAAGACACCATTCAAAGCTGGACGCAGGCCGTCAAAGCCTACGACGCCGCACTGCAATTGCGGCCCGATGACGCCGACGGCAAGTTCAATCGCGACTATGTGAACCGCAAGCTCGAGGCGCTGAAGAAAGCCCAGTCGCAAAAGCCCCAGTCGCAGTCGCAGCAGGCAAACAGCCCTTCGCAACAGTCCAAGCCTCAGCAACAGCCCGGCGAGCAACCGCAGTCCGGCGACAAACAGTCCCGGCAGGCCAATGGTCAATCGCAACCATCCAAGCCTCAACAGCCATCGGGCGAGCAGCCGCAGACCGGCGACAAACAGCCGCAGCAGGCCAATGGCCAACCGCAGCCGTCGAAGCCCCAACCACAGCCCGGTACGCAGCCGGGCGATCAACCGCCGCAGCAAGCTAACGGCCAAGCGCAGCCCTCGACCCCCAATGCGGACGCGGCTAATCGCGATGCCAACAAATCCGGTGGCCCCGGTGACCCGGGCAACCAAGATGCCAATGGCGTGGACGCGCGCTCTGCCCAGGCGGCCGACGAGCAACGCGTGCCCGGCGGAATGAGCCGCCAGGAAGCCCGCGAACTGCTCGATTCCGTCAAGGACGACGAACGTCGTCCGCCGACGCAGCCCATGGCCCGCAACGGCGCGGACTCTTCATCGAGTGAACCGCTCAAAGATTGGTGACGACAATGCACATTTCGCAATCGAAGCGGTGGCAGTGGACGACGCGGCGGCGGGTTACGACGCCGTGGCAGTGGGTTGCGGCGGCAGCGCTGGGCACCCTCTTGGCGCCCGTGGCGTTTTCCGAGCCGCAGGTCACCGAGCGCATCGAACCGGACAAGATCACCCTCGGCGAGGCGGCGCAATTGACCATCGCCGCCTCCGGCACCGATACTCCCGCCATCACGCCGCCGATGGTGGCCGGCCTGGAATTCGTCGCCGTCGGTCAGTCGCAGCAGGTCGAATCCATCAATGGCGTCACCCACTCCTCGACCACGATCATCTACCAAGTCATTCCACGGCAGGCCGGCGTATTCACCATCCCGGGGATGACCGCGGGTACGCAGCCCCTCGTGCTGACCGTGAGTCCCGGCGGCGGGCGCAACGCTGCGCCGTCGGGAGGGTCCGCGCTGTCTGGAGGATCCGGGTCGGGCGGCGCACCGAATGCGGGCTCCGGCACCCCGCTCCCCCCCGGATCGACGCGCGTCGCCGCCGACGGCTCGGCCTTCGTGCGTTTGCGCATCGCCAAACATGAACTCTATGTGGGCGAGGCCATTCCGGTGGACATTCAAGTGGGAACCCGGGATGGAGTCGTGGCTTCTCTCAATGGCCCGCCCGTGCTCAACGGCGATGCCTTCACGCTGGAAAAATTATCCTCACAGCCGGATCGATCGCAACAGATCATCGACGGCAAGCCGTTTACCGTGTTCACCTGGCACAGCGCACTCGCGGCGGTGAAACCGGGCGCTTTGTCGTTGACGATGGAAACACCGCTCACCGTCCGCATACGCCAGGCAATGCGCCCCGGGGGCGGTCTGTTCGGCAATGCCGGCCTTGACGACATCTTCAACGATCCGGCGTTTCAGAATTTCTTCGGTGCATCGACGGAGAAGGAGATCACCGTCGCCAGCCCGCCGACCGAGTTCACCGTGCTCGAGTTACCGGTGCGTGATCGGCCGGCGGACTTCAGCGGCGCCGTCGGCCACTTCACGGTCAGCAGCGAACTCTCCGATGACAAGGCAGCGGCCGGCGATCCCATCACTCTGCGCCTGCACGTGTCGGGGAGCGGGAATTTCGATCGGGTCAATACCCGCATGTTGCACGATGTCGAGCATTGGAAAACCTACGCGCCGACGGCGAAATTCCAGCCGGATGACGAGATCGGTTATCACGGTGAGAAGACCTTTGAACAACCGATCATCGCGACCGACCCCGGCACCCAATCCGTCCCGCCTCTCGAGTTCAGCTGGTTCGATCCGGTTACAGGCCACTATGCGCAAGCCCGTACCTCACCGCTGACCGTGGCCATCACACCGGCGGCTCCTGACAATGCGCCGGCGCAAGCCACCGCGCCCAGCGGCACTCCACCCGTCACGGCGCCTGCCGTCACGGCGTCCGCCACTGCCTCCGCCGGTGCGTCAGGCACACCCCAAGGGGATGCGCTGCGGCCGGATCATGTCGAAAGAGGCCGCGGTTCCGATACGCTGATGCCGCACTACTACCAGCCGGCCTATGTCGCGCTTCCGTCCGCACTGCTCATCGCTTTTTCGGGCGCCTGGTTCTGGGTCCGACGCGGCGAGCAACGGGCGCGCGACACGGCAGCCGGCCGCCGCGGCGAGACCTCTTTGCAAGCCGAGCCGCACCTCGAAACCATGGAGAAGGCCAGTGTCTTGGGCGATGCCGCATTGTTTTTCCGTTCCGCACGCACCGCGTTGCAAAAGCACCTCGCATCAAAGTGGCGGCTGGCGCCGGATCGCATCAGCCTCGACGAAGTCGATGCACGCCTCGGCACCGGCAGCGTCGTCGCCCGTGTGTTCCAGCTCGCCGATGAAGCGGCCTATTCGGGACTGACGCTCAGCGCCGCCGATTTCCAGCGCTGGCAGCAACTGATCCGACGTCAGCTCAGCGAGCACGAGGCGCACTCATGAGTGGAGACTCTTCGATGCGTAGCGCCAGGCTCATCGCATTCGTATCGCTGGCGGCGCTTGGGTCGTGGGGCTACGCCGCGCACGCCGCCGAGCAACAATCTCAGGCGCACCCAGGCTACTCGGCAGCGACTCTCTACAACCTCGGCAATTCCTACGCGCGCTCAGGCCAACCCGCATTAGCCGTGCTCAACTATGAACGCGCCCGGGTTCTCGCGCCGCTCGATCCGGACATACAGGCGAACCTGCGCCAGGTACGCGAATCCTCCGGCTTGCCCGCGGAAAGCGGCAGTTGGTTGAGTCGGCACAGCAGGATTGCAAATCCCGATACCCTGTACTGGCTCGGCGTGCTGGGCCTCGGTGTCGCGGGCGCCAGCCTGCTGGCTCGGCGCCTGACCAAAGTCCCGCCTTCCAGTTCCCACGGAGTTTTTGCAGCGAGAGGCGTTGTTGGCTCGCGCGACGTTAACAGCGGGCGGGGCGATCTTGGCACGCGCCGCTTTTTCGGCGCGCGCCGCGTTCTTGGCGCGGTGGCCGCGCTCGGGTTCGTGGCTGTGGCGCTCGCCGTATGGGATTCCGCGGCCACCGCCTCTCTACTCACTCAATCGGTGGTGATGCACCCCTCGCCGGCGAGCGCTTCGCCCATTCAAGGCGCCGAACCGCTGTTTACCGTGCCGCCGGCGGAGGTCGTGAGCGTGCGCGACGAGCACGCGGAATTTGCGCTCATTCGCGATTCTCAGGACCGCGAAGGGTGGGTGGCGCGCGGCAATCTGACCCCCATCATCCCCGAAGCTCCCACGTCCATCATTCCGGACGCTCCACGGTCCGTCATCCCGGCAGCTCCACGGTAAAGACCGAGCCGACGCCGAGTTCGCTCTGCACGGAGACGACGCCGTGATGCGCCTCGACGATGGCCTTGACCAAACTCAATCCCAGACCCAAGCCGCGTTGCGAACGGCTCTTGTCGCCGCGATAGAGGCGAGTCCAGATGCGCGGCTGTTCCTCGGTTGAGATACCGATTCCCGTGTCGCTGAATTGCACGATGGTTCGTCCACCCTGCACACGGCAGCTCACGGTCACCGAACCGCCGTCCGTCGTATATTTCAATGCATTGTCCAACAGGTTCGCGAACACCTGGCGCATGCGCACCGAATCGACCGCCGCGTTGCACGGCGAATCGAATCGCGCCTCGATCTCGATGCGCTTCTCCTCGGCCACGAGCTGGTACACGTCGATGACGTTGCCGAGCAGCGCCGCGATCGATGTAGGTTCGCGCTTCAGCTGCATGACGCCGGATTCCGCTTCGGCGATGTCCATCAACGCCGTCAGCATGGTGAGCACCCGATCCGCCTCCTCGGCGCAGTCCGCGAGCGCCTCCCCCGCGGCCGGATCCGCCGTGGCCTGCACCGCCACCTCGGCAATACTGCGCAATCGCGCCAGCGGTGTACGCAGATCGTGCGCGACATTATCGAGCGCTTCACGCATGCCCTGGATGAGCGCCTGGTTCTTATCGAGGACCCGGTTGAATTGACGTGCGAGTTCTTCCAAATCGGTTTGCTGCTCCGTTACGCCCACCCGCGCCGACAAATTCCCGGTATCGATGATGGAGCGAGCTGTCGCCACGACCTCCCGCACCGGTTTGGTGGCGCGATGGGCGAAGAATGCGCCGCCACACACTCCCAACAGCAACGCGGGCGTCATGACACGGAGGAAACTCAAGCGAAACGGTTGCAGAATAGTCTCTCGATTGTTGGTGCTGCGGCCGACTTCGAGGCTCGACTCATCGGGCAACGTGGTCGATGCCACCGTGACATCGCTCTCCTCGTCCTTCGGGATCCGCAACCAAACGAGATGGGACAGGTCACCGCCCGGTTGCAGCGCCTTGGGATCAAATTGAACCCAGTCTTCCGGCACATTCAGCAACAGCGCGCTGCCGTTCGGGCTCGCCACGCGGACGAAGAAGGTGCGCGTCTTTTCGGTCTCGCGGCTGCGTTCGACGAATTTTTGCAGTGCCTGAAGTCCGCCGTTTTCGTAGATCGCGGCGCAGGCCTTCAGCCGAGTCTCGATCACCTCATGGTCCTTGCGCTGCAGGGCCGCGGCCAGCAGGAGATAAGTCAAACCGAATAGAATTCCGGCGCTCGCGGTGAATAGCAGCGCATACCAAAGGCTGAGACGCGCCGTGAAGCTGCGCAGTGGGCCGCCCCGAAACGGACCGCTGCGCAGCCGGCCGCCGAGCGGCGCGCCGCTACGCGGGCTTGAGGACATAGCCAACGCCGCGAATCGTATGAATGATCTTCGCCGGAAATCCCTTCTCCACCTTCGAACGCAGCCGGTGCGCCAATACATCGACCACATTGGTCTGAGGGTCGAAGCTGTAGTCCCAGACGTGCTCCAAGATCATGGTCTTGGTGATCGGCCGCCCGGGATGGCGCATCAGCAATTCCAGCAGCGCAAATTCCCGGCTTTGCAGCTCGATTTTCTGCCCGGCGCGGGTCACATCGCGCGTCAACAAGTTCATCGATAAATCGCCGACGACCAGAGTCGTGGGTTCTGCGACATGGGTGGCGCGCCGTATCAGCGCCTGGACCCGCGCCAGCAACTCGGAGAACGCGAACGGCTTGGTCAGATAATCGTCGGCACCGGCCTGCAGTCCCGCCACGCGATTGTCGACGCTCGCCTTGGCGCTGAGCAGCAGCACGGGCACCAAGCTCTTCTCGAGGCGCATCCGGCGGAGCACGGCCAGCCCGTCGAGTTTCGGCAGCATGATGTCCAAGACCACCGCATCGTAGGTCACCGTGCGGCACAGGGATAGCGCAGCTTCCCCGTCGACGGCCTTATCGACCGAGAAGCCGCTCTGCTTGAAGCCGTTCACGATGAATGATGCTATTTTCTCGTCATCCTCGACCACCAGGATGCGCATGGAGGAATCTGCTAACGATCGCTATTGCGGTGAATCGCACTCCGAAGTCGCACGGATATGTATGACGGCATTATTCGCAATTCTTGCCCGGTCGCGATAGCCGCACTGACGTGAAAAGGCATCCGCGCTGGTGGCGCTCCATATGATGTGCCCGTAGCCGTCCGCCCCCGGTGTTATGGCCAACGGGATGGAGGCGAAACCGCTGATCTTGACTCCAGTCAGAATTGCGGCCCGCGGCTGGACGTTCACGTCGTACGCCGTCACCAAAATCGACTCCGAATCGTCGTTGGTAAGGGTGATGGGCAGTGAGTCGCCGCCGAGCGCCGCAGTGCTCAACCACAAAGCGGCCGCGGGTGCGGCCAGAATGATGCGCATGTCGACACTATGCATAACGTGTTCCTCCAGTGGCGAGACCTGAATATATGGTATGTTACCTCCCGACCCTACATTAGTGGTGAAACTACACTTGAGCGGCCGGGACCCAGCCAGTACTAAGGCGCTTCTCCTACAGCGACCCACGCCCTCGTCCGACACGCGCGCGACGCACATCGGGCATATCCTTACACGATGTCCATGATCCGCGTCGTATCGATCGGGTATTGCTGCCTCTTTGGGCTGACGCTCGCCCATGCCGCGGATGAGTTCTCCGTGGACACGGCCTTCATCCGCAAAGCGGAACAAACCACCGAGCAGGCGATGGTCGATACACGATTTGCGCTCAAGATGTCACTGAACGGTGCCATCAAACAGGCGGCGCGCATGCTGCAGAGTGACGGCATCGCCGCCAACCGAAAACTCTTGGCGCTCGCGGTCGAAAAAGGCTGGGCCGCCCCGGTCCTCGATACGGCCGACACGACCCGCGACTATTCGGATTACCACTTCGTGTCCTGGCAGATCCGCTTGCAACAGAAAGCGATCGCGCTCTACAGCCAAGAGGCGCAGCACGGTGCGGATACGGATTTGCAGGCTTTCGCCCGAGACGCTTTACCGGCTCTCAAGCGCGGATTGAATTCACTGCGGTCACTGCGCAGTTCATAGTGCTCGGCCGCCCGGGCGCGCGCGGTCATGCAAGCGGTGGACGAATTGACCGACGATGCGTTGCTCGAGCGAATGCAGCGCGGTGCGTTCACCTATCTGACCGAGTACGCGAATCCAGCTAATGGCTTGGTCTGCGATACGTCTCGCGCGGACTCCCCGTGCAGCATTGCGGTGGTCGGTTTCGCACTGTCCTCCTATCCCGTTGGCGTGGAGCGTGGCTGGCTGACACGCACCGAGGCGGCGACGCTGACACTCAGCGCCTTGCGGTTCTTCTGGGAAAGCACCCAGAGCGAGCAACCCGACGCGACCGGCTTCAAGGGGTTCTATTACCATTTTCTGGACATGCAGACCGGTCGGCGGGTCTGGCAGTGTGAATTGTCGCTGGTCGACACGGCGCTGTTGATGGCCGGCATTCTCACCGCCGGACGTTATTTCGACGGTGCCGGCATCGAGGCGGAAATTCGCGGCTTGAGCGACGCGCTGTATGGCCGAGTGGATTGGCAATGGGCGCAAAATGGGCAGGACACGGTATCGCAGGGATGGAAACCGGAATGCGGTTTCTTGAATTACGGCTGGGAGGGCTACAACGAGGCCACCATCGTGTACGTTCTCGGCGCCGGGTCACCCACCCGCGCCCTGCCGGGCTCGAGCTTTTGCGCGTGGACCATGCCGTATCAGTGGGAAAATTTGCTCGGCCACGACGTGCTGTACTCCGGTCCGCTGTTCACGCACCTGTTTTCCCACGCGTGGATCGATTATCGCGGCATTCAAGACGCCTTCATGCGCGAAAAGCGCAGCGACTATTTCCGCAACACCCAGAGCGCGATCGCCCTGCATCGCGAATACTGTGCCCGCAATCCGCGCGGCTATGCGGGTTACGGTCGCGACCTGTGGGGCATCACGGCGGGCGACGGGCCGGGTAATCGGGAAATGCGCCAGGACAGCCGAGACCGGCGCTTCTTCGGCTACATGTCGCGCGGCGTGCCCTATGGCCCGGACGATGGCACGATCGCTCCCTGGGCGATGCTCGCCACCGTGCCCTTCGATGCTGCGGGCGCGTTGCGCGGTACCCGGCACCTGCTCCGCAGCTACCCGCAGGTGTGCGCCCAAGACCGGCTATCCAGTGGCTTCAATCCGACCTTGGATGCCGCTCAAGGAGGTTGGTTATCGGAGGGTTGGTATGGGCTGGATCAGGGCTTGCTGGTGATCATGATCGAGAACCATCGCACCGGCCTGATCTGGGAATTGACGCGACAGTGTCCCTTCATGCGGGCGGGTTTGCTCGGCGCCGGCTTCACCGGCGGCTGGCTGACCGGCGAGCGGTCAGTCGACGACCGGTCAGTCGGCGAGCGGTCCGTCGACGGGCGAAGCTAGTGGCGGCGGACAGCGAAGATGATCTGCTGCGCCGCGTGCGGCCGCCCGACTGGAAGAATCCCCTGCCTCGGAATCCGTATGATTTGATCGTCATCGGCGCGGGACCGGCCGGCTTGATGGCCGCCGATTTGGCGGCTCGCCAAGGTCGTCGCGTGGCTCTCATCGAACGTGACCGGCTCGGCGGCAATTCACTCAACTCGGGTTCCATCCCCTCCAATGCGATCATCCGCGCCGCGCGCGTACTAGTCTCGCTGCGCGATGAAGAGGATTTCGGGGCCGCCTCCTTCGATCGGCCGCGCACCGATTTTGGCGCGGTGATGGCGAGGATGCGGAGAATCCGTTCGCGCGTCGCCGAGTATCAGAGCATCGATCGTTTGCGCGCTCGTGGCATCGATGTGTTCCTCTGCGATGCGCGCTTCGAGGGGCCGCGGGTGCTGGCCGCGGGAGAGTCGCGGCTCACCTTCAAGAAGGCGATCATTGCCACCGGTGCGCGGCCTGAACCCTCCAACGTTCCCGGTCTCGAGCAAATCGGCTATCTCACCAGCGATTCGATCTTTCAACTCAACGCGCTGCCGCAGCGCTTGGGAGTCGTCGGCGGCGGTCCGCTCGGCTGCGAACTCGCGCAAGCCTTTTGCCGGCTGGGATCGCAGGTCACGATCGTGCAAAACGATCCCAAATTTCTACCCCACGAAGATCGGGATGCCGCCGAGTTGCTGTCCTTGTCCTTGTCCCGCGATGGTGTCATTACACGATTGAATACATCGGTTGTCGGCGCACACCGCAAAGACGGCGCCAAGTGGCTCGAGACCACGAGCGATGGCGTCAAATCATCCATCGCGGTGGATGAGGTGCTCCTCAGCATCGGACGGGTGCCGAATGTGCAGGATCTCGGCCTCGAAGCAGCGAGCATTGGATTCGACGTGCTTTCAGGCATCCATGTCGATGAGTATCTAAAGACCACCCATGGCGATGTCTACGCCGCCGGGGATGTCTGTCTACCGGATCAATTCACCAATGTCGCACAAGGCTCCGCGCGGCTGGCGGTTAACAATGCGTTTGGCGCGGGAACGCAGCGCCGCGGTCACTGGACGATTCCGTGGTGCACATACTGCGATCCGGAAATCGCCCATATCGGCATGCACGTTCGCGAAGCACGCCAGCAATTGATCCCCGTCAAGAGCTATACGGTGATGATGCAGGATGTGGATCGCGCCATCACCGATGGACTGGACGACGGGTTTGTGAAAATTCACGTACGCGAGGGCACGGATGAAATTCTCGGCGCTACCATCGTCGCATCCCGGGCGGGCGAGATGATCAACGAGATGTCGGTGATCATGAGCGCCGGCATCGGCATGCGACGGCTGGCCGACATACTGCATACCTATCCCGCACAATCCGACGCCATCCGCTTGGCCGCCGTGTCGTATTTGCGCGATCAGCCCATCACATCGGCGTAGGTTTTCTTGTCGGTTGCGTAGCAAGTGCATGATGCGGCCTCGAGGCCGCGGCGGTTCACCACGGTGACCGATCCGCGGCGGTACTCGATGAGTCCGCGGCGCTGCAATTGCACCGCCGCCGTGGTGACGCCGACGCGACGCACGCCGAGCATGTAAGCCAGAAACTCGTGCGTGACGTGGAAGCTCGAGGAGTGCGCTCGGTCCTGAGTCATCAACAGCCAGCGCGCCAGGCGGGGACCGATTTGATGGAATCGTATACACGCGGCGGAGGATGCCAACTGCAGCATGGTGACGTACAAGTATCGATCGAGGCTGGCGCGCAGCGCCTTGCTGCGCGCGAGTTCCTTGCGAAAGGGAGCGGTCGCCATGCGCAAGGCCGAGCCCGAACCCTGGACCAGCGCATGGAGTGGCGCCGTGACGACTCCCAATACGAGCTGAGCGCCGAGCATTCCCTCGTTCCCCACCATGCCCACCTCGAGAATGGGCTTGCCGCCGATCGGCGTCACCAAGGAAATATAACCCTGCGTCGGAAAATAGACGTAGCGAGTGAGCGTCCCGCGCTCCGAGATGACATCCGACAACACCAGATTAACCTCCTCGCACTTGCCGAGAAAGCGCGTGCGGTCGGCACGCGGCAGCAGTTCGATCAATCGGTTTTGGACGCTGGGCAAGCCGCTCTCCGTTCGGATATTTAAGGCGCGGAGAGTACACATCGGATCCATGTGTCACCGTCTGTCAACGTACATAACTGAGTGACGCGCTGCGCTCGACAATTACGACTGTCGCGCTGCGCAAGCGTGGCTGCAACAAGCGGCGGGCGCGGCGTGCCGCGCCACCCATGACTCTAAGCGCGCTGCCGAACAGACAATTATCGGCCTTAGCTTCACTCTCGGGCTCCTTCACGAAGTTGGAGAACCGTATGATGGACAGCGAACCACAGGCCCGTAGAAGTTATATATCGGACGTACGGCGGCCGACGTGGGCAGCGACTTCGGCGCACCGCATCAGTCATGGACCGTTGCCGCTGACGTCGATTGGCAATTGGCGCCCGAACCGACGACTCTCGGACGCGCGCACAGTGCGTCAGATGTCCGGGACGATGGTGAGCGTCGACCGTTCGGCCAAGAATATCGCGGAGTGGTCGACCTATCTGCCGTCGGACTGCGTGGCGGTGATGGTGTCGCTCGGATGGGATCGCACGACCTGAGGAGCCGCGATTTCGCGATGAATCGATGGGTTTCGTCGCTTGACGCTCGTGGGTGGACCGGGGGATAAATAGCTTATCGGTCCCCTGCTCATGGATTGCGTCCGGCTCCTGGATTGCGTGGATCTATGAGGATTGAAAAGGCGATGGTGTCATTTCGGGAAGGCGGCGCTGATTTGTTGGATCCTCCAAACGGGACCTCCTTCGTAGAGCTGGCCTTCCTCGCGAATGAATGCTGGGTCCGATCCGCTCAGAATCAAGACATGGTAGTCCACGGGCTGCTTGCCGATGATGGGAGCGACGACACCCGCGACACCGCCGAGCTCGATGTGGACGTCGTAGTTGGTCGCTGTTCGAGGTGTGCCGCCGAGCGTGAACGGGACTTCGCCGGCGTTCTTCATCGATAGGTGAACGACGCGCGGTGTGTCACCGGCCGAGACGACTGCGATTTTCGTTTCCGGCGTTGCGGGGGAGACGTTCATCAACAACGTGGAGGCAAGTCCATTGTAGGTATCGGGCGGCATTGCGAAGTCAATCCGTTTGACTTCGCCCGCGGGACCCCGTGTGGTGATCACACTATTGCGTGCGTCGATCATGACGTCGATGGGATGCGGGAACGAGGGGCCTCGCTGTACATGATGATCACTGATGAATCGAAATACATCGCGCTGTGAATAGATCGTGGTTTCATCATCGACCGAGCCATCGAAAAAATGCAGGATCAACTCGGAGGTGACCACGATGCCACGAGCTCTTTGCAGTAGATCGCCCACCGCTATCCGCGTACCGTCGGCCGTCGTGACATCCACAAAACCGTGCGCCGACCCTTGCGGATAAATGACCTTGATCTGCTCGCCACGGGCCGTGTGGACCCAAGGCAATACGATCAACGACAGAACAAGACCCGAGTTCCACCGCGAGAGGTGCAGGGTCATATCGCCCTCACACCGTTCCATCGCCGCGACAACACGATGATGGCCGGCATCAACACAGACCAGCCGATGGCCAATGCAAGTGCGGCGGGCCACGGCTTCACGAATTGAACCGCACCCAAGGCGGCGCCGGCGCGAAAGGACAGCGGCCCTGCGACGGCGCCGAGCAGCGGAGCCAGCCATATCCGGCGCTTCAGCCAACGATAGGTCGTGTTGACTTGCGCGGCAAACATGCCCCAGAGCAAAAAGATCCACACGGGTGCCACGCCTGAAATGACCATACTGCTCGGATATGCGAGTAAACCGAAAGACACCAGGCCACTATCCCAAATTCCGCCGATCACGATCACGCCGGCGATCAGTTTGGCTTCCTCGATAGGCTGGGTTGCGCGCCACAGGTGCACCGCGAGTAGCGCGATGGCGAAGGCGACTCCGATCCATGCCGCTCCCCTTGCCGCACTGATCACACAGGCAAACCAGCCGGCCTGGCCCATCAGGAAATAAATGGATGGCATCCACCGTTCGCTTGCCGAAACAGGATGCTCGCTCAATCGCGCGATGGCTCGACGTCGTTGGCGACCTGTCCATAGTTGAGCACGGCCACCAAGGCCACGCCGCCGACGATGTTGCCGAGCAAGGTGGGCACGAAGAAGTGCCCGAAGAACTCATTCCAATTCGCTGCGCCCATCTGAACCATATACAACCCATCCACGGACCCGGCAATGATATGGGAAAAACCGCCGAGAGAGATCACGTATGTGATGATAATGATGATCAGCGGCCGCGATCCGCCGGCGGCCGGTAATAGCCACACCATCAAGGCGACCAGCCATCCGGCGAAGATGGCGCGCACGAACGTCGTCATGAACGAGCCGGCCAGGACCTGATGACCCACCTCGAGCAAGGCGCGAGCCGCGCCGGCGTCAACCGCGTCCGTATGCGCCAAGGCGGCAGAGAATAGAGCGGCCCCGCTCAAGTTGGCGAACAGCACGACTCCCCACAATCGCAGAAATCGCAGCAGCGTGTCCCGCGTGCGATCGTGAATCAGCGGCAACACCGGGGTGAGCGTGTTTTCCGTGAAGAGTTGCTGCCGGCCGAGCACGACGATGAGGAATCCCACGGTGTAACCTAGGGGTGTCAGCAAATCGCGCGCCGTCCCGGCTGGGATGAGGGAGCGAATCTTGCCTTCGAGCAGAAAGGAAAATCCGATGCACAGTCCCGCCGACAGCGCCGAGAACCCCAACGACCAGGCCGGCCGTTCGAGTTCACTCGCACCCTCGGCGCGGATGGTTTCATGGATCAGGGTTGCGCTCGGGCGACTGTTCTCGTCGATTTCCCGCTTCTGGCGTTCTGAAAGTTCGTCGAGCTTCGCTGCGGGACTGAATGTGCGCGACGTGGAGGCCATGGGCTACGGGCCGCAGACCGCGTGGGTATTTACGAAGAAACCAGCGCTTGGCACGTGCGGCATTACAGAACCATACCCGGGCTTACTGCCTGCCGTCTGTCGGACCCGCGTAACCGGCGTTGTCAGGCGACGCCTACCGGATACGAGCCCCGCTTTGCACTCGCTCGCTTTGTCTGATTATGCATGCCGGCGCCCCGGCGTATCGGGGCGCGTAGCACCCGTTTCTTCCAGAGCGGCCAGTACTGTTGCGGTGTTCGCGCTTTCCTGCAGCGCATGCGCATGCTCGTCGTGCCGATCCTTCACCATCGGCATGTCGCGACGCAACTCCTCGAGAAGGTTGATCACCTTGGTAACTTTTTGCTCGGTCAGCAAGGCCACCTGCAAGCCGAGATGAGTATGTTGTTTTTCGAGTCTGGCCTGACGATGCTGAGCAATCAACACGATAGTGGTGGTGACGAGAGAAATGAGAGTCATGAGTCCGTCGAGTAATTCAAACGGCGGAGGATCCCAGCGAACGCCCGCGATCGGAAAAATGTTGATCCCGACCCACAGCGCAATCGCAGCCAGCAACGCAATCAGATACTGCGGACGTCCCAGAAACCGACTCACCCGCTCGACCCGCCTCTGCGCGCCGCCGATTGACTCCCAGTCTTTCCTCTGCAGCGCGACGACGCTCTCGACGTTTTGATCGATATGTTCAGAGAGCGTCGGCGACGGGGCGACCGGAGGGCCCTCTTGCGTCGAACTCATCGCCCGATACCGCTGTGATTCATGCGCGTGCCTTTGACATACATACCGTCAATCGTGGCAGATGGCGCAACGGCTCGCTGTAGGTGTAGGCGGCATTGCGCAGGGAAACGACCCCTTTAAAAATGCGCCTCGCACCTACAGCGATGTGCATTCATTCGCTCCGCTTTACCGACATTGCTCATTCCGTTCAAAGTGAACGCCGATACCACGCCGTAGTTATAAGGCGCTGAGCGTTGCCGACCGCAGCCGCCGACATGGAGTAAGGGGCCGCAGCATCGTAATCGCGGCGGAAGACAGCACTGAGTCATCCATCGCGCAACATGCGCGAGGCTCCCCAGATACGTGCGCGCGGTGGTCGGCGAATACCGGCGGCGCGCCGCTCTTCAAGTGCGCGACTTGGCCTTCGGCGTGGCAAAAAGCGACGTGAGTGGGTCCATGA
>Ga0116229_10000099_pt1 | contig 81281 bp, 62 predicted proteins | sample S1TSphgellanicum_3_FD_87313 | JGI IMG/M metagenome (GOLD analysis project Ga0116229, IMG submission 87313) | Host-associated microbial communities from peat moss isolated from Minnesota, USA - S1T2_Fc - Sphagnum magellanicum MG | ecosystem: Host-associated > Plants > Peat moss > Unclassified...
AAAAAAAAATTGATAATTTTTTTAAAAAAATATTAAAAATTTTATATTTTGCCAACATTTTATTTTTTTTTTTTTAAAATTTTTTTTTTTTTTTTGATAAATTTTTTCCATTTTTTTTCATGGTTTTTTTTTTTTTTTTTTTTGGGACCTTTTTTTGTTATCTTTGGCACTCGATAGGAAATTGCCTATGTTTCCTTTGTATGTGAGACCCAAAGAAGAAAGGCAGCCCCACACAAAACATAGTCACTAATGTTGGAGCTCATATTAGAAATGGCACCAAATCCCTTTGGGTCTTTTGGACAATTTTGAGATTCACAACCATGATCCTCAAAAAAGAAATGAACTAGTTTTGATATACGATGATGAGTTTTCGTATAGGAGAAAGATCTATTGATATAGATCCTTCTCTTATGTAAAGCGTCATCATATTAATGACATTGCAAAAGGACAACATTGTAATGACAAGGATAGTGAAAAGGAACAAGTTGATAAATAATTTTCACCTGATGAAAGTTACTCTAACAAATTAAAAAATATTTTAAAAATTATGTAAATTATTATTCTTATGATAAGATTTTTTTAACCCAATGATGGATCAAAATATTACAAATAAAAATAAAAATGTCTCAATTTTTTTAAAAAAAAGAAAAAAAAGCTATGGTCTAATGTTTAAGATTTTCCTTGTCCTTGTGAAGATCTTGAGAAAATCAATGCACCAATTTTCATATATAATGATGGATTTCAAAAGAAGAATAAGAGAGGGGGACACTGGAAAAAATTGGAAATTTTTTAAAGTGTAATTTTTTTTTAAATGCTAAAACTTTCGAAAAATTCGCCAAATTTTCAAACCACAAAACTGAAATTAATAACAAGAAATTACTAATTAATTACAAATACTTTTAAAAAGACCGAGTCCAGATAATAAAAAACCGCTACTGTTATTACCAAACGTGAAACCCTACGGATTGGCTCCAACAACGTTCCATAACCGGAACCGAAGAGAGAGAGAGAGATAGAGAACCGGAGGTTCTTTTTTCGAAGCATGAGGAGAACCGACCAACACTGCTGTTTTGAACATTTTAGGGTTTGGATGTTTGTTGCGTTGGAACTCGGGTTGGACTTGTTCTTCTGGAGTATACCTACGCGGGGGTTTGGAGAATTTTTGTTTTTGGTCGCAGATTTGGAGTGTGGGTTCTCGCCATGGCAGCTGCGGAAGATGTGAATGGTCAGCAGGAGCAATTGGAGCTCGCAGTCCGGAAAAAGACTGGTTCTAAAAGCCTGGCGGATAAGAGGGAGTTGCTTTCTTTTGTGGGTTTTGATTGCGCAGCAGCATCAGGGAAGAAGCTAGATAAATGAATAAATAAATAATCAATGTGGGAGTGGGGAAAACAGCAGCTGGAAGAAGAAGTAGCGACTTCGCGCAATTCCGAGATAGGTAGCTAGATTTGGTTGCCGAAAGTTTTTTTTTAGGTGGGGGTTTAGTTGGTAACGTGCTCAAGTGATGGAGTCGTTGCTTCTAAGAGCGCTTGAGTCGACGCTTCGGCATTGGCTGAAGAGTTTCAGCAGGGATCAGTTTAAGCTCCGCGGTCGTAGTGTACAGCTTAACGATCTGGGTATGTTCAGCTCCCTTTTTTTCCTTTTAAAAATTGAAAAGATAATAAACCTGCTCAGTATGGCACTCAGGATGCCTGTCGGATTTAGTAGCTGATTGAGAGTTGCGGTTACTGTGTAGATTTATCGACCATGTGAGCATCAATCGTAAGAGCAATGACTTGATGCTTGTGAGCTTTGAGGTACTATGAACGACATTCTTTTCCTGACGTTGCAGATGTCAAAGGAGACGTATTACACGCCAGCATTGGCCTCCCGCCATCTTTGCGGGTCACGGAGGCACGAATTGGCAAGCTGGTGCTCAAGGTATACTTTCCTTCTTTTTCTCAGTCGCTAAATTTCGATTCATGGAGACTGCCATAAGCTGTGATCACACTCGCGACCTGTATATCTGGAGCTTATTAGAAGTCGGCAAGTAGTCTCAGCATCGAGAAAACATGACCATCTGAAGAATTCTGATCTTCTGGAAGAGACATTAGGATGTATAAAGGCAGGTCAACTTTAGGGTTTGAAATAGCTTCAGCGATAAGCTGTGATCACACTCACGACCTCTATATCTGGAGCTTATTAGAAGTTGGCAAGTAGTCTCAGCATCAAGAAAACATGACTCTCTGGAGAAATCTGACCTTCTGGAACAGGCATTAGAATGCAGAAAGGGAGATCAACTTTAGGGTTTGAAGTTCCTTCAAACCAGATGCAGGTTGTTCTTTATGACCCTCTGAGATTGTTGCTTTCTGCAGATTCCATCACTTTCCAATGTCAACAAAGAGCCTATTGTGGTTGAACTTGATAAGCTGGAGTTGGTTCTTACTGAGACTTTACCAAGTGACCCTGGGCCCAATCCAGGGTAAATCACTACCCTGAACTCTAGCTGTAGATAGCTGTTGAAGTCTGCCATGGTGTACTATGCTCTCCCACAGTTTCAGAAAGTTTATGCGTGATATTTGTCTGTCCTTCAGCAGCAGGAGCAAATTGTGTACAATCATCTTATTCCAGGATAGCAGTTCTGGAAAGAATTTCCAATTTTAGGGTCCAAGGCATGAGATGTCCAAGATGCTGCTTTTCTGTGCAGGATGATCTTATTTGTAGTTGCAGCATTATGTTCCTCAGTATCTTAGACTCAACTTATTGATTAGCTGTGCTCTATGGTACATCACTGCAGGCCTCCTTCAACTTCTTCTTCAAAAAGCTCTGGCTATGGCTATGCTGATAAGGTGAGCTCATTCTTGTCAAAATTCACATCCACAGCTATTGTAGAGTGGTCTTGGTAATGAAAGTAAGAGAAAACATGCATAGTCCTGCTAACAAACATCCATGTCATAAACTGTACACCTCAAAACTATGGGTCTCCTGCTCTGATTTGTCAGGTATGGTGTGTTTAAGTTCTGCAATTTTTGTAAACTGTACAAGAGTGTGTTGGGTAAGTGTGTCAACGTTGTGATGCAAAATAAGCTTGTTTTTGTGACCATAGTTGACTGGTCCAGCTTGCAGATGGGATGACTATACGGGTGCTGACTGTCAATCTGATGTTGGAAACTCGAGGTGGCAGCAGCAGCAGCAGCAAAGGAGGTGCTGCTTGGTGAGTGCTGTTACTGATTTAACAACAGATGAGCAATTATTTATATGACATGTGACAGCAAAGTTATCTGTATCGAGGCAATAGGGTTCCTATCATGCAGCATAGTCACTGAATACTCCAGTAAGCACACTTGCAGGTATACCTTATTCATGGCAGCAATATCTGATTCTTTGGCTGCAGGACCCCACCATTGGCATCAATAACCATGCGCAATTTGATCTTGTACACCACTAATGAGCACTGGCAGGTACATGTAGAGCTCAATTTAAGATTCCAATACCCTTGCTTAAGGTCTTCTTTTGTAAGTTTTCTTTATCAACTGTACCTGATCTGTGTATTGTGGAACTTCTATTCATCCTGCTTCATACAGGTGACCATGTAGATATTCATCATGTACCCATGTGTATGTGTTGTAGTGCAGGTGGTGCCCTTGAATCAAGCCAGGGAATTTTCCCATAACAGGAAGGCTATTTATGTTTTTAAGGTGAACTGAAGCAACCTGATCTTTCACAAATGTAATCCATATTTTTGTGTTACAGGAGAATGCTGATTCACAGCTGCTTCATTACTATTGTTGCATGTTTCTGAAACCTCACATCAGTTTTGAAATGCTGTCAGAAACTTGTGCTTTAAGTTGAAATTCTCACAAGGTGGAGTTATAACACCCAGAGATACATGATGTTCATTTCTGCAGAAGTTGGAATGGCAATCTTTGTCTGTAGACTTGCTTCCACATCCTGACATGTTCAAGGATGAGCGTCTCATGAGTCCTGGCATGGAGGATTCATCCCTTGACAATGATGGTGCCAAGAGGTTGTTCTTTGGTGGTGAGCGCTTTCTTGACAGCATTTCAGGGGCTGCCAATGTAACCTCAGTCTCTCTATCTCATTTCCACCACTCTTTTGTGCTGTTATAATATGGTTTCAACTAAACATGGATGCCATAACGTTGTCTTTTCTTACAAGGAAATGAAAAATCACAGGAGCAATGGGTATGTCAGCTGTGAAAGCATTGTAATAGTTTGAAGCTGGTGCTAAGGTTTTTTGGGAGGTGGTTTGCATGCTTTGCAGATAACAATGAAGCGAACAGAGCAAAATATTCCTCTTGGACTTGAGGTGCAGCTGCATGTGCCAGAGGTTCTCTGTCCGTCAATGAGTGAGCCTGGTATATTTTCTCTTTGATTCTGAATAAATAACTCCTGCCACTTATTGTCATGTTGCAGAGATACATTGAAGTTGTTGGATTGGATTTTGTGCTTATGAAGTAAGCACTGGATCTGCAGTGCAGAGGCATTTTAGGATTTCAGAGTGAAATGATTGTTTGGTATCTTCCTTATGTCCCCCAACAAAAGGGTTCGTCTGTCAATTTTCGGGTTTACTGCACATGCATCAGACAAATCCAGTCACTGTGAGTTTACCCTCAAGGAGCAGATTTGTGCTGTGAGATTAGGTTTGCGAGCTCTGCTACGTTTCATGACTGGAGTGTTCGTCTGCATGAACCGAGGAGATGTAGACATGAAATCCACACAGGTACAGTAGCTTGAGAACTTGTGTCTGAATTGATATGTACACCCTGCAGAATATATCTGCATTTTTTGTTGGGGCAATCTGAATCCTTTGCAAGAATCTTCAGTTTGACCTCCTTAACATTGACATATACAAACTTTCACAGTAGAGCCAATCTGCCATGCACTTATGTGATGTGAATTGTTGGACTAGAGATGACAATGATCAACAATGGGCACTAAATGTATCTAAGATTCAGAGCTCAAGTTGCAACTCATATGTAACATCAAGCTTTCTTGCATCCCCACGTCATTTTCTGTTGCTGGTTAATAGTTCTCAGTATTATATTGCACCATACAGAATGCAGAAGCGGCTGGGAGGACAATGGTTGGAATAAGGGTTGATCATATCTTCTTCTGCGTGAGGGATGCTGGTGAGTTCTCATAACCTGCAGACTTTGCTTTAGAAGAGTTCCTTGCAGTGGCTTTGAGGCCTAATTGGTGGTTGGCTTTTTGTGTGTTGTTTATGAACCTTCCCAGAGTTGCATGTGCAGGGTTTCAGTTGGAGCTTCTGTTACAATCATTACAGTATGTGCGGGTATGTTAGTTATCTCATGTTACTGCAAGCCTGTCTTTACTTGGAGCTCAATTGGTGGAACATTTGTAATTGTTTTCTGTTGACTCTACCCTTTGTAAGAGGAGAGATGTAGCAATCCGTAGGTTTGGGGGTTAATGCAGTCCAAGGTTTGTCTTCAAATCAAGAATGTGCCACAGTTGCAAAGCTGAACATGTGGCACAACTTGGATCCAAAATATGACCTTGAACTAAGAAACAAATTGTGATACCTCAGTCCACTTGTGATAGTCAAACTGGAACAAACCAGATATGCAGGTTGCCAGGTGTGTTTGAGTAGAGGATTTTTGTTGCATTCTTTCAGGCAAGCAACAGTGATGAAGACTACAAGCGCACAATGGCCCGACTTGTTTTAGGTTGCTTATTTTTGAGGTGCCCATTCATCCTTCTTGCAATCCACCGCATACTATCCCTTTTGTGGACTGAAAATGGACATTGCTTATAATTTGTTTCAATTCTGTGGAACTACTGTGATGTGTACCATTTGCAATGCATTGGAGATGAGGATCTCTGCTCCAGGTAGCTAATCAGAATTTGTTTGGTGGTTTTTGTCTGCAGGGATACATTTTCTCATCCCTCCTGCACACTTGTTCAACCCAGCATGCGAATTCCTGGACCAAGCATCTCTCCTCCTGTCCCCTCTTTTGGTAATGGTTCCCCTTCTTGCCCCTCAACCCCTATTTCTATGCATTTTCTGTCAATTTAACTCTCTGAAAATAAAAGAGACAATACACTTCTCTGCTCTTTGATTGTTTTGTGATTCATTACCATCCCTCCCAGTATTCCCTTGAGAGATTGATGACTACGTACATGCAAGGATCAGCAGATACTGCTCCAAGACTCATATTTGAGGAGATCACAGCTGACCAAAGAGGCTTTCATGACTGTCTTGCAGCCAGTGACAAGCTGTGGCCAAGGATATATCCCCTTGAGACTGAGCTGATGGCCAAAACCGAAGCCTCCCCAATGTTGTGCATGTATTCAGCTCAGATGGCACCTGCCCCTGCACCTCCAACTCTGGCCTCACAAACTGTTGTACAATGTCAGCCTCTGAAGGTAATTCTTGAAACTTTGCTCTTTGTGTCTTCCAAGAGTGCATGAAGGAACATGGAAATGTTGAGATCATTTCTTGTAGTCAATGGGTGTGGCTCTTTTGCTTTCAACACTGGGCAGGTAATATTACCTACATTTTATTTTTGAGCACCATTATTAATGCAGCATGTATTAATGATCTCTTCTGTGTCTACCCACAGATCAATCTCCAGGAAGAGTCTTGCATACGAATTGCTTCATTCCTCAGTGACGGAATAGTAGTTGAGCCTGGAGTGGTTCTTCCAGACACATCACTGAATGCCATGTATTTTAGTCTGAAGGAGTTTGATCTCACTGTGCCTGTCACCACGGCTGTGCCAGAAGAGGATCAAGACAATGGGGAGGAAGGTTTCACAGGAGCAAGGCTTCATGTTGAAGGATTTATGATTGCTCAAAGTCCTTTCTTGAATTTCAAGTTACTAAACCTTGACAAGGATGCAGCATGCTTTACAATGTGGAAGGGACAGCCTGTTGATTCAAGCCAGCAGAGGTACCATCTCTTTGCCTTGCACTACCTTGGTTATGCTGGAACTGACAGGACAACTGCCTTTCAATTGTTGTTGTATGTGTTCTCTGCAATCTCATAGGTCTGTTAGCCACAAGTAAACTGTTGAGACAGGCATCTTGCTCTAGAAACTGTCTTGATATTGATTGCTGTATGCTTTTGGGATGAGGAAGGTGGGTCATGAGGGCCACTCATCTGAGCATCGCCCTGGAGACAGGAAGCTGCGATGATATGGCGCAGAACACAACTGCAGCTGATTGGGCTGCAGGTTTGTGGAGATGTGTGGAGATGTATGAGCCATGCATGGAGGCTGCAATGACAACTATAGATGGGCGCCCATTGACCACAGTCCCTCCACCAGGTGGAATTGTCCGCTTGGGAATTTCCATCAAGAGATATGTGTCTAACACCTCAAGTGAGCAGTTTTTATTTGTGCTGAGAATGTACACATATCTTGGTAAGGTGAGTGAGTCACTTCTCAGGGTAAGCAAGCCTGTGACACGAAAACAAAACCAGAAAGAAGCCCACAAGCTGAAGGACTCACCTAAGAATCTGAAACCAGTAGGCTCACTAGCCGGGCTGGCAGAGCTGGCCCCTAGAGACAGTGCAGTACTTTTAAGCCTGGATACATTAGAACTAAAACTTTTGGAATCAGTGCCTGGACAACTTGCAATTGAAGGTCCACCTTTGGTGCAAATCTTGAGCTGGGACATAAAGTTTACAGCTACTCACCAGACCCTGGCAGCTGCAGCAGTGATTTCTTCAAATCTATGTTGGCGTGATATCCATGTAGAATGTGTGGAGACAGAGTTAAGTTGTCTGGAGCCAAATGGATCACACTATGCAAGCCCACTTACACATCTTTCAGGAATGCGGGATTCTTTCAGTTGCTCTCCTCCAGTTTCACTCTATGAATCACCTCCAACTTTCTCCCCTGACGTGAATGCAAATGGAAGACTTGCCAGTTTGGAGAACCAATCATTGCATTTGAATGTCTCACCAATGTCGGGTGGAAAGCAAGAGTTTGGGCTTAAGGAAGGGTTACCAAGAATGCGAGCGGTGTTTTGGATTGGAGAGGAGAGAGGCAGTATGATGCCAACTGGGGGAGGTGCTCGTGGCAAAGTACCGGGAGCTGAACAATTGCCATTTCTTTCTGTGAATGTAGAGAATGTTATTCCATTCATAGAACAGGATGCTAATTACCATAGCTTGAAGGTGGTTGTGAAAGTGGGTGGAGTGAGATTGGGTGGGGGCATGGCTTACAATGAAGCACTCCTGCATCGTTTTGGTGTTTTTGGACCGGATGGAGAGCCAGGAGCAGAGGTCAAGAAGGTGATAAAGAGTTTGTCTCGGGGGTCTTTAGCAAATATTTTCAGACCTTCCCCTGACATGGTTGGAACCACAAACAAAGGTATATCTGTCAGCTTTCTCTGTTCATATGCATTAATGTCTAAAGCTCAAATTCTCAAGCCTCTTTTCAATCCAAGCTCAGCTCTGCTCAGATGCTCATCCATTTTCTGTGTGAGAAGCAAAGTAGAAGATCATTGTGAAATTTTCAGGTGTTGCAGAAAAAGGTGCACCAGACAGTAAGGCATGGGAGGTTGGGATACCTGATGATATTGAACTGGAGCTGCAGCTTCTGGATTGGCTCTTTGTTTTAGAAGGTGCTGGGTTTGTAGCAGAGGCTGCAAGTACTCCTTTGACAAAGAACCATTTTGGTTCAAGAGAGGACCGGTGCTGGCATTCTACATTTCGATGCCTCAGTGTCAAGGTTCAGGGCACCAAGGAGTCACGCAGTTTACTGGAGATGCATGGAAGCATGCCAAGTCCAGTGCAAAGTGTGATTGTGAGTTCATTTGTTTTTTACCTGGTAAAATGAAGGTGCAGATTGAAATCGGCAAATACTTGTTATTCTCACATTGAAGACCTGCAGCTCTTAAGTGCTTCTAACCTTTGCTGGGAACTCACGTTTTTCTGTGTGCAGATGCGGATTGAAGGTCTGCAAGCTCTGAAACCTCGGTTGCCATCCACCTCTGCAACTGAGACAGACTCAAAGGCAAGGAGAAATGCCAGTGGCCTCCTGAGTGAAGGGCGGGTGTTTCAGGACTCTATGTTTGGTGGAAGCCAAGCAGCGCAGAATCAAACAAACTCAGCATGGTCTAAGGATTGTGAGATGATGAGTACTGACAGTGGAATGGGGCAGGAGGTCGTGATTAAAGAGAGTCCTCTCGCTGCAAATCCTAGTGTGACCAGCAAGAGTGGATTTGATGTTGAAGTGCGATTGGTTGAGAGGGAGGATGATGTTGATGTTGACATAGGAATGGGAGAGTGGAGGGTAGAGAGCTTTAAAGCTGCTGTTAGTGAGCCGGTAATCTACAGCCCTGTCACTTGTCAATGTCTTGTGAGATGTTTTTAAGAACCTGGTGGTTTTGGAATCGGATGACAATCCTTGTGATTGTGATATTGTACAGAGATTTTCAACTGTTCTTGTGAGAAAAGTGGTAAAATGGTGAATTTATGGTCGGGCATGCAGGTGGAGGTTGAAGCAACAAAACAAGAGGTGGAGCACATGGTAGAACTCTTCAAGTCAGAGATTGAGTCTGTGAGCCGAATTGCCGCAGGAGGGCTCAAGCTGCTCCAGTTGCATAGCACTATTGGTCAGAATGCAATTGATCAGCTTAGTTACTTTGGTAAGCAAAACTTTACATGAAGCTATGGTGAAGCAACATGTCTGTGCAGATGGCAATCTCCTTAAGAACAGAAACCCATGTACCTACAACAATGTGTACCAACCTGTGTTTGCTTATGCAGGAAGTGGTGGCTTGGACAAAGTGCTAACACCAGACAGAGAGCAATTAAGCCGCCGCTTCAGTGAGGGAAGTGTCATGAGCACACCATCTTACAGATGGTCCAGGAAGGAGCCTGTTGTAGCTAAACTTGAGGCATCTATTGCAGAGTCAGAGGCCTTGTGTGCAAAATTGAACCAGCATTTGAGCCGACTCTCTGACGATAATAATACAGTAGCAGAGTTGAACATGTTGAACATGTTGACTGCACAGATACAAGAATCTCGAGCCTTATTAGGGGTTCTAAAGAAAGAGATTATATAATTAGGTGGCATTTATCTTGCACTATCCTGAAAGCTAATGGGATAGAAGTTAGTTGCGTGTACAGTATGGAGCCTGCAAAGATCAATTAGGTCTCAGGGAAAAATTCATATGTTGTGATCACACTTATGATTCAATAAACTTAAGCTAGTCAGGGCATTCCTGACTGTTCAGAAGGACACAGCTATGTCACTGCAGAGTGAAGGAGACAGCCTTAAATGTTGTTGCAGAGCATAGGCAGCCTGATGTGGTGTTGAGCTCTTTTGCTGTTGCTCCTGCTGTGTATTACAGCTTTTATATTCCTTGCATCATTGCTTGACAATTTGTGATCGGTAGAATAGAAAAAAGCACTTCTTGTTGCAGAAGCAAAAAGGTTTGTGTTCCAGCTTTGGCAAGGGGTACACCATGGCTTTATTTTTTGGATTTGAAATATGCACTTGCAACCCTAAATCACAGTTCACACAATTGATCCAAAAGTGCTAGACAAAAGTACGAATTCTGGATGCGAACATTGCAGTCCATCCGTGAAGAACAAGTGCAGACCCCGAGAACAAATCCGATAGGCATTCGAGAACTAACCCATCTAGCCATCAAGGATCCATCACCCTGAAGCTCTCAGGGCCGTTGCAGCCCCAAATGGGTTTGGCTGACACCTGGTGATCAGGTTTCTCCAAAAGTGTAACGAGCTCGATGTGAGGATTGTGAGACCTGGAATTTTCTTCTTCACCATCGCTGCCTTCACTTGGATGATGCAAGGTTCAAGTCTAGTGATCACGCTGCACTAGTGTCTCTACCACTAGGATTTCTGTAAGATTTTCATTCAGTGGCATAGGTATAAAGAGTTGGGTGTCTTTGCTTTTTCCTTTCCCACTCAGCTGGCCTTCTGTTCTCTCAGATGTGTCTGTGAGCCACGGTATTCGGAAGCAGTTTTCTCGAGGTTTGGGATTTTGTTTTGTGGGTGGGGGGGAGTTGGAGGGTTTGTTTTCTTGGGCACGTTTGTTCGGTGGAACGAGAGAACTTCGAAAGTACAAGTAGACGTAGCAGGCAGTAAATGGCATCAATCGGAGCTTCAGCAAGTACTTTGATCACATGTGGATGCAAAGCAAGGGCGTTTTTTCTCTTTCCTGGTCATGGCTTCAGGTTATCTTCCAATCCTCTTCACAAACCATCGTCGCCTTACAGAAAAGTAGTCGAGTGTGGAGCAGATTCGCCAAAAAGATCGTCGGCAGGAAGGTCTGGGAACAAGAATTCTGCACTGGATTCCACTGCAAAAGCTGCTCGAGTGAACCCAATCTCTCAAGAGTTTGTGAAAGCTGAAGAAAATCTGTTACCCAAACTTTTGAGCTCAAACCAAGAGCAGCAGCCATCCAAGAGATCAAACCAAGAAGACGTGGTTAACAATAAGAAGCTGCAAACCCTAAGACAAGCTCTGATGCAGCAATTGAAGCTGGACAAAGCTATCGATGAACTGGTGAGTTTCATGGCTCCAAGAGAGAAGGGAGACATAAGAGATGTGATTTTGATGAGCTTGTCATTTGCTGTCCTTGTATACATATCACAGCGTCTTGTGTGTGCTTATTGCACTCTCAGGCATATGATGCCACATAATTTCTAGCTTTCCAGAAGAAGATGTAAGAAGAATCCAAACAACTGTGCATTCCTGTGAGTTCAGGAATCCTGGTGATGCTAGAGATGTAGAGGTTTTGGATCAAGAGATGATTGCCAAGTTCAGCCTCTTGGAGACTTTTTGAGATCAACTTTAGAAATCTCTAGTGCTGCCAGCTTTGTGTACAGCTTGTACACTCAACAAACATGTGTAGCCACACTTGTCACTGTTTCTAGAGAAGTGGAGAAGCTTTACCATCTATTTCTCATCATATTAGCATAAGATTCATGGTATCCAGATTCCATATCCATATCCAAGGAAATCATGGATTGTGCAATTGTGTTGATTTTGTTTTTTCAAATATATCAGCATCCTGCATAGTCGGGATTCTGATCTTCAATATCCTTTGTAATCCTACTCTTGATTGTGTGTCCACAAGTGACTTGCCTTCTTCTCTTTCATTCTTTGTATTAAACTTCTTTAACAAATGCTCAATGGGCATGGATTGGGTCAATGCAAGCTCTGATCGTATAATACACCTTTTTTCTAGATTGTGAGTTTCACCAGAGAACCTGAAAATCTCTGTTGAGTGAGCATTTCTTGAGTGCAGATTTCCCAGGATTTTTGCAGAATTCAAGAAGCATGTGACAGACACACAGGATGCAGATATTTTTGGATAATGGTTTTCCTGAGCAGATTGTTATATACATATCAAAACCTTTGGGAGCTTGATAAAGTCAGTGGGTAAGTCACAAGCATTCTCACATGGTCATATTGTGATTTTGGGTGATGCTTTACTTGTTACTTACAATAATGTTTATATATGTAACTAATTGGATGTGCTATCATATGTAAAAAATATAGTTAAATTAACAATGTCACATTTACAAATTTGGTTAGTGTATAATCTACTTACATAAACCAGATTTTAAAAAGTTCTCAGCCCACTACATAACCATCAATTAATCCTTTGAATCAAGAGATGGTTCAATTGCCATATCCGTATATCATCTTCTTGGTCCATCTTGGACACACCTTCTTAGGCTTGCCAAATGGGATTGGTGGTATTTCCTTGCTTAAAACCTGTGAAAGGACATTTCAGAGCAAATTCTAGTTCTTCACAACCAGGTTCAACGGTGATAAATTTGGGACACAAGAAATGCATATCACTTCTAAGTAGATATTTTAATTCTCTCTCTTGGACAAGAAACTCAAATAACAAATGAAAAAGAGATCTTATTTTATTTGGGCTCAACTCAAAGTCAAACTCCTCACTCACTCAACAGGATGTAGAAGCCCCCCCTATATGTTTAGCTTTAGGCAGAGTATCCCAATGGGAAATTCCTAAAGTCATTAAATTGTTTTGGAACCGGCTTCAAGGTTGGGACTGGGGACATTTGGTGTTTCAGAACATCAAAAGCACATAATTCTTGTAGAAAACATTCAATTGGGACATGATATTAAATTTGATATTGATTTTTCAGATCTGTTTATGACATATATTGCATCCAATTTGGAAATGATTTGCTCCTCTAAATTGTATTCTAATTGTTCAAAACTCATTTGAAATCCTAGGACTCAAAATATGGAATGTGTACTAAGAATCAAATGAACCTTTCCCCTTGATTCCCACTATTATCTTACCACGTGGCAAGTCTTAAACTTACCTTCATCTTGAGTACCATGTGCCAATTGTTCCTAGCTGGCAGGTATTGGCGGTTTTCAAAGATCTCACTGCATACCCAAAAACAAAGAACACAACAGAAAAAAAATCCTCACTTGCTCAACCTTGAGGTGCAACACTGTGCCACACAACAAAACTGAAAAGGAGCTACAAGACAAGACATGCATGTGCTTGAGTTTTTGAGCACTCCTGTTCACAAACAAAGCACCAAACAAAAAGATACAAACAAAACACTTTGATGCCCAAGCTTGAATACCCCACTGAAAACAAAAACAAACATACATACCTTCAAGTCTTGTAAGAATTCCAAACCTGAGCTCAAACACTCTACCAAAGCACACCTGCAAAATCATGAAATAAGAAAAACAACAATGATGATGACAAAGAGGGAAAAAAACCAGAAACAAAATGGAAGAAATCACAAAAGAAGAAGAAAAAAGGAAAAGATGGAAGAGCAAAAAATAACAAAAAAGAAGAACTCCACAGCTCAAGAAAAAAATACACAAAAAACAGGGCCAGACTGCACTCCACAGAGCTTGAAGAAGACAAGAGAACAAAACAGAAAAAAAGAGGAGAGAAAAAAACACCCACAGCTCAAGTGAGGAAGAAAACACAAAAACAAGAATGATAGATCAATAATAGATCAATTTACAACTTCATCCACAATGTTCCTGAACTAAACTTCACATCCTCAACATGAGAGACAATGCATTGACACTCCCAACCCAGCCAGAGAAAATACCCTCTGAAATTGCACAAGTCTTTTGTAGTGATCCAGTTGGACCTTGACAGCTGCCTGCACTTCATCAAAGCAGAAGATAATCCACAATCAGAAGTTATTTTGTTAAGCCCAAGATGGGTTTGGTTTTTTGTAAACAACTGGACACATTTCAAAGCTAATTCAAGGCACTGCATCATGAGCCTGCCCCATCAGAACAAAGGATGACAAATGTCAGCTGTTACCTCAGATTGCATAGCTTCCTGAAGCTTCTGGTCAAGCTCAATGACCTGACCAACTAACCTAGCTACTGAGCAAGTGCCTTCACTCTCTCTCCACCATCCATGTCACTGTCATATTCAATACTTCTACCTCTTTCTTTGCAACCACCAGCTCAGCAAGAGTTTGCTTCTGCAAAACAACCAGACAGAAATCTTGAGAGATGTAAAGCTTTGGTCTTTTAGACCAAATTCTTCCTAAAGATTGGAAATCCTTGCAATGATAATGACCTGAAAACACATGCACAGACAGCCAGACCCAATGAAGCAAAAAATTACCTGAACTGCTTCAAGGAACAGACAAGTTCTCACACCATCTTCTACTTGCCAAATAAGGGGAGAAGAAGAATGGGCAGTCACCCCAGTGCCATTGAGATTCAAGACAATGCTCCAAGTCACTTCAAGAAGTTGTTACATTCCAACATGGTGGAATCGTCTATTCAACAGTTCTGACTGGAATCTAGTTTGGTAGGACAAAACTTAATGACCCTATAGTCATCCCCCCTGTACCAGCTGATGTTACGATTGTAACTGGGTATGTTTGAAACTGGAAACATAAAAAAGTTGTCCTCTAAAACATTCAATTTGCACTTGCATGATTATTTGGAACACCAATGGAACAGTAAAATATCACAATGCCAGTGCACTCACCCAAGATCAAAACTTTCACTTGTGTTAAACTAACTATTCACATTGGGTGTGGAGAGAAACCCCACAACATCTTCAAAACACCCACCAAAGGAAGGAAACAAAAATACACCAAGAGAAGAGACTCACACATTGCTCTAAAACAAACCTAAGCAAACAGATTTGAAAAGAAAGTTAAAATCAACACCACCTTCTTCACCATCACTGTCAATCACTCTCAGGGACATCAGCTGTAAACCCCAAGACCCCCCTCAAGCTTAGAAAATTGTGATTAAAAAATTCCCTTTCTTGATGACACTTGGTATAAGTTACAACATTCAAAGGCCCAAAACCTTGAAATCCCATAAACTCAAATGAAATGTCGGCTCTTTTCTCCCAGGAATTAGTAAAGGCTGTGGGATGTCTAAACCAGCTAGTGCTCAAACTTGAATACGAAAACTAGGGAGCTCACTGGACTTGGGAATATAATCTCATACTTTATATAATCCTGCAAATCATATTCTAAGGAAATTCAGATGCTCTGGAACATATCTTTGAGAGAATTCAGAGAATACACCAGAACAATTTGGAATGTAACAATTTTTCTTTCAGTTAATGTAAAACCAGAACTAACTGGACAATTATGAATGCAGTCACAACCCTATTTTTTCTTTCCACCTAGACTGGATATTGAAAGACAGGAGATTGCAACTTTCTATGGTTGCCAAACACACATTTCTGGCATGATCTATCACATGGATTAAAAGGAAGATATGAATTTAGTGGAAGAAATGCTGGATAAGATAATACATAAATAAAAGGATCCTGAGGGAGAACATAGCATTTTACCCAATCACTTCACAGTGATCCATAAGCTTTCAAAGAACCTTTGGAAGATGAAGCAAGATCCGCTGACAACAGAAGAGGATAACACCTTTGAAGCCAGCCAGCAGTACTAAAACTCAACTCATATGGATACCATAACCATCAAACAGGAGACAGAATGACGAAATAGTCTTACATCAGGCAAATTACAGTCAAAGTGAGGAGCATGGAATCTTTAATAGCAGCAAAACAGTAGCACAAAGGATCAATTGCATGCCATTTTTTTCCAGATACCGTAAAATCTTGCAGCTACTGCAATGGTTCAAGATCAGAGATCTGGAGGTGTACCCACGTATCCATAGAGTCAACGATCCAACAGCCGCTCTCGTTGGCAAAGGGTATCATCAACTATTGTTAGTGAACTTATGGTGCTCTCTACTCGATGCACTAGCTGCTCCACAGCCACCTACAAGCAAGGTTGCATTAACCCACGTATATACATATCAGAGTCAAAACCATGTACATCTGAAACAAAAAATGCTCACAGACAGATTGTAACAAACAGCAATCTAACAGCAACTACCAAAAGTGAAATAAATCATTCATGCCATGATGCCAGACAAACTTGTTGTTGTCAGCAAACAGATACTTCAGCTTCAGAAACTTATATTGATGTGGTGTGCTATACACCTGACCAACTTCATAACAGTGAGATCCATTATGCCTACCTTAATGTGGCGCATCTGCGAGCCTGGTACAACTGGCATAGCTTGTTTTCCTCCTGACATAGCCTTCTCTCCCATGGACACCCCCTGACGACGTGGGCTTCCAGAAACTACTCTAGAATTCAATCTTTGTTCTTGACAAACTTGCTCACAACGGTCCACGAGTAAATCAATAACGGAGTGAAATACTTCATGGTTTTGAAGCCTCATCACATCTGTAGCAAGCAGTCCACAGTTCTTTGTGATCCACAAAATAAAAGTGAGCATAAACACAGCAGAAATTCTGGACTAAATGCATAACATAACTCAGCACCTCCAAACAAAACTGCAGATTGATCTGGCTTGAGAGGTCCTGAACTTACCCAGTTCAGACTTGAAGTTCATTTCTGACTCAGTAAGAGGATTTTGTCGTAAACTGGGCAAGCTGCTACAAGCTTTGATTCGCTGTTCAAGCTGGCAGGTGGTTTCAAAGGTCTTCTCAAGACGCCCCACCAAATAGCCAGTAGTTTTCTGGGCCTGCTTCATCTTCTCCTGGACCTGGTGCAGAAGCCGCTGCTGCTCTTGCACAATTTCATGGAGCCTTGTTCCATGTGACGTCAGCTCAACATGTACCTGCATCAAACTCCATCTTCCTGGACTTAAGTTTGCCTAGTCTGACTACACAAACATTATGTCCTGTAGAACAAAGAGGCATAACAAAGTGCTATGCATGGCACTTCAAAGCCCACCACCTTCATGAAGCACTCAGCAGAATTTCCAGATGAACACTTACCCTATGTGCATATTCTATGTACTTCTCACGAAGCAGCTTGCACTGGTCGTGTAGAAATGTGCGTCCTTCAATCGTGTCCACAGTAAGAGGCATGCCTGATAATGTAACCTACAGGCAGGTAGCAATATCTCACATGTAAGACTTCCACCAAGACCATAGTGCATGATGGTGGACTAAATCAAGTGCTTCATCAGCATTTCCATAGGAAATGCCAAGATGTGTGAGTAGAAACTACTCTTAGTACCTGGGAAATGGGAATGTCTTTGGGGCCAAGAAGCAACTCTCTGCTCATCATCTGAAAAACACCTGCCTCCAGGGCTTCAAGGTCACTTGAATGATTCTGCTTTGCACCTTCGATATATAGTGGGTTTGCAAGTGTTGGTTGTGGTTTCACTTCCACAACTGCACATTCACCCTGCACTGTGACTGCAACCAGCCATGTCTCTCCAAATGGGTCCAGAATAGGGACCACCCCAAGCAAAGGTTGTGGCACAATACCACCCCCTGGACATGTGTCCAACAGTGGGACAACCAAAGGATGAGGATCTCCTGCATCATGTCAGCAGGCACCATCACCACACAACCCCAACAGAAAGCAGGCCCAATTGCAAGACTGCATCAACAATGTCAGCAGAAAGTTGAACACTCCTTGTCACCAGATAGTTCACTGAAAGGTGAAATGATAATGTACCTGTGAATATCCTGCTTGAAGAATCAGCAGAAAATGGCAAACACTGCAGACTGATAGCATCCATGCCAGCTGCATGGTAACAGTAAAGCCTTTCTGGAACCACTGGATCCACAAGGAGGCAGAGAGGGGCAGCACTTAACACTGGTGGTTGGAGGGAAAGCTCCACATCACCTAAGCCTACCAATGGAGGTGGTTGACCTGTCCAAGGACTACTGGGACCCAAATTGTTGTGACTTTCATCTACATTTGCAGTTTTTGACACCACATCTTCTCTAGAGGCCTCAACCTGGACAAGCATGCCCACTGACATGATATGTCCATCCTCATCAACAGTAAGACGGGGTGGAGCTGTGCTGTTCCACATGGGTTGCATTTCATCATCCACACCATAGAGATGCACACAACTGTCCTGCCCAGTCACTCCAAGTATGCTGTCTTTCCCCACCACGGTGTAGACAATGGTTTCAGCCTGCTTTGCCACACTGCCCACTATAGAAAGAGGACCCTGCAGAAGGGCCAAATTAAATTGGCAAAAATCCACTAGGACCCTATGACATTGCAGACAAACTCAATGTATCCTCATTCAAGCTGCAAAAAGCTAGTGAGGGTAAGCTCCAATTCATTTTAGCTTGCCCTTGCTACAAGTGAGCATATAAGCCTAAGGTATAGAGGGCTCAATAGGGCATGGTGCTTGGACCTTCCTATACCGTGAATAAATCCTTTAAGCACCCAAAAAAATACAAAAAACGACCTTTTCTATTGATCACCATGCTGCCCATCTGAAGCATTCCAATTGATGGACAGAATCAAGATAGAAAGACCTACTTGCAGTAAGAGGGATGAATCAAGGGGGACGTGTGCATGTGCTTTCAGCATGAAAGAGCCAGCTGTTGGCTCCTTCCCAGCATTGTCTGACCACACCACAAAACCTGTGAACACTGCCTCAAGCCAGGCCAGTGCCCGGCTTGCATTGCGGACTACTGTTGAGTCCTGTGAGCTTGAATGCAAAGTGAAATGCATTGAATCTTTCACCAGTTCATCTATCACTGCCCCATTGAACATACTGCAACCCCATTCACCAATCCCTGAAATCTGGGCATTTAACATCACCACAGCAATGGCTATCTAAGGTGGCTTCACCATCAGCAAAGATATGTTTGTCAATCTAGGGACTATCACCATGTAGTAAAAGATCAGGTGTTGGTGGAGTTGAAACTGTACCTGCCAAATGGCACTACTGGGCAAAGAGCATACACTGAGCCATTGCTGAATAAAATAAAAACCTGAAAACCTCCAGCAAAACCCATGTGCAATGACTGTGACAGCTGTTGCCCACCAGAGAAAACATCTAAAAGGAGTTTTCCAACCCCTAATCATGGCTGCATCTTAGCCTGAGAAAATGAAACAGACTAATGAAACACTTAACAAAGTAACACAACCCTAAGAGAAGAATGGGAAGACATACAGTGAAACGGTCCCAGAGATGTTCACCACCAAATGCAAAGCCAACAGCCCGAGCAAGCGGAAGTACGCCTCGTCGAGCTGGCACACCCGCATCCAAGTGATATTCTTGCTCAGCATTGTCAACATCCAGTGACAAATCATACAGTCTACACCACAAACACAAACCTCCATCACCCTTTTGGGGGAATACTTAACAGATTATCACTTCCAAGACTAGCATGCAGTGTAAGAAGGTCAGAGAAGAAAAACACAAACCTGAAGACACCATCTGTTGATAGTACTCCCAAATGGGTGTCACTATATGGGTGCCATGCAAGTTGTAAAATGCGCAAGGATGATCTAATTTTGGAGCTGAACAACTCAGTGCCTCCCACTCTGCTCACCCTGCCCTACCATCCCTGCCCTTATCAATAATAGAAATTTGCAAACTCATTGATAAAGCTGATTGGCAGTAGAATCCTCATATCCTCCCCTGTTACTAAAGAGGACACACAACCAATCATCAAATAAAGGATGGCCATGACCTACTCTGCAGGAGCTTCAAATGTACTCAAGGGATAGGGGCCAACCACTGGTTTTGCATATGATAACTTACACAATCTTTGCCTCCAAATAAGGATGAGAGGAGCAAACATTGAACCATGAGAGGAACATAAAACATAAGTAACTTCATAATTACTGAGAACTTCTTCATACTTACAATTTAAGTCAATCTGAACAGAAATTGAAAGATGACCCACAAATATGGTCCTAGGGATTTCAAAGATTCCGACAACAATATTAGCAACGCAATAAAGATGAGACCCAATTTTGAAAACAGAGAAGAAAACTGAGGAGCAGTTCAAACTACAACAATGAACAAACATGTTGATTGACCTTCAAAATCAACACATATGGTAGTGACCAGTTCCCATAACCATCCCATATATCATAACATATGCTATAAGCCCTGAAGATCTGATGCACAATGCTGACATCATCACAACATAGTTGAACATACCCCTTACAGTCATTACATTCAGGTCCTCAAAAACTGGTGAAGAGTCTCTTCCCTCTAAAAGAAATCTATGTAGTTGCAATTGATCTTAAACAGGACTTTGCCCTCCAAATTAGGGGCATGTAGTCTGTCAATATTTAAGAGAAAACAGATGAGACTATGAACAAACAGCCGATAGAAAAAGGAGAAGATGCACAAGGGAAATTTAGCAGTGCCAGAAGATGAGAGGAAGGATGAAGAGGAAGCTAGTGATTAAAAAATAAACTTCTGCAATTCCAACTACCTTCTTCCAGCAAGTCAGGGGCCTGGTTGTATTCTCTACAGGAATCAGTAACAGACCAATGTGTCCTAGAAGAAGAAGACTGGAGGATGTCACCATCCTCAGAGTAGACATTAACAACAGGACATTCCACTGCAGGCCATCTAAGACTCTAATTTGTGCAGGAACAGAAGCATACCTACAACTGGTTGGATTTTCAGAAGATGCAGAGAGATGCGGGACCACATCCAGTACTACAAGGCCTGAATCGCCAACAATTGCTAGAGTTCTCCCTGTTCTGTTGAACACCATATGCCGCACACTAAATTCAACATCTGGATTCATCTTCACTGACTGCAACACAACCACAGAAAGCCTGACATTTCAGAATCATGTACAGAATCAAAAACCCTAAACCCTGTGAGTCTCTGTGGATATGTCCCTTTCTGTCTAAACCCTAAAGGTTCCCGACTGCAAACCTTGAAATCCTTCTTGGAAAGAAGAGAAGCAGAGTTGGAAGTATTGCCACTCCGCGAGGAATCAGAGTGTTGAACATCCACGAAATGAAGCAACTTCTCCTGAGAGTTCCAAACAAACAGGTGGCCACGCCCGTCATACGCAAGCAATTGCAGTGGAATGCGTGGCCTCACACTCTCAAAACTCGATGGATCCGCCACCCGAGACTTCTGGAAAACCGGATTCGTCTGAAGCTTTTGCAAGACTCCTGAGCTTCCATCCTGTCTCCGGAAACCAGCACCTCTCCCTCTCTCTCCCGACCTCTGTGACGCCATCAATAAGACAATGCAGGTCTCTCTCAAAATGCAAAATCTATGTCCCTGTCTCTCTCTATTGCGCACTCGTTCCTTTGCAAGATTCAACTTTCTAGGGTTTCAATCCCATAAGTGAACTCCCCAACAAGACTGGCTCCTTCTTTCAGGCAATGCAACCTCGCGGCTTCCCGACCAAAGTTCACCATCTGCACACACACGGGAGCAGGAACCAGCGCTGGCCGGTTATCGAATCTAACACGGTTATAAATCCGGTTACTGATAAGGTATCAAACGGTTATTTCATTTCGACCCGGATATCATTCCGGACATTGATAACCTGTCAACCGGTCCTTTTTCATTTGGAGCCGGTTATCAATCCGGTTATTCATATCTTGTCATCCGGTGATGCCATTTGGGGATGACCAGGTTAATATTCAAAATCTAAAATAACCTACCCGGATTGACCTGGTTATCATCCAAGTAGGCAATCAATCTTAAACATGAAAAATCTAACAAAATTCACGATAGAAAACAAAAATTGTTGTTAATAATAATTGTAAAGATAATTTTAAATTTAACCCTTATAATCAGTATATAATTGGCAGGTTAACTGATGGTTATCAACCGGATATTTTTAATTTGACCCATATGCATAATCGATAGTTATTATCAAATAGTATCGATAACCTAATTAGCACTCTATTTATTTATTTATAAAAAATAACCTACCCCACGGTTACCAAAAAATAATAATAATAATTGACCAACATTGGTAGCAACTCAGCTCTAAAAGCAAATTTTTCTTTAATTTATCCTAAGAATCCTTGTCAACTCCAACAACTTTTTTTCAATATAATAAAACAATTTCATTATAGTTTTATTAATTAATCTTCATTTTTTTCCTTTTCTTTTTTCATATATTTCATTTTTATACAATACCAATGCCTCTAAGGATTAAAATGTCATGACAATTGGAATATGATTGTGTCATGTATGAGTGTCATGTCCAAGTTGGCTTGTTAGAGGGGTTTAGAGTTTAAACCTTAAACCCTAACCCTAAATCGATGGAAAGGACTACATGACTTTAGAAGCAAAACTCAAATTACAAAATAATGCCTAAAACATTTTGTTAAATGTTTGTACCTAGCCAAATACCAAATATTACACAAAGGAATTCATACTTGAATCGAATCAAGGCAATGTTGGAGGATTGGAATTCACTCTTGTTATTCTCTCTTTTCATTTTTTCTATTTTATCTATTTTTTTCCTCCTTTTCTTCAACTCACTCTTGTTGTTGAAGGTTGATAATTTGCATTTATTTGTTGTAATCATTCTACAATTTGTATCTCTTAGGTCTATTGTTTCTTTCATGAGAATGAATATGACCCCAAAAAAAACTTATGTAACTTGACTATTATTTAGGTTACAACTTTGAAACTCCAAATGCTTCTTTCAATACTATCATATGTTACTTAGCTTGTTTTTGCTAAAACTTAGATCTAACCCATAAAATAATATATGTGTGTGTTTAAAGGCCTCTTTAAAAATAATGAATTTAAAGTTTGGAAGATGGTATTCTTAAGCAAAGGGGTTATTGTTGCTCCCACTCTCACATGTGCCTTCAACAATTGGTGTACACCATAAAAATTTAAAATTAAGGTTCAAGGTTTAAACTTTGTGAAGGAGCTTCATGTACTAACTTTTGTTTATTTTAGTTGCTTGTTTCAAATCTATTGAGATCTTTCTAATTGTCATTTGGGTTTGATTATAACTACCATGCCTAGTTGAATTCTTTGAATAGTTCTGCCTTTGATGTAAGCAACTACAAACTCCATCACCTTGGTGACCATTTTTTTGTTGGAATCACAATAGATACTATTAATGTGTCAATTGTAGCTTTTTCACCTCTTTGTTTTATGTCTATCATTATTTTTTCATAAGTTGATTTGATTTTCATTTCATATTCCAATGTCTTATACAAAAATAAGATTTTTTAATACTTTGATCAATTATATCTTTGATTATCGCTAATTGATTTTGTTTGGTAGATTATGACAAGGGGGACACAGAAATGCACATTGTGATACTAAGGCATGAATGTGAATGTCATGAAAATAAGAGCAAAATTCCATGCATCATCATGTGTGATGTTATGCATGATGTTTGATAATCTCTATCTATTATTTTTACACACATCATGAATGTTTCATGTTTTGATTATTACATCTACTTTTGTGTAAAACTATCATTTGTAGTTTGGCGGTTGTGGCTTTTTTGAACACATTTGGCAACCTATAGGGGAACAAAGGACTTTAAACATGATAAGATCATGCATGGTGTTCAATGTGCTTAAAGATAGGGAAAAATGCAATTGAAAATCCTTGATGTTGAATGTTAATGTTAGGGAACAATGGTGGAAAAAATGCACTATTGTTGTCAATAAACTAAGTAGTAAGGTGCATAACATTGAACACAACTTCAATGATGATGACAAGTAAAATGTCCTTAATAATTTTCTGAATGTGGAAGATTCTTGAACAAAACTTAATCCTTGAATTTCAATGAAAAGCCAAAGGCATTATATAACAACTCACCTTTTTTGAGAGTAAAATTGTTTATGCACAACTTGTTGTCCAAAAATCAAGGGATGACAAGCCCTACATAAATGCCGCTTTGAATGTAGTTGTGTCAATTATGGCTAGCCCACCTACTTATTATATATCTAAAACAATTGGTATTAGCAAATACCTTTTGTCAAAAGCTATCCCATGGAAAATCCATGTAGACATGATAGGAAAAAACATTTGGGGAGCCTTCCACAAATCAATGTGTTTTGATGACGGGTGAAAATGATCGTCAATTAATCTTGGAGTTTTGGGAGATGGCCACAACCATCTCTTGAATCATCAAATGTATCAAATGACAACATAAATCCCCAAAAACTTGGAAAAAACATCCATCCATTACTTACAAAAGTGTTAAATAAATTCATATCCATGATCATCTTCACATCATCCGTTGAAGGTTTTTAATTATAATGCAAGATTTGTGCATTAGGTTTATGTACTATTTCAAAAATTATATTCATGTGATAAAATATGAAACATATGCCTTGTGAGCTTATGTAACATTTAAATGCAAATCGTTTCCTTAAATTTGTTTACATATATGTCAATTGGTTCAATTTTAATGGTCAAATAAGCTCATCATTTGTCATTTAGGTTAATTCTTGAAGCTTTTTGGCAATTACAAGTCATCATGTGGCTTTGAATACTTGGTTTATGTTATGTAATAATTTTCACCCATGTCTCAAACCTTTTTGATTGGGGTTCATGTAGGTCCATCAATTACAATTGTTTTGCACCTAGATTTATCTTCGAGACCTAAATACTTGTTTTCAAGACCTTTTTACTTGTAAAGTATGTGGACTTGTCATGTATAATGAATATTAACAATGGCTAGTTATTACACATCAAGGCTTTGAAGACTTGGGCCACATTAGGCAATATTTATCAATTTTCATTAAAATTTGAAAGATGCATTTTTATTGAATTTTCAATGAGAAAAATACTCAAATTTCAATACCTCTTACACTCTAGGTCTAGAAATTATGAAATCACCTCTATAAAATCCTATTCATTAAGGACTCTTCAACAATATCAACAATGCACCTTAGTTTCCTTAAAAGTTTTAGTTTTGATTTTTTAAATTTCTAATGACAAAATTGTTCAATAACTCATATGCCATATATCTAAACATCACAAAACCACCTTGTTGCACCCCTATTTATCAAAGGCTTTCCGATGATACTAAGTTCATGTTAGGGGTGTTGTGGTTTGGGAGATCTTAATGTGATAAACAAACAAACAACCTTAATAGATATATTATTGTGTCAAGAGTTTTCTATTTGATACATGTTTACATCTTAATTAGTATAGGTAAATTGGGATAAATTAATTTGGATCCAATTCCAATGTGAACAAAATTTTAGATATTTAGTGTATAGGATATAATATCAAGTTGTGTGATTTCAAATCATCAAAAGTGATTTGAGATTTGAGAACATAATGTTTTTAGCTTTGTTTGTTTTATGGTGTTTGATGCAATCTTTTTTTACATTTGGTTTGTGTGATTTGCATTGGTTTTTTGGGCTCAGATTCCTCTATTATTGCATGTGAATAACATTTTGAGTCACCACAAATGACTTCTTGAGTTTTGTGCAATTCTAGAAGTTCAATTTTTTTATAGTTAGTTTGTTGTTAGCCAATTATCTTGTAGGAAGGAAACCAAGTTATTTTGTGCAATTATTCACATTTGGCTAAGAAATTGAAAGATTATAACTAGGCAACTAACAATGGGATAAAAAACATTTAATATATAAAATTGCATTCACATGGAACATTGTGTTTTTTATTTCTTTCCATTTAGTTTGTGTGATTTGCATTGTGTTTTCTAAGCTTGGATTCGTGTATTATTGCAAGTGAGGAGTTTTTTGGGTTTGGATGTGTTGCATCATTTAGGGTATTTTTTTGTTATGTGTTGTATGTGTGTTAAGACGATGGTTGTAAGCGTCAAAATAGGAGCACATGACAAATTTGACCTAGTTTTATTGTTTCAAATGTGGGCTTTAATTTTATGATTTTGATTTTGTTGAATTTTTATTGAATTGCCAATGAAGAAATTCAATAGCTTCCACACCTTGTGTCTAAAAATTACAAGATCACCTCCATAAAATACTACTCATTGAAGGTTTTCCAACAATACTAAAAATGTGCCCAAATTTTTTTAATAGTTTTAGTTGTGATTTTATTGAACTTTCAATAACAAAATTGTTCAATATTTAATAATTCTTGCACCATAGGATTAAACATTGTGAAATCATTTTGGTGAACCATTATTTATTTGAAAAGCATTCCAATGATACCAACTGTGTGATGGGAGGCGTTGTTGTTTGGTCTAAGATCTCAATGTGACAAACAAAACAAATATGTTACCTTCCTTAATAGATAGAAGTTTGGTTTTTTGTTGTTGGCCCAAGTGTGAACATGATTATGCAATTGTTCCAAATGTGAATAGGACCTTGACAACTCAATTGGGAAGAAGATGTTTAAATGTTTAAACTAATTTATAGTGACAAACATTAATCAAGATTTAATATTTCCCCCACCTTAAGTTTAAAAATTAAATAATCACCTCCAAGAACTCCCACTAATCAAGGGCTTTCCAAATTTATCAAGAGTTCATCCCAATTTCTGTATAAATTTTTGTTTTGATTTTGTTAAAAACTTTTGGACAAAATTACTCAATATTTAATAACTTTTGCACGGTGGTTCTAAACATTACAAAACCACCTCAATGCATCCCTACTCATTGAGGACCTCCCACCACCACTAAGAATATTATCATGTCATTGGAAATAGGCGCATAGTTTCACATAGGCGACAATTTGTGGGGAATCCTTGGCATTTGGTCTTGGCACTTAGAATGCTGAAGGGGGGCCAAATGAGTTATGTGAGGTAATATTCAACATGGCTTAATGTTAACCAAGGAACTTGTATTCATTAAGTTGCTCAATTGTTTAGCTTCCAGCCATTATGTACCAAATTCAACAAATGGTTTAAGAATGTCTTCAAAGAAGTTTCAAGATTGTACATAAACCACATTCAAGCAATGTACTTTTTTCTCAAAGTTTACATGTAGTCTTATACAATTATGGAGCACCTACTAGCAAACATATTACAAGTTACAACCCTTTTATGCATAAAATCAATTATGTAGAGCAACAAAATGATGATCAATGAACAAACTGAATACCACATCGTGCAAGAAGAGGTGCACATTGAAGGCAAGAATCTTCATGGAGCTTGCCCTACCTAAGTGTATCTTATGAAATGGACTGCCCATATGATACCATGACAAGGTGACACATGAGAATAGACGGTCAATTTCACAATGATGACCAAATCATGCAAGTGAATGAACCCACAGGAGAGAAACGACTCATAGACGAAAATGTGCTATCCCACAATGATGGCACCATTGAAGACTCTGTATCAGTGATCTAGAAAGGGGAATCTGCAAAAACATTGGACGTCACCCATTGAGTATTGTTCCATTTTTGTCATGTGAGGAATGACCTGTCTATCAAGAATGGGATGACATTGACAAGATTGGTTTGCCAATGTAAGAAAAACGGCAACCAAACTACCTCCATTACCTTGGTGCACACATCATTTTGAAATTTGAAGGCTACCCACCAAGCTACCTCCATTATTTCAAGCTAATGTTACGCAAAAGAATGACCTCCAATGCTAAAAATTCAATCAAAGAGATGAGCCCACTGAACCTCTCTACTTAGTGTTTACCCCCCCAAAATCCTCCAACCTTTGGAAAAAAATTGTAGACCAACTACATACGTAAGTAATGGCTCAACTTGATGATCTCCAAATCCGGCCTTCAAGAGAGATCACCATTACTGACACATCATCATGGTACTTGCGGCGATCCCCTTGTGGAATGTCTAGAAGCTCATGGAAGTCCATCCCTACACCCCACAAGTGCAATCAATTCAATCAGAACAGAGCTTCAAGGAATGGAGTTCATTTTCATCATTCATTCACCCCTTCTGAGCTCTGCCCTAAAATCTACTGCTTTCTGTTGTAGGTTACTAAGATGGGTATTGAGATGGACTACTCAACACAATAAATCACATTCAATATGATCATCTGAGGGACAAAACTTGCCAAAAGAACATGCCAATTTGACATGGGAATCAAGGAACAGGATTTGCTTCAGCTGGAATGTTTGCTTCACCTGCAGTTCTATCAGCAGAGGTTCAAACTAAAATTACGCAAATGAAGCAACCATAATTCAGAAGTCCATAAAACTTTGAGAACCAGTCTCACCATTCTTCTTAGCAGCTCGAAACAGAAGCTCCTCAATCAAACATTGAGCAGGATCTCCGTCAGGAGACTTCTCCAGACACCATTCTACATGTGAAACTACTTCCTCATTGCTCAGATATTGATACAGTCCATCAGAAGAAAGCACCAAAAACCGGTCTTGAGGACCAAGACAATGGTGGTGCAGAAAGGGACTGCATGTAATGTAGGGATCACTGCCGACAAAATCACACCGAAACCTTTCCAGCAGCCCACTGTTCCATTTTGGCTGCCAAGCACAACACCAGTGAAGCGATTAGTTGCACATGTAATAGATTTGACTGTGCACCAGTGAGAGAACATCCATTGAACTCCAGACATTGTCCCTGCACCCAAATGATCTTTGAGATGGTTTTTCATTGGAGAAATTTCTGCAAACTGCAAATTTCTGAGAAAACCCTAAGAAATTGAACAGTCCACAACATCAAGGACCCTGTTTATGTTTCATAGTAAGTTTAAATCAATAACATTAACCAAGTAAAGATACATGCAGATAAGTCCCCAGTTAACTCTTTTCTGTCAATTGGACCAAGGCAATCGATGGCCTTATGTCCTTCAACAGGTATTTCAAACTCTTTTCTTCAGGAGTTCCAATTTTGGTGATTCACCAATTCACTTCCTCTGTATGGCTCTAATGTGCTTAACAGGTGCTCTTTTGATTCCTACTTCTATAAGTCTAAATGCTGTACACCATACCATAAATGCAAATGTGGTGAAAAGAAAGCTATACCTCTTTCAGAAAGCCTGCCCCAAATGCTCGTGTGACCTTCAAACTTCCCTTGACACGATCATTTGAGATAGCATTGTCATCATCGGGATGCTCTGCCTTTATCCTCTCCACTTCCTGCATATAGACCACAGACATGTCTTCAGTTCAAGTGTCCATCTGCTAAGACCCAAATGGAGACAATGGCACTCAGAGGTCTCATGAGATGATAGAAAATTAAGTAATGTCCACAAAGAGACATGGGCATCCACCTCAGGAATGCTGGTACTATGATCTGAAGAAAGTTGCAAGGCACTGAGCAGCAATGACCCTGGTGGTGGAGGCACCAGACTCGTAGCATCATGAGAGGACTCAAGGGCCTCCAGTTCTGTTGGTGTTTCTTCTATAATCCTCTCCAGCTCCTGCCGCAACAAGGTGTCACGAGCTCCAATCCGGTTTTGTTCATCTAACGTAGGAGAATCAGTTTGTGGCTGTACATGTGAAAATCTGGAAAGAGAACTAAACGAGGCATGTCTACGATCTTGAGCAATAATTGCACGGCTATCCCCAACATTCATAATATACACGTCTTCATCCTTCATTAGCATCACCAGCACACATGATCCCACCAGTGCCACTTCCGGGTTCTCATGTAAAACCCTGCAAATCAGAACGACATCCAATGTGAGAAAACAAGAATGTGACAACCAGAAATTGAATTTGGACAGAGAGAATTGCTACCTTAATGCCCCTGAAAAAGGAGAGCTCTGACCAAGGCAGCAATGCAGGCATCAGTGACAGAAACAATCCTTCTGATGTGTACAACTAGATATGCTCTGTTTTATGAGGAAACCCATACAACTGATAGGTACCTGTCTACCATTTCTAGGTAAGAGTCCTCTGTGGCTCTGAGTGCCTGAGCAAGTGCATTCAAGATTGCATCATGGTCCACAGTACTTTTCTGAGCTTCTCGAACTTCTTGTTCCTGTCGAAGATTCTCTCTTTGTCGTTCTTCTTCCTCAAGTCTTTCCCGCTCCCATTCATACCTACCAGCATTCAATGAGTTTAGAACTTTGTATGGCCTCACTGGTGACTATGCTTTTGGGCAGCATTTGCTGCACACATTGGGCACCCACCAGCTATACAACTACATACTCCAAACCTCAAGCACATCCCAGGTACAGATCACAGTTCAGAAAAAGGTCTCATGGCCCACAAGATTATTGTTCAATTTGAATGACAAAGAGAATGTTCAATCCAGTCATCAATAAGAATGCAATCAAACCTACCTCCATTGTGGATACTTCCGGTGCTGCTCCCGGCGGTGACCATGTGTCCATTGCAACTGTGGGCTAAGGACCTTACTTTCCTTAGTTCTATCTTTCTCTATCTCTAACATAGGGCAGATTTCTAGTGGTTCCGACAGGATTTCCCTTATCGACTTTTTCTGCTCTGTCACCTCATTCAAATTGGAACTAGTCTCTACAAGCTTTACCTCCTGCTCTAACACTAGTGTTGCATCATGTTCAGATCCTCTTGCCTCAGGTTTTTTTCCCTCTAATTCCTGCTCATCTCCATGTAGGACTCCTTGCAGCACCTCATCACCTTCATGCACTTTGGTCTCTAACTTGCAGGAAGGGACTTGGGAACTGCAGCTGCTAGTTGCAAGGCCATGAAGTTCTTCAGTATCAGGTGCCAAATTCTCTTTAGCTGAATCTGGTAGTCTTCCAGATGAAGAACATTGTTGACAAATGTCTACAGGAAGTTCCATTGCTGGACTAACAATCTTGCTGTCTTCAGTCTTGACCTTGATGAGAGCTCCATCATGACTGCTAGATTCTAAATGAAGTTCCACTGCCGGACTAACACTCTTGCTGTCTTCAATCTTGACCTTGACCAGAGCTCCACCATCATGGCTGGATTCTGCAGCAGTGGAAACACCCTCTCTTTTGCATTCCTCTCTAGAAGGATTCAAATTGCGTGAGGCTCTTGGATGACCTAACCAAGCAAGAAAATCTTCATCTGACCTCTGAATTCCATCTCTGCCAATTCCCCCAGATCCTACTCTATCTCCACTACTACCCTGCTCAGAAATTGGACTGCAAGTGAAACGATCAAATCCATCATTGTAGTCCCACAGAAGTCCCTTAAGACCTCTATATATTGCAGGATACAGATTACTCATGAGGAAGTCAGGCGCATCAGGCCCATTGAACCCATCATAGATACCTACAAATAGCCATCCATGCTCTTCAGACAGCACCACATGAACACGATCCTCACCAGCTTTGCCTTGCGCCCACTGCAAATTTGCACCTTCTTTTGTTTCAATGTCTGAGCTGTAGTAGCCCAAATCCAATAGGGAGTCGAGGGAGCTTCGTCCTTCGTCCTCCCTGTCTCCCTCCTTTCCCTCTCGCATTACGAAGTTCTTCATGGGTACAACGAGTGTCCGGACAAGTGTGGCAGATGTCTTAGACACTGTTTTTGCAATGGCTTTCCTCACTGGCTTACTCATTGACCTCACAAACTGCCTGAGAGAAGCTCTCTTCTTGCCAGGGTATGGACTTGTCAATGGTGCAGAGAATGTGCTGCGGTCCATGGGTTCCAATGGTCCTGACATAAACCCTCGCTCAATTGGGCCTGACATGAAGCCTCTCTCCAGAGGACCTGACATGAAGCCCCTCTCCAGAGGTCCTGAAAGAAAGCCTCTGCTGTCTAGAGGTCCAGAGAGAGGCCCTGAATTTGCAACTCGTTGCAGAGGCAGAGCACTGAAGGAAGATGTGCTTTCGAATGCAGCAGCACATTCAATGGGCACATTTGAGAAAGAATTGAACTGTTCCTGAGAGGTGATGGAGCGAGGAGTGGCCGTGTTTGCACTCACAGACGCACCTGAGATTGCCTTGAAAGACGTCTCTGCTACATTCTTGCTCTTCTCACTGTACACATGTTTTGGCGGCCTCTCAAATCCTACCCTGGGTTTGATGTTGTGCTGCTCCAGCTCAATCCTCGCCACCTGCTGCTGCAGCGACAGCCCCACCACTTCGCCCCCCCGATCTCTACTTTGCGCATCCGATCCAAGGTTGTTGTTGGCATCAAAGTCGATCGCAATGTCTAAAGACGGAGGGGACAGGTCCCCCGAGTCCACCGGGTGAGCGGGAGAGAGTGCTGAAGGAGGAGGGGAGTCGAGCACCGGTCGAACATAACAGAAGGAATGTCCAAGCCCTGCATCCAGAGACTCTGAGAACTGCATCCCGTGCACAAACCTCCCCTCTTCTCCCTGTGGGGTGAAACACCCCCCCACCGCCCGTGACACTTTGTTCCCCATCGCATTCTTCCTCGCCTCTCTCCCTTCTTCCACCCAACACCACCACCACCACCACGACAACAACCACTCTTCTACACGTCTCTTGTCTCGCTGCTGCTGCTGCAGCACTACAAATACTTCCCGAACGATCCAACTTCGGTTGTCAAAATTGAACTCAAATCCCTCACTCCCTGATCTCTCCAGCATTCCAAGCATCCGAAAGTCTCACCTCCCTTCTCTCCCGCACGAAACCAACAAGCCCTACAAAAACCCAAAAGACAAAAACCAAACTCCTTCTTCTTCTCCCTCATATCCACCACTCTCCGCCTTCCCACCCCCCCAAAACAAACCTCCCACAAATGTCCCCTCCCCTTTCCTCCCCACCCTCCCCCCCCGGCGGGTCCCTGTTCCCCTGTTCCTGATCCTCCTATTCCGTTACATGATCACACCAAAAAACACCAAACCAACCTTCATCACAAAGCTCCCATCCCAGACTCATCACATCCTGCTCCTGCTCCTCCTCATACAGGGCTCAAAAACACCCACTCTTCACCCCTCACGTCCGCTTCTCCTCTCCCTCCCATCCTCCCTTCTCTTCAAAAACTTCCATCGCAACAACCAACGCACCTAAAATAACTTGCAGCAGGAGCTTCTGCTTCTGCTTCTATTCCTTTTTCTCGACCTCCTCCTCCTCCTCTTCTCGTGCCTTTGGTCGCAAAAATCCCACCGCAGCTGCTGCTGCTGCGGCGATTGAATCTGCAATCGAGCTGGGAGCTTGCGCAAGAGCAGCAAGAGGAGCTGCACCAGCAGCACCAGCAGCAGCAGAGCGGCGCTGGTATTTCCAGCAGCTCTGTGCGTCTTCTTTAATTACCATGGAGTAACTGCACTAATTACCAAATTACCACAGAGGTTTCACTTCTACTGAGTTTTACCTTCATTCACCAAGCTCAGGCCCTCGTTTGTTGTCTATTTTTACCCTTTTTCACTCAGCGAGTCTGAAAATTTGCCCTTATTTACCACGCAGTTTTCCAAGTAAAATAAGCTTTAGGTCATAAGTAGGCCAAATTCCCTCCTGATTGAACTAACCATGGTTGGTTAGTTTTAAACACACAGTTTTAAACCATGACTGGTTAGTTTTAAACCCATGGTTTGTTTGCTAGTCGTCAGTCTTCTTTCCTCGTTGGACCTTGGTACCATTCATAAAATAATAACCTTTTTTTTGTTTTTTGGGTTTGGGGGATTAGTATTTTGGGTATCGTGATTTTCACCCTCTCTTCACTTCCCCCTTTACATGGGCAATGTTTTTCACTATCAACAAACTAAAGGGCATTTGATCTTTTAAAATTAAAAATATTAAAATTTTGGTGTCCATTAGGGTATAGTCATATTTTTTAAATTTTCAAAAAGATTACACACATTTGTACCCATGTTTCACTACCTACTTGTTTGACATTGGGGAAGTGAGTCAAAGGGTGAGTAGGAAACATTCCTCATTGGTTTGGGCTATTTGACCAACAAACACATATTATTGGGTGATTCTGAAAATAGATATTTGGATTTTAAAGGTTGACTATTGCTTTCTAAATTCTACAATTCAGCCCAATATCTCAAAAAGAAAGAAAGAAATAAATAAATCAAAGCCATACCTATTTGGCATAATTTGGTTTCCTTAGTGGATATGTTTTCTTGTCTTCCCCATGGGCCATATCCAATATCTCAAGAATAAATCAAGAAAAAGCCACACCTATTTGGCATACTTTGATTAGTGAACATGTTTTCTTGTCTTCCCCATATCCAATATCTCAAAAATAAATCAATAAAAAGCCATACATATTTGGCATAATTTGGTTTCCTTAGTGGATATGTTTTCTTGTCTTCCCCATATCCTGTATCTCAAAAATAAATAAATCAATAAAAGCTATACCTATTTGGAATAACTTGGTTTCCTTAGTGAACATGTTTTCTTGTCTTCCCAATATCTAACCCCCCACCCCCACCCCCCGCCTTTTCCCCAAAGACCCACCCTTGTTGAACACTTTCTTTAACTATTTATTTTCTAGTCACTTTTATTTTATATCACTTCACATAGTAAAAGTTACAAAAAATATTCTAAAGTATTTTTTAAAAAATTTATCATTTCACTTAATAAAAGTTACACAACCAGCACTTTAAAATAATATATTTAGGTTTTATCATTTTTACAATAATCTGACCAAACCCCCCCAACCCGCCCCTTTTTTTCTGGGTGGGTCAATGATCATTATTGGGTGGATGCTAGATTAGCAAATCTATGGAATAAGGTTGGGGGCAGGGGGGTGCCCGTGCTTTTAATAAAAATAATAAACCAACCTGAGGAAGACTACCCCCCTCCTCCCCCGCTAGAAGTTAGGGTTTAGGGTTCAGGGATTTTAATCTAAAATCAGATGTTGAAAACTAGCCCAAAACCATTTGATTGCTATGACCTTCTTCTTTATGATCTAAATTGTCAACAAAAATTAAATGGGCCACCTTCAATGATTTTGAGTATCACTAATACGCAACAAGACCCTCCCATATCATTAGGCTAAGCGCTCCACCCCCCCCCCTCCCCCCAACCCAGCCCCCAACAATGCCCCCAGGTTCAAAAACTTAAATGGTCTTACTTAGGTCAACCTCCTCTTGTCTAAGAGCCATGAATAATATAGGGGAGAGAGGAACATTGAGTCACTTGACCTAGGGGCAGCCAAAACCTTGGGGAGCCAATGGATTTTTCCATTTGTTAAATTTTTATTAAAAAAACCAACCTTGGGGAACAATTTTTTTTTTAAAGAAAATTTATTTCCAACCCCCCTCCCCCCTTCCCTCCAAACACAAAAAAAGGAAATTACATTAAAAAGTTATTTTGGGGGGAAAAAAAAGAGTAGTGGGCCTTCAAAAGGGAGAGCAATCTTCTTTTTTTAATGTGTATTTTTTATTATTTTATTTTGAATTAATATATTTAACCTACCTCTCTAACTTGGCACCCATTTGTTTTGCTAAAAATCCCCAATAATTTTTTAAGTCCATAATATATTCAAGGGAAAACAAAGGGTTTTTTTTTTTTTTTTTAAGGACTTTTTTTTCGGTAGACAACATCCAATGAGGAGGCGCCGCGTTTTGACTTGATTGTTTCTTACCGCTCTTTTTCACTCTCCTGCCGTCTGTTAAAAAAGATCCAGTAAGTAGCCGTTTTATTATTCCCGGTTCAAATATTCTGTTTACCGCTCAACTACTTTTCTATTTTCACCGCTGCACAAAAGCCTGAAGGCACTACTTGCTACTTACTACTTACCATTTGTGGTGAAAAACAATTTCAAAAAAAGAAAAACGGGTTCTCACTTTTCTGAAAAAGTGAAAGTTTGAACGTGTTCGTCCATTTCACGTGTGGATGAATCTCATGTATTCGTCCGTTCGTTCGTTCGCTCGTTCGTTCGTCCGTTCGTCCGTTCATTCTCTCGTTCTTTAGTTCGTTCGTTCATTCTTTGGTTCTTTCATTCGTTCGTTCTTTCCTTAGTTATGAATGCGACGAACAATCGAGCTAACTTTTACACAGCTGAGACATGGAAACCGAACGAACACGCCTAAAAGTGAACGAACGTTTCAAGACGGACGAGATCGTTCGTTCAGGGACTCTCTTCGCTTTTCGAGGGCGCGTGGGACGACGGGAGAGAAGACGAGAAGATGAACAAGAAGGAGAAGACGAGGAGGAGCGAAAGGATACAATGCGATGGTGCGCGCGATGGCATTCGCCGTCTCCGCGATGGGCTTTGGATCATATGTGGGCTTACTACTTCAAGGGCAGCTGTAGGAGCTTCTTTTGTTCTCTGCTCGATTTCTGACAAAAGGATATTATGGACTGGGTTCTATGGACTCTCAAGCTATTTCCTTCAAGTGGAGAGGAGAGAGCTCTACTGGTTGAAAGAGGGCAATTCTGAAGTTTCCCAGACCAAAACGGATGATCTTCAATATTGCTGTCTGATAGTCCACAGGGTTTTGCAGTGATGAATATCTACTGGATCACGCCACTATCGGTAAGTTCAAGTATATTGATAAAATCAGACAGCATTTGGATGGGAGACACAGTTGTGCATTTGCTGATGATGGCGCTCACTTTGTTTTCTCTTGCTTATATTAGTGTCTGTTCGCAGAATATAATGATTCTTGCCACCGTTTCGCAGATGGTTTGCACTTCAGTTCATTTAGGGTTAGGGTTCCTCTACTTCTACCCTGTGCTGGCACTTCACTATCATTGTTAAAGACTTAGTTGGTTGTTTCTACCATGTGATTCAATGTGAACACAATCCTGCACAGTTGTGGGATTTGGGACAGACTGAGGAGTGAGAGAGAGAATGAAATATTGGAGATGGATGTGCTTTCTAACCTATAGTTCAAGTGCTGTATGATGAAGACCATTATGACAGCAACTTATTCTTCACTTGGAGATGGTTTTCCTTGTGTTGCACCATGTGAGTCAATACCAAAAGTCTGTTCAGCTCTTCAGCAACTGAATTGGCAAGTTAGAGACAAGCAATTATGTTTGCTTGTAACCTCAACAGCAATTTTGGGTTCTGGGAGATTTTGAAAAAGGTGATGGCAATCTGCAACTCTATACGGACCCTGGTTTTCTGAAGGATGTGTACACAGGACTTGACTACATATTCACTGCAGCATATGCTGATCTGTAATTCCTAGCAATTCCAACTTCTGTTTCAGTTTGTGTGTAGGTAAATATCTTGCTTTCTTTCATGCTCTCTCCCACCCCATTTGTTTGGGAGTGAGGTTACAGGTGTGGAACATCAAGATACCTTTTGAAATGCTTCATCTGAAAGTGGCACAAAGAAAATTTCAAAGATAATCAACTCAAAATGAACACTTCCAAGGTGCTGAATCCATCATTCCCATCCTTTGTTCAATGACTTCAAGGCTGCCTCATGTGCCAGGGGAACAAGCATAAATTTCTCTTGGTTTTCCATGGGATTTGTGGGTTTGAGGACATGACAGCTGCAACATCTGTGATGCAGGATGGCAGGGAAGGCATGGAATTAGAGATGGCTCTTGAATATGTTCTCTTTTGTTCAATGACTTCAAGGTTGCCACATGTGCCAGGGGAACAAGCATAATTTTTCTTGGTTTTCCATTGGATTTGTGGGTTTGAGGACATGGCAGCTGCGACATCTGTGATGTGGATGGCAGGAACATTCAAGAGCCATCCACATCACAGTAATGTAAATCTGGTCTTACAATGAAACTACATTTGGTTGATGATCATGTTCAATCAAACATGGACTGGTCACAAGTGTCTTGTGAATTTGAGCAAATATACACTCTGCTTTGCACTAATCTACAATCTTTTCTGTTGCAAGCTTCAGTCATGAACTGGGGGGCAGATAAGAAGGTGAAGAAAACTGTCCAGGCCCAGCAGTCTGAAGGACAGAGAAAAATGGCTTCTGTCATGTGATGATCACTCTCTGTTGCTACAGGTTGCTACAGAACCATGTGACAAGCCCATTTCTGCCATTGGGCCAATCTATCTGAAATTTCCAGCTACTTAACATTCATTTCTCCATAGACAGACATCATTCCTACAATTCTAACTCAGATTGACAAATGCTTTCTGCATGTGCAGGTTTTCCTGGCCAACGGAAGAGGTAGTAGAAGGGAACGAAGAGTCTATGGAACCATGACTGTCGTTCAGGAGGTTGATGCTCCACAGCAACTGTGCACAGTGACTCAAAGCTGCGTTTTAGATGTGGTGCAACCACATTTTTCTGCAACAAATGCACAAAAGTGTATCAGGCAGCAAAAGTAAAGACCCTTTCCCTAAAAGGAAACATACAAGGAGCATAATCTCCGCATTTCAATACACAAAACATAGACTCTGCTATTCACTACAAAAACATGATGGGTGACTTCCACATTATAGAGAAAAGGCATGTGCAAAATACCAAAGACCAATCACATATAGCTGTCATTGTACTCAACATACAATCATTCCATGATGCACAGACTCCAGGAGACAGAGGGACTACAAGAGAAAACAGATGGCCCATTAAATATAAATGTACAAGAGTTACTACATTTAATATAATGGTCAAATACGGACAAGGACCTCACCTTGAACATTTCAATAGGACAGAAATGTGTTCCATTGCAGCCCTGCGTACATAAACCCCCAAAACTCATTTGGTTGTCAATCTTGAATCTTCCCATAATACCATACACCTGCTGATTAGTGATCTCACATGAATACATCAACAGGGAAACCATCATCTCCATGCTCCCTTCCAACTAAGAGTTTCCATGTCTGGTAAGCAAGGCTTGATTTAAATTGTAATACAGCAGGTGCAGTGACAAAAGAAACTGGAAGGAGGGACACATACGGGCATGGATACAGATTTCTCATTGTGCAATGCCTGCACAAGAAATTCTTCTCCTGTACCATTGTCCAAAGAGCACTTGTGAAGCACAAGAGCTGTGTTTGCTCCAAATGGTGCGACCATAGCACCTCGCCACACCCGATGTTTTGGAGGCCTTGGAGGAGCCTGGAAAGGTTCTTCACTCTGAATACTCTTCACATCTACAGGAGACATTAGCGCTCATGATGAAAATTTCCTCAAACTAAAACAATTTCACACAAAATGTACCAGTTCCTGCACACTCACCAGAAATAGAAAGCCAACCAAAGTTCAGAGTTGGCAAGCACACACTGGAAGAAGAATTTGCTTGCATTACCTACATGAGCTCATTTGCTTCAGTGATCTGACTAGTTAATTCCAATACAGCAGCACTGTGTCCACCATACCAGGCACAAGAGGACTTACCAACATCATCAAGGAACAAACCAAGAAGACAGATGAAAGGTATGACAGTCTCTGCATGTGCAAACCGCAATCTTGCTTTCTCTGTTGCTGTGTCACTGTTAGAATCTGCAAGGAAATGTAGTGTGGAGTTACAGAGTTGCCAACTAATCACTATCTTCAGTGATTCGTTTTCTTTACCTGTTGGAACACAGGAGGCTTGCTTGTCTAGTCATTCACCCTACCATAACTAACTGCATATGAGGGGCTGTTGATTCTCTCAGAGACCAGGCAAACATGAGAGGTTACTGTGATTGTGAATAGCCGTTCACAGCTCTATGGAATTGTGAGGTGATGAGAATAACACTCTTTTACAAGTTGACCATGGCAAAGCCCACATGATCCTTTGTCAAGAGCAGAGCATTCTTGACCATCATAAGAAAACGCCTCATTACTCCTCCCTATCAGCAAATACACTTCGTTGCTCCACTCAAAACCCTTTCTAAAACATTTCTTTTGTGAAGAATAACAACACACCTTTCAGAGTTGCCATTGCACGATCCATGCTTTGAACAACATCCTCCAGGAGGGGCACCCCCATGCGATAGTTGAGAGTTTCTCCATATCCCTTCAAGTGATGCATCTGCAGGTCATCTGCCCACTCCAGCAACTCAATCTGTTTGTAAAACAAACAAATCTTACAGTGAGTAGCTCTGTCAAGTTCCCAATGCGTCAAATACACTTTCAATCACATATGAATGTCAGCCCACCATCATTCAGTCTCTAGGATTTGACTGTTGTTTGTTGCATCATTTTGTGGCAGCAAGCCCAAGGCCACCACACAGACACCTATATAGAATACATCCTGGCCAAAAGAATTGGAAGCTTCTTATCAAAGTCAGATAAGCCAAACCCACCTCTTCAGGAGTGAAAAGTCCACAAGCACGATCAACAATGTCCAGCAAAGATGCCTCCTGTGAGGACCACAAAATGTCAATTGCAGGAAGAGCACCAAACAGGACCATAGTATCATAACAAATTTAGAAGCAGCACAAGGTCTGCCTATCAGCAACCAGGTGCAGCAAACTGACCCTTGGCCTATCTGAAAGCACCTCCAATTGCTGCCAGAGCTACTGAATGAATGTCATAGTCTCTGTATTTGCATAAAACAATCATTGTGGGGTAGAACAGAGGAATGCTGCAAAAATCTTCAGAGAAATCTTCTCGGCAAAGATCTTGGTATGCAGACAAGCATTCACTCTAGTCCTAGCTGATATAATGCTGTCAAGATCCCAGCAACCGGGCAGAAGAATAGTTTGCAGTTGATGCCACAACTTTGCACCAAGAATAAATGCCAACATCTGTATCAGAAATGAAAGCGATGCAAACATCTGAAAAGCTGATGGATAGGCTGACAAGTTCATGAGAAGTACAGATTCCACAAGACCACAGATTACTGGCTGAGCAAAAATAGATTATTGAAGGGAGATATCAAAGTTATTCCAGCTGGAAGCTTCTTAACTGGGGGTGTGCAGGAGTCACATGCACATGACTCATAGTCTCTATACAATTAACATCTCTTCAGGCATGAAGTAAACCTTACATTCTTGCATAGCAGCCACAAGGATGACACATCCTCAGCTGTTACTGCCACCCCAAGACGTTCTTTCACTGCCTTTGCCACCAACTCATATACCTCAGCTTGCAATTTCTCAACAGCTGGCATTCGATACTTCTTTGATTGCTGCAGCACACCAAAACCATATGTTGGTCAAGCTCTGCAAGTGGCAAGAGATTTGATATGAGTGCAAGTGCATCAACACTTATTGGGCTTGGTTCCTCTGGCCACAGAACCCCTGCCAAGACTAAAATGCAGAGAGTAAGAGAGCTGGAGGGTAACCCATAGTAACCCATAGATTGTGCTCATAGGATTGCACCCATTCCCTGGATCTGGCAGACTGTTTGGAAAGAGAATTGAACACAAACAGAAAAATAGGGAGAGATAACGAACCTTGTATGCCATGCAAGTATCATGAAAACGAAGGTGAATATCATTTCCTTTACTATCACTGACAACAGCAAAAGCTCGTTGCTTTCCAGGACCCAGCGTCCCCCTGCCAGCAAATGAGCCTATTCCAAAAGCCACAGCACTTGCTGATGACCTTCCTACCTGTCAAAACAGTTTTCATTTAGCATACCCTTTGAAAAAGCACACATTGCTGACCTCATTTCCAAGCTATTTCAGACTTGATAAACTGTCAAAAAAGCATCACAGAGCAAAATCTGGAAAGCCACTTTCTGACCTACAAGTAGGTACTTGACAGGGTTTTGCAATAGCTCTGCAGAACTATCTTCCATAGAACCCTAGAATCCACTCACAATTGTTGAAGCCGGGCTCCACAAATGTGCAGCATGAAATCCTCAAAGCAAGTGATAACTATTGAATCTTCAATTGCTGATTAGTGTACAAGCCTGACTATCTGTATGTTGCCATATTTAGATAGTTATAACATATAAAAACAGGTCTACTCCAGCTAACAACAAAGGAGAACAACAGGACTGCAGGGTAGAATAGAAGCAAGCCTTACCACATCCACTGCTAAAATCACCAACTGATGCAGATGTGCTGTTCTCATTTCTGAGTTTGAATTGAAAAGCTCTATAACTCAGATCATGAAGCACTGAACATCCCAAATCATGTCTCTTTGAAGGAGAAGGGAAGAAACACATCACTAACTCAAACACAGATTGATGACTACCTGTGTGGTGATGATTGGGTACGTCTCTGGATGGTATTCATCTTCAAAAATCTCAGTGTAATTGTTGTGGTATCTCTGTGCCAAGTAATACATTTCCTCCTCCCCTATTGGAAGTAGCTCCCCTCCCACCTTCTTTCCTTCCCAAGGTGACTTCCAATCCCTCATCCATGCAGGTGCAGTGTTCCCTGCTTGTGCTGCTACCTCATGGAGCCTCTTGGCCAACTTTTCCAGCTCCTTAATGCGCTTCTTTGTGGGACCCCTTGTACCGTGTCTTGCCTGCAAACATTGCCTCCACAGAAGCAATACAGTTCAATCTACAAATTGAAAGATTTTGCTCCCCACTAACGTTATGATAAGTCCTCAGCAAACAAGTGGGGCATAGACTGTAATAACAGAATAGCTCAATTTGATAATGCTGAGATTTCTTCAATCAAATCTACAAAGGAAAAATCATACTCACCACTAAGTTGATGTGAATTGGGGTACAACCTACAGGCACATTCCCAGGATCCTCATATCCCGCCATTAAGCTCTTCCCCCATTCATATCTAGACATCAATCCATATGTCAATCATACACACAGCACATGGACACAGTCACTCTAGAGACAACCATAATATACAACTTGCTCTGTGAAAATCATTTCCTCAAAAATTTGCACATTGAACAAAGGTTGCAAAACAAAGAAGACATAAAGAGTTGATTAAAAAAAATTCCAATCACTCAAAATCTTGGAATACTGGACCATGCTTCATATATTTCTTGGCCGGTAAGTATTCTTCCAAGTACATCAACACAGCTTTTTTGGCAAACGCCGATTCTTGATCTGGATTCTCAGAAGGCTGAATTCACATACCATCACCGAACATCGCTCACAATTCCAGGGAAAGATGATTGTTTAATATACAAAAAACCCCTAAAAATCACAAGTTTTTGGTGTTTTTTTCCATTTTCTGGAATAACATTCGCCAAGTTGTGAAAATTCGCCAAAAATAAAAACACTGCGTCTGTGTGGATTCTTGGTGTGGAATGAACTTCCAATAACTTTCTTGGCTTGAAAGTATTGGCTCACAGGTTCTCAGAATTGTTGCAATGAGTGGTGGGTACTCGTAGGGTGCGGCTGTGCATGCAAACCCTAAAAGAAAGCCAGTAGTTTGGAAATGAGGAAATAACAAAAACCTCACCTGGTTGAACTTGACAAGTGCTGTCTGACATCGAATCCCGCTTCTCCTGCCTGCACACTCTCCAACCCCCTTGAACAAAACACTCCCAAAAAAGCTATAGCAAGTACATAAAAGAAGAAGGGAGCTACCAACATTCCCATCGCTACAAATGGTTTTCCCTTCTAGTCCGCTGCAAAAATCTCCTCACGGCTTCTCCAGTCCGTCCGTCTTTCAAGAGGAAAATCAAAGCCACAACTCTTCCTTCATTTCCTTCGCCGTAATAATAATCCCTTGCGTCTTAATACCCAAAAAATTCAAAAGACAACCCAACATATGAAATCATTCTCGCACAGAAATGGAATCCACAGATTTGGTTTCTTTGCTGCGTATCTACGCGACTGCAAGAAGAAAGTTTTTCCAACGAAAACGAAAACGCTCGACCGCGCGCGCAGGCACAAAGTCGAAAAGAAGAGAACGAGTCTCCTTTGGAACCAGGGCCCAAAATCCAGATCTCGAAATACGTGTCGAGTGCAGATGACGTATATTTATTCCAATTTTGGGACCTCGTCTCGGCGAAATTTCAGGCCCTGAAAAAACACTGACCCGGTCTCTATAACTCGAAACTATTTCACCGAAGATCTTGACACGTGGCTGCATGACGAAACGTGGCGGTGCATGACAAAAGAGCGTGTGGGAACCTGAGTTGGCAGCCTCGGATTGGCTTCTCTTTAAGGAAATAGCCGTTTTTATTTTTTGGACTGACAAGGTGACAAGTAACAACAACATAGGAAAGAGCCCCCTTTGTGAATGAAATTCATGGATGAAATTCATGAGTTTTTTAAATAGTAGTTCATATGCTCGTGATTTTCAGGGACTATAATGATAAAGACAATTCAAAGGTAATGTGTCAATTTATATTTATATTTGTAATACGTGTGTTTTTTTAAAGAAATTCATGGCATTTGTAAACATTTTCAATTGTAATTTTTCATATTCTCTTTGAAATTTTTTATAATCTATTTGAGCAATGCAAAACTTTCTTTATCTATTTTGGCATTGCTCATCACCATGTCGCTCATACATGTTTTGTATTGATTTATATATACATCAAAATTAAATCACTTTATGAAGGAAGAAAATTGCTATGATAGAAGGATGGTGACAAATTATGATTTTTGTATGATCATACATTTGCCATTTGCTTGACCTTGAACGCCATTCGTATTACACCAAAAAATTTATAGACAATTGAACTTTGATTGAAGTTCATGTGGTGTACCTTGTGGTGTTAAAGTATTAAAATTCCCTCGGATATAATGGTTCATGTTTGAACTCACCAATAGAATTTGCAATTAAATAGGTATGGTAATCACTTGGAAATTGATCCATGATAAGAGAATTTATTTCATTGATGACTTCATTTTTGGATTCAATAATCTTTGATGACAATATAATTGATTTCAATATATCGTTGTTCTAATTTTTCATAAATGTTGTCAATCAAATCATCAATTGATTTTAAGGTAATGCACATGTCATCTACAACACAAATCATATCATCTTTGTTCATATTGTATGTTGTTTCACAACTTTCATCAACTTGTCAAAAATTGAATAAAATCATTATGTTCTTGTGCATCTCCTCCTTCCAATTGTTGGATCCACATGTTGATGTTTAGGTGCGTGACCTCCATGTGTTGCCCACAAATATGATTTCTTGATACATGTTGTGACAATAACCTCATTATTTTCATTTTTGACCATTGATAAAACTTGATTGAAATGGCCCCTAAATATGGTGGTCTTGTTTTTAAATGGTTTATCTTGGTAAATGAAATGCATAAAAAATGTGACATTTTTTACTGACCAATCCACCATTTCAACAAAATGGTGATATGTCATTGGACATTCATGCCATATAATGAATTTTAACATGTGTAATCAATTCAAATGTACCCGACTTAATGGAAATGTTACATCTGAAAAGGGTTTTTCAATCATGAATGGGTAGTTCAATTTCTTTGAAGTAACAAGGTTATCATTCCTAATGATGCCATCATAAGAGCAATTTCACCTTTCAATTAGATGTCAATGAAGATGAGGTTGTATATAAATGTTTTGTTTATTCCTCTAAATCCATCCACAAAAAATAATTTTAATTCATCATGAACACCATTTTCAAAGGAATGATGCACCACATTATATAAAACTTGTTATTGACATTGAAATGTGGTATGTTTGATTTTTATTTTTTTTCTAAAACTATGGTGTTGTAAAAATATTCATCTTATATTATGGTTGGCAAAGTTGTATTTAATTGTGTGCTTTCATTTGACATTTGTGTGTTTGAAAATTCTAAAAATTAGTCCAAAAGTGGGGTGTAGTTAATGAACTTCAATCATTATAAAACCTTCAAACTAATATAAGTTCACCCCATCGTAGTGTCATGGATGCCAACATTAAACATGGTCACATGATGAATGGAGTTCATTCCTATGGATTTACATTTATGATTTCATGGTCCATTCATAATTCACTTGTAATTAATTTGTAATTCATTCTTAATTAATTACTATATAACTCCTAATTCACTTTCAAGTTTTTTTGTAGTCCATTTTTAACCAATTCATTTGTAATTATAAATCATTTTTTAAAACTTCCTTAATTGGTGGGAACATGGGAACCTTTGTGGAAACTTCCTTGAACTACATACCCCAAAGGGATATAGATAAAGGTAGGACTCCCATTACATTTAATTTGTTCAGATTGGTTCAATGTACAATCATACACCATAACCTTTTTTCTTTTTTTTTCTATGTGTATATACGTTTTCTTATTTTATCACAATAATATATTTTTTATACTTTGGTCTTGCACACTTTGTGTTCTTAACTTTAACCTTTGTGTTTTTGTTTTGATTGTTTTGTTTTATGTTTTGAATTTAAACTTAAACCTATCATTTTGTCATCCATCTTTATAATTTTTGTGTTTGTAACACATAATCATTTCACTTTGTCTAAAGTTATGTCACTATATGGTCACTATGTAATCATTATTCATTAACATAATTCACTAGTACTTGAAGTAATTCAATATAGTAAATATGTTTTTTTATGTTATTGTTTTAAATACCTTCGATTATTATACCCTATGTTATTCTCGACCATTCTTAGTTATAATATCATAAAATAATACAATATTTCCATGTTTAAATGATTTTGGTTTCAACTAGTTACTATGGTAATATTTCCATCACTTTTGAATCGCGTATATATTTTGTAACATGTATTGATCAATTATTTCACACTATGAGAAAATGAGGTGATTTGCAATTAACCTTGCAATTGAGTTTTTATTACAATGACCATGTTCAACTCATTTGCAACTTATTACAACTTAGTGTATTTTTATGGATGTGAGTGTTATTGAACAAGTTACATGAGTTGCAATTAATGCAACTCATTGTATGTGAAATCGTTTACATATGCAACTTGTGTAACTCATTTCCAACTATGTAAGAACAACTACTATGCAATTGTATTGTAACTAGTTTACAATTACTCTAGCAATGTCAACATGATGTCACTTTTCATTGGTCCATCAGAATTTGACATGTGACACTATGGGGATTAATGGGTGAAATTAATTTTTTTTTTGAAATATTGATTTTCACATCCATTATGATTATTCATTTTATATGGTCTTAAATTGTGACACATGGCATAATCAAAAAAAAATTATGTGGCATATTAATTGAATTTTGAAAAAAAAATTAAAAAAAATTATTTAGATAGTTAGTAGGTCGATACATAAGCATAAATAGATAGGCAGGTAAGCAAAATTAAATATCTTGGTGGGTCCTACCTACTTACTTAAATATGTAAAACATACCTACATACCTACATACCTACCTACTTACATTACATACCTATTTATTTGTAGGCAAATAAACATGAAGGTGGAAAGGTAAACAAGTTAAAGAATGGCCATATAAAATATTTTATTTTATTTTATGTTTTGCCCTTAAGGTTAAGAAAATTAACACATGAATTTTAATGTGAGCGCACAAGAAAAACACCTTCTTTATATAGTTTATGAGATGAGATTCAAGGATAAAACATATGGGTGCTATATTTTAATTGCAAATTAGGTTGCAACTAGCAACAACAATTCCATCATTCTTTGTGTTTTTTTAATTTAAAAATTATACAATGAAATAAAAATTTATATTATGATTTTATATTTAAATTAATTTTAAAAATTTAATAAATTAAAATAATCATTTTTTTGAATTAATCAATTTAATTCAAATAATTATATAATCATTTGGAGCCCCAAAATGAATTATTGGGATTATTAGAATTTAGATAATGAATCATATATTATTTTAAAGTAAACCAATAAATATTAAGTATCTAAATTTCAAATTTATGAATTAATTAAAGTTTAAATTAATAATAAATTATTTGATTAAATTAATAAAAAAATTGAATTAGATTTATTGATTTAAATTAATCATTAAATATTAATAAATATGTAGTTGTTAATGAGTTATTGAATAACAAACTCATTATTAAATTTTAAGGGGTCACATCTAATGGGTGCTGGAAATGTGTGCACATGGCATGATCATATGCATCAACATTATACATTAGTTACAATGTAATTGTTAATTGTGTAATACATTTACGCTAATTGAAATGTAATTAATTAAAGTGCAACTTGCCATAAAATCAAACGCAATTGATTACATTTGTATGTACAATGCGTACATTACACCATATCATGTGTCCCATTTGAAACTAAGTCGCAAAGTTACATTATAATTATTTGATTGTTTTACGTGAATTTTTTTTATTAATTACCTATATTTTCATGTTTTAGTTGTAATGTAGTTATATGTTAATTATTTATGAACTTTAATTTTAGGGTAGTGTGGTTTCAACGACGAGATTTTTCATAGTATCATCCAATTTTTCCAATTGGTTGAGTTGGTCCATAAGTGAATCATCGAAAGAAACTCATTCATTCTATGCAATTCATTAGGAAAACATCTATAGTTATATGGGTAATATTGTTTCTTGGCCATAAACTAATTGAAACAATGTCCTAAAAATCAACAATGATCTTATAAGTTTTCTAATAGGCCCAAAAAGCCACAAACAACTTTGTGTTCCAATCAAAATTAATCCCCATTATTGTTTTTGTCAAGATTTTGCATAGTAACCCATAATCTTATTAGTTTGGATGATATGGGGTAGTTTTCCAATGTTAAATCAAATTATTTTTAGTCAATTTTTTAATAATGGCATTGAGAATGTTGATTCCATGATTATTCATTAATTCCAATGGACACCCAAATTGAATAATGATATTTTCATATAAAAAGTGGGACACCACTTTGGTGGTATAACACATTGCTTGTAACTATTAGATGAAGGTTGCAACTATCAATCATTGTTCATCCAATCCAAACCTAGCACATATGGCATTTCAAGAAAGGTTATAAAACCTTTATTTGCAATGGTGCCATTAATAAAATAGTGCAAAGTGGCAATAACAAACAATTTGCATTATGCCATGACTAAGAGTGAATCTTTTAAACTTAAAGTGAAAAAAATCCAACAGATGGTTGACACATGGGTGCACCATAATGCATTGCTTGGAACTATTAGACAGAGGTTACGACCATTAGTCATTTTCATCCAATTTGAATTTGCACATTGCATCACAATTTAAAGGTTGCAAAACCCCAACATGCAGTTATACCACAAATAAAATAGTGCCAAATGTCAATAACAAACAATACACAATATGTCACTAAGAGTGATTTTTTGCAATTTCGAGTGAGAAAATATCCAATAGATGGGCAAACACATGGGCACACTACAATGCATTGCTTAGAATTATTAAACAAAGGTTGCAATAATCAGTCATTGTTCATTCAATTCAAACCTGTCACATGGCATCACAAGAAAGGTTACAAAACCGTAACATGCAACAGTAACACAAATAAAACAATGCCAAATGTCAATAATAAACAATCAACAACATGTCATTAAGAGTGAATCTTTGTAACTTCAAATGAAAAAATGTCCAATAAATGGGCAACACATAGGCATGCCACAATGCATTACTTGCAACTATTAGAGAAAGGTTATGACAATCAATCATTGTTCATTCAATTCAACCTTGTTACATGGCATCATAAGAGAGGTTTCAAAACCCCAACATGTAGTGGTACGACAAATAAAACAATGCAAAATGGCAATAACAAATAATCTGCATTATGCCACTACAAGTGGATCTTTGCAACTTCAAGTGAAAAAATGTCCAATAGATGGGTGACACATGGGCACACCACAATGCATTGCATGCACTACAACAAAGGTGTCCTTGTACACTAATTGATTTCATTAGATTATGAGTGAATACATTGGTTATACTGAACGAGGCTTGGTGGGGAAGCAATGAATTCATTGGTATAGTGAACATGGACTAGTGAACTGCGTCCACATTTATATAATAATGATGCAACTAATAATCATTATTAAATCAAAACCTCATGCATGGCATCACAAGAAAGGTGGCAAACCATGGCAATGTGGGCATGTGTAATACATATACATTTGAATAACCATGTAGATTTTTGAAACGTGTCAAACATTTATTAAAACATCTATTGTAATACACAATTGATTAAAACAATTCCATTTAATGGAATTCACTTTACATTTTACACATCATAGCAAGGTCATCAATGACATGGAATTTCAATATTAAGCCAAAATAAAAAAATCTTAGTTGATAAGATGATTGGGCTTTCCAACTAAATGTCTTTTATGATTAAATGGGGGAAACGACATGGGTTTACCAACTCATGGGTGATTAATTACATATGTCCTTTCTGACTAGGACGTAGTTACAAAGCCCAATCGCAATACCCAAGATGTGTTGTTGTGTAGAATGCATGCCCATGTGTCACCTATTAATTGGATTCTTAAAAAAATAAAAAAATTCCCACTTGTTTTCATTGTATTTGATGACTAATAATTGATAGTTGCAATGTTCAACTTCTAATATTCATTCTAAAATACAATCATTGAATATTAGTCACATAGTGCAAACTTATAATTGTTTCCACTTGTATTTACCATACAGGTCATAACATCACATTAACATTGAACTATTGCATTTTCTTATGAAACAATGTGTCACTTTAGCATTTGACAATTTTATTAGTTTCAATAAACAACCCATCTTCAACTTCATGACTTCGAATCTATATTCACAACTTGGCTTTAGTGTGTTTCTTTCCAAGTTGCTAAACCTAAGATGCAAACCATGATTTTTTGTAATGACTTCGGGAATTATAACATTCATAACTTTAAATTAGCTTGCTTTGTGTTAGTATACACCCGTGTAGTTATTTTAGTTTGAAATTTCATTAACACTAAAAATGCTTACATTCAAAATTAATGTAATCTAAAATGCTTATTATTATCATAAGACTCATTATTACCTTGATCATCATAACAAAATACATGTTACTCTACCCAAAAATATCAACAAGATGTCATATTGACTACAATTACATAGTCATTAAACCACATATGGCATGTTGGTGTCATTCACCAATACCAAGTGATTTATGTGATTATGTAGTCATACATTTTTTTTAAAAAAATTGCACCCAATTGAATAGGCCATGTGTTACAATGATGGTTACTACCTTATACATCATATTTTGCACAAACATAAACATTAAGCCAAATCTCAAGTTGAAATTATGATTGTGGAGGGGTGATCTAGTGGATGTAATTATGTGAGAAAGTAACATTGAGTCAAACCAATTTAGATAGTCCAAATTTCTTGCAATAATATCTCTAAATATGATGCCCATGGGTTCATGATCACAAAATCTTCCCACCAATCTATTCCCCACCATTCACCATGCCATAATAACATATAACATTTAGAATGCATGTTGTTTAAGGCCATTTCCACTAATTCCACGTTGGATTCCAAATAGCATAATGGAAACAAAAATTTATGGAGTCAACTCTTATGAAGTACCTAAAAATAGAAAACAAAACAAAATCAAGTTGTGATGTCTTCTTTGCTTCAATGCCAATTGAACCCCATGACCATTTAATCACATGCTAACATTGGGAATTCCATGGCAATGTCTTTTAAGGGCATGCTTGTGACCGTCTGTAAAATACAATGCACATACTCTCAATTTTCATGTCACAATATTTCAACCACAAACCAAAGAAAATGAACCTTTAATTTTGCAAATATTTAGATTTGGATGTTACATTGAATGCATCACACCTTATATATGGAGTATTGACAAATGCATATGGTGACCTTGCACATAAAGACAGACAACAGAACATGTTTTCTAACTTCATGAAAGTGAAGTTAAAACAACAAGTGGCTTTGCCACAAGAGGCTCCAAGCCAAAACATGGTTCTAAATGCATTCAAAAATGAAATCATCTTTGCTTCATTTGACCCAATTATTACAATTTGGGATAACTTACCCATTTATACTTGCATCCTTCCATTGGGCTTGTGGTTGATTCTCCTCCATCCCTTATACTTTGCTCATAATGAGTTTCCCCCACGCCTTTGCAGGACATAACAAGAAGAGGATGGTGTTAGAATCACTATGAAAAGTAAATTCAATACTCAAGGTAAGGGTAAATAAATACATCTTTTTATTGTGCAAGATTGACATATGTGTGGAACATCTTCCTACACTCCTTTTGTAACTAAGTTGAAATGTATGTACTTTTTTAAGGAGTTAAAAATTGAGCTAACTTGCAAATATTTTTGCACATGTATTATATGGGCATGCCATCATTATGAGGAAAAAGGTGTTTTGCAACTGGCCTTGTAACTCAATTTTGAGTTGCAGGGGACATTTGCAACTCATTATATTTATATGTCATGAATGTTCACGGACAAGTTGCATGAGTTGTAGAGTTGCAACTCACTATATATATGATGTGATTCATTGCAATTCAATTGCAACTTAATCAAAATAATTCATTTTCAACTACTACGCAATTTCATTATAACTACACCCATGATGTCATACTAACGTCATTAATTGTCATCCATATATTAAAATTTGACATGTGGCATTATGAAGATTACACGTGGCATAATTAAAAATTTACCACATGGCCTATTAATTATATTTTGGAAAATATATATATATTTTTTAATATTTAGGGAAGTCATACATAACCGTAGGTTGGTAGGTCTTAAAACTTACATACCTATGTATTTACCTAAGACCTCACTACCTACCTACCTACCTACATAGGTAGGTATACAAATAAGAGCTACTTACTTATCTAGGTAGGTAAGTAGGTAGGAAAGCACAAGACTAAGTGCACTAAAAAATAATCATGTATCTATTTTTTTAATTTTATGTTTTACCTATAGGTTAAACATTTTAAAGTTCATCCCAAAATGGCACATGTATTTTAATGTGAGAACAAAAGAAAACAAACCTTATTTATATAGTTTGTAACATTTGAAGATAAAATATATGGGTTAAATCTTTTAGTTGTTCATTAGTTACAAATTTAATTACAACTATAACATTTAAGTGTTCAAAGCATGATAGATCCAAAGGGAAGGTTCTATTTTTTTTTGTTTAAAAAAAATTTGAACCCCTCTAACATGTGCATTTAAAACATCAAAAACCTTCAAAATGGAATAGAATTGAGAAAGTTATGGCCCTCAAAGTAAAGGGGGTTAAGAACTCAAAAAAACAAACCACTAAATGTTACAAAAGCTAGTTCCCAAACACTCAAAAAATTCCTTGTATGTTTTTTTGTTGTTATTAAAGTCTAAAGATGATTTGTAAAACTTTAGGTGACATTCCTATAGCACTTTAAATCGTTTGAAATTAAAAACAATAAGAAAGTTACGAAGTTTGAAAGTAAGAAGAGTCCAAAGAGGAAAAAATGAAATAAAATTTGTATGTTGGAAATATTATTTATCTTCTTGTTAGTTTTTCATTACTTATTTTCCTTTGCACTTCAAAGATGATTTCTAAAACTTGAGATAATGTTCCCATAACATTTTAAATCACTCAAAATGAAACACATTTGATGAAGATATAAATAACTAATGAACATGTATCCTTATTAAATTATAAGTAATTGTATTATAATCATAACATAGTTGAATAATAGTACTTGAGTAGTGGTGCATTAGTGCCCATACTAATTGTATCAATGGATATCATAATCGAAAACTAGTTGTAAATGTATTCCACAATGGGTGGTGGAGATGTGGACACATGGCATGATCACATATATGTACATTGTACATTAGTTGCAATGTAATTGTTGTTTTAATGACACATTTACAATAGTTCTAAAATAATTGCCACATGCAACTACAATGCAATTACTTAAAAAATCAAACATAGTTGATTACATATCTATGTACGATGTGTATAACTTATCATATAAAAAACCCATTTTCAATTCACTTGCAACTATAATACAACTAACCAATTTTCTAACATGGCAATTTATTTATTAATACACCATATTTCTAAAGGGATAGTTACATAGTAATTGTAATACCCAAAAGATAGTTGCATAACAACTGTATATGAGTTGTTTTTTGAGTTTAAGTTGCAAGGTAATGTGGTTTCGAAAAACATGATTTTTCAAAGTGCATTTGCATATTGGTTAATTTACCTTTTAAAGCTTAGAGAGAACTTGGCTCATTTGATATATGGAGGAATGTGTGTTGGTTGTAGCCAAAGTTAGTCCTTTTAAATGTTTTGGGTTCCTGCACCTTGCCAAATATATAATAAGTGACAATGGTTGTATTCAAATGTAATTTTTAATTAACTATTAGTTGAATTCACATACATGTTTTGTGTTAACCCTTTGGAGCTCAAAAGGCTAACCCATAGTTGCCATAAATTTTGCATATGATTTTGACACTCCATATGAAATTAGTTATTGTCAAGGGCACAAAAATCCATAAGAATAAAAAATAAAGGAAAGGTTTAAGTCTAACTTTCAAATAAGGAACAAAACAAGATTATGCAATTCAAAAACAAGAACACAAAAACTAGAAACAAAAATGTGAAATGTGCAAAACAAACCTAAAAACAAATATTTATTATGTTAATTTGTGCAAACTTGAACATGAGAAAACATGACAAGGATATAGTGCAAAATCATGCCTAAGACTAATGTTGAACAAATTAAAGGAAATGAAAAGTTCTACTTTTATTTATACCCCTTTCGGGACTTAACTCAAGGTTGTTTTCAAGGAAGCTTCTATGCGTGCATTTAATAAATAAGTTTATTAAGAACCTTCATAACTGAAAATCAACTATGAATTAATTGAAATTTACTTTAAAGTTAATTTGGACTTAACTAGGAATCAACTAGGAATTAACTAAAGTTAATTACGAGTTAGCTACGAATTAACTATAACTTTATTAAAACTTAACTAAGATTTAACCAAAGTGAATTAAATTTCAACTATAAGTGAACTAAACATAACTAAAATCAACTAAGATTAAACTAAAATTAAGTTCAAAACTAAGTGCATGGATGAACATTCAAATGAATGAGCTCCATGGCATTGGCATCCATGACATTTATATTATTAATTATGACCCTAATCATAATGTTCACATCATGCATTTAAAAATATCTTTTAAAGTTCGTCAGGTTCCTCAACTAGGTTGCTCATCATAAAATTGTTTATGATAGTCCCAAATTTAACAATTAAATAAATTTACAATGACTTTTAATGATAGTAGTATCATGCACATGGGACACTTATATTTTAGGGTGTTGATGGTGCCTTTACTAAAAATGTCATGGACATCATGTGCAAAATGTATGCACGTGTTATTTACATTTTTTTTTATAAGGTAAGGAATTTTGAAGAATATGAAATTTTTACAAGTTACCTATGTGCTTGTTTTTTATCATTAATTAGGTGGGATGAGTGAAGCTAGTTGACATTTGTTGTTGAATTTATGTCCAATGTTCCAAGCGAATGAAATTTCATCAATGATTGTATATACTCTTGATGATGTTTTATATGTTTTTTGTTTACATTGACACCTTTTAACACCCTTGTCCCCCCCACCACCACCACCCCAAAGTTTGTCTTTTCATACCTTTTTGGAGAGATAGAACTTGGCACCATGTTGACCAAAAAAAAAAACACAAAACAAAAACATATTAGACCTTAAGCACATCAAGGTCATGTCCTCATTAGTCCTTCAAATCACACAAATCATTTTCAATTCCCCATTTTCAATGAAGGACTTCCATACAAACCATAATCAATATAATTAGTTTGGTTATAATATCTTACATTTGTCCCCATCGAGTGGAAGATTAACCTTTTATCTACAAAAAGTTGAATATTATAATTATTCAATTAATTACATGTATGAGGCATCACATATTGCATACACCAAGATTGCAAATTTGGAGGGTGAATTTATTGACCTTAATGTCTCGAGGAAGCATCAAATGCATATTGTGCCTTCATGGTCTTGCAAAGATAACTATCCAAGTTTGATGTATGATTGACATCACAAAATATATATGATGTTTGCAATCTTGTGATTCTTGATCGTGCATGGCTATAACGTAGATCACATAAGGTCTACAATGTCCTCCATATGCATGACATAAATGTGAAGCCCCTAACATCACTTCGTTACAACAAATGAAAATTCTTTCCTTTATGAATTTTATCTCCCTTTGAACACATGTATCATTGTGCAACTAACACATGATATGTAAACCTTATTCTCCTTTCATGTGTTTTTAAAGATATATGCAAGTTAAGGCTAGAACTATTGAAACCCTACTAAAGGCCCATACATCTCTTAATTAACATTTGGAAATTTTTGTTGTTACAAGTTCCATAAGAAATTGTCCATAGGATAATTCCTCATCTATGTCACATGAAATTTTTTGATGATCCAACCATCCCTTTGACCTACCCCATGTCACAATATATAATAAAATTGTACATGTACACATTCAAAAAATACATTAGGGTTCAAACCCTTATGTTTTTTATATTATCCTCAAAGTTAAGGTTGATAGATGTTAACACATTATATGAGAAAGTTGTACATACACCCATGAAAAACATAGTTTGTGCCACCTACTACCCTATAACAATTTAATAAAATTTGATTATAAAATTTTATACTATGAAATTTGAATCTAATGCTTAAACTTAGTTTAACATGTTTATTGCGTAACAATAGTTGAATAAATTACAAATTTCTAATTTTATAATTTTAATCTTATGTTTAATGATTATCGTTGTAAATATTTAATCTTGAAATTTTAATCTTATGTTCAAAACAAGGGGATATAAAAGGCCATAGTGTTACTCACAAAATTATGTTGGGGTATTGCTTCCCAAGGCAAACCTTGTTTTCCTACCAATGAGCCATGTCAATTGAAATTTGGCACACTAACAATCAAACATACATGTCATTTTGAAGGGAACACCTAAAGGAACATAAATTACTTAGCCCACTTATGTAGGTAAAAAGGCCATCATGTTGCGCAAAGCATATGCGATAAATAATGAGGAGTAACACTTCATTATTTGTTGTGCCTCTATATTTAGGGTGGGCATATGTTGGGACCCAGCTTTTAAGTGCCATTGTTGAATATAAAGTCTTTCCCATTTCCCAACTTCTTGTAATATCTCATTGGCTAAGTTTAGGCAACATAGGAACTGTGCATAAAACCCAATGGAAAAAACAAGAAAATTTTATTGTTTTTGTGATTTTTTCTTAGAAAAATTCAACTACAACAATGAAAATATTCAATCCTCAAACTGTTTAATTAAATGATGCAAATTGACATGTACAATTTGAATATCAAAACCAAAAGCTATGCGACATAATCATGGTAAAATATGCTAGCTAGAAACATTTATTGTTTTTTGGAAATTAAAATATCCATAAAACATACTTTCATGTATTGCATCCATGATTATTATTTAAGTCGATGATCAACAATTATAAGTTCTTTGACTTCATTGCATAACATTAAAGAAACACATGTTTTACTATGCATTTAAGTACATTTTTTTGAAATGCAAGTATAAAAAGTGCATGTCATAGGTATGCAAAATTGAGTTACAAGTACATAAACAACAATTAGAATTATTATACTTTCAAGTTGATGAAGGCCTAACATGTATGGATATAGTTTCAACTTTTCATATTTTATTCATAATCTATCAAAGTTTTAGTGTAAAATTATTTTGGAAAATTTGAATAATTGACCAATTTAGAACACGATTTTCACCCATTTTTCATATATAACAATTCCTCAAACTTTATGTACATCTTATAATAAATTCAATGACGTGTTCTATGATTTCAAAATGCAATTTAAATAGGTTATATATATATATAAATAATGTTAATGTTGAAAAGAGACTATTTTTGAAATTAAATTGTTTTAGGACTATTTTCTTGGGATATTTTATCATGTTTAGACCCTAAAAAAATATGCAAATTAAGATTCTTTGAATTGAATTGAATTAAAATTTCTTGCGCAAACGAAAAAAATACAAAGGCCCACAAATGGGCTATAAGGTTGTTTATAAGTCCCAATTAACAAAATTTTAATTACTACAATTTATTCAATCCATTGGATTATAGCCCTTGAACACTCCCAAATTCTGGCATTTGTTGAGGTTAATTTGTTTCTCCAACCAAATTTAGTCCACCATCACAAGCAATGCATGAATCAACAAACAAATTTTATTTTGTATTAGTAAAACTCACAAATTTCTTGCACATCCATGGCCAAAATTCTCTATCTATCAATTATAATATAATTAAATTTTTTATAGATGGCCATTTGAGTATAAAATGGAAAACAAGGTAATGAAAATACTTGGTGTTTGGGCCAATGAAACAAACCAACGAACAAAAACTGATGGGGTGCAAAAGCATTAAGTAGTATCTCCAATTATAAAATCTAACATGGGTAGTCCATTCAAGATGAAATGGCGATGCACTACCCTTATATATAGCTAACATCATCATAATAACAAGTTTTTTGCCTTCCCATTGTTAAATTCTAAAACATGAACAACATGAACACGTGTCAAAAATCCCAAAATCCCAACCAAAACTCCTAAAGCAACTTGAATGAATGAAAGAAAATATATTGAGGATATGGATGTTAGAACAAATCCATCAAGATTTATAACTCATGAAATGTTGAGAGAATGCATTGGGATCCATTAAGATTTGCAATACAAGAGGTGCAAAGATAATGAATAGATCCATTGAGATTTATAATACAAGAGGTGTAAAGATAATGAATAGACCCATTAAAACCTGCAATACATGAGGTGTAAAGATAATGCATTGAAAGAACAAAACCATCAAGCTTTCCAACATAGGGCATAGATAATACAATGGGTAACATATATTGGTGGTCACATACCACAAGATGCTCACCAAAAAGGTTCATTGATTAAAGGCATACTTGTTTTCCTTATGTAGGTTTTTTGCAAATGGCATGTACATCATATTGAATTCCCAATTTTATGATTTGGATCATAAAGTGAAGAACAATAATTAGAGATAGATGATAATCACACAATCATATAATAATTTCAAGGATTTTACTCCTACCAATGGAGTGTCCTAAAACAAGATCCAAGAAACAAGCTTGAACATAATGTTGAAAGTATAGTTTTATACTAGTTGGTTAAGTAATCTAGATTCACATAATGACAATGACAAAAGGATCATTGGTATAGTTTTAAACATCACACATGCGTGAGCGAATAACATCAATAATTAACAACACAAATGTTTATTTTCTAGAACCACCACTATTGTGAAATAAATGTGGTGAGACTAGTGTTGAATACCTTTAATACCTTTTTTTGGTGTTGTAGATATTGACTTCAAGAGTCATGAGTTTCAATTAGTGTTTCTTGCTACAAATAACAATTATCCTCTTAATGTGTGTAATAGTTGTCTTTGCAGATGTTTATGTTGCCTAAAAATATGATGGAATAAACAAGTCTCATTAATTACAACTAACATCTTGCAAGTTCATTTACTTTATGCCAAACATTTATTGATGCATTCTAACATGGTTTTATACTATAACAAATTTTATTACAAAGGGTGAAAGCACACTATATGGGGGCCATTTTGGGCACTTTCACAACGTGTATATAAAACATATTTCTGCAAAACATGTTATCACAACCATGGCTTTGGGCTCACAACCAAAGCAAGTGCATGGAAAGGTGCAAGCTGAGAGTGTAACTTGGGAATCACATTCACATTCTCGGGAGTGCGAGAAAGTGTGAAAAATGAGCCCACACATTTCCAAGTGGACTCCCACTTTGAGAGTTGGAGTCCTTATGAAGTCCCAAATATTTAAAAAACAATTTAAGGGGTCAAAACTCATTGGATTAAAGATATCTTTATATACCATTGAATTTTTTTAAAAACATATATGTCTTGAATGGGCTTGCATGATCCATTTGAGCATTACAACATAAGTTATGGCTGAAAAAAGAATCGAAAATAAAAGTGTCAATTTGAGTCCTAACCATTAAAAGTTGGGAATTACCCTGAATTATCTGTGTGCCACATATTATTAGAAAGCTCTCAACAAAGGCTACAAATTTGCTTTAGACCTCACCTTAATCAGAGGTTTGCACAAGAAGTTATGGGTGTCCAAAATGGTGGAAATATCAATTAAAAAAATTTCAGGACTCTCGACTTGGGAGTCTTGGGAAAATTGACATTTGGGTGTAGCCCCCATGGCTAATCACAAAAAATACTATAAGGGGGAAGGTGGTGGCTTCTCATAAATCTAAGTCGTGGTCAGTTTTGTGAGTCCGTGTATGCCCATGGTTCGTTCGTGCACCAAAAGTGCTCCAACTATGCACTAACCAACTTGTTATTTAGTTTGTGTAAGTCCATATGAATAATTGATTTTCTTGACATTCATCCTAATCCCCATCCTAGAGCTCCAACACAGCCCTCTTACCCCCAAAATGGTGTGAGCTAGGAAGTGTACCCCAACTCCTTTTTTCATTTTTTTCACTTTCGGACTTACATTTGAGTTTTTCGAAGAATTTAGGGGTGTGTCACGTATTGCATTTAATTTTGGGTTTCACTTTTAGTGTTTGGGCTTGATATTTTGATTTTCACAAAGCTAATGATATTTAATATTATTTGAAAAAAAATTTAATTTATAAATTTTAAATTCAAGGAATTTTGAATATATATGGTACATATATAATATAATAAAACATGTTTTTATTTTTGGATTGCACTAGGTTTGGGTTTGAATTAATTAGCCAAAAAAAAACTTAAATGATGCACCTCACATATCTTGTCATCTTCCATTTGAAAATGATAGTTTGTCAAAATGCTAATTTACCACAAATTTATAGTCATCACCCCCAAAAAACAACCATTTGTGATATGATAATTATCAAACTTTTCAAATGGCTCACAAACTTATTCCAATCATATGGAATCACAATGTTTAATAAATACTACAAATTTCATAAAAATTAAAAATCATTTTAATCAATTTTTGAGTATATTTACATTTTTTGGTACATAATGACATACATTTTTTAGCCACAAATATACTTCAAAATTTCACAATATAAGTTGGAAAAAATAAATTTCTTTGCAACTGAATTCTTTGTGTTATAAATCTACCATATTACACAAAAAGATTGGAAAAATATGCTCTAATACTACCATGGTTGAAGTTCAAACATGGACACCCCTAGAAATAGTATAATGTGACAACATTTTTGGGCCCCCCCATAATGTGCTTTCACCTTGAATCAATTATTAAATGTAGACATCACAATATTATGATATGGAAAGACATGTTTTCCTAGGTGTAAATTCAGTTTTAACTTCCAAACAATAGTCTAAAAGATATTGCAATGAGAGATAATTAATGGATGGTTTTGATTAACAATGCTGGTTGAAGTGTTTTGTTCCAAATAATGAATATTGATATGGAATGAAGTTTACTTTATAATTTGGAAATCTTTCAAGTTGCATGTTGTTGCAAAATATAGGCCTCTTTGCTCAACCTTGGTAACACCATGCTTAGTATAAGCCATGTGGCTATGTCACAATCAACCGCAATGCAAATGGACACACCTTTGCAATATGCTTGGGAAGAAGTATGTTCTTTTTCTAAATAATCACATTTGCTTGAACAAAAACATATCATGACCATACTTTGTAATAATATGCATTTATGTTAGCTAAAATTATATGCAACTTACTCTATGAATTTAGAAACCAAGGATTATCCATCCTATTTTAGAATTTTGATTTCAAATAACAATTCAAATAATTCAAATAAAAATTTAAGTTTGATATTGATATAATTCAAAGTTTAAATTTTGTTTCAACATTCATGAAGTAACAAAATCCAATGTTGATATGATTTAGTAAGAACCTCAAAATAATTAAACCATAAACCCTTCATCATATTTAAACTACAAAATATGGCATGCCATGTACTACACAAAAACCTAGTGGCATGCATTGTCCATATGGCTTGACATATTTATATGGCATGACTTGTCCATATGGCAAGCCATATTGTCAAAGCATGACCATACAACAATTGTTTGCATTTATCAAAAGTTAAGGTAATTTAAAATAAAAGGTGGATGAACAAAACCAACATTTCATTGCACCACAACTTGTGGCACCTTCATGTTGCAAAAAGTGTGTTGTAGAGCCAAGGCCCATGGCACCTTCATATTGCAATAGGCTGCCATAGAGGAAGATGTTACAACATGTGACACCTTCACATCATGATGGGTGTGTTGCACAAGGTTTTTCCATTCAACGTACTAGTAGGACTTAGGGTTTGTGAAGGCATTGGGAAGGGATTTGATAATGTTTGGTTTTTTCACAGCTTTAAGGAGTAGCACTAGTGCTCACTTAGCTACCAAAGGTGTAAGAGATTTAGAAGAATCTCCTTCAAGCCTACTCAGGTTTATGGTTTTCACAAAATGCATATAGTTTTTTTTATATGTTCTCTGCATGAATTCATGAAAGAGAAATGGCAATGCTTGGCACCCATTAGGTGGTTCTTTCCATGTTTTTTTTTTCATCAAACAATAGAAGTTTCCTAGTTGATCCTCTATTGCTAGTCATAAAAGCAAAAAAAACATATTGGAAAAATTGCAAACTACAATGTTGTATAATGTTAAAGGATGGATTTGATGTTAAAACAATAATAACAAGGTTAGGGCCTTTGAAAATATAAAACATAACAAATGACCTTTGCCTGAAGTTTTAAGAAGGTGATTGGAACATGAAGAACTTATTGCAAAATCTAGAGGGGGAAGAAGCTAGTTTATTTTTTGTGCGCTTCTTTGTGACATGCATTTTTTGAAGACTATTTAACTCTCAACACATTTTGGGCTTTCTAATCTAGAAATGTTTTCATACGGTGACAATGTTAGACATGTTTTAATAAAGGTTTCCTTGTTGGTGCATGTATCTAGAGGGTGGAAGTGTCCTATATTACCCACAACTTGCCTCAATTTAAATGTTTGTGTGTTTGTTTGTGACATGCATCTTTTGAAGACTACTTAACTCTCAACACATTTTGGGCTTTCTAGTTTTAAAATGCCTTCATACAATGAAAATGTTAGACATATTCTAATAAGGGTTTTCTTGTTGGCGCATGTATCTAGAGGGTGGAAATGTTTTATATTACCCACAACTTGCCTCAATTTTGAAGATATTTGTGCAATTTTGTAAGCTACTTTGAAGATTTTTCATGCTAGTTCCAATCAACCATAGCCCTAATCGATGGTGTTAATAGTTAGTGTCAAATTAATGCCCTATCTTTCTTGTGTACATCATGGCATTAGTTCTGAAGTTGTAATGGAATTTATGAAATAGGATATAGAAGTTTCTAACGAGAAGGCATCAAAACTAACTCAAGATGAAATAACTATAGTCTTAGTGGAAGCAAAAACTTTTGAGATGCTAAGAAATGAATTGGTTGCACCAAAGTCTTGAGTTTGGCAAAGTGCTTAACAAACATGTGTTGATAGGGTGGGTTTTCTCATCATTGTTCTTCTCTTTATAATTCGTATTATGCTTTCACAACTTTCTTTTTTGATGTTATGGTTGTTAAACTATTGTGTCTTCCTTTAACATGTTATTTGTTAGGATTGATTATAAGTTTGGAATATGCTTGCTGCTCTAGTTTGGTTTAAAAGGCTTCCTAAGCTAAAAGATATATATATTAATTATTTGTTTAATTTGCATGTCTTGGGTTAGCAAGTTATAAATGTTTCTATGGAGGTTAAGGTTTGTTTTTTGATATTGTCCAATGGTAAATTCCACATTTAACAAGTTTGCACTATGTTTTATTCCTTAGTCAAACTTGCTATCCATGGTGGTTGATGCAACCTTTGTATGAAGACAAGTGGACAAGTACATTAAATAAAAAAGGGGCCAAATAACAACTTGTCAATTGAACTAGAAGATGATTTGATACTAGATTGACTTGGGCATAAATATTCTCTGTTATTTTTTGGAAAGGCCATTGGGAAATCAATGCAAAGATAAATAATTTAAAGTATTTATATTTTCACCCATGATGACTTGGACATTACAAATGAAGTTACATTTTGTAAATAGTCATCTATTAGGGTTTTATTGGGGTTTTATTCAATTGGGTACATTATATATTTGGATGATTAACATTGACATGTTTTCTTAATCAAACGAACACCTTATACATAAATTCTTGTAGCAATATGGTCGATCAACTATGCAACCACTCAATTGTGGTATTAATGTAATTTGATTTAAACACATCATTATCCACATGTGAAATAAAAATGGATAACCCAATAAATATTGTTGAATAAATTTGACAAAATAAATCATCCCCAATGTTTTTCTTTAGTAACTTGGTGTAATTGAAAAAATATATGGGATGATCAAAAAATTTATTATCATTTTGGCTCAACACATTTTTGATTTCAAATTAAAAGGATTCACATAAATTTGAAAGTTCTTCCAATTTAATGGGAGCGATGTTACATGGGCCCATGTAACAAAGTGGAAATCAATACATAATTTTATTACAATTTATGGCACAAAAGTATAATTCTAATATTTGAAAAGTTCATCAAAATTCCATCTTGGGATAAAAAATGACCCAATGAATTCCCTTTTAGAACCAAAAAGGACATTTATATCATTTAAATAAATCATGTATTGATGACAATATCTTCATAGTCTTTCAAACTAAAAACACAAAAATCATTTAAGAAGATTTCCACAAATAAACAAAAATAATATTAAATGTTTTTGTCATTATTATTTGGAAAACAACTAATGCATTGGGTAATCCAAAAAACATCCTTCAATATACATACATGTGCCCCAATCCATGGTGAAGGTGGTCTTTGATTGATTTTCAACTACTAATGTGAGATTTGGTTTTAAATAGCTAGAAAACCCATCCAAAAAGGAATAACATTTGTGTCCAACTATGACATGTAAGATACTATCAATAAAAGTCAATGTATTTAACTTTTTTAAATATGGCATATTTGGATTTTACCATTCTTCTTGGGGATGATAATAATGGGTGACACCAATTCATTATGACAGACTATTCAATTGTATTTTAAACATCAAACTAGATTTAACTTTGACTTAGACATCAACTTCCTCATTTTGTACCAATATATTTTCAATGTAGCTTTTACCTTTTTTCACTATATGTCAACATCACAAGTGTACATATTTGGATTTTGATTTGCTTAATGTTAGTTTCATTATATATATGAATGTTTCTTTGGCTACAATGCTCCACCTTTTATTTGTTGATTGGAATATAAAATTGCACTGATTATTTTGGTACATTTTAAAATTTCAAATTAGGCACATTGTAGCCTCCAATAACCTCACTTATGGGATGTAACATTTCATGGAATGAGGACTTTTGTGAAATTAATTTATCCTCATGGAATACAACCATTGTTGCATAATTTTGGAAAAGTCATCCGACATCGAGGTGATGTAGTAGGAGCTTTGTCCCCCACATAATGGCACATAATCTTTTGATGCCCAATTAAGATGGGGACATTCATAGGCATAGTGGTCTATATTTGAGATTTGAACAATGTACCCTATATATTGATCATTTCAATTTATTTTCCCCATATTGAGATATATTGTATATTTTGGGTTGTGGAAACCTTTTTTGGTATTGAGGAGCCTTCCAACTATTAACTTGGTTAGGTTGAAAAGGTTGTCAAGGATGTGACCGTTGAAAAGTGTCCAATTATTGAGGTAATTCATGTTTAATACCTAATGCCAATTATTTAGTGGCTAATTTTGCTTCCAATTTTGCCGAAAGAACTGATCTCATATTGGCATTCACTTGGGTTATCGCAACTTGTCTTTTTAATTTGATGGTTTATTTGGGATTGTAAGCTTAATTGCATCTAAATGCCAACATTACATGAGTGGTTTTCATCACAATAATTGCATTTATTATCTATTGCATGGGGAATCGATTGTGGAGTTGACATTTAGTTGCAAGATGGATGTAACCTTTACAATTGTCATATTAAGTATTGAGTCATTGACTAATTAGTTTTGGCCTTCCTTCTTTTTTATTGGCCAATTGGATTGTCAATTTTCTCAATTTATTTGTTAATCCCAATACTTTGTTTTGTTTGAGGATTTTTGGATGGACATTGGTATCAATGGTAGATTATCCAACATTGGGGCTAAAATATACATTCTTACAAATGTTAGTTGATATTGTGTGGGTTGAGAAGTTGGAATTGATGGTATTGGGATTTGGGAATTGGGTGTTGGATATCCAACTATCTTTAATCATTAGGGTGGAATTGGGTAAAAGATAACTGGTTACATTGATTATTTCCCACAATTTGGTTCTATTGATGGTTGCTTGCAAATCCATCAATGTTTTTTCTTTTACAAATCTCATAAATTCCAATGGATGTATTCCTTCAATAGAACATCCCATTCACGTGTGGTTGGGAATTTTTTGGTTATTCCATTTCTTCAATACTTATATTCCATTCTTCCATCAAAGGAAGTGATTGATTTTCATGAAACCATTTGTATTTGGGTCAGTTGTTGATTAAACCTATTTGTAAATCCCAAGGCCTAATTTGGGCCAAAATCCCATCTTTCAAAATCCACTTTTGAAAAGTTCCATTGGGTTGTTTATAAAAAAGAATCTTTCAAAGTTGCTATTAAAAAATCATTTTCCAATGTTGATTGGTCTTAACATTATTTGTGATGCATGTGGCCATGAATTGGGCAAGGCGAGTATTAGGATCCAAACTTTGCAAGTTTTGGTAGACAAAGGTGACAAAACAACATTCACCAATTGATCATATGGTTGTATTTGATTTTAATAATGGATTTTTTTATAAATTTCCTAATATTGCCATTGAAGTTTTTTTAATATTCAATAACATTACAAGAATTTTTTTCATATGCAACTAACAATTTTGCAATTAGGTGGAACTAATTGATTTACAACTAGATCATATGCATTTGCAATTTCAAAATTGATACAATATTTTTTTGGGTTATATAATTATGTGTGCAACTAACATGCAACTAATGGTGTACAAAATGGACACATGTCATAAAAATAATGACCTAAATTAACATACTCAATATATTTACCTAGGTTAATATATTATTTATGTTACTTAGGCCTACACTAGTGTAATTAACATAAGTTAGTATAATAAAAGTACTAAAGGAAGATATAGTTTAAGGTACCCTTGAGCTAGGCTACCCTAACACTATACCCCAACCTAGGTTTCCTTTAATTAACTTAATTTAATTTCATCACAAACTTCCCATTTCACGATTTGGTAATGGAAATTGTACTAAAATTGTTCTTTCATAGCTTCATACATTTTGCACATGGATGTCATGCATTTGAAACACGAATGATGCACGTATAAGTAGGATGAAATATCAAACCATTCAAGTTTGTAATATATATAACAAATGCATTAGAACTTTAAAATATAAAAAAAAAAACTTGACATATGGGACATGAACCAATCAAATATGTTTGGCCTTAAAATATAAACCCAAAATAAAATGAAATTATTTGCTTACTTACATATACCTTCTTACCTCCTTACCTAGGTGCCACATGTCAATATCTTATAAACTTTAAATTAAACAATGTAAACATAATTAATTAGTTAAAAATATCAAATACTAAAGTGGGTTTTAGATGTCACATGTCATTAACTAATTGATTTACAAAAATTAAACACATGTCATTAAAAATAATTGTTATTCAGTTGCACATGTAGTTGCATATGCAACTTATTGTAAGAATGAATAAATGTAAATGTACATGGTATGTCATATGCATCGCTGTTGCATATAATTTAGTTGTTTGTTACAACTTGTATTACGCAACTATGCAAAAATCAATTGCATGTGGTACATGCAACTACAAATTAGTTGCAAATGCTATTTGCAAAATGGGAAATTTCTTTTAGTGTAAATGAAACAATTGAGTAAGGTGATTGGGTTGAAAATCCATTCAACCTAGTTTACTTTCATTAATTTATTATTTGCATGAACATTTGTTCTATCAATTGTAACTTTTCTTTGATGTGTTTTTCTTAATGGAGATTATTTCCTCCTTTTCCAATTACATGCTATATATATTTTATCACCTTGGTAGTTTGAGCACATGTTTTCAAATAATTTATTAATTTTCATTTCATCCAATTGAATAGTTTTAAAGATTCAATATTTTCCTTCACAAAAATTAAAAATTTAAACATTAAAAAGAAATTTTCAAAATTGCCAAGGTAGTAAGGTAGTTGATTCACATGAATTAAAGTTATCCCATTAAATTTTAAGGGCTTCAATTTTTCTTCTTTTAATTATTTTTCTATCTTTGCAATTTTATTTTTATTTTATAATAATAATTTGAGCTCATCATTCACATTTCTTTCTACAATTTATTTTTCCTCTTTGGTTATGGCATCTGATTTGTTCAAATGAATCTTTCCCTATATCAATAATGTCAACAAAAAAAAGTAGAATAAAATATTTTTTATGATTCAAAAATTAAAAATTAATAAAAAAAGTTGGTTTTCAAAGAAATAATAACACACCATTTCAAATACACATAATCAAATGATCACAATGACACAAAGAAATTAAGTTTACAAGTTCACCACAAGCAAAACAATTGATTTGTATTTACATGTTTCCCAAAATCCTTTCGCACTTATTTTTATAAATTCCCCACAAAGAACATAACACATAATAAGTTTTCATTAGCAAAAAGATTATAACTTCATAATGATCAACAAAAAATTAGGTGATATGATAAAAAAACACATTGAAATGTTCACATAAAGTTTGCAAAGCTAACGTAATTTCCTATTTTCCATAGAGGTCAAGCCTTCATGTTCAACTAGTGGGTGCCCCTGACCTTCGGTCACTATGAAGTCCCTCGATTTTTTAAAACTTGGTTCGCGTTTTAGTTTTTTAAATTTTTTTTTAATTTTTAAATTTTTAAATTTTTATGTGTTTTCTATTTTTATTATTATTTTGTGATCATCTAGCCGGACGAACATTTCATCCATCCCCTTAATCGGGACGGACAATAGCTAAAAGAAAAAAAGCTTCCCCAAAATTTGTCCCGTCATCAAGCCGGACGAACATTTCATCCATCCCCTTAATTGGGACGGACAGTAACTAAAAGAAAAAAAAGGTAGTTTTGGTCAATACAAAAAATAAATAAAAATTGATTCTAGGTTGTCTAAGGCCTAAATATTTTTTTTCTGGTCTTCCCCGAAATCCGTCCTGTCATCAAGCCGAACGGACATTTCATCTGTCCCCTTAATCGGGACGGATAGTAGCTAAAAAGAAAAAAAAAGTAGTCTTGGTCAATACAAAAAAAAAAAAGAAAAAAAGATTCTGGGCTGTCCAAGGCCTAAATATTTTTTTTCTGGTCTACCAAATCTTTTGCCTCAAAAAATCAGACTGCCCCTGATTTCTTTTTTCTCTAGAGTCAATTACATTTGAGGAAGTTACATCTGGGGAAACTCCACAGGGAACGGGCAATGATTGGAAAAAATAAATCAAACTGCCCCTGATTTCTTTTTTCTCTGGAGTCAGTTACATCTGGGGAAGTTACATCCGGGGAAACTTCACAGAGAATGGGCAGTGATTGGAAGAATTTTCCAAGCACTGCCCACATAGACAGACACCACTGTTGCTTTAATATATAAGATTACACCAAAATTGTCCTCCAAAGGTTCAAGAAATAGTTTAAAAAACAATTTTTATAACTTACCAAACCACCAAATGGTAATCATCCAACAAAATGGTTCATATCTTCATTTATTCTTAATATATAAACCCAATATGGTATAAGGAGTACATCTAAAATGATATTAAACCAATTTAAAAAATAAATCCATATGTCTTAGGTCATTCTTTAGCCATAGTTTTTGAAAAGGTAGCATGTAATTCAAAACATGTAAATCATTGAAATTATCCTATGTATTTAAAAACCCATTTTTTCCTTTTTAAAAATGTTTAATGAAATTTTGATGTTGATAGTTGGCATTCATGAGTTGACATTCATTCATGACAAATCACTATTACAAAATGTGGATGCAATTCACTAGTCCTTATTCATTAAACAAGTGGATTTATTGCATCTTCACTAAATTTTGTTCACTAGGATAAATAAATTCACTTAAAATTTAATGAAATCACTTAGCGTATAGGGACACCTTTTGTTATAATAAATATTCTCTTAAAATATTTATCCTCAATTTTAATTATTTAAAAATGAATTTGCAAACCATGTATTATAATATTTTATTTTTGGGATTAAATTATTTACAAGTAGCCTTGTCACAATAATCAAAATAAATAATTTGCACAATCAAAAAATTAGAAAAGCTAGTTTAATCCCCCTCACCCCAAAATCCTAATGGATTGAAAAGATTACATTATGTTTTTAATCAAAGAAAAAAAATCAGTGAATTCATAAAATCAACAAGAATAAATTTGAAAACTGACGGATATTGCAATTTTTTTTATAAAACTAGAAAATCCCGATTTTCCTAATTATTTTAGTCGAAGCTGCGTAGTTATTTACATGAGTACGGTACGTACAAATACGGTTTCTCGCATACGTACGCCAAACAGGAGGCCTCTTCATCATCCAGTAACTGTTCCCCGGAGACCGGACATCCCTGGAGTCGCTGTTGAGGCCTGTTCGGCAGCCAGTACCACCGTTGACCGAAGACCGGTCGACCCGGTTGCGACTCGGGGCGCCCACCCCGTAGCCAGTAACTGGAGAGCGGACGATCCGGTTGCTGCAGTGTTGCGTTCTGCAGCTCTTTTGTGGGGGGCACGACCTCCTTACGCATCCTTTTTGGCATTTTGATAAAAATTTCTTGCATCCAGTTGCGAGGATTAGAGCATTTTCGAGCTATAGCTGGAAGGGGGAAAAATTCTCTGCGATTGGAGCTAAATTGGGTGTTTTTTTTTGGGGTGGTGAATTTGAGAGCTTCCGTGGGAAGAAATTTCCTTTCGGACGAGAGACTCTCCTTCCTCCGGTAGACAAGCTAGTGTTTCTTTTTCCCTTCTTCTTCTTCTACATCAAGACTTGCTTCGATTCTCCATTCGATTTTTTTTTTCCCTCCAGCCAGAAATGGGAGGTCATTGTGTGGTGATTTTGAAGCTTACAGATGAGATTGGAAGACAGGGAACAGACTTTAGGGTTTGATGTTGCAAGGAGGAGAGAATTCCGGTGTGGTTTTTTGTTTTGTCTTGTTTTGCAGGATAGAGGACGTGTTTATAATAAAATTTATCCAGTCGAAGAGTGAACTGCAAAGATGCAGATGTTCAATAAGCTGAGGCAGCTCGACGCGTACCCTAAGGTCAATGAGGATTTCTACAGTCGTACGCTTTCCGGCGGCGTTATCACTATCGTTTCCTCGATTTTCATGGCTATTCTTTTCATCACGGAATTAAGTGAGGCTTCCTCAACACCCCCTTATTCGCTCCTTTCAAATCGTTTCTTGCTCTTGCTCTTTTCTCTGTCATTTTCACAGAAGTTAGATTCATTGACAGAATGACAGAATTTCTTCGTAATTTTGGCGGGTTCTCTAGGCTTGTTTCTCTCCTCACGAACGACAAATCAGCTTGTAGTAGACACTGCCCGAGGAGAGACTCTTACAATCAATGTAAGTGTTTCTTCCAAGCAATTTAATTTTTTGCCTCCAATTTCAGATCTGTTTCCAGAATGCTAAAAGGAATCTAACTTCTGTTTCAAAACTCTGGTGAGGTTTTTGTGCTGTGGAACTGACATCAATATGCGGCCAAAGCCAGTTCACAGTTCTAAACTTTTTAGGGTTTTGTAATTTAGGGTTTTACTTGTGATTAGTGATACTATTCTTGGATCCAATCAGCACACTGGATTAATTTTCTGATCAATTGAAAGTTTGATTATTCTTTGTGAATTGTCCTTTGTGAAGCTGGATATTACATTTCCATCTTTAGCATGCTCTGTTGTCAGTTTAGATGCGGTGGACATCAGCGGGGAGCAGCATCGCGATGTTGTAAGTTTTCTCACCCTTCCCTTAGAGTAAGGATAATAGAATGATGCTCTTTGCTCTTGGAGACTGAGCATTGTATTTTGGTTGTCCATATGTTCCTGGTGACTGTATGCCATAGGTTTGAGAGGGAGCTATCTGCAATCCACTATCAAAATTAGTGGTCATGTGTGACCATGACACTTATAGATGCAACTGAATGCCTAGTGGTAGTTGTGTGCAATCTGTTATTGGTGGTAATGTGTGACCATAACACTCATACATGTGATTGAAGCATTTGTGTATGCAATCAAAATAGAGAATGTATCTGAGTGTTTTTTTGTGAAACAGAGGCACAACATTTTCAAGAAGAGACTGGATCCATCTGGCAAGGTGATTGAAGCCCCAAAAGCAGATACTATCAACAGCCCTAAGGTATTTTTTGTCCATCTCTATTGCAACTCTTGGTTTTGCAGAATTTGGGAGGATTTAGTAGCTGCACGCTGTAGGTATTTTTTATAGGGGTAGAAATATGAGTCTGGAATCTGTGCAGATCCTTTCTTCTTGGGCTGAAAGTGTTTCCTCGTCTGAAGTCTTTGTGTGTGTGTTGTGCTGATCATATAGATTGGGAAGCCATTGCAAAGGCATGGGGGCAGACTTGCAGAGAATGAGACATACTGCGGTTCTTGCTTTGGTGCAGAAATGGTAAAATTCTTTGGCAACCATTTTTTTGAATTGCCTGTCTTGTCACCATTTGTCTTAGTTTTCTTATAGCCATTGCAACCATGGCACATGGGTTTATGCCAAAACCAAGATAGGTAATTTCCAATATTGGGTGGTTATCCATTTTCTTCCTATGTTCAAAGATGCTATTTTCAGGCAGTTTTTTCATGACTAGCATGTCCAGGTGGAAGTTTGGTGATGACTAAGGCCTCCTGAACTGCTGCATTGTCTTTTGGACTGACCATGGGAGAGAAATGCATAGGCTGATCCCTGTATGACTAAGGGATTGATGTCTTGTAATTTATATTCTAAAGTGAATACTGAAGTTAAGTTTCTGAGAGACTCAGGGGCTCAGGAGTTCATATTTCTATGGGGATGGTGGGTTGCAGTCAGATAACCAGTGTTGCAACTCATGTGAAGAAGTGCGAGAGGCATATCGATTAAAGGGTTGGGCTGTGACAGATCCCGAGATCATTGATCAGGTATTATACTCATCTGCTTCGGGTAATTGAAGCTTTCTCCTCAATATTTGCACATCTCCTTGTTGGAGACAAGTTAGAATTTTGTTACTTCATGTCTTTATCTGTGGATTGCTCATGCTGATGGTTTAAGTGGCTGTGGGCACAGTGCAAAAGGGAGGGATTTTTGCAGAAAATTAAAGAGGAGGACGGGGAGGGATGTAATGTGTATGGACATTTGGAGGTCAACAAAGTGGCAGGAAATTTTCACTTTGCACCTGGCAATTCCTTTCAGCAATTGAACATGTTTTTCTTTGACTTCTTGGAGTTCCAGGTGGACAGTTTCAATGTACTCCCTGACCCTTTTTCTGTTTGTGTGTTGGGACAATTTGAAGAACCAAACAGATATGACGAATTGAAGGAGCTGGTAGTAGCTAACCATGGAAGACTGCTAGTATGAATAGAGCATTTGATAGCAATTCTAATTAACTACATATTTGGTTGCATACAGTAGTGTGTTGTAGAATGGTCTCTCTGTTGCAAAAACTGTGTCATGTTCTGAACTCAGCACGGAGTCTTTTTTATCATGAGATGCCATTCCTAAAGTACAACATGTGGTTTTGAATACATATATTGTTTTTGACAGGTCAGCCACAAAATTAATGAGCTTAGTTTTGGTGCGCACTTTCCTGGAGTAATGAATCCACTAGATGGGTATGTTGTGCTGTTTCTCACCTCGCTTTTTTGATATTTAAATTTTGGTCTTATTGAGGGCTCCCTACCAATAAGTGGATCCCAGCAGATATTCTTTCAAGGCATCAGTGTTCTATCTTAAGGCTTGAAGCCTGGACCTTAAGCAGACACGCTGTCAGACAGCAATGCCCTCCTAAATTCTGTTTCTGGCTTGGCCAGGAGATGGCAAGTGAAAGATGAGCATGAGGTAGATACAGGACAGAGGCAAGGATACTTGGGAAAAAACAGATATACTAATAAAGTGCAACACTATTTGCAAGAGAGGTTCATTGTGAAATCACCCATCAGTTGATGTATGAACTCATGTGGATGGAGGAACAGGGTGGTGAATATTCAGGAATCAGCTCATGGCATGTATCAGTATTTTATCAAGGTGCATTTCTATTTGCTTGCACATTCCTTTGAAGACCATGTGTATTGCAATTCAGATTTTCAACTGGCTTGTTCTGATGTTGGGAGTAGACTTGATGAGCAGATATAAGGGAAATAGTTAGGATGGTGTTTTCAAAGAGAAGGAGGTGGAGCTATTTATTCTTTTAACCTTGGCACATTGTATAGCTCTGAGTACTCTGTTGAATCACTTTAATCTATTGAAATGTTGAGGGATAATAGGACTCCTGGAAATGGGGGCTATCTTTTCAGGTGTAAACAGGGATGATTGTTGTTGTTTTTCTGAGGCAGGTGGTGCCAACGCTGTACACTGATATCCGAGGTCACAAAATTGCCACCAATCAGGTTTGATCTAATACTTCTGGCTATATTTCAGAACAAGACAAGGTCTTACAATCACTTGGTAATGAGGAAGACCAATAAATATATGTTCATGGAGAGAGATCTCCAAGTCCTGTTACTTAGCTAATAAGAAGGTTAAATGCATCCTAATTCTTGCTTGGCTTGCAGTTCTCGGTGACAGAGCATTTTGTTAGAGGAGGATCTGGATCCCGGTATATACCTGGGGTCTTCTTTATCTATGATTTGTCGCCCATCAAGGTACAATGATGAGGCAATCATCCCCTTCTCATATGGCATTAAAATCATGGTCACTTGCTCTGATATAGATCTTGTGGTTTTCTGCTAGAGGGGAGTTTTTCTGCCATTGCCATTATCACACACTAAAAATGAAATCTTTTGGAGACCTGTGTTTTTAGTATCCCTATATGGTGCATTCTGTATCTCAAGCAAGCAAGAACATCAATTCAGTTGTAAGGCCTCCAGATTATTGTCTGGTTTCAGAACTGGACCTTCTATCAGGGGCAAAAGTAGGCTTGTTTTAATGTGTAGAGTTGGTGAATCTGAAGGTCAACGTGTTGTTTGATAGAAGAATAAGGGCGTCTCAATGATGGGCTGCAGAGCAGTTACTACCTTTTTGTGCAGAACTCTGGTGGTTGTGTGTCACAATTGAGTAGCTATTGTGCAATTAACTTTGCAGGGTGTTCTCAATTGATAGGGTGTTATAATTTAGTTCTATTTCAAGTTAAGGTAACAGGCATTAGGCATCATATTTCTGTAGACAATCACATTTGTTCCTCAATTTAGCACCAATTGCAAAATGCCTGTTCTAAATCTTTATTCAGCCCTGAAGTCATGTAACACTGTCAGTGAACATTTATGTTGAGGTATTGTCAGTTTCCAAGCATTTTTCTCCACTAGATCCTGGAGCAGTTTTTTGTCAGTACTAAATGTGCCTGTTAAAAAAACTATGTTACAAGTTTCAGGAGTCAAATGGGATCTTGACCATTTAGTTCTGCTCAAATGAAAGTACAATGAGGTAATCTATGTGGCTTGACACCCAGCAAAAAAATGACATTACTAACTCATTGTTGTTGGTAATGATTTTGGCAGGTGAAATTTGTGGAGGAAAGGGTGTCATTTTTGCATTTTCTCACAAATGTGTGTGCCATTGTGGGAGGTATTAATTCTTTCCTTTGGATTAGTTAATGTTTTGTAAAGATTAAGGTGTATTGCCTACTGACAGAATCATAACGTACTTGCTGTGGTGGGCTTCTTCAGTCTCTATCTGGGAGCTTTTCTTTCCTTCCAGCAAAAGTTTTTTGACCTGATTCTGCTTTCCTTAATTTTGAGTATGGGAGAATTCTCATCATGAGAGTTATTTATTGATTCAGGGATGTGAGAATTTTCCTGATTTTGGGGGACTTTCAGCATGTTTCATGTGCTGGATTTGACAATCATTAAATTTCAGTTTAGATAACCACATGACTTTTTTTTGTGTGGTGCAGGAGTATTCACAGTTTCAGGCATCATTGACTCTTTTATATACCATGGTCATCGAGCAATCAAGAAAAAAGTGGAGTTAGGAAAGTTGAGTTGAAATAAAAGACCCAGGTCCTGAGGCCATTTCAATGCTTTAACCAGCAAACTCTTTTTGTGCTCATCCTTGTGAAAAGTCCAGGGATTCGACATTTGCACCCTCCTTTTCCCAGTTTTTTTTAGAACCATGTTTAGTCAAGTGCATGGAATCTTCTACCTGTAGTATTAACTCTCAATTGAACCCAATTTCATTGAATTTTGAATTCAATGATAATACTCCATAGTGTTTGCATACAGCAGCCATTTCTCCAGAAGTTTCTGCCACAGCAACACATTTTCCAGCCCAAGAAATGACAATAGTAGTGTTTATAGCTGCTTCTCTAGATTCACAGTGCCAATTTTGTTTGAAAAGAGAGATTTCAAAATAGGACCTTTGTGCAACCAACTGGATCCAGGCCAGTGCCCAGATAGAGCATGTCTTGAAAGGTGGTGCAGATTTTATGTGTTTGCCCACTACTTCTGGTGCATGTACTATAAGTGTGCACCCACTACATATGGGCCCACTTCTTCTTGGTAGTATACTATGTGTGTGTACCCACTACTTCCATGCCATATGGCATTGTCTATTTGAGATCTTGAAAATCCAATTGGCCCAACTATGGTATGCTTGTATGGGTCTGCCCTTGAGGGTGTAATCTCATGTTTCCATCACTTTGTTTTATCGGCCTTTGGGTCAACTAGTAATCCCCCAAATGGTCTTTGTTTACAAAGTCCACTGCTGAGGGCTTTACTGAGCAAAAAGACTTGCTCAAAATTTCTGCAGGAATTATCTTTTTTGAAATGTCTACCCTTTGTGGAGGAAAGATTATGCACAGAAGGTGCCCTACAACTACACGAATTCCTAATCTTTGATCACTTGCAGAAGTTTCATGAGAGTAAACCTGGCAGCTCTCCCTTTGACAGGACTGCCGACATTGCAGGTTACAATGCTCAACCTTTGAAAAGCATACAAAATCTGTGCAGTCCATAGTTGCTCTATCTCCTTGGCCTAGGCATTGACAAACTCGTGGGCATATTGATCAGGTGGTACTGGAGTTCAATCAACACCTGAAGTTACACAAAAAGGGGCACTATTTTTTAGTTCACAAAATTACTCAAGGGATGTAAGCATTTCCCCCAATAGTGTTGCTTTACCACCAAATGTGAGAATAGCTCCTCAAGACTCATAATGCAACATCCAGCAAAAATGGTATACACACTTCAGTCCAAACAATATGCATGTGGATGTGTACTGTGGTGTTCATGTTGGCATTTAGAACATACAATGTGAATGTCCCAAAACTTCACCTGTGAACTCCAAACAAAAGTGTTCACACAGATTCCACTAAAAACGTTCAATGCACAATAATTTATGATAGATTTCTTTTTCTTCTTTTGTTCACTTTATCTTGCTTAGAACCAACAGTCATATGATGCAATGCTTAGTAAGGTTAGATTAGTGCAAATCTGATAGCAACAAGATCAGATGGCTGATGAAGTATAAACTGAGTTCAAGGATTTCTTGCATTTGTAGAGGCTCATCAGCTAGCTTGATAGAAGCTTGAAAGAGATGGACAACATTGTTGAAAATGGTGCTCCAATGTGGCAGTGAGAGTAGAATGCTGGCCTGTTCATAAGAAAATGCTGTGATATTCTTGAGTTTCTGGAGGACTTTGTCATTGTTGCTCACCACAGCAGTCTATGAGAGAGAATGATAGAATTTTGAGATTTTCTTGACAGGTTGGTCTTTGTCTGGGTGAGACAATAATGTTGCTGCAAGCTGCTGAATTTTCCAAAGAGAGCAATCCAGTTCTGCTTGCTGACGTAGACACCACTGAAACTGGCACAGTAACTGGCTCTGCATGCATTATCTTGGATGTGTTCGTACAGTTCCTTTCTGGAGATGCTTAAGAGTCTCTAGGAGCTCTTCTTTGCATGTTATGGCAAAGCAGCACCTGAAGCAAAATTATGCTTACATATTCCAAGTGCATTGTTTTGTAATTGAGTTGGTTCACCTACATTGATCTTCTGCCTTTGTCTTCCTCTTTTCCTTCTTTGGTTCTTTTTCAGGTTTGGCTTCTCTTTGTGCTCCCCTGTTGTCTTCTGAGTTTCTTTTGGTAATCCCCATCTCATTTTATGTTTTGTTGAGCTAGCCACCATCATCCATGAGCCTTCTGATTACTGCTAATCCTATGGCAGAAATTCAAAACGTTCAAGGTTACTGTCTGACATTGACCTCCACCACTTCCGGATGCTGATGATGACAGTGGGGAATGTTATGCTAGCTGGTCACAGAAGATGCATGTGACTGGTGCTTTTGTTTAATCCACTCCTCAGTTTCTTCTGTGTTTTCTTGTGTCAGGTAACCCTCTTTTCCCTGTTCACTTAATAAAACTTGTGCCTTGAAGCACTATAACCTAAATAAATAAATAAAGGGAAAAACACTTGGCAAGGGAACAAGAGAAGAAAAAAGAAAGGACCAAAGTCCAAACAAAAGACCACACCTGAAAATGTAGAATGCACAATGGGGAGCCCTAAGAGGAGAAAACACAGAACCTAGGACCTACACCCATCACCAGTAGCATGAAGCAAGTCATGCAAGGAGATAGGCGAAAAACCTAGAAGGACACCAAGCCTATAAGAGGCTTCTCTAGTAGCACGAAACAAGTCATGCAAGGAGAGAGGCAAAAAACTTGGAAGGACAACAAGCCTAGAAGAGGCTTCTCTTGCTGTCACAATTGCCCGATGTAATATAGTGGTGGTTTGAACTCTCTAAAAAGACATTGACACCCTTTGCCTATAAAATGAACGTATAATCAAAAGAGGAGGATATCTAGAGCCCTTTGTTGACCATGCCATGTTGGCACATCGATGAAGGAAATCGTTCGCTTACTAATGTAAACATCCAAATATCTCTATTGCTAGAGGGATGAAATCATCTTCAGGGTGTCAGTTGCAATAGGACACCATCTTTGCTTGAGTTGCAATCGTTGGAGCCACTCCCCGAGAAAAAACAACTCATGAAACAAGATTCGCACGAGTTAGGTCAACAATGACTACGTTTGCCAAAGTGTGAGTACCATTTGTTGTAAGCATAATATCCATTCGTTGCCATGATGATTGGAGAAATGGTGTCAAAAGAACATGTGTTTGCTTGTGTAAAACATGGAACTTGACATCCTTGGCAATGAAAGCGAAAGAATTTCAAATTGCATCATGTGTGGCTGTGTGCTTTCCCCATGAGCACAACAAAGTAGTGTATCCTTGTCAAATCTATGGCTTGGCCGCATATGCATCGAAAAAGACCATGAGCCATGGCATAGGGGAGGTCCAATCTCGTGCATGGTGCTAAGGAGGAAATGTCAGAGGCCATTTGAAAGATGGAACGATTGGGTGAGCAGAAACCCAAGCACTCAAGCTTGGGCCTACACAAGATCTCAACTTGAGCATGATGACAATTTAAAAACAACTTTGAGATGACGTTAGAAAATGATTGTTCATGCATGTTTTTTGAGACATTTTCTTAAAGACAATTCGTTCCTCTCTATGATAATTACTCAAATGGTGGGATGCAAGCTTGAATAACCAAAGGTAAAAGGCCATGAGCCCAGTTAAGGTGAACCTAGATTAGAAGTGGACCTGAATTACTAGCCTTTATAACCCCCAATAAAAATGGGCAGTCGTCTTGCAAAAATTTAGATGCGATGATTAGGGCAACAAGCCTTAGCTCCTTAAGTATGTTACCATGGCTATAACCTCCATAGAGGCAAGACCTATCCCACCTCTAAAGATGAGAAAATAAGTTTGTCAACAAATTCAGGGAACCTCCAAACACTCCAAAAAACTTGGCCCTAAAAGTCTCCTAAATACACAAATGAAGGTCGAATCAAAGAAGGTTATCTGGCATTGAAAGTTTGGGAATGGGGGAAAAAATGAAAAAGGTAATAAAGCCTTTGTGCAAAACAACGAATGAAAATTTGAAATGCCACTTACACATTCGCCAACCTAAGAAGGGCATCTATGTGTTGAACATCATTGTCCAAAACATCATGGAAAAAAGAAGTGTAGGAAAAGGACCCCAAAGGAACACCCAAAACCTTAGTGCCCCCAACAAGGGTACAAAAACCTGATAGAGGCGAAAATCTTAAAAGCAACCTCAAAGGAAACCAAGTAACACACTTGTAGGGTTGAATCGTAAGGTTTACCAAATTTAATTAAGAAAAAAATGATGAAAAACCTAAAAGACAATTGAAACACGCTTAATGATGTGGGTGTTTTTTATAATGGAAGGAAATAAACAAGATGGGAAAAGGGTAGTTGAACTACAAAGTGCATGCAAATGAATTAGGGCAAAAATATGACCACCAAAGGATCCTCTTAACGAGTACCAATGGAGGATTGAATAATAAATAGATTGCCTTGAGGGGAATGGTGATTAAAGAAAAAGGGGAGCTAGGGAACATAAAAAGAATGGACGAAAGGTATGAATTAAGACAATTACAGTAGTCTCCCGTTTAAGTACGCAACTTGAACCTCGGAGTTTTGTGCGTACTTTAGACGCTCCATTCCCAAGTGCATACTTTAGACGCTCCATTCCCAAGTGCGTACTTTAGACGCTCCATTCCTAAATCGCTTGCATTTTGCTGCAATGTCAAAGAAACTGACCGGCAAGCACATGAATGAGTTCTAGCGTTGTGAGATCATCTCAAAACTCAAAACTGAGCAAGACGAACCCTCTAAGCAAACACGCTTTAGCGCGTGAATACGATGTTAACGAAGGCGCTATCCAGAAGGTCTGGGAGAAACAAGATTCAATTCTTGAACGATTCGCTTTACTCTCCGAAGAAGCTAAGTAGAAGACCTTCAGAGCTTCAATTGGACGATTTACCGAACTTGAAGATATGTTGTACATCTGGATTGACAGCATGTGCCGTGCCAGGCTCCCTGTACCACCATCTCTCGCCATTGCGAAAGCGAAAAGTATTGCTTCTACATTATCCATTTTCGATTCAGACTTTAAGGCTTCATGGTAATGGCTTAGTCATTTCAGGACACGCCAAGGTCTACAGAAAATGCTTCTTCATGGAGAAGGAGCTGAGGTTGACAAAAATGACCCAGAATTACTATCAGCGTTAGAAGAATTATACTCTATCATCGCTCAATACGACCCTGAGAACGTCTATAACATGGAC